>AACY020296551.1_pt1 | contig 17344 bp, 16 predicted proteins | sample 267378 | NCBI WGS metagenome assembly AACY02 (sample SAMN02954345, study PRJNA13694) | marine metagenome | biome: aquatic; feature: ocean; material: water; isolation source: isolated as part of a large dataset composed predominantly from surface... | reverse complement strand
TTTGAGACACCTAAGAAACGGATCTTTCCCTCGTCGATGAATTCGTTAATAAGCCCTAACCACTCGGCAATGGGCACCAGCGGGTCAAAGGTGTGGGGCTGGAACAGGTCAATGGTGTCGATCCCAAGCCTCCGCAGGTTGGCCTCAATCGCTCCCCGGAGATAATCGGGGTGGAGGCCCCGAGGTCCGCCTTTTTCCATGGCAAACCGGGCTTTGGTAGCAATCAGGACGTCGTCTCTTTTGCCAGAGTCGTTAAGCCACCTGCCGATGATTTCTTCGCTGAGGCCCTTGGAATAGACGTCTGCTGTGTCAATGAGGTTTCCGCCTGCCTCCACGTACTGGTCAAGAAGAGCTCTGGAGGTGATTTCGTCGGCTTCTTTGCCAAAGGTCATCGTGCCGAGAGTGACCGGGGTGACCTGCAGATCAGAGGAACCAAGGGGTGATGTTTTCATAGGATTAGCCTGCCATTAACTGGTGTGCACGCGTGGCCACACCGGCTCTCATTAGAGCCCTTCTGCGACACCCTCGGTTAGCTCCACCGCGCCACCGGCATAATCGCCTGATTCCGCTTCAGCTTTCTCACCCATCGCCGTCAGAATCGCGTGGCGAATATGGCGAGCTCCAAGCCCATAAAAATCCTCGAGGTACGGCGCTGATCCACCGTGGGTAAAGGTGTCGGCAATTCCCACCGAGGTGAGCTCGGCGCTCGAGCGTCGCTCTGCTAGCGCGCCAGCAACCAGGCGGCCTAGGCCACTGGACAACCAGTGGTTTTCCACTGTGACAACCACACGGGCGCTAGCGAGCGCAGAAAGTAGCGACTCGTCATCAAACGGTTTCAAGGTGGCGACATTGCGAAGACCAATATCGGCGTAGTCCTCTCGCAGTTGGTCGACCACCGCGAGGGTACTGGCAGTGAGGTGCCCGGAGACGACCACGATAACGTCTGAGCCTTCGCGGAGAATTCGGTGCGTTCCGAGGGTGAGGGGTGAGTCAAACAGCCTCGGTACTTCTCCCCGGAGCCCACGGACATAGGCCGGGCCCGGAATGGGGTGCACCGCCTCCAGAACTGTTTCCATGTCGGTTGCGTCCGCGGCCTCCACCACCGTCATATTGGGAAGCCCGGTCATCAGGCCGATGTCATCGACCGCCTGATGGGTCACTCCGCCGGGGGTTGTCAGTCCCGGCAAAAACCCCACCAATGTGGCTTTTCTGGCGGGATAGGCAAGGGTGAGAGCTACTTGCTCATAGGGGCGCCTGGTGCAAAAAACCGCAAAGGATGTGTAGATCGGATAAAGGCCCTCCTGCGACATTCCGGACAAAGCAGACACGAGCGCTTGTTCGGCCATTCCTGCCGACACGTAGCGATCGGGAAAGGTGTCACGGAACCCATCGGCTTCGCAGCTTGCGGTGAGGTCGTTGGTCACCACAGTTACCCGTGAATCAGCGTGTCCGTGCTCGATGAGGGCCTGATAGAACGGCTTGCTTACTGTTTCTGCCATAACTGCGCCACCTCCTCCTCGAGCTGTGCTTTTTCCTCCGGGGTGAGTCGCACAAAGTGCAGTTTGTTGGTGTGCCACCTTGCCTCCAAGACGGAGAACCCCCGCCACGGTTCGGATTGGCTCACTAAGACAGCGGGCCCCGGGTGTGTGGCGAGATCAGTGAGTTTTGCGGCGAGACCGGGGATGTCATGCGCGGAGTGCTCCGAAACACCCAGTCCAAACGCTTTGAGCTTGTCCGCGACATCACCAATCGGCATCACCTGGGGCATTTGCCCGTCGACTTGCATATTGTTTCGGTCGAGGACAATGCGGAGATTGTCGAGCCGGTGTGCGACGGCCAACTGGAGCGCCTCCCAGGTAGAGCCTTCCTGCATTTCACCGTCAGACAGCAACACCCAGAGGGTCCCAGGCTTTTGCTGCTGCTGTCGCGCAATCGCCCTGCCGACCGCAACGCCGAGGGCAATTCCGAGTGATCCACTAGTGACCGCCATTCCCGGAGAGTGTTCTGCTCCGATCATTTCCAGCAGTCCCCCGTCGGTGGAGTCCTCGACGAGTGACTCTGGATCGAGTCGCCCGGTCGCGGCGAGGGTCGCGTAGTGAGCAGTAGCGTAGTGGGCTGGGGACACGATGAAGGTATCCGGTCCGGAACCTAACCAGTCTTCTCCGCGGACTACCGGTTCCCCCGGGCGAGGCGTCGAGCTAAATCGGGGCGGTGTCATCGGCGCTGTCGAGGCGCCTAGGTCCATGACGTGGGTGTGCAGGAGGGCCAATAGCTCGGCGGTGCCGCACGCTTGGGCGAGATAGCCTCCGTTGGCCCGCAGAGCCCACTCTGCCGCATAGGCGCGAATGGATCGGGCAACCTGCTCCGTGCGCTCACTATCGAGCGAAGTAGGGAGTGGATTATGCGTCAACCGTTGCCCTCCTTCACGGCTGCGGCGCCACGGGACTCCACGCCTAATAACAGAATGTCACATTATTTGTGGTGAAAAATCACATTTTCGAACATTTCTGTGGTCAAAGAGTGTAGTCTCGGTCACCAGAACGAGCCACATTGGGGCCTGTCAGGGGTGGCCACCATACTTCCCCGCAATGGCACTGATTGAACACTCCAGAGGGCTCACTGAGGAGTTTTGGCAGCCTGCGGGTGGGAATGGAATGAGGGGAACGCCCAGATGACCTTGGCAGATCGACTCGAGCGGTACTGCATGACAATCGCCACCTCAGGGCGAGAAGAGCCGATGATTAAGGCGATTCGAGAAGACCTTGGAGCCTTCAGCTCGGATATTTCTACCGACGGCTTTGGGAACGTCATGGCGCGTTTCCCGGCGGCCTCGCCCGTCGAGGACACCCTCATGGTGTTTGCCCATACTGATCAGCTGGGGATGGTCGTCACCAAAGTCGAGCACGACGGGTTCCTTCGAGTGGTCCGTCTCGGTGGAGTTCCCGAGCGGGTCCTGCCTGGCAGCGTGGTTAAAATCCAGTCGAGCTCTGGCCAGTTGGTCACCGGGGTGATGGGCACACCGCCCCATCACCTGACCCCGGAGAGCATGAAGTACCAAGTGCCGACCATCGATAAGGCCTATATCGATATCGGTGCACGGTCCGCCACAGAAGTGGCCGAGCTCGGAATCGCGATTGGTGCGCACGTGGCGTACGAGCCGCGCTTCGAGCGACTTCAGAACAATCGGGTGTCGGGAACCAGCATCGATGACCGTGGGGGCTGCGCCGTGTTGGTCGGCTTGGGCGAGTATTTGGCCGCCCATCCTGCACCGGTCAACGTGGTCCTCGTGGCCACCGTCCAAGAAGAGTTCAATTTGCGTGGCGCAATGCTGGCTGCCGAAAAACTCAAGCCCGTCGCAGCGATTTCTGTCGACCTTGTGGCGGCAGGAGACACTCCTGAAATGGGAACTCCGAACGGAATCGAAGTGGGAGGCGGACCAGTAATGGGCCTCTATAGCTTCCACGGGCGCGGGACGTTAAACGGCGTCATTCCGCACCCGGGGCTTGTCCACATGGTTGATGGTGCCGCGGAGCGCGCGTCACTTCCTCTGCAACGCCACGCGACAGTCGGATTGCTCACCGACGCGTCATACGTCCAGTTAGTCAACGGAGGCACCCCCTCGGTTGATCTGTGCTGGCCGACGCGCTACACCCACACGGGGGTCGAGCTGTGTTCTCTTGACGATCTTGAACAGCTTCAGGCGCTACTGACGACAATTGTGACGAACTTTCCGGCTGACTGGGACAGCTCTCGACACTAACTACGACCGCAAACACACAGGAGGAAGACGATGGCGACTGACCTTTTGATGGGAATCGATGTAGGGACGTACGAGACCAAGGGTGTCCTGGTGACCCCGACGGGTGAGGTAGTCGCCACGGAAGTCATGCCTCATGAGCTGATTTTTCCTCGTGCAGGCTGGGCCGAGCACGACCCGGAGAAGACATGGTGGGGAGATGTCACTCATGTGAGCAAGGCGCTCCTTGCCACTGACGGCGTGAGTCCAGACCAGATAAAAGGCTTGGGCATTAGCGCCATCGGACCAGACGTCTTGCCAATGGATGAGAACTTCCAGCCCCTTCGGAACGGCATTCTCTACGGCGTCGACACTCGAGCCGTCGACGAAATCGCCGAGATGAACGATCGTTTTGGCGAAGACCACGTGTTTAACTCCTGCGCCAACGCGTTGTCATCACAGGCCACTGGTCCAAAAATCTTGTGGATTAAGAAAAACGAGCCAGAGGTGTACGCCAAAGCACGCTGGTTCTGCGACGCCACCACATTCATCGTGGCCCGCCTCACCGGTCGCGTCGTCGTCGACCACTTCTCGGCGGGGTCGCATCACCCGATGTATGACCCGTGGAAGCATGACTGGAATGACGAATTCCTCGAGGGAATCGTCTCGCGTGAACAACTGCCTGAGCTGGCATGGAGCCATGAGCTTGCCGGTGAGGTGACCGAGTGGGCGGCCGAGGAAACGGGTCTTGCGGTGGGAACTCCGGTCTCAGTGGGCACGATTGACGCCGGCGCGGAGGCACTCAGCGTCGGCGTGACACAGCCTGGCGAAATGATGCTCATGTACGGCTCGACCATTTTCATCATTCAGGTCACTGACAATGATCAGGCCCGCGACGAGCGACTCTGGGCCGCGCCGTACCTCTTCCCCGGTACGTGGTGCCTGCTGGCCGGAATGGCCACGTCCGGGGCTCTCACGCGCTGGTTCCGCGACAGTTTTGCCGCTGAATTGGTTGCCGCCGAAGAGGCGGGGGGCGAAGCCGCTTACTCCGTGCTCACCAGGGAGGCCAGCGAGGCCGCGCCAGGCGCAGGCGGCGTGATTGTGTTGCCGTACTTTTCTGGCGAACGCACTCCCATTAACGACCCGCGTGCCAAGGGTCTGATTTTTGGTTTGAGCCTGACGCACACCCGAGGAGACCTCTTCCGCGCCACCTTGGAGGGCATGGGTCACGGTATTAAGCAGCACGTCGACATGTTTACCGATATTGGCGCTCCGCCCCACACCATTCAGGCTGTGGGGGGAGGAACCAAGAATCCTGTGTGGCTTCAGAGCGTCAGCGACATTAGCAATGTGCCCCAGAAAGTGGCACCCCTGACGGTGGGGGCCTCCTACGGTGATGCGCTCCTCGCAGCGATTGCCACAGGTTTGGTGAGCGGACCAGAAGCGATTGGCGACTGGCAAGGGGAGGGATCGGTTGTCACACCCAATCCTGAGCTTGCGCCGACCTACGCTCCGCTGCACGAGGCCTACACCACCTTGTACCACGCCACCAAAGAGCAGATGCACGCTCTCCACGAGCTGGGCTACTAAGGAATCAACGCCACCCGATAGCGGGGTTTCGAGGACAAGTACTCGAATGCGCTCTTGGCGTCGGTGAGTGGAAAGGTTTTTTCCATAATTGGCCTCAGGTCAAGTTCAGCATTGGCAATCATCTCTGTCGCCCGGGCATGGTCTTGGATATCGGCACTGACCGCACCAATAATTCGTACCTCTGTGTTGTGGACCCAGTTCGGGTCAACCTCCAGCATCTCTACCGGATGGGCTGAGGCAAAGAGGCAGAGTGTTCCTCGGGGTTGCAGCACTCGAAGGCCCTGCTCGTTCACTGTTTTTGACCCAATGGCGGTCACCACAGCGTCCACCCCACCCGGAAACTCCCTGAGAATGGCCGCTTCCGCGTCACCTGGGCTGAGGATTGTCCGCCTAATGCCGCTTACGCGCGCATAGTCGAGCCTCTCCTGATCCATGTCCACCAGCGCGACATCAACACCGTGGTGTTGGAGAACCATCGCGTTCAACAGTCCCATTGGGCCTGCCCCAAACACGACCGCAGTATCGGCTGAGGTGACTCCCATGAGTCGCACCGCATGTACCGCGCAAGAGAGCGGTTCGGCAAGACATGCCAGCTCAAAGGGAGCATCTCCTACCGGGAAACAGCCGTCCTCGCGGTGCACCTTGTATTCCAAGAACCCGCCAGGGCCCAGCTCACCGCCCTTGAGAGAAAAGTACTTAAAATGCTCCTCACAGCCCTTATCCGCTCCGCGGACGCAGGCGCGACACGTCCCACATCGCGTAGGCCCTAGCGTCACGCGATCTCCCACCGACACAGTGGTCACATCGTCGGCGATTGCGACCACTTCGCCTGCGTTTTCATGCCCGCCAAGAAAAGGAAAACCTGGCTTCTGTTTTCCCACAAACGTGCGCTGCTCCCACGAGCAGATTGACGCGGCACCAATCTTCACCAAGACCTCTCGGGGACCAAGTTCCGGGATTGGCAGGTGCTGAATACCTATTTCCCCAACGCCGGTCATCACGGCGGCTGCCATTGTCTCCACGGTTACTCCTTCACTAGGGCAAGGGCATCATCAACAGAAGAGCCACTGTGCACAATGGCGCGGAGCGCCTGGACGAGAGACGGCGGATTGGGGTGCTGCACTACGTTTCGCCCGTACACGACTCCGCGAGCACCTACGTCAACCGCTGTCCGGGTGCGCTCTAAGAGCTCTCTAGTAGTGACCTTCCCGCCACCCCGAACCAGCACTGGGGTGGGGTGGGCAATCTCGACCACTTCGGCGAAACGCTCCATGGGGTCGACCGGGTCGACCTTGATGATGTCGGCACCAAGTTCGACCGCCTGGCGAACCAATGTTGCTATTTGTTCTGGATCTGACACCGAAGAGGAGCCTCCCTCTGGGTTGCTCGTCATCACTAAGGGCTCGACCATTAGAGAGATTCCGCGGGAGCGAGCAAGGGCCCCAATTTCTTGAATGTTAGCGATGCACTGCTCTTGCAGTGCTGGGTTGTTATCGACCTCGAGGAGGTTGAGAACGACGCATCCCACTGCGGGGTGCTCAGCGTCCATCAACGTATTGGGGTGGGCGGTATCCCAGGCTTTTGAGACCACCCGTGGCTCGTACACATTCGTGACATCCAGCCGCAACGCGACAACTTGTTTCTCGGCCAATCCCGCGTCCCGCAATGCCCGGAACCCGCCGGGGTTGAGCTGAATCACGTCCGGGCCCGCTCCGACCATGGTGTCCAGCGCCGCGGGAAGGTCTTCAATTGCGTTGGAGAATGATCGAGCGCCGAAGACGCCGAGATCCATCGCGATGTTGATACACCGCCCGGATGTGACATTAAACATTTTTTCTGCCGGTGGACTGAGCATTTCCTACCCCGTGTCTTTGTGTTGTGCAATCAAAGAATTCAGCTTCCGGGCCCGTGCCGGTGTCCCAACATTTCGCGGAGCACTGTGACGCATTGGCTAGGCCTGGGTGAAAGAACAAAATATCACACCAAGAAAGTGCGATTTTGTTAATTTATCGGCTTGTCGCTGGAGGAGGTGGCAAAAGACGGCTTATCAGCGCTGAGGACCTGACAGCTACCTTGAACCTCGCGTTCAAAAAGGGCGGCTCCATCATGTGTGGTCACAATGGCAGTCACTTCCTCAATGTCCGCCGCGTGATAAGGAAGCTTTCGCCCGGCTTTGGATGGGTCAGCGAGTACCCACGTCTTGTCAGAGTTCTCGACCATAGCCCGATTCAAGTCAGCGAGCTCATGCTCATCCTCACTCAAGCCCGAATGGCGGGAAACTCCTTGGGCGCCAATAACCGCAAGGTCAGCATTGAATTTCAGGAGCGTTGACAGAGCGAGAGATCCAGTCTGGGCAAGGTCATCTGTTGCCACCAGCCCCCCAGTACTGAACACTCGGATTCCCCTGCTTGCTAGCTGCGAGGCATGCGGCAGGGACGGAGTAATCACAGTGAGTTCTTGGTCTGGCTTGATGTATTGGATAAACCGTGCCGTTGTCGAACCCGTCCCTACGTAAACGACGTCGCCCCGAGTCATCATGCGAGCCGCGAATTCACCAATTTGGGCCTTCGCAACGCTTGCGTCAAAAGCTCGGGGATTGACCAAGATGTCGAGCGAGCCGGAGAGATTCGCAGTGGCCCCGCCACGCGTCATTGTGATGTAGCCCTGGTCGACGAGTTGGCGCACATCGCGCCGAACGGTCATCACCGAGACATCAAAAAAGCGCGCGAGGCTCGCAAAATCGATCGCCTCCTCAGACGCCACCCACTCAAGAATCTTTTGCTGGCGTTCACCCGCGAGAAGCTTGCGCGGCGTGCCCTTTCCCTCGGGCATCATTGAGCCTCCGGCTCCCTGCCCGGAAGCCACTTGATCCCGCAACCCATCGCTGGGCGGTGTGGTCGGGGAACCTCCTGCCCGGCAAGAGTGTGCCGGATGGCAGTTTCCAGGAGATCTCCCGAAATCGGCTCACCGTTTTTCGGCGAAGACCTGTCAAAGGCACCTCGGTAAGTGAGAAGGAAATTGTGATCGAAAAGAAAGAAGTCTGGGGTGCATACTGCGCCGAGAGCTCGGGCAAACTGCTGGTCAGAGTCCTGAAGGTACGCAAATTCCCAGCCCGCCCGATCGACCTGGGCGACCATGCCGTCCCGGTCATCTTCCGGGTACTGGGCGACATCATTACTCACCACCGCGAGTGCCCGAACTCTCTCCGCCGCGAACGTAGCGCACAGCACACCAAACGCCTTTTCAATGTGCTGCACGTACGGGCAGTGGTTGCAGACAAATGCAACGAGCGTCGCCCTGTGCCCGTCCTCCTTCACCTGGTGTAGCTCTCCAGAGGCGTCGGGCAAGGATGCGCCAGGTAGTTCAAGACCCACGAGATCACCAGTGGATTCGACCGGCATTGTTTACAGCGCGCCCTTCGGCCCCTCAGAGAAGCTGGTGGCGGTTCCCTGGTGCACCACCAATTCCCCCTCCACGAGGTCACCCAGGTCTGCAATGAGACGTTTCACGTGATCTGTTTCAAGGTGCGCGTCAAACGCCTCTCTCGACGCGTAGACCTCCACCATCATGAACTCACCGGGCTTGTCGACCAGATCGTGCACCGCGTATGTCACCACACCGGGCTCATCCCAGGAGGCCTTGGCCACACCTTCCAAGCGGCTCTTCAGCTGGTCTTCCTGACCGGCCTGAGCTTTTGCGGTTGCCACTACTACCAGGTGATTTGAACTCATCGCTCTCTCCTTTGATTGCTCTGTGTTTTGTCTTTTTGTCGGCGCGCTAGTGGTGGGGCCTACGAGCGGATTCCCGTCACGACACTCATCAGTGCCTCGACCCTGGAGGGATCGACGGGGTTTTCGAATACACCATTGGTCTTGAAAAACGTTCCGACCACCGCACCATCTGCAATCGCAAGTTGTTCTTCTGCGTTGTCTTGCCGCACCCCCGTATTCACAAACACTGGCACATCTCCGGCGGCACTCTTTACGCGACTGAGCACTTGAGTATCTGTGGCTGCCCCGGCTGTCAGCCCGGAGACGCAGAGACCATCTGGTTTGGTGGCAAACACGGTCGTCCGCGTGAGATCGATGATGTCACGCTCAGCAAGATAGGTCGCGGACTCGGGGACGATGTTGTAGAGCAACTTGACGTCACCTGCGCCAGTTCGAGCACGGTGCCGCGCAGCCTGGCCAACGTTGGTATCCCAGAGGCCAAAATCACTCGCGTACACGCCGGTGAAGATTTCGCGGACGAAGGCCGCTCCGGTTGCATTAGCCAGGTCAATGGAGGCGATACCGTCCCACAAAACGTTGACCCCGAAGGGACCCGAAATCTCGGGAGTCAGCTGCCCGATGATGCGAGCCATCGAGATGGCGGTCAGTGGTTCAGTCTTCGTCAGGTAGGGAAGGCTGAATTCGTTTGAGAACATCACGGCGTCAACTCCGCCAGATTGCAGTGCGTCGAGCTCCCGGCGCGCTCGGTCCACCACCGCCTGCATGCCGCCGGCTGTGTCAAAACCAGGGTCACCCGGCAAGGCCATAAGGTGAAGCATCGCGATGACGGGCTTTTTTACCCCAAACACTTCATCGAGCCAGCTCATGTCCACGCCCACCACCTCGCACGTAGGTGTCTCCCACGCATCATCTTGTCACAACTTATGACACCGATGATGTTACTAGTCGTTACGGCCGGCGTGAAGAGGCGACGGGGCAAGAAAAAGAAACTATTTAGCGAGATCGACGTTGCCGTGTTTGGCCAATACCTTTATGAGCGCCGAAGCATTTTCCTCTCCCCAGCCCTCGTTGACGGCCTCCTCAATGATGGACCGTGTCGCCATCGTTCCAGGGACCGGTGACTGCAAACGCTCAGCAAAAGCAGCAACGAGATTGGCATCCTTTAACATCCACTTCAGAGCGAAACTCGGTGAATAATCTCCCGCCACCACCGCCGCGCCGACACCGTCAAAAATCGGCGATTTGAAATCAGTGACGTGAAGCACGCCGAGCACATCCTCCAGGTCCAGGCCTGCGTTGCTCGCGAGCGTCAATGCCTCACCCAACGCCTCTAACTGAGCCGCCACAATCAGGTTCCCCACGAGCTTCATCTTGGCTCCGCTGCCGGAGGGGCCCATGTAGTGAGTTGTTTCGCTGATGGGTTCTAGGACCTCCATTGAGGCGTCATATACCTCTCGATCGCCACCAACAACGACCCATAAACCGCCCGCGTTCGTCTCTCCCTTTGAGCCGAAGACCGGCGCATCAAGGAACCGAACACCTTTTTCGGCGTAGGCCTTCGATTCTTTCGCTGAGGTTTCCGGGTCGATGGTAGAGAGGTCAATAGCCACTTGGTCGGAGGTGATGTGTTCTAAGACGCCCCCGGCGCCGAAGACCACCGCGTCCACACCGGTGTCGTCTCCCAAGCAATACATCACATAGTCGGCTCCGGCCATAGCATCTTTGATGCTGTCGGCGGGCGAGGCCCCCAAGTCGGACGAGTCGAACGGACTCCTATTCCAGGTTTTTACCGTATGGCCGGCTTTTGCCAGGTTGAGGGCCATGCCCTTCCCCATCGTCCCCATGCCAATAAATCCAACAGTCGCCATCTCTACGCCCTCTCTCTCAAGTCTCCTGTGCCCCACAAATTAATGGTTTGTCTTTTTCCAGGAACGGAGCAGGTACCAAAAGGCGGTTGCCCCGGGATCTTGCAGACCGATACTCCGTTCCTGAAGCCACGACGCACGGCCGCGCATCGACTGCATATTCGTTGTCTCGACCACAGCCTTTTCCGCGGCATCAATCGCCTTGTCCAAGCCATCGACGTCAGACTCCGCACTCTCCAGAGCCTCCGCCGCCGGGTAAATTGCATCAAGAATCGTCTTGTCACCAACCTGCGCCCGACCACGCTTCGAGATACTGTCGGCCGCCGCCTTCACAAACTCTGCAGCGTCCGAGACCGTGAGGGTTTCCTTTCCCTCCCAGGTCTTCGACCCCGCGAGTAAACCGCCAGCTACCAAGGCCGCCATCGTCGAGGGGTTGGCATCAGCAAAGGTCGCCGCACAGGTCCGGGCAATTTCGGTCGGAGTTGCTCCGTCTGGAAGCTCGTCGAGTGCGGCAATCACCGCTTTTGACCCAGCAGCGACGGTCACACCGAGATCACCATCGCCGAGAGCTGCGTCGAGATCCCGAAGCTCTGTTTCGTAGCCCACCATGTCGCTCAAGGCGTTCTTTATGGCGCCCCTCAACTGCAATGAATCCATGGAAAAGACCTAGCCTTCCTGGAAGAACGGAGAACGCGCCGGTGCGTCCAGAAGTGCTTTGCGCTCGTCATTCAACGCCAGCAGCGAAATCGACGCACCAGCCATCTCCAGCGACGTTGCAAACTCTCCGACATAGACCTTCTCGACAGAGATTTTTCGATCAGACAGGAGTTGGTGCACGCGCCGATACATGATGTACAGCTCTTCAAGAGGGGTTGCGCCCATGCCGTTTACCAACACGGCAACACGGTCGCCCTCCGAGAGGGACAAATCCGTCATCAGGGGGTCAACGAGTCGATCCACGATTGAATCGGCGCTCTCGAGGTCACCCCGGTGGATACCGGGTTCTCCGTGAATACCAATGCCAATTTCCATCTGGCCCTCGGGAAGCTCGAAGCTCGCCTTCCCGGTCACCGGGAAAATCGTCGGAGATAAACCGATTCCCATGGTGGCAGTGTGGTCGACGATGTCTTGAGCCACAGCGGCCACCTGCTCGAGGTTATCGCCGCGCTCTGATGCCGCGCCGGCTGCCTTGAAGGCGAAAAAGATTCCGGCAACTCCACGCCGATCTCGAGCTTTGTCGCGTGGCTGACTGGCCACGTCGTCGCAGCCAAGCACAGTCATTGTGGGGATATCCTCTAAATCTGCCATATCTGCCGCGAGGTCGAAGTTCAAAACATCGCCGCCGTAGTTCCCGTACAAATAGAGGACTCCCGCTCCTCCGCTGACGGCTTTCGTAGCCTCAAAACACTGCTGGGCCGATGGCGAAGAGAACACGTTTCCGATCGCGACACCTGATGCCAGGCCTGTGCCGACATACCCTTTGAATAGCGGCAGGTGGCCGGAGCCACCGCCGGTCACGATGCCGACTTTTCCGGAGACAGGTGCATCGGCGCGCACCATAATCCGAGGATCATCGGTTGGGGTCTTGACGAGATCGGGGTGTGCGGAAACGATTCCTTCAATCATTTCGTCAACAAATGATTCGGGGTCGTTGATTATCTTTCGCATGTGACTCACGCGTCCTTTCCTTGACTTAATGCACGACGAACTTTCGGAGGTCTAGCCTTTCGACGGGCGCTCAAGTAATCGAGAATCATCACAGCAATCAGGATCACACCCTGAGTGATGGCGTATTCGTATGCAGAGAGTCGCACCGCGGTGAATCCACTCGAGACGACCTGGAGGGTCAGGGTCGCCAAGACCACACCCCACACCGTCGCGAAACCGCCGGCAGGGTTCGTTCCACCCAAGACCGCAATCACAATTGCCAGGAGGAGGTAGGAGCTTCCGTAGTCCGCGCTCGAGGTCGGGTTGCGCACGAGGAAGAGAATGCCCGCAAAACCGCCCATTAAACCTGCGATGGTGTACGTACGAAACAACACCCCTGCAGTGTCAATACCCGAATACTTTGCGGCCACCGGATTGCTACCGAGGAGCTGAAGCTTCTTTCCGAGAGACGACCTATTCAAGAAGACTCCTACCGCCACCGCGGTGAGCAAGAAGGCAATGAACAGCGTAGGCACGTAAAGAACCCCCGCTTTTCCAATTGCAGTGAGTGCCTCCGGTGCGCCGTATAAGGTGCTCCCCCCGGTCCACACAATCGCAAGACCGTTCAGGATTTGCATTGTTCCGAGCGTCGCAAGAATGGGAACAATCTGCAGCTTGGCAATGAGGAAACCGTTGAACGCTCCTGCCGCGAGGCCCACGAGCAGTCCGAGCAGAACAATAAAGGGCATCGCTTGAGCAGCTGCTTCAGGGTCCTCGGCAGCCAGACCGGAGTACAAAGTGGTGATGGTAATCGCCGACATGTTGGCAATCGCAATCAACGACAGGTCAATTCCCCCCGTCAGCATCGCGAGCATCATCGCAATCGCAATCACACCGATTTCTGGTGACGCGACAGAGATGTTCTGGAGATTCACCGGATTCAAGAAGATTGTCGGTTGCAGGACCGTGAAGAACGCGAACGAACCGATGAGAATGACGAACATTCGGGTAACTGAGCTGTGCTCTTGGGTGCGACGTAGAACGCTCCGAATGCTGTTGTCCACTCGGGCGTTTGCCAGGGCCAGCATCCTTGTCTCAGTGTTCCGACTGTCCACGGCCCCTACTCCTTATCTTTTTCTTCGGTCACATGAGACGACATCGATCGGCGCCGTGCCGAAATGGCCTGAATACCCACACCGACCAAGAGCAGAATGCCCACCGCCGTGCGTTGCCACGAGGTCGGCACGCCAGCAAGAATCAAGCTGTTGTTGATGACTTGAATCAGCAGAACACCCAGCACCGTCCCAAACACCGATCCTCGACCACCAAAGACCGATGCTCCACCGAGAACAACGGCGGCGAGCACATCGAGCTCGTTACCGACCAGATCCTGCGGGTTAGCCGCCCGGAGCTGTGTCACGTGGAGCCAACCACCGATTGCCGAGAGGACTCCCGCCAACATGTAGATGTAGAACTGGGTCCGGACCACGGGGAATCCTGCGCGACGTGCCGCCTCGACATCGCCACCCAGCGCGTAGACCGCTCGACCAAACATGGTCTTCTTCAATACCCAAGCGATGACCAACGCAATCAAAATGACCGGCAACACGAGCACGTGGAGGTTGGCGACACCCTGTTCCTGGGGAATCGACACAATATTGGTGGTCGCCACCTCGTCCATGCTCGGCGGCAAGTTCGCGATGTACTCAGAACCCACGTACGCCAGCAAAATTCCTTTGAACAAACTCTGCGTGCCGAGAGACACAATCAGGGTGGGCAGCCTGAATAACGAGATGACGAAGCCGTTAAAGGCCCCCAGTGCTAGGCCAAAAAAGATTGAGATGGCAATCACCACAAACAAGCCAGGATCTGAGCCACCCGACTGAGCGATGACCACGGAGGTGTAGCCGGCAAAAATCGCAATCGCGACGAACGACACATCAATCCCACCGGAAATCATGATGATGAGCACGGCGAGCGCGAGGACCATCGGGACAATGGCACCTCTCAAAATGGAAAAGAGAGTGCTCACCGAGAAGAACACAGGGTTCAACACCCCGATGGTGATTACAAGGGCGGCGAGGACAAGGAAGAGAATTCCCTCATTGTTGGCCCCTCGAAATCTGTCAAACAACTGACCCAATCCAGCACCAGGTGTTTTGCTCACGCTGCTGTCCTCTCCTGAATCAGGTCGACGCTAATATCAGAACCGTCAAGCTGCTCAGTAATCCGGCCTTGCTTCACGACGAGGACACGGTTGCACACCGACATCAACTCGGGAGCATCATCTGAAATCACGATGATTCCCATTCCTGCGCCGGCCTCCTGCCGAAGAATGTCGAGGATTTGTTCTTTCGAACCGATATCGACACCGACGGTCGGCCCATTAAGAATCAGGACCCGCGGACGCGTAGCAAGCAACTTACCGATAACGACACGTTGGGCATTTCCACCGGAGAGGCTTCGAACTTTCGCTTCGGTACTGGCGGCTTTAATTCGAAGCCGGTCGAAAAGCTCACCGATTGTCTGCTTCACACGACCGTAGTCAAGCAACACCGCCTTACCTCGGTGCGAGTCGAGGGAGCTGGCGATCAGGTTGTCTCCAACTGATTTCTCCAAGAACAGTCCCTGAGAAAGTCGGTCCTCCGGAAGGTACCCAATACCCACGCGCAGAGCATCCTTGATAGACCGAATTCGCACCGGCTCCCCGGCGACCTCGATGCGACCAGTCTTCGCGGGCCGAACTCCGAAGAGAGCCTCCGCGATTTCGGTACGACCGGAACCAAGAAGGCCAGAAATTCCCACAATTTCACCCGGATGAACGGTGAACGACACATCCGAGAAAGCGCCCGGCAGGTTCAGATTTTCCACCCGCAACAAGGGCGTCTCGGTGTAGTCCGGGGAGGTCACTTCGCGCATTTCACGCACCTCACGACCCGTAATGTGCTTGACCAGCGCTTGCCGGTCGAAATCCGACGCGGGCCCGGAGATTATGTGCTCTCCGTTTCGCAGAATGGTGACATCTTGCGAGACTTCGAGCGCCTCTTCGAGCTTGTGGCTCACAAACACGAGAGCCACCCCACGCTCTCTCAGTTTCTCGACCAACCGGAAGAGATAGCGCACCTCTGTCTGGGTAAGGGCTGTTGTCGGCTCATCCATAATGATGACCCGAGCATCATTCACCAAAGCGCGGCAGATGGCTGTCAGCTGTTTGTCGGCCACCGAAAGGTTCTCGACAAGTTCATCAAGATTAAGAGACAAACCCAACTCAGCGACAATGTTTTCCGCGGCCGAGCGGGCATTGCTCGCGGAGTAGAACTTTGTTTTTCTCGCCACCTGCGAGGTAATAGCGACATTTTCGGCGACGCTCAAGTTGGGAAACAGGGAGAAATCCTGGTAGATCACCTGGATGCCCGCAAGAATCGAGTCGACGGGACTCAGCGCGTTCTGCGGCTCTCCATCAATAAGAATTTCTCCGGAGTCAGGCCGCTCGACACCCGAGATGATTTTGATAAGTGTGGACTTGCCGCAGCCATTTTCTCCGGCAAGGCAGTGAACGTGTCCGCTCACAAGAGTCATTGAGACCGAGTCCAGAGCCTTTACTCCCCCATAGGTCTTCGTAATGTTCCGGACCTCTAGAACGGGGGCAGGCTGGGCCTTGGAGTTCATTAATCCCTCACGGTCGTTGTGCTGGATGTGGATGTGGATGTGGGTAGTGCAGGGTCCTGGCGCGTTGGGCCCGGTACAGCTGAAGTGTAGCCGGGCCCAACGCCCCTAAGAAACGCTCTCTAGAGCGATTTAGAAGGGGTAGTCAGCCGCGTTGTCGGCGTTCACGACAACTGCCGCCTCGCCAACCCACACGTTGTCAAACCCGTCCAGCTTCCCGAGGCTGTTGTAGCCCTCGATGCCGAGGTCGGTTCCCTCCTCAAGAGTGCCTCCGTCAGCAATGATCTTGGCGATCTCCAGCTGGGCCTCACCGGCGAGAGCCGGGTCCCAGAAGAAGATGGCGTCAATCGAGCCGTCCTCGAGGTACTTGTTGGTGATCGACGGAATCGAGGTTCCCATCACGCAGATGGAATCCTGCAGTCCAGCTTCCTGGACGGCGCGGCCAATTCCGGCCACGTCAGTCGATGCGGAGCCCTGGAAGCCCTTGATGTTCGGGTACTTAGCGAGGATTTCCTTCGCACGCTCGTACGCGACCGTCTCGTCTTCCTTGCTCTCAATGGGCTCTTCCATCCGGGTCATGCCCGGGTAGTTTGCCGTCTGAACGTCGTATCCACCCTCGACCCACTGCATGTGGCTCTGAGCGGTGTAACCACCAACGAACTGGACATATTCACCCTCTTCTCCCATGCAGGAAGCGAGGTTTTCCATGATCTGTCCGCCATACCAGGTGTTGTCGAAGGCCTCGATAACTGCGTCTGCGTTCTGCATTCCCACAGCTTCGTGACCCACAACCACAATGCCCGCAGCCTGGGCTTCACCCAGAACAGTCTCCATCGCCTCGATAGAGTTCGGCACCACAGTGATTGCCGTCGGGCTCTGAGCAATCAGGTTCTGAACGACCGCGACCTGCTTCTCAGGGCTTGCATCGTCTCCACCATCCTGGCGAGCGTCAACACCGGTCCGCGAGGCGAAGGCTGCAACACCCTCCTCCATGCGGTCGAACCAGCCAACACCGGTCAGTTTGACGACCACGACCATTGACTGGTCGGAGGCAGCAGCGTCAGTGCTTTCCTCCGTGGTCTCCTCGGCCGCATCAGAGTCGGTTGCTG
>AACY020524074.1_pt1 | contig 17361 bp, 14 predicted proteins | sample 267378 | NCBI WGS metagenome assembly AACY02 (sample SAMN02954345, study PRJNA13694) | marine metagenome | biome: aquatic; feature: ocean; material: water; isolation source: isolated as part of a large dataset composed predominantly from surface... | reverse complement strand
CCTGTTTTTGTTGATGGTGCAGACCAGTGCTCATGCTGAATTGATCGAACTTAACGTAGATGGTCATGTTGCCTTGGCCGATTACGACCGGTCCGATGACCCCGTCGCACCATTAGTGATTTTGGGGCATGGAACATTGGCCCATAAAGATATGGAAACCATTGAGCTTTTGCACACAGCATTCGTGGAACGTGGTTATTCTGTTCTTTCTTATTCGCTTACCTATGGCCAGGACCGGCGCACGGGCATGTATGATTGCGCCCGCGAGGTACACGACATCACCCAACAAGATGCTGTTGCTCAGATTGGTACCTGGGTCCGCTGGGCACGCGAACAGGGGCATCAAAAAATTGCCCTGCTCGGGCATAGCCGCGGCGGCAACCAGGTGATGCGTTATGCGTCGACCGATGATGATTTGTTTGGGCTCATTCTTTTGGCGCCTGCCAACCAAAATTCATTTGTTAATGCGGTGAAGTCTCTCGAGGAATCAACGGGGCAACCACTGAATGATGTCTTGACGCAGGCAGAAAAAATGATTGCCGAGGGCCGCGGCCAAGAGGCCATGGACATGGAAGGGTTCATTTATTGCGAAACCGGTAAGCCCACTGCGCGTGCCATCATTGGGAATTACCAAGATGATGGGAAGTTTGACACGGTGTCCATGCTCTCTAAGTACCCAAAACCAAGCCTTGTTTTGGGGGGTGCCGCAGACAATATCGTGCCGGAAGTTGATTTGCTGTTTGCACCTGCGGCTGGTGATCTGGCACGTGTGGAGATGATTGAGGATGCCGATCATTTCTTCTTGGATTTCTTTGCTGAAGATGCCGCTGATCTCTCTTCTGACTATCTTGACCAACCTTAACATAGGGAGTGCCACATGCGTGGATGGCTTTTGAACAAAACAGATGCTGGTGAGATTACCTCGCATCTCGGTGATGTTGACGAAACAGATTTGCCCACAGGTGAGGTCACCTTTGCGGTGAGCCACTCAACCATCAACTATAAAGATGGCCTAGCGTTCACAGGGCGTATGCCCGTGGTGCGGTCATACCCCATGGTTCCCGGGATTGATGGTGTTGGTGTCATCACCCAATCCCATGATGAGGGGCAAAATGTTGGCGACCATGTGATCGTCAACGGCTGGGGTTTGGGCGAAACCAGATGGGGTTGTCTTGCCGAAAAGGCACGTGTGGCTGCCCACATGACCATCCCGCTTCCCAATGGAATAACCCCCCTGGAGGCCATGACGGTGGGCACAGCCGGTTACACCGCCATGCTATGTGTGCAGCGCCTGTTGCGTCATGGTCTCAAGCCGTCTGATGGCCCCATTGCGGTGACTGGTGCATCCGGTGGTGTGGGGTCATTTGCCATCATGTTCCTAAGCAGTTTGGGTTTTGAGGCCGTGGCCATTACGGGCAAATTATCAGAATCCGATTACCTGATATCATTGGGTGCCAGTGATGTTCGGGATCGCGGTGATTTTGGTGGCAAGTTTAAGCCCATGGAGCGAGAGACCTGGGCAGGTGCCATCGACTCAGTAGGTTCCAACACCTTGGCCCACTTGCTTGCGGCCACCAAAGCGGATGGCTGCGTTGCGGCATGTGGTAATGCCCGTGGCATGGACCTGACCACAACAGTCTTCCCATTCATTCTGAGGGGCATCACCTTGGCGGGTGTGGATTCGGTGATGATTGACCATGCACGTCGACTTGAGGCCTGGGCGGCCATTGCCGATCATCTTGATCGCAAAAAACTAAACCTCATTGGTTCTGAAATTGTCACGCTTGAGGGTGCAAAAGATAAGGCCCATGAAATTCTTGAGGGAAGCCTCAGGGGGCGCGTTGTGGTCGATATTAACGGTTAAGTGGCACCAGGCTCTCTAGCCACATATCAAGGCAATGGTCCCAAGAATACCGGGATGCATGTTGAAGAGCTGAATCCCGGTTTAGTGACATGGCCTTGGTTGCGGCCTTTGTAAGGTCTTCATCAAGACAGGCGCCATCACTATCGCCGACGACATCAATCGGTCCAGGAACGGGGTAGGCGGCCACTGGTGTGCCACAGGCCATGGCTTCCAACATCACAAGGCCAAAAGTGTCTGTCTTTGATGGGAACACAAAGACTTTTGCCGACCGATAATAAACAGCCAATTCCTCACCGGATTTGTAGCCAACAAATTCCACACCAGGGTATTTCTTGGATAGTTCATCCCGGGCAGGGCCGTCGCCGACAACGATCTTTCTGCCAGGTAATGCGGCCTGCAAAAATGCCTCAACATTCTTTTCGACGGCAACACGGCCCACATAAAGAAAAATGGGCGTTTCATCGGCATCTGGCAGGCGCGGTCCATCGACATGGAAAATCTTGGTGTCAACGCCTCTGGTCCAGGGTTTGGCATTATCGAACCCATGATGCATGAGTTCCCGCTGAATAGAAGGTGTGGGCACCAACACGGCCTTACTTTCTTGATGAAACCAGCGAAGAAAGCGGTAGGTGGCCCGCTCCGGCACAGGCAAGCGCTGGGACAGATATTCCGGAAACCTTGTGTGGAATGAACTGGTGAATCTTTTGCCTCGGGTCACACAGGCCATGCGCGTCCATAGGCCCACAGGTCCTTCGGTGGCGATATGAACATGCTCAAGCTCGGGGTCCCGCAACGCCTCATGGATTGTTTGGACGGGCCATAGGGCCAGGCGTATTTCTGGGTAGGTGGGGCAGGGGATCGATGTATGCCCATCGGGCGAGACCACATCAACCTGAATACCGCGGGACTGGGCCAAAGCGATAATGGTTTTCCAAGTGCGAACGACACCATTAATCTGTGGTTCCCAGGCATCGGTCGCCAGCAGTATTTTTTTTGTTGGGACCATGTTGGTTATGCGGCCTGTGATACCTTGCCACCTTGTGAGGCCAGGGTGAGGCTAGGGCGCACTTCAAACCAGTGGAGAAGTTCAAAATTCCCCTCCTGATCTTCAACCAGGGCGGTGCAACTTTCCACCCAGTCACCATCATTCATGTAGGTAATACCATCAACGTCACGGATTGCTGCTTTGTGGATATGCCCAGCAATGCAACCATCAAGCCCACGCCTTTTGGCTTCAGCCGCCACGGCACCTTCAAAATCGTCAATGAATTTGACAGCGTTTTTTACTTTATTTTTGAGGTATGCTGACAAAGACCAATATTCAAAACCCATGCGCCGGCGAATGGCTGCCAGAACCGTGTTGGCGCCAAGCGCAAAGGCATATGCCCAATCACCAAGATGGGCGAGCCATTTGGCATGGCTGATAACGCCATCAAAAGCATCACCGTGAATGACAAGATATTTTTTGCCGTTGGCAGACTCAAATTCGTCATCGAGCCGTAACTCAATCCCGCCAAAATGCGTGCCAATATAGTCCCTGGCAAATTCATCATGATTTCCAGGGACGAAGATCACCTTCGTTCCTTTCCGGGATTTCCGAAGAATTTTTTGCACCACATCGTTATGTGATTGTGGCCAATACCAGCTTTTCTTGAGGCGCCAACCGTCAATAATGTCGCCCACCAGATAGAGCGTGTCGGATTCGGTATGTTTGAGAAAATCAAGGAGGGCTTCAGCCTTGCATCCCCGGGTCCCCAGATGCACGTCTGAAATAAAAATCGTTCTATAATGCTTGGTCTCTGGATTTTTGCCCATGATTCTCAACTATTCCTGATAATGTCCTAGTGCTAACCTGTCTGTGCTGGATTGCAAGAATTTTCGCGTGCATCGAGCAAATGCTTGGCTTTTTCCACGTCCGCGCTCATTTGGGCCGACAACTCATCAATGCCGTTAAAGCGTTTTTCAGCGCGCAAAAAATGCTCAAACTGGAACGTGAGGCGTTGTTGGTAGATATCCCGGCCACCTTCAAGAAGATGAACTTCAAGCAAGGGCATCAAATCTTCGTCAATGGTGGGTTTCACGCCAATATTGGCAATAGCGGGCAGGACCTCGTCACCCAATAGGGCATGGCCCGCATAAACCCCATGCCGGGGAATAAGGTATCGTAGGGTGTGGATATTGGCCGTTGGGTAGCCAAGTTGGCGTGCCAATTTGCGTCCCGGGGAAACATGGCCAGACATTTGGAAGGGTCTGCTGAGCAGAAGGCCGGCTTCTTTCATTTTTCCAGCCCGCAGCAATTCTCGAATATGGGTTGAGGCATGTTCAACACCCATTTCATCGCGTTGCACCTCAATCACATCAACATCAACGCCATGTTTGTTCGCCAAATTTTTCAACATTGCCGCATGGCCACGACGTTGGTGGCCAAACTGAAAATCATACCCAACGGTGATTGATTGGGCGCCGATGGTACCGAGCAAAACATCTTCGACAAATTCTTGGGCTTGCATGGTGGCCAAATGATGATCAAAGCGTTGGGCGAGGATGTTGCTGATCCCCAAATCAGGCAAAAAATTTAATTTGTCACGCAGACTCGTGAGTCGGAATGGTTCGCTTTCAACGCCAGCCATGCGTTGAAAGAAACTTCTTGGGTGGGGCTCAAAAGTCATCAAAAGGGGGGCGAGATTGGCTTGCTTACATTTTTCGACACAGCGCTTGAGAAGTGCTTGATGGCCAAGATGAAGGCCATCAAAATTGCCCACTACCACCCCATAAGGTTGGTCGGCCTTCCTGAGATGTCGGTAGCACCGTGACAGGATGGTCATGGTCGTGGTCCTTGATCTGGCTGGTTTTGCACGAGGAGATGTTGCACAGTGACATCGACAACACATGTGGGGGAGTATGCGGAAAATGACAAGGTTAGGATTTTTCCCGCCAATTAATGCTTTTGCCGAAGGCATGCTTGATGTGGGCGATGGGCATCAAATTTATTTTGAGCAGTCGGGCAACCCTGAAGGGCGTCCGGTCATCTTTTTGCATGGCGGCCCAGGTGGCGGTTGCCAGCCTATCCACCGCCAACAATTTGATCCTGTTCATTACCGCATCATCATGATGGATCAGCGTGGCTGTGGTCGCTCCAAACCCTATGCTTCCTTGGACCATAACACGACATGGCACCTTGTTGCCGATATTGAACGGCTTCGTGCCCATCTGAATATTGACCAATGGATCGTTTTTGGGGGCTCATGGGGCTCAACCTTGGCGCTTGCCTATGCCCAATCTCATCCTGAGTCAGTTCTGGGCCTTGTGCTGCGAGGAATTTTTTTGGTGCGCCGACATGAATTGTTGTGGATGTACCAAGAAGGCGCAAGTCACCTCTACCCTGAAGAATATGACCGTTACATCTCTGCCATACCCACCAATGAACGTGGTGACTTAATGTCCGCTTTCTACCGTCGCTTGACTGGGTCGGATTCTGAGGAGGCATTACGTGCGGCAAAAGCATGGAGTCGTTGGGAAGGTGCCTTGTTGTCCATCGCACCCAATGAGGCGCGCGCCCAGGAATTCTCAAGCGATGAGTTTGCAAAGGCTTTCGCGCGAATAGAATGCCATTATTTTGTTCATGGTGGTTGGATGCGTGATGATGACCAGCTGCTGCGGGATGTGGGGCGAATTCGCCATCTTCCCACCTACATCATCCACGGACGGCATGATGTGGTCACGCCCATGTCCAACGCGTGGGACCTCGCCAAAAGATTTCCGGAGGCGAACTTACGGGTCGTGGAAGATGCGGGCCACGCATTTGATGAGCCAGGTATCCTTCACGAGCTTCGTTCAGCCATGGAAGACTTTAAAAGACTTTAACCTTTTTGGTCTTAATTGACGTCTTCTGAGCGGAACACGTAGCGACCATCATCAAAGCCAACGAAATAGTCATCCACCTCAGGGTGGTTCACTGGTCCAGCCTCAGCATCGGGCAACAGATTTTGCTCGGAGACATAGGCTGCGTAGGCTGTTTGCTCGTTTTCTGCGAGCAAATGGTAAAATGGCTGGTCCTTTGATGGGCGTACTTCTTCGGGAATAGACTGCCACCATTCCTCTGTGTTTGCGAATTCAGGATCGACATCCACAATCACACCGCGGAATGGGTAGCGCCGGTGCCGAACCACATCTCCAATCCGGTATCTTGCGCTGCGCATGAGCATATGCATCAAACTCCAATAGTATAAAGCCGTAATGATGTAGGAAATTGTTGTGCCATGTGCAACATCTTCACATTTTCGGCCAACAGCCAATAAGCAGGGCCAAGATCAAAATCATGGCCAGTGGCAGCTTGAAATACATTCAATTCACCAGTTCTTGAACAATCTGATCAAATGCCTTGCGGATGTCAGGGGAAGCGGTTTCCTGGGCCAGATGGGGGGTGCCGCTGTCGCCTGAGCTTCTCAATTCCGGCATCAAGGGCAGGCCGCCCAAATAGGACACATCATATTCCTCCGCCGCAATGCGGGCGCCGTCAGAACCAAATGGGAAGCTTTTTTCGCTGCAGCAAGGGCAAATGTAATAGGCCATATTCTCAATAATGCCTGTGACCTTTATCCCCACTTGCCGGAACATGCCGATGCCTCGCCGAACATCAGCAAGTGCAAGTTCCTGAGGTGTTGAGACGATGATGGCGTCATGCACAACAACCCTTTGGGCAAGGGTTAATTGCGCATCGCCAGTTCCTGGTGGCAGGTCAATTACCAGGGTGTCCGGCGCATCCCAGGCAACATCTTTTAACATTTGCTCGATGGCGCCCATGACCATGGGCCCGCGCCACACGACTGGTTTGCCAGGGTCAATCATATAGCCGATGGACATGGTCTTTAAACCAAAGGCTTCAACAGGAATGATTTTGCCATCGACGCTATCAGGTTTCTGATGGCGCCCGAGCATGGTGGGTAGGGATGGTCCGTAAATATCAGCATCCAAAAGCCCAACTTTTTGGCCAGCTTGGTGCAAGGCAATGGCCAAATTGACAGCCACGGTGGACTTGCCAACCCCACCTTTGCCAGAGGCAACCAGGATCACCCGTTTGGCACCCGTATCGATTTTTTCCCGTGCCGAAGGTGCGGGCTGTTGTTGGTCTTGTTGTGGGTTTTTCTGTGCGGCTTTTCTGCCCCCATGCTCGCGGCTTACGAACACGGGCGTCACTGATTGCGCATTGGTCTTGCTTGTCACATGCGCACATATCGCCAAGGCGAGATGGCGCTGATGGCTGTCAGGGTTGTTGCCCATGATGAAGGCAATTTGCACATGTCGATCTTTAACCTCGATGGCATCAATCAGTTGCTCTGAGAAGATATTTCTCGCTTTGCCCTGATAACGAAAATCAGCAAGTGCCACGCGGATGTCTTCTTGGTTCATGATGTTACCTCTTTTTTAACGTGCTTTTGACCACCGCCCAAAAGACCCCGGACATCCTCTTGAACGGCAACGTAACAAGGCACCACCAGCAGGATTAGAAAGGTCGCAACACCTAGGCCAAAAACGATTGTCGTGGCCATGGGAATCAAAAATGATGCCTGTCTGGATGTTTCAAAAAGCAAAGGAGTTAACCCACCCACCGTGGTCATGGAGGTCAGAAGAACTGCCCGAAATCGCTCAACGGCACCCTGGATGATGGCATCCCTTGCTGGCATTTTTCTCATGTTTTGGTCGATATTGGTGATCAACACGATGGAGTCATTGATCACAATGCCTGACAGGCCAATCATGGCAATCATGGATAGGATCGACATGTTAAAGCCCTGCAAATAATGACCCAGAATGGCCCCAATGAGGCCCAAAGGGATGGTCAACAAAATCGCCAGCGGCCGAAAAAATGAGCCAAAGACCCAGGCCAAAATAATATAGATGAGCGCGAGGCCCGTCATGCCGCCCAATTGCATGTCAGCAAATGTTTCTGCTTGTTCTTCAGATTTGCCGCGGAACTGATAAGTCACATCAAATTGGTTTTCCATTTTGCCCAAAATTGATTGCCCGTCGGGGCCAGGCGCTTGCAAAGCAGCTGTGATGTCACCCGTGGTGGTAACGGATTTATCGAGCTCAGCGGTCACAGATACTTCTCTTTGCCCATCAACGCGTTGAATCTGGGCAAAACCATAACTTCTACGGCTATCCACAACATCCAATAGTGAAACATCATTGCCACCGGATGTGGTGACATGAAGTTGGTCCAGGGCGGAAAGCCCAGTCATATGTTCGGGGTATTTCACACGCACGGTAATTTCCTCGTCACCGCGCGCAAAACGTTGTGCAATGGAGCCCTCTAAGGCATGGCGGAGCTGTTCGCCCACGATGTTGAGATCCAAACCAAGTGCCAAGCCACGATCGTTTAGTTCTAGAAGCTCCTCGGGCTTGCCATAGGGTAAGCTGTCTTCAATATCGCTAACGCCTGGGAAACGTTTCAATTCCCCCATCAGAAATTCCGACGCTGCTTTGAGGTTTTTCAAATTTCCGCCATTGATGCGCACGTCCACATCACGGCCAGGTGGTCCACCTCGTTGCCCTTTGATGCTTAAGGATTTTAAGCCTGGAATGTCACCAACCTCATCGCGCCACAAATCGACCAATTCCTGGGTTCTCACGTCCCGGCTGTCGGTGGGGCTCAATTCCACGCGAATACCCGCCAAGGTTTCCGTCGATGCGTTGGTCACCCCTCCGGTTAGGAAGCGACCAACAGCCGTGAGTGACATGACGACCAGGTCGGGCTGCTCTAATTTTGTCAAGGTTCGTTGAAGTGCTTCGTCAACTTTCAAAATTGCTTCTTGGGTTGTATGGCGTGGTGTGCCTGCTACCATTTCAAGCCCAACGACCACCGTGTCTGGTTCGGGATCTTCAAAAAACACGAACGTGATCCTGCCACCTGCCAAAAGACCAAAAGCCATGATCAACATGGAAAATGCGAGGGCAATGGTGGCGTAGCGCCATGAAATAGCAAAGGAAACGAATTTTCTGAACAATCCATCGCGGACATGAGCAAAGCCACGGTCAAACCATAACCGGAAGCGGCTTGCCTTGCTTCGTGCATTGGCCTCCAACGCCCCTTTCATGTGGTGGGGTAGGATGAGGAAGCATTCCACCAAGCTGGCCAACAAAATGGCCACCACCACCAACGGGATGGCCCTGATGATGTCACCAATGATTCCGCCGATGAGTATCAAAGGCAAAAAAGCAGAAACCGTGGTAAGGGTTGCGGACACCACCGGTGCCGACATCCGCACCGCGCCCCCCAATGCCGCGTCACCAGGTGACATGCCTTGTCGGGACAAATGATCAGCATGTTCGCCGACAACAATTGCGTCATCCACCACAATTCCAATGGCCATGATCATGCCAAATAGGCTGATCATGTTGATGGTTTGCCCCGTGGCCAACATGATCAACATGGTGGCCATGACAGCAACAGGAATACCAATGGCGACCCAGAATGCAATGCGTGCGTTAAGGAACAGAAACAGCACCACGGTAACGAGCACCAAGCCGGAAAGGCCATTTTCCAAAAGCAAATTGATGCGGTCCTTAATGAGCTCGGCCTGTATTCCGTAGCGCTCCATTGTTAATTGCTGGGGAAGGGTGGGCGTCGTTTCCGCAAGATATTCTTCCACAATATTGGCAAGTTTGAGCGCGTCGGCATTCAATGCGCGTTGGATAACCAATTCCACCGCAGGCTGACCATTTCGAAGCAATGTTGCTTGATCTTTGTTGAATGCTTCACGCACCACGGCGATATCGCGCAAGCGAATCTTGGTGCCCGATGAATTGGCTTTGACCACCAAATCTTCCAACTCAAAGGCGTTATCGACCTGACCAACGGTGCGTATTTGCAACTGGCCATCACCAACCTTTCCCGAAGGTAGGTCTTGGTTCTTGCCATTGATCGTTCGGCTGATATCCCCCAACGTTAGATCCAGTTGGCGGAGCCTTGCCGGATCAACTTCAACCCATATTTCTTCGTCACGGAAACCAGAAATATCGACCTTATCAATACCCCGGGCGAGTAGGTCATCCCGGATACGTTTTGCAAAGCTTTTTAATGCCTGCTCGCTGTACGGACCGGAAATTACAAGCCGCGAGATCAGGTCAAAACGGGTTATTCGTTTGATGCTTGGATCTTCGGAATCGGCAGGGAGTGTGGTGATGCCCGCCACGGCAGATTCCACCCCGGACAATGCCTCTTGCATGTCATAGCCTGGTGCATATTCTAAGGTAATAACTGCGGCGCCTTCGAATGCAATAGAGCGCACGTCATCAACGCCATCAAGAAATCTGATTTCTGGTTCGATGGCCGCAACAATATTCGCATCGACATCTTCTGCCGACGCACCAGGCCAAGGCACCGAAACCTGCACGGCATCGATGCCAAAATCGGGAAAGAATTGCCGATTTAATTTGGTGAGGGATGCAAGACCCAACATCACCATCAGGATCATCAGCAGATTTGCGGCGGTTGGGTGGCGCGTGAATAAAGATAACAACCCACTATGTGGAAGTTTCATATCTACTGACTCCGAACCAAAGCACCCGGGCCAAGTTCAGGAAATCGGCTGGTAATAACCTTATCGCCATTTTTAAGATCGCCAATCACAAAAACCTGACCATTTTGGCCAAACAGGTAACTTACCTTTCGTTCTTCGGCCCGGTTTTGGTCATTAATAATGAAGATGCTCTCGTCCATGCCCAGGGCAGCCTGAGGCAGCTCAAAGACATTTTTGAGGTCGGGCCCAGGCATGAGTACTTCCACAAAGGCGCCGGGACGCAATGGCGCCGGTAAGTTTTTAATGGAAGCGGCGTCAATCTTTGCGTAGAGCCCCACGGAGGCCGAAGATGCATCAAATTTACCTTCCACGCGATCCAAAACTGCATTGAATCTAAACTCTTGACCCCCAACGCGCCACATTACCTCCAAGGTTTCCCCAATGGGCAACGCACGGCGGCTACCATAACCAAGAATGACCCCCAAATCGGCTTCGGATAGTTCGAACCTAATTTCCATTTTATCAATAGGATGAAGGGTTGCGAGGCGGTCATTAGGTCCTACTTCCAAGCCCTTGCCTGCCCTCACATCCGTCAAAAAACCGGTGCTTGGGCTGTTAATGATGGTGTCATCAAGATCGCGATAAGCACGTTCCAGCGCTACTTTTCGTTGCTCGGAAATGGCCTGCAACCTGTCCACCGAGGCTTCCAGCCGCGCAACAATTTGTTGCTTTTGTAAGACGCTCCGGCGGATGCGGTTTAGCTCGATCTCTGCACGTTCAATGGTTGCTGTTGATGTTGTGCCACGCTTGGATAGGGAGAGGGTGCGCTCATAGTCGCGTTCCACCAAAGAAGCCTCTTCTTCAAGCGCTGAGATTTGGTTGCGTTCACCTTCAAGCTCAGCCCTTGTTTCTTTGATTTGGGCATCAGTCTCCTTCGACTTTGCCTTCAGGTCGGCAACATTTTGTTCCATGTCAAATCGGTCTAGCGTCACCATCAAATCACCTTGCGCGATCATCCCACCTTCCACAAAATTGGGGCCAACTTCTTCCACACGGCCAGTAAGGCTTGGCCGTATATCAATCATGTTGCTGGATTGAACGGTGCCAAATGATAGGATTGACGGACGAGTGTTTGTTTGTTGCAGCAGAACAGACGACACATTCCAGCTCCGCTCAGAAGCGGGTTCTGGCTCCGTGACAGCCTTGGTGGCCACAAATAATTTGAACACACCAATGCCTGCAGCGAGGATAATGATGGCCACAAGGCCCTTAAGCGCAGCGCGTAACATATTTGCCTTTTTGCCCGAACATACCAGAGAAATACTTATGGCATGAGATAGTGGCTAAATAATGATTGTCATCAATAACCATGTGTGCGTTGCACAATGCCAGGAATGTCGCAACCTTTTGCATGCTGTTTGGCGCGTTCGAGTAATTCAGGAAGTGTCCATTCTGGACGCGAACAACTTGCCACATGCGGGGTAACAAGTATTCTTTTCTGCGTCCAAAATGGGTGGTCTTTGGGAAGGGGTTCGGTGGTGAAAACATCCAAGATAGCTTCATTGTCAGGATGTTTTTCAAGCCATGGGATCAATGAACTTTCATGCAAGCTGGCACCCCGGCCGGCATTAATGAAAACAGCGCCATCACTCAGCGCCCCGAGCATGTCGGCATTAATTAATTGGTGGGTCTCCTTTGTGGAAGGCAGCAGGTTAATTAGTGCCCCTGCGCCTTCGAGCGCCCCCCGCCAGTTGGCCATGTCATGGATCATTGCTGTTGATCCCGAATGGTTGCGGGAATTTCGAACAACACCATGGATCTCGCAACCCAGTTGATGTAGCGCGTCTCCCACAAATTTACCCAGGCGCCCATAACCCAAAATAGCAATCTTTGTTCCATGGGCCAGTGTCGGTTGCTTGGGTTTCCAGCTGGCCGTGGCCATATGTTGCCGATGGCTGTTGAAACGGCCCACATGATGCAAGAATGCACCCAGCACATAATCCCTCATGCCAAGGGCCATGCCATCATCCATGGCTCTTATGATGGGTGTGTTGTCAGGCAGTTTGCCACTTGCAAGGATGCCATCGGCACCCGCCCAGCAACTTAATATGGCATGTTTCACGGCACGGTTTTGGTGGTTGGTTTTTGGACCATCAATGAGCAACAGATAATCTGTCTCTTCTTTTTCGTCAGAAACAAGTTCCACAGGGCCCAAGTCCCAAATTGTTTCGGCATGCCGAACCCAGGAGGCGTGATTCTGTCTGTCGGCATCAATCAGTAACTTCAAGTTGCTTCCTCCAATTCCTCACGAATGGACTCTAATTCAAGCCATCTTTCTTCCATCGCCTCCAATTCTTCCTGGGCTTTTGCAAGTTTTTGGGTCGATGAGTTGAATTTTGTTGGATCAGTCATGAACAAATCTGGATCTGCCAATATTTGCTCGAGATTTTCGATTTCTGTTTCATATTTATCGATCAGGTCGGGAAGCAATTCCAGTTCCCTTTTGTCTTTGTAGGACATTTTTCCCTGGTTGTTTTTCTTCTGTGGTTCAATTGTTTTGTTCTTCTTTATCGCGTTCGTGGACGGCTTGTCTGAGGATTGTTTCTTGAAATATCGGGCCATGTCATTGCCCGCCTCACGTTGCCAAACACCATCGCCCTTGAACACCAGTAGCCCGTTGGCCAAAGATTCCACAAAGCGTCTGTCATGGCTCACGAAAACCATGGTCAGGCTTAACTTTAGGATCATGTCCTCGAGTCGTTCAATGGTGTCAATGTCAAGATCATTGGTAGGCTCATCAAGCAGCAAAAAACCGGAAGGGTTGAGCAGTCGTTTTGCCAGAAGAACACGGGCCCTTTCGCCACCTGATAAGGCGCCAACTTTGAGGTGGTGTCGGTTGGGTGCAAGGCCAAAACCCGAGAGATAGCGTTGGTAATGAAGACGTTCGTCAGCGACATCTACAAATTCCGCGCCACCTGTCACGTTGTCTTGTACGGTATGATCAAGCCTTAGGCCTTCGCGCATTTGGTCAACCAAGACCGGCGTGACATTGGCGCCAAGCTTCACCTTGCCGCTATCTGGCTTCAGGTCCCCGGTAATCAGTTTCAGGAGGGTTGTTTTTCCAACGCCATTGGGCCCAACCAACGCAAGTCTTTCGCCTCTTTTGATGTCAAGATCCATGGGCGCAACGAGCTTCTGCTCGCCGAATGAAAATCCGGCATTATAAAAGCTGCATACTTTTTGACCGGTCTGTGCGCCCCCGCCAACAACCATGTCGGGGAGAAGATCAATGCGTCTGTCCTGTCGAACTTCTGATTTGAGATCTTGATAAGCTTCAGCCCGTCGCACATTGCGTTTGCGGCGTGCGGTCACGCCATAACGCATCCAATCTTCTTCCGCTTTCAACTTTCGTTTGCGAAGGCGGGCCTCTTCTTCTTCTTGTCGAAATTGTTCCGCCCGGATATCGTCGAATCGCTCATATCCTGACTCGTGAACACGAACCGTCCCGCGGTCCACCCAAAACAGACGTTTGGACAATTTTTCCAAAAACGCACGGTCGTGGGAAATCATCACAATGGATTCTCTCCGCGTTGCGAGATGCTCTTCAAGCCATGCAATGACAGCAAGGTCCAAGTGGTTTGTTGGCTCGTCAAGCAATAAGAGATCAACATCAAGCGATAGGCATCTTGCCAATTGTGCCCGCCTAATCTGGCCACCTGAGCAATCAGCCACGATTTCGTCACCGGTGAGGCCCAGATGAACGAGGTTGGCATCGAGACGTCCAAATTCAGTATCATCCATGCCTATGGCGAGCCTGTCGCGTAGCCTATCATCTCCCGATTCCAGCGCATGCTGATCCAGCATCCCAATCCTGGTCCCGGGCTTCAAGAAATAGACGCCGTGGTCGGGAGGTATCAGCCCTGAGATGCAAGCCATGAGGCTTGATTTGCCCGCACCGTTGGGGCCCACAATTGCCACGCGATCTCTTGGATAAATATGCAAATCCACATTTGTGAAAAGCGGGCCAGTGCCTCGCACCAAGCCAACCTCAGCAAGTGATATGATCGGTGGGCTGGCCATCAGCTAATAACCATTTGCTCCTTGGTTTTTCTGAACGTCAGGCTCGGCCAGTCCTGTTCAGCCTTGCTCAGTTCCCATGGAGATTTTGCCAGGAAGACGGGCTCATTGTTATGATCATAAGCAATGCCAGACCGATATTTTGATTGGAATTGGGCAAAGGCCTCTCCATCCTCATGCTCAACCCAACGGGCTAAGGCTTGCGAGGCAGGCTCAAAACGCACTGGTATGTTATATTCACGCTCCAGTCGGTCGCGCAAAACGTCAAACTGCAACATGCCAACAACACCTACGATGTGATTGCCGCCTAATTCCATGCGGAATACGCTGGCGGCACCTTCCTCGGCAAATTGTTGCAATGCCCGGCCCATATGCTTGGCCCTCATGGGGTCATCCACCCTGGCCACCTGCATGATTTCTGGTGCAAATGAGGGGATATCAGCCGCGTGCAATTTTTCACCTTCGGTAAGCATGTCGCCAATTCGCAGCGTCCCGTGGTTGGGGATGCCTATGATATCGCCTGCATGGGCTTCATCTGCCGTTGTTCTGTCCTCCGCCAGAAAGAGCATGGGCGCAGACACGGTGATTGGCTTGCCAGAGCGAACATGATGTAATTTCATGCCCCGTTTGAAATGACCGGATGTAAGGCGCACAAACGCAATTCGATCACGGTGCTTAGGATCCATATTTGCCTGAATTTTAAACACCACACCGGCGACTTTCTGTTCGCCCGCTTCAATGGTGCGTTCATGGGCTTTGAATGAGCGTGGCTCGGGGGCGAGGCGCACCAAGGCGTTAAGCAGATCTTCCACACCAAAGGACATTAAGGCCGAGCCAAAAAAGATAGGTGTCATGTGGCCTTCAAGATAACTTTTGACATCGAGTTGCGGAAGCAATTCCCGGGCCATTTCAAGTTGCTCTTCTGTTTCCTCAATGATGTCGCTAGGAACCAGTGCCTGGGCCTCGTCTGATTGCAAGCCTGGCAAACGCGTCATGATGAGTCGGCGCTCCCGGGCTTCTCGGTCCATGGGTGCAAAGCTTCCAGAGAACATATCCACCGCACCAGCGAAGCGTTGGCCACCACCAACAGGCCAGGTGGCAGGCGCTACGTCTAGTGCAAGGCGATCTTGTATTTCGTCAATTATTTCAAAGACATCCCTTGCTTCTCTGTCCATCTTGTTCACAAAGGTGATGATGGGAATATCCCGGAGGCGGCAGACCTCAAAAAGCTTGAGTGTTTGCGCCTCAATGCCTTTCGCAGCATCGATGACCATGACGGCGGAATCGACCGCAGTCAGGGTTCTGTAGGTATCTTCCGAGAAATCTTCGTGGCCCGGTGTGTCCAGAAGATTAATGGTGCAGCCATCATGGTGAAAAGCCATCGCCGAGGCGGTGACGGAGATGCCGCGATCTTGTTCGATTTTCATCCAATCGGACCGAGCACGTCTGCGTTCCCCGCGGGCGCGGACTTCGCCAGCCTGTTGGATGGCACCACCGAACATCAATAATTTTTCGGTCAGGGTCGTTTTGCCAGCGTCAGGGTGCGAGATAATCGCGAAGGTTCTTCGGGCACGAACCTCTTCGGGCAAATTCGTGTCGCGTTCTTTCGAAGGATGTTGCGTGGCGTTCATGGTCAATGGAGGAGGGCTTTCAACTAGATATATGCGATTTTGCTATGACAGAAAACTTGGTTTCCTTGCAAAGGGCTTGAGGGGCCAACAAGATCATGCATGTTACACAGCATGCACCGATGGAGATGAAGGATGATTGCATGACCAAGGACGCCCTGACATCATTTTTCGAGATCAAAGAGACGCTGGAGCTGCTCACAAGTTGGGAAGAGCGTTACGGCTACATTATGGAATTAGGTCAGATGTTGCCGCCATTGCCCGATGACCTCAGGCGGGACGAGTTCAAGGTCAGGGGCTGCGCTTCTCAGGTATGGCTTGTTCCGCAATTAGCCAGCGACAAATTAAGCTGGCTGGCAGATTCTGATGCCTTAATTGTTAAAGGCCTCACGCACATGCTGCTGTCTTTTTTGGCGGCGCAAAATCTTGATGACATCAATGAAGCAAAGATCAGGGAATCTTTTGGTGCGCTGGGCCTAGATGCGCATCTCTCAGCCCAGCGCGCCAACGGCTTTTCTGCCATGATCAGCCGTGTGGAACAGGATATTCGGACGCATCGGACGTCCGCATAACCAGTTATTTTTTCAGCAAATCTTTGGCTTGGCCAACCCAGTCGTCACGACGGATTCGGTTTTGCAGGTTGCCCATTTTTTCCTCGATGGCTTCAATGTCCACGAGGGTCCAAGATGCAATCTGTTCCAGGCTAGTGACACCCTGTTCTTTCAAGCGCTCTTCCAGCTTTGGGCCGAGACCTGAAATCATGGTGAGTGGCAAGCTGCTTGAAGCTGCAACAGGGGCTGCAGGAATCTCTTCATTTTCTGTCGCAGAAGCTTTTGCTTCTTTTGGGAGGGGTGCCTTGGCTTTGACCTGTTCTTTTTTCTTAGGCCGATGATCAAGGGCAACGCCAAAACGAATTTGGGTTGGATTTTCCCTTTTCCAAGTCCAGCCAGAGATTGGCTGACCGAAAAGAGCAACATAACATGATATACCGTCGCCGCGGACGGCCATTATTGGGGCAATAGGGAACATGCTCTAAAATCCTCTTAATGACTAACAATGAATGTTTGTAGCATATATTGCTGCGGTTGCGAAATATTTTGTGCGGCGCAAAATAAACACAGCGCGACGCGTTGTCTCTTGTCGCATTGGGTCAAAATTTATATGAAAATTCCATGACGAAAAAACAAAAACGCATTGCGGTTATTGGGTTGGTTGGCACCGTGTTGGTGGCCACTTCCGCACTTATTCTTTCTGCTGTTGAGGAATCGCT
>AACY020536280.1_pt1 | contig 17363 bp, 15 predicted proteins | sample 267378 | NCBI WGS metagenome assembly AACY02 (sample SAMN02954345, study PRJNA13694) | marine metagenome | biome: aquatic; feature: ocean; material: water; isolation source: isolated as part of a large dataset composed predominantly from surface... | reverse complement strand
TCACCGGCCCGCTTTTAAGCCCTTCACGCGAAAGGAAGCACATCATGACCGAGCAGCCCGGAGAAGCAGGGCAAGACGGCAGCGAAGCCCGGGCAGAAGCCTCGGCTAAGGCCTATGAGGACGTGGCGAAGGCTGCGCAGGCCGAAAGCGAGGGCGAGGCCGCCGGCGAAGCGCCCGCGGAGGCTCTTGACCCCGCCCTAGTTAAGGCCCTCGAAGAGGCTGCCACCTACAAGGACATCGCGCTTCGCGCTCAGGCAGAGACGGAGAATATTCGCCGCCGCGCCACGCGGGACGTGGAGCAGGCCCATAAGTTTGCCCTCGAGAAGTTCGCTGGTGAGCTCCTGCCCGTACTCGATAGCATCGAGAAGGCGGTGGAAGCCGCGGGTGCCCTAGCGGACGGCGAGGAGACGAAAGCCATGGCGGAAGGGGTTTCCCTCTGCCATCGCCTTTTCCTCGACACCTTTGGCAAGGCGGGCATCACCCCCATCGATCCCCACGGCGAGCCCTTCGATCCCGAGCAGCACCAGGCCATGGCCATGATTGAGGCGCCCCAGGCAGCGCCCAACTCCGTCGTCGATGTGCTGCAGAAGGGCTACCAGCTGAACGGCCGCCTGCTCCGCGCGGCCATGGTCGTGGTGGCAAAAAATAGCTAGCCCTTGAAAGCGCGCCAGCGCGTACCGATATAGGGAACAGATAACGTGGCGAGGTCGAAAAGGCCCGCCCCCCACAGTTTGGAGACGCTCTCATGGGCAAGATTATTGGCATCGACCTCGGCACCACGAACTCCTGCGTCGTGGTCCTGGAGGGCGGGAACCCGAAGGTGATCGAGAACGCCGAGGGAGACCGGACGACCCCCTCCATCGTGGCCTACACGGAAGACGGGGAGATCCTCGTCGGCCAGTCGGCCAAGCGCCAGGCGGTCACGAACCCCACGAACACCCTCTTTGCAGTGAAGCGCCTCATCGGCCGCCGCTTCGACGATGGCGTTGTGCAGAAAGATATCGGCATGGTGCCCTACAACATCGTTAAGGCCGATAACGGCGACGCCTGGGTAGAGGCTAAGGGCCAGAAGATGGCCCCCCCGCAGATCTCTGCGGAAGTGCTGAAGAAGATGAAGAAGACCGCCGAGGATTATCTCGGGGAGACGGTCACGGAAGCGGTGATTACCGTTCCGGCCTACTTCGACGATTCTCAGCGCCAGGCCACCAAGGATGCGGGGCGAATTGCCGGTCTTGAGGTAAAGCGGATCATCAATGAGCCCACGGCCGCGGCGCTGGCCTACGGCATGGATAAGAAGCGCGGCGATTCTAAAATCGCGGTCTACGACCTCGGCGGTGGGACCTTCGACGTGTCCATCATCGAGATCGCGGAGGTGGATGGGGAGCACCAGTTCGAGGTGCTGTCCACCAACGGCGATACCTTCCTCGGCGGGGAAGACTTCGACATCGTGCTTATCGACTATTTGGCCGACGAGTTCCAAAGCACGAACGCCATGGATCTGCGGAAGGATCCCCTGGCCAAGCAGCGCCTGAAGGAAGCGGCGGAAAAAGCCAAGATCGAGCTGTCCTCGAGCCAGCAGACGGAGGTGAACCTCCCCTACATTACGGCGGACAGCACGGGGCCGAAGCACTTGGTAACCAAAATCACCCGGGCAAAGCTTGAGTCTCTGGTGGAGACGCTGGTGGAGCGGACCATCGCCCCCTGCCAGACGGCGCTTAAGGACGCGGGCCTCGGCGTATCGGACATCGACGACGTGATCCTCGTGGGCGGCCAAACCCGCATGCCCCTCGTGCAGGAGCGGGTTAAGGCCTTCTTCGGCAAGGAGCCCCGGCGTGATGTGAACCCCGATGAAGCGGTGGCCCTGGGCGCCGCCATTCAGGGCGCCGTGCTCGCCGGTGACGTGAAAGACGTGCTTTTGCTCGACGTCACGCCCTTGTCCCTGGGCATTGAAACCTTGGGCGGCGTCATGAGCCCGCTTATCGAGAAGAACACGACGATCCCGACGAAGAAGACCCAAACCTTCTCCACGGCCGACGATAATCAGACCGCCGTGACCATCCACGTGCTTCAGGGTGAGCGCAAGCAGGCGTCGCAGAATAAGTCCCTTGGGCGTTTCGACTTGTCCGACATTCCGCCGGCTCCCCGGGGTATGCCGCAAATCGAAGTGGCCTTCGATATCGACGCCAATGGCATCTTGAACGTGTCCGCGAAGGACAAGGCCACGGGTAAGGAGCAGTCCATCGTTATCAAGGCCTCCTCCGGGCTTTCCGACGAGGAAGTGGAAGCCATGGTGCGGGATGCGGAGTCCAACGCCGAGGAAGATCAGAAGTTCGAGGCGCGGGTGAATCTTCGCAACCAGGCCGACGGCCTGCTGCATGCCACCAAGAAAACCTTGGCGGAAGCGGGTGATAAGGTGGATGAAGCTGAGCGCAGCAAAGTGCAGACGGCCATTGATGAGCTAGACGCCGCGCTTAAGGGTGACGATAGCGATGCCCTCGAAGCCAAAATGAACGCCCTCTCCGAGGCCTCGGCAGGCCTGGCGCAGAAGCTCTACGCCGATGCGGGGGCGGCGGACGCCGCGGCCGGGGCCGGTGCGGCCTCGACTGACAGCGCTGACGACAACACCGTCGACGCCGAGTTTGAAGAGGTGAAAGACGAAGATAAGAAGTAAGCGGAGCCCAGCGCCTCATGCCAGGATGAGGCCTTTCGCTTAAAGCGGCGCCGCGGTTCCCCCTTTGGGGTGGGCCCGGCGCCCTGATTTTTTGGAGCTCGCCCATGGCGAAACGTGATTACTATGAAGTGCTTGGCGTCTCCCGTGATGCTTCCGAAGCCGATATTAAGAAGGCCTATCGCCGCCTGGCGATGAAGTACCACCCGGATCGCAACCCCGGGGACGAAGCCGCGGAAGAAAAGTTCAAGGAGGCCAGCGAAGCCTACGAGGTGCTTTCCGATGGGGAGCAGCGCGAGGCCTATGATCGCTTTGGGCATGATGCCGTCGGCGGCCAAGGGGGTATGGGTGGCTTTGGGGGTGCCTCGAGCTTCTCAGATGTGTTCGCCGACGTCTTTGGCGATATTTTTGGGGGCGGCGGCGGGCGCGGCGGTGCGCGCGTGCACCGGGGCGCGGACCTCCAGTACAACCTTGAGCTCGATCTCGAGCAGGCCGTACGCGGCGATTCGGTCACCATCAAGGTGCCGACGCTGGTGAAGTGTGGCGACTGCAGCGGCTCTGGCGCCGCCAAGGGGTCTTCCCCCCAAACCTGCTCCGATTGCAGCGGTTCGGGGCAAATCCGCGTTGCCCAAGGTTTCTTCAGCTTGCAACAGACCTGCCCCCGCTGCCGCGGCACGGGCAGGATGATTTCCGATCCGTGCCGAAGCTGCGCGGGTCGGGGCGTGCAGGAGGAAGCGAAAACCCTCTCCGTCAAGATCCCCCCAGGGGTCGACAACGGCGACCGCATCCGCCTCACCGGGGAAGGGGAGGCCGGGCCCAATGGCGGCCCCTCTGGCGACCTTTACGTCCAGGTCATGGTGCGGGAGCACCCGCTATTTAAGCGCGACGGGCGCCATCTGTTCTGTGAAGTGCCCATCAGTTTCCCTGATGCGGCCCTGGGGGGAGAGCTCGAGGTGCCGACCTTGGATGGCCGGGTGAAGCTCAAGATCCCCCCGGAAACCCAGTCGGGTCGGGCCTTCCGGCTTCGCGGGAAGGGGGTGAAGCCCGTTCGCGGCGGCGAAGTGGGCGACCTGTTGTGCCGCGTGGTGGTAGAAACGCCGGTCAAGCTTACGGGGGAGCAGAAGGCCTTGCTTGAGGAGCTGCGCGCCACCCTGAAGGGCGGTGAGCATGCCCCGAAGGAGAAGAGCTGGTTTGCTAGCGTGAAGGATTTCTTCGGGGATCTGGCCTCCTAGGCGTGAGCGCGAAGGTTTAGCGAGCAAAAGCGGCCCTTGGGGCCGCTTTTTTTTAGCTGGCTGTTGGCCTAGGATAATTAATAAAAGACCGGTCGGTTTAATAAATGGGCAGAAAGGCGCAACACCGCGGCGCGCTGCTTCGGGCAACGCAGAGCCTGCTTCGGCAAAAGGGCTATCTGGCCATGGGCGTGGCGGATATCTTGCGGGCCAGTGGGGCGCCCCGAGGGTCTCTCTACCACCATTTTCCCGAGGGCAAGGTTGCCCTGGCGGCGGAAGCGCTGCGGGTGGGCGGTGAGACGGTCCAGCGCCATCTCCTTCGTCTGCTGCAGGATCACCCGACGCCCGAGGCCTTCTTCTCGGCCTACGCAGCCCGCCTTGAAGCGTGGATGGCCGCCTCCAACTTCCGGGACGGCTGCCCCTTGGCCACGGTGATGTTGGAAACGGCTTCGGAAGAACCCCGGTTGCAGCAGGCAGGGCAGGCGGCCTTCGCGAGTTGGCTTCTGGTTTTTTCGGCCCTGTTCGAACGCGCTGGCCTTGCGCCTGAGGCGGCCCAGGGCCGGGCGCAGCAAAGCCTGGCCGTCATTGAGGGCGCCCTTCTGCTCGCGCGCGTGCAACAATCCACCGCGCCGCTGGCGACTTTGATTCCTGCCTGCGGTGCCCTATCCCTTAACGCGACCTAAGGTATGCCCATGTCCGTGAAGTCTTCTCTCCCTCTAGCCATTCACGGCGCCGCCGGGCGTCTCGGTTCGGCCTTGGTGGGCTTGGCGCTGGAAGGGGCGCGCGGGGGGGAAGGTTGGAAAGGGGCGCTTCACGGCGTGACGGTCAGCCCGACCTCCCCTCTGCTCGGTCAGCCTATCCGCCTAAGTGAGCGGGCGCTCACTTACGAGGTAGCGCTTCCCCCTACCTTGCCTCCCGGTACGGTCGTCATCGATGTGTCCCGGGCCGAAGTTGTGGCGCAGCACGCAGCGCAGGCGGCGGAGGCCGGCTGGCCTTTGGTGGTGGGCGTCACGGGCCTCGACGCCGCGACGGAGGCTGTGCTGACCCAAGCGGCGGAGCGCATCCCCGTTTTACTGGCGCCCAATTTCAGCTTGGGGGTCGCCCTGCTTCGGCAGCTGGTGCAGGACGCGGCCCTGATGCTGGGGCCCGACTTCGACATCGGCATTCTGGATATTCACCATCGCCATAAGCGCGATGCCCCATCGGGTACGGCTCGAGCCCTCGGCGATGCGCTCGAAGCCGTGGGCCGTCCTGCGGAGATCGTTGCGCAGCGCCTGGGGGCCGTCATTGGGGACCATACGGTTACCTTTGCGGGCCCGGGAGAACGGCTGCTGCTGACCCATCACGCCGAGGATCGGGCGCTGTTTGCCCGCGGCGCCCTCGCTGCGGCTGAATTTCTTCAGGCTCAGGCCCCGGGCACCTATGAAATGGCCGATGTTTTAGCGGCGCGGCGCGCGGCGCAGGCCGTTGCCGTGGACAAAAGGTCGTCCTAGCCGTATCCTACGCATCGATGAACAGACCAAGCGGCCAACCCTGTGCGTGGGCCCGATAAGAGCGGGGCGGAAGCAATTCCCCCCGCTTTTTTTCAACCTCACGCCGGGCCGTCTCTGCATCACCCTAAACCACTTCACCCAGCGTAAGCGGCCCTAACCGGCTGGCCAAGGGATGGCCGGCAGCGGTAGAAGCGCGCGCGCAGGCTGGGCGAAAAACAAGAAAAGGGGACGCATGTGACCAAGCCAGCCCTCCTCGCCCTCGAAGACGGCAGCCTGTTCCCCGGTCTTTCCCTCGGAGCTGAGGGAGAATCGGTGGGAGAGGTGGTGTTTAACACTGCCATGACGGGCTATCAGGAGATCCTCACGGACCCCTCCTACGCGCAGCAAATTGTGACCCTTACCTACCCCCACATTGGGAATACGGGCTGTACAGAGGAAGACTGCGAGTCCGATCGGGTTTGGGCCTCGGGGCTAGTGATTCGCCAAGCCACGCGCCGCGTTTCGAACTTTCGCTCCCAGGAAAGCCTCTCGGCATTTCTGGAGCGCCAGGGGGTGGTGGCCGTTTCCGACGTCGATACGCGGCGCCTGACGCGACACATTCGCGAACATGGCGCCCTCGGCGGCGCGCTCATTGCCGGCCCAGGTGCTCTCGATACGGCCGCGGCGGTGGAAAAGGCGCGAGCCTTCCCGGGTCTTAAGGGTGCAGATCTGGCGAAGGTGGTTTCCACCACGGCCCAGCGTCCCTGGACCGAAGGGATTTGGCGCCTGGGGCAGGGCATGGCCGACCACAGCGCCGCGGCAAAGCCCTATAAGGTGGTGGCCTACGATTTTGGCGTGAAGCGCAACATTCTTCGGCTCCTTGTGGACCGGGGCTGCGACGTCACCGTGGTGCCCGCCCAAACGCCTGCGGAGGCGGTGCTGGCGATGAACCCCGATGGGGTCTTTCTCTCCAATGGCCCCGGAGATCCGGAGCCCTGCACCTACGCCATCGAGGCTATTCGCGCGTTCCTGGCAGTCAAAATGCCGCTCTTCGGCATCTGCCTCGGCCATCAGCTGCTGGCGCTGGCAAGTGGGGCCCAAACCCTCAAGATGCGCCTTGGGCACCACGGGGCGAACCATCCCGTGAAGGACCTCCAAACCGGTCGGGTCATGATTACGAGCCAGAACCATGGCTTTGCCGTCGACCTCGAGACCTTGCCGGCGCACCTTGAGGCAACCCACATTTCCCTCTTCGACGGCACGCTCCAGGGCCTTTCCCACCGGGAAGCGCCGGCCTTTGGATTCCAGGGCCATCCGGAAGCCAGCCCCGGTCCCCAGGATGCGGAAGGTCTCTTCGATCGATTCACGGCGCTGATGGATCAAGCGCGCCGGTCAAAGGAAGGGTAGGGCCATGCCAAAGCGTACGGACATCAAAAGCATCCTCGTGCTCGGCGCGGGTCCCATCGTCATCGGCCAGGCCTGTGAGTTCGATTATTCCGGTGCCCAAGCCTGCAAAGCGCTACGGGAAGAGGGGTACCGGGTCATCCTCGTGAACTCCAACCCCGCCACCATCATGACCGACCCGGCCATGGCCGATGCCACCTATATCGAGCCCGTGGATTGGCCCACGGTGGCCAAGGTCATCGAGCGGGAGCGCCCCGACGCGCTGCTGCCCACCATGGGCGGGCAAACGGCCCTGAACTGCGCGCTCGACCTGGCCCGGGAGGGGGTGCTGGAGCGCTTTGGCACCGAGCTCATCGGCGCCAGCAAGGAGGCGATCGACAAGGCGGAAGACCGGGAGCTGTTTGATAAGGCCATGAAGGCCATTGGCCTCGAGACGCCCCGTTCCGGCATCGCCCATTCCATGGAGGAGGCTCTCCAGGTGCAGGCAGCCATGGGCTTCCCTTGCATCATCCGCCCCTCCTTCACCCTCGGTGGGTCCGGTGGCGGTATCGCCTATAACGCCGAAGAGTTCGAAGAAATCTGCAAGCGTGGCTTGGATTTATCGCCCACCAAGGAACTCCTGATCGATGAGTCCCTCATCGGGTGGAAGGAGTACGAGCTGGAAGTGGTGCGGGACAAGCAGGACAACTGCATCATCGTCTGCACCATTGAGAATGTTGATGCCATGGGGGTGCATACGGGGGATTCCATCACCGTGGCCCCAGCGCAAACGCTGACGGATCGGGAATACCAGATCCTGCGTAATGCCGCCATTGCCGTGCTCCGGGAGATCGGCGTCGAGACCGGGGGCTCCAACGTGCAGTTCGGCATCGACCCGGAAACGGGCCGCATGGTCGTGATTGAAATGAACCCGCGCGTGTCGCGCTCCTCGGCTTTGGCCTCGAAGGCGACCGGGTTCCCCATTGCGAAGGTCGCCGCCAAGCTGGCCGTGGGCTACACCCTCGATGAACTGATGAACGACATCACGGGCTGCACCCCCGCCTCCTTCGAGCCCACCATCGACTATGTGGTCACGAAGATCCCGCGCTTTACCTTCGAAAAGTTCGAGCAAGCTGATGCGCGCCTCACCACGCAGATGAAGTCCGTGGGGGAGGTCATGGCCATCGGCACGACCTTCCAGGAATCGCTGCAAAAAGCGCTGCGCGGTTTGGAAGTGGGCGCCACCGGTCTCGATGAAAAGCTCGATCTTGCCGATCCCGATAGCCGTCGCCGGCTGCTCGGCGAACTCACTGTGCCGGGTCCGGAGCGCATGTGGTATCTCGGCGATGCCTTCCGCGCCGGCTTCAGCGCAGAAGAGGTGTTTGAGGCCAGCCGGGTCGACCCTTGGTACTTGGCGGAAATTGAAGATCTGGTACAGGAAGAGGCAGCGCTCAAAGGCGTACCTCTGGCGGCCGTGGATGAGGCTCAGCTGCGACGCTTGAAGCGCAAGGGCTTTTCCGATGCACGGCTGGCCAAGGTCCTGGAGGTGGAGGAACAGGCCCTGCGGGCCCACCGGCACAATTTGGGGCTGCGTCCGGTCTATCGGCGCGTCGATACCTGCGCGGCGGAATTCCCCAGCGCCACTGCCTATCTCTACTCCACCTATGAGACGGCCTGCGAAGCGGCGCCTTCGGATCGGCAGAAAATCATGGTCCTAGGGGGCGGGCCCAACCGCATTGGCCAGGGTATCGAGTTCGACTACTGCTGCGTTCATGCCGCGCTCGCCATGCGTGAAGATGGCTTTGAAACCATCATGGTGAACTGTAATCCGGAGACCGTCTCCACGGATTACGACACGTCCGATCGCCTCTACTTCGAGCCCGTCACCCTAGAAGACGTCCTCGAAATTGTTGCCCTCGAGCAGCCTGCCGGGGTGATCGTGCAGTTTGGGGGGCAAACCCCGCTTAAGCTGGTAGAGGCGCTGGAAGATGCCAAGGTCCCGGTGATCGGCACCTCCGCGGATGCTATCGATCGCGCCGAGGATCGCCAGCGATTCCAGGCCTTCATTCGCCAGCTCGGCCTGAAACAGCCTCCGAACCGGACCGTCATGAGTGAGAGCGAAGGTCTCGCGGCGGCGGAGACGATCGGCTATCCCATCGTGGTTCGCCCCTCCTACGTCTTGGGCGGCCGCGCGATGGAGATCGTCTATCAGCCCTCGGAGCTGACGCGCTATCTCCGCACTGCGGTGGTCGCGTCTGCTGCCTCCCCGGTGCTGCTGGATCACTTCCTCGATCAAGCCGTGGAAGTGGACGTGGACGCGGTGAGCGATGGCAAGGACGTGGTCATTGGCGCGATTATGGAGCATATCGAGCAAGCGGGCGTTCACTCCGGTGACTCCGCCTGCGCCTTGCCCCCCTACCGCCTATCCCCCGAGTTGCAAGACGTTATTCGCGAGCAGGTTCGGGCCATGGCGCGGGAGCTCGGCGTCGTCGGCCTTATGAACGTGCAGCTGGCGGTGCAGAATGGTGAGGTGTTCGTGCTTGAGGTGAACCCCCGCGCCTCCCGCACCGTGCCCTTCGTATCGAAGTGCATCGGTGTTTCGCTGGCGAAGGTGGCGGCGCGCTGTATGGCGGGTCAGTCCCTGGCGTCGCAAGGCTTCGCCCAGGAAGTCATCCCCAATTACGTCAGCGTAAAAGAGTCGGTCTTCCCCTTTGTGAAGTTCCCGGGCGTCGATCCCATCTTAGGGCCGGAAATGAAATCCACCGGCGAGGTGATGGGCGTTGGCGATAGCTTCGCGGAAGCCTTTGCCCGGGCCACTCAGGGTGCGGGGACCCGCCTGCCGACGGGCGGCACGGTCTTCCTTTCCGTGAAAGACTCGGACAAGCCCTTCGTCGCTCCCCTGGCTGAGGAGCTTCGGGAGCTGGGCTTCCGGATCGTGGCAACGCGGGGAACGCGAAGCTGCCTCCAGGCGGCGGGCATTGAGGCGGAAGTGGTGAACAAGGTGACGGAAGGTCGCCCAGACATCGCCGATATGCTGAAGAACGGCAAGATCGACTTTATTGTGAACACCACGGAAGGACGCCAGTCCATTGCGGACTCGGCCGTCATTCGTCGCCTCGCCCTGCAGCACCGGGTGTGCTACTCCACGACCCTCACGGGTGGCGAGGCGCTCTGTAAAGCCATGCGCTTCGGAAGCGGTGACAAGGTGCGTCGCCTTCAGGAGCTCCACGCAGGACTCAAAGCATGAAAACCCCCATGACCGTGGAGGGCGCCGAAGCCCTCCGGCAGGAGCTCCAGAAGCTCAAGCAGGAAGATCGCCCCCGGGTGGTGAAGGCCATCGCGGAAGCGCGAGAGCACGGCGACCTGAAGGAAAATGCCGAGTATCACGCGGCGAAGGAAGAGCAGGGCTTTATTGAGGGCCGGATTCAGGAGATCGAGGGCAAGCTGTCAAATGCCCAGGTCATCGACGTGACCAAGCTGGCCCCGACGGGCAAGGTGATTTTCGGCACCACCGTTTCCCTACTCGACCTAGAAAAGGATGAGCGCCGGCTTTACAAGATCGTCGGGGATGATGAAGCGGACCTAAAGCAGAACAAGGTTTCCGTATCCTCTCCCATCGCCCGCGCGCTTATCGGCAAGGAGGAAGGGGACGTGGTCATCGTGCAAGCCCCGAGCGGCCCCATCGAGTACGAAATCGAGGAAGTGAAGCACTGCTAGCGCGCCGGCCGCGCGCGCCGCTAGCGGGCGAGGTGCTGGTGGCGCAGTAGGTTTGACGTTTTCGGGTTCGGCTTCTCGGCTGCGCGAAAAAGCAGCGCGGTGCGGCCGATCTTCTGTACGCACTGGGCCCCGGTGGCCTCGCAAAGTGCCTCAATAAGGGCGTGGCGACCGTCCCGATCCCCGGCGGGGGTTCGGATTTTGATGAGCTCGTGGTCTTCGAGGGCGCGAGCCGTTTCCGCAATCACGCCCTCGCTCACGCCGCCATCCCCCAGCAGAATGATGGGGTCGAGATGGTGGCCGATCGCGCGGAGCTGGCGTTGGCGTTGAGCTGTTAGGGCCATGGCGGTCTCCAAAAAGGGAGCGCAGTGTACGCCCCCGGCGTGCCAAGGCCCAGCAGGAAGGAGCATGAGATGGCAAAGGGGCGTCGCGGTCGCTGGATCGATGATCACCTATCCGATCCCTACGTGCAGAAGGCGCAGCAGGCGGGTTATCGCTCCCGTGCCACCTTCAAACTCCTGGAGCTGGACGAAAAGCATCGCTTTCTCCGCCCCGGACAGGCAGTAGTCGATCTCGGGGCGGCCCCGGGGGGCTGGTCCCAGCTGGCGGCGCAGCGGGTGGGCGCCAAGGGGTCCGTGTTGGCCTTGGATCGTCTCGCCATGGCGCCCCTCGACGGCGTTCAAATCCTCGAGGTGGATTTCGAAACCGATGCCGGCTTGGCGGCGCTGCGCGCAGCGCTGCCGGAGGCGGGAGCGGAGGTGGTCCTTTCGGACATGGCGCCTAATCTTTCCGGCATCCACGCGGCGGATCAGGATCGCGCCATTGCCCTTGCCGAATTGGCGCTGGAGTTGGCGGTCGAGATCCTTGCTCCACCGGGTACGCTGGTGGTTAAGCTTTTTCAGGGTTCGGGCTTTGACCCCTGGCTGGCGCAGGCCCGGGAACATTTCACCAAAGTCACAGTCCGTAAGCCCAAGGCCTCTCGTCCTCGATCCCGGGAGGTCTACGCCGTCGCTGAAGGGCGGCGCTAGGGGCGCCGGAGGCGGCAACAAAGCTGGCGCCCTGGGCTCCCAGTGAGTAGGCTCCGTCGTTGAGTACGGGCGCGGGCGCCTGGGCCGGGGCTTGTAATCGCTTGCCACCGGTCCCATATCCCCACAAACGTGCGGCGCAATTTGGTCGCCGCACACCGAAGCGAGGTAGCTCCCTTGAACGATATGGGCAAGAACCTGCTGCTGTGGCTCGTCATTGCCGCAGTGCTGTTGACCGTCTTCAACAATTTCAGCCCAAAGACCAACTCCCAGGAGCTGCTCTACTCGCAGTTTGTGGAAGCGGTCCAGCGTGACCGGGTTCGGGAAGTGGTGATCGACGGCCTCGTCATCAGCGGCGAGTTCCGCGATGGCGACCATTTCGAGACGGTGCGGCCCCAGGTCGACGATCCGAAGCTGATGGACGACCTCATCGCCCACGGCGTTTCCGTGCAAGGGGCGCGGCCCGAGCAGCAATCTCTTTGGGGGCAGCTATTGGTCGCGAGCTTCCCCATTTTGGTGATCATTGCCGTCTTTATGTTCTTTATGCGGCAGATGCAGGGCGGATCTGGCGGCCGGGGTGGCCCCATGAGCTTTGGGAAATCCAAGGCGCGCCTGCTCAGTGAAGATCAAATCAAGACCACCTTTGCCGACGTGGCGGGGGTGGACGAGGCGAAGGACGATGTCCAGGAGCTCGTGGAGTTCCTTCGCGATCCCGGAAAGTTCCAGCGCCTAGGGGGACATATTCCTCGCGGGGTGCTCATGGTCGGCTCTCCGGGCACGGGTAAAACCCTGCTGGCGAAGGCCATTGCGGGGGAGGCGAAGGTGCCCTTCTTCTCCATTTCTGGCTCCGACTTCGTCGAGATGTTCGTGGGCGTGGGCGCCTCGCGCGTGCGCGACATGTTTGAGCAGGCGAAGAAGCAAGCGCCCTGCATCATTTTCATCGACGAAATCGATGCCGTGGGCCGGCACCGGGGCGCAGGCCTTGGCGGCGGTCACGACGAGCGCGAGCAGACGCTGAACCAGCTCCTGGTGGAGATGGACGGCTTCGAAGCCAATGACGGCATCATCGTGATTGCGGCTACCAACCGCCCCGACGTGCTCGATCCGGCCCTGCTGCGACCTGGTCGCTTCGATCGCCAAGTTGTGGTGCCCCTTCCGGATATTCGCGGTCGGGAACAAATCCTCAAGGTTCACTGCCGGAAGGTGCCGATTGCTGATGACGTCGACCCGCAGGCGCTTGCTCGCGGTACCCCCGGCTTCTCCGGCGCCGATCTGGCGAACCTCGTGAATGAGGCCGCGCTCTTCGCGGCGCGGGCAAGCCGGCGCCTCGTCGGCATGGAGGAGTTCGAGCGCGCGAAGGACAAAATCATGATGGGCGCCGAGCGCAAATCCATGGTGATGAGCGAAAAGGAAAAGCGCACGACGGCCTTCCACGAGGCGGGCCACGCCATCGTCGGGCGGCTTTCGCCGGATCACGACCCGGTGTACAAAGTCACCATCATTCCCCGGGGGCGGGCGCTGGGGGTTACGCAGTTTCTTCCCGAGCAGGATCGCTACAGCCACTCTCGGCAGTACATTTTGAGCTCGATCTGCAGCCTCTTCGGCGGCCGTATCGCCGAGGAAATGGTGCTGGGTGTAGATGGCATCACCACTGGCGCATCGAATGACATCGAGCGGGCCACCTCCCTGGCCCGAAATATGGTTACGAAGTGGGGCCTTTCGGAGAAGCTTGGGCCGCTGAAGTACGACGAGGATGACGATCAGCCGTTCCTGGGCCGGTCTGCGTCCTCTCGGTCCTTAGCCGTTTCTGAAGAGACGGCCCGCAAGATTGACGAGGAAATTCGCACCATCATCGATGAGTGCTATGGGCGGGCGAAGTCGATCCTCGAAACCCACAGCGGTAAGCTGCATGCCATGGCCGATGCGCTAATGGAATACGAGACGCTCTCGAGCGATCAGATCAACGACATCATGGAAGGCATGCCGCCGCGGCCGCCGGAAGACCCCAACAACCGTCGTCCGCCCAGTGCGCCGGAAGCGACGGATACGCCCCCGGGCGCGGCGCCGGATCCCGCGGGCGCCTAAGCCCCTTGTCCTGGGACGGAAAGACCCTGCCGGTACGCTGGCAGGGTCCCCCGGCACTCATGGGGGTGCTGAACCTTACGGTAGATTCCTTCTCCGATGGGGGCGAGCTCCTCGCGCCCAACGGCCGCCTGAAGCGTGACGCCTTGCTCCGGCGCGCCGAAAGTTTTGTTGCCGAAGGGGCCACCTATCTTGATCTAGGCGCGGAATCGACCCGGCCCGGCGCTCGGGGGCTGAGTGAGGATGAGGAGTGTGCGCGCATCGAAGAGGCCCTCGCGGTGCTTAGGCCTCGCTTCGATGTTGCCTTTTCCGTGGACAGCAGCACGCCACGGGTTTTCGAGCGCGCCTCTACCCTTGGAGCGACGCTGCTGAATGATGTGCGGGCGCTCCAGCGTCCTGGGGCACTTGCCGCGGCGGCGGCGAGTCGCGCAGCGGTCTGTTTAATGCACATGCAGGGCTCGCCCGAAACCATGCAGGACGCCCCGCACTACGACGATGTGGTGGCGGAGGTAATCGCCTTTTTGGAGGCGCGAATTCAGGCCGCCAAGGCCGCCGGGGTTGAGGATGGGCGGATCGTGCTCGATCCGGGCTTTGGCTTCGGCAAAACCTTAAACCACAACCTCGCCCTGTTTCGGGCCTTGCCCCGCTTGGTGGCCCTTGGCTATCCCGTGCTGATCGGCGTGTCCCGGAAGCGCATGCTCGGACAGGTAACGGGCCGGGAGGCGGCGAAAGATCGCGTCGTGGCCGGAGCCGTGCTGGCCGCGGAGGCGGCGCGGCAGGGCGTGGCAATTATTCGAACCCACGACGTTGGGGCGACGCGCGATGCCCTCGCGGTGATCAAAGCGCTTGAGGCCCCAGGCTAACTAGGACAGGTCATGGAACGACGGTACTTCGGAACGGACGGCATTCGGGGGCGGGTGGGTGATGCGCCCATCACCCCCGATTTTATGGTGCGTCTGGGCTTTGCAGCGGGGTCCGTACTGGCGCCCGAGGGCGGGCTCGTCGTTCTAGGAAAGGACACGCGCATCTCCGGCTATATGCTTGAATCGGCCCTGGAAGCGGGCTTTGCTGCCGCCGGGGTTGATGTGCGTCTGACGGGCCCTATGCCCACGCCGGCCATTGCCTACCTCACGCGAAGCCTGCGCGGGCGCGCTGGGGTGGTTATCAGCGCCTCTCACAATCCCTACGACGATAACGGGATCAAGTTTTTTTCGCCCAAGGGCGACAAGCTGAGCGATGAAGAAGAGCTTGAAATTGAGCGCGCCCTGGAGCGCCCCGTGCAGAATCGGCCGTCCGCTTCCCTTGGCCGGGCCGCGCGGGTGAACGATGCCGAGGGGCGCTATCTCGAATTTTGTAAGAACACCACGCCGGAGGGGTTCCATCTTCGCGGCCTTCGCCTGGTGGTGGATTGTGCCCACGGGGCGACCTACCACCTTGCGCCGGTGCTCTTTCGTGAGCTTGGGGCGGAGGTGATCGCCCTCGGGGTTAATCCCGACGGGCTCAACATCAATGACGGCTGCGGGGCCACGGCTCCGGAAGCCCTTCGGGCCCGGGTGCTGGCGGAGGGGGCGGATCTGGGGCTGGCCTTCGATGGCGATGGTGACCGCTTAATCATGGTGGATGGCCAGGGTGAGGTGCGAGATGGCGATAGCCTGCTTTACGTGCTCGCTTGCCATCAGCAGCGCGCGGGCGTCCTTGCCGGCGGCGTCGTCGGGACTCTGATGTCAAACCTTGGGCTCGAGCAGGCGCTTACGGCCCGGGACATTCCCTTCGCCCGGGCAGGCGTGGGTGATCGCTACGTGTTGGCGGAATGTCAAAGTCGCGGTTGGCGCCTGGGCGGAGAAAGCTCTGGCCATCTCCTGTGCTTAGACGCCCATAGTACGGGGGACGGCATTATTGCCGCGCTTCAGGTGCTCGTCGCCCTGCGCGCCGCGGACCAGAGCCTCGCTGAGGCCGTCGCAGCCATGCCCTACTGTCCCCAGCGGCTCCTCAATGTCACCGCCCCGGCGAGCGCCGTGGGTGAGCAGAAGGTCAAGGCGGCGGTGCAGCATTACGAGGCCATCCTCCATGGCCGGGGTCGCATTCTTTTGCGCGCGTCCGGTACGCAGCCGCTGGTGCGGGTGATGGTTGAAGGCGAAGATGCGGGGGAGATCGAGGCGGTGGCGAAGGCCCTTGCCGAGGTGGTTGCGGAGGCGGCTTCGGCCGCGTCCTAGGTGAATTGCCTCCCCCGCTCCCCTTGTCTACCATACGCGCCCCCCGCGGCTGCGGTGAAAAGGGGTGTGTGGTGCTAATCGCAGCGAACTGGAAGATGCATGGCAGCCTGGCTTTCGTGGACGCGTATTTTGCGTCGGCGGCAACCTTGAGCTGGCCTGATGCGCAGCAACGAATCGTGTTTCCCCCGGCGACCCTGCTTGGCCCGGCTCGGGCTGGGGCGGCAGCGGCGGGTATGGCGCTTGGGGCGCAGAGTATTCACGGCGCCGTGGAAGGGGCCTTTACGGGCAGCCTTTCCGCTGAACAGGTGGCGGAGGTCGGCGCGGCGTGGGTCCTCTTGGGTCACTCGGAGCGGCGGGCCCAGGGTGAGGCAGACGATGACGTCATCGCCCAGCTGGGTGCTGCTGATCGCGCTGGCCTGAAGGCCATGATCTGCTTGGGGGAGCCGCTCCCGGCGCGGCGCGCCGGGGAAGCCGAGGCCTTCGTATTGGCTCAGCTTGAGGCGGTGTTGGCGGCGCCGGAGGATGCGCTGAGGGCGCTGGCGGCGTTGGCTTACGAGCCCATCTGGGCCATTGGGACCGGCGAAACGGCCACCCCCGCCCAGGCGCAAGCCATGCACCGGTGTCTTCGCGAAGCGCTGCGGAGCCGGGGCCTAGGTTCCCTGCCCCTACTTTACGGGGGCAGTGTGAAGGCGGATAACGCGGGAGCCTTGCTCTCGCAGGACGATATCGATGGCGCGCTCGTAGGCGGCGCCTCCTTAGAGCTTAAGACTTTTCATGCCATTGCAAGGGCGGCGATAGAATGAATATGGAAACGCTGGAACTGGTGTTGCGCGTGCTTCTGGTCCTCGATGCGCTCGCCCTGATCGGGCTGGTGCTGCTGCAGCAGGGTCGGGGCGCCAGCATGGGCGCGGCGTTCGGCAGCGGTGCTTCCGCAACGATGTTCGGCTCCGTGGGGGCGTCGGGCTTCCTGACCCGCCTCACCACCTATTTGGCCGTTGGGTTCTTTGTCCTTACCTTTGCCTTGGCCTGGTCTGCGAAGGCGCGCAATGAAGCGGCCTTAGACCTCTCCTTGCCTAAGGCGGTCGCGCCCGCGGCGGAGCTTGAAGTGCCCGCGGCGGAGTCGGAAGTGCCCGTGGCGCCTGGGGAAAGCGCTTCAGATGCGGCGGAGGTTCCGGAAGCGCCTTAAATTTTTTGCTTTAGGCGGTCTCAGCTATTGAAATCGACGAGCGAACGCCTAAGATACGCATCCCCTTGCCGAAGTGGCGGAATTGGTAGACGCGCTAGCTTGAGGGGCTAGTGGGCATTAGCCCGTGGAGGTTCAAGTCCTCTCTTCGGCACCATCCAAAAAGCGACCTGTAATACCTAGGTGCAGGTGGTTGTTCAAAAGTTCGCGGTTCTCTATAATCCGCGTCCCTTAGGTGCGGGGTGGAGCAGTCTGGTAGCTCGTCGGGCTCATAACCCGAAGGTCGCAGGTTCAAATCCTGCCCCCGCTACCAACGTATCAGAGGTTCGGAGTTTGAGCCTCGGTGCCGGCGGCGACGCTAGGCATCACGGAAATGGGCCTTGTGCCCATTTTT
>AACY020295071.1_pt1 | contig 17368 bp, 9 predicted proteins | sample 267378 | NCBI WGS metagenome assembly AACY02 (sample SAMN02954345, study PRJNA13694) | marine metagenome | biome: aquatic; feature: ocean; material: water; isolation source: isolated as part of a large dataset composed predominantly from surface... | reverse complement strand
CGCTCGTAAGCCTAGGGTTGCACTCGATACCCCAAGGCAGGCCCTCTGCATCGATAATGAAATCAAACGCAATGAACCCGGTGTAGTCGAGCCCGGCACAGAAAGCGCTTATCCAGTCATTCACCGCAGCGGGTGTTGTGATGGATTCAAAGCACACGGCCACCGTGCCGGTATTTACTCTGGATCGATACAAAGCGGTTGCAATCGGCACGCCGTTCTCGAGCAGACTTAGGCTGCAGCAACTGGCACCTGATACGTATTGCTGCAGTAAGCTACCTTCGGGGAGTCCAGCAGGGTTCGGACACTGCTCGTGAATAGCAACACCAAGACCCGAGCAACCTCGCCGGGGTTTGCTAACAGTTGGCCCGTCAAAGTCAGTAGCACTGCTATGTTCCGCGAGGACAGAGTAGGGTACAGACACCTGGCGCTGTTTCGCGCGTTGCACGAACAACCATTTGTCTTGCAGTTGGCTGTAAAGCTCTGCCGATGGGCCAAGGACGAGGGCGCCAAGCTGGGTCGTGTCACCGATACTCGAGGCCAGCACGTACTGGCTCTCTTCAGAGATGGGGATTACAACGTCGATCGATTCTGCTTCAACGATGCTGCGTAATCGATCCCGATAAATGGCAGGGTTAAGATTGGGGGATGGGGTGATCCAGCATGCATCAATAGCGTTTGAGGGCTTCGACAAGTGCCAGTTGAAGGGCTCGGCAACGACCACCCTACAGCCCTGTGCTTTTAAGCAGCGGGCAAGCGTTAGCGCCTTCGGCAGGCGGCCTAGTGTCAGCAGGACGGTAGGTGCCATGAATCACCGGTAAAAAGTAGTTACGCCGATGATCTGGGTTACGGATCATAACGTCAAATAAATTTGACGAATTATTTGTAAAAAATTTATTTCAGTAGGCGTAGGTAGATGAGTGCAGCAGCATTAGGAGCAATAGACGGGTAGCATAGCTTGACCCTAAGCAGACGGGTTGTAGGCTCCTGGTGCACCTTTTAACGAGTAGCACTGGGTTGTATTTAAGCAGTGGCTACATGATGGAAATCGTTACATGACAATGAATAAGGGGTGGCGCTCGCATTCCTCTCTGCCCGTTATTATTTCAGCGGCGCAGTTTACCGAGCGGGTAGATTCCCCAAGCTTTGAAGCGCTCTCGCCAGCCGATATCACCGCTAAAGCGGCATGCGCTGCTATTGATAATGCCGTCCCCGGCGGGTTTAGGGACGAGCTTGTAACCGCCATCGATACGCTCATGGCGGTGCGCACCTTTGAAGACTCCGCGCCTGTCTTCGCCTCGCCTTTTGGACGCAGCAATAACATGCCGGCCTCTATCGCCAAGCGCCTGGGTCTCTCGGCAGGCCATTTAATTTGGGGGACCAGCGGCGGTGATACACCTCAGCAGCTTGTTGCCGAAGCCTGCCAAAGAATTGAATTGGGTCAGTCTCAGGCAGTACTGGTTTGCGGTGGCGAGGCCATCGCAACCGCTCGTTATTTGGCTAAGCAAGGCAAGCCCGCAGACTGGTCTGAAACGTTAGATGCGCCTGTGGACGACCGCGGTGCCGACTTCTCAATGCTATCGCAGCAGGAGTTGGCCCATGGCCTAACCACGCCCGCGCTATTCCATGGGCTTATCGAGAATGCCCGGCGCGCAGCCCAGGGCTGGTCTATGAACGACTGGCAGCGGGAGATGGGTGAACTCATGGCGTCTCTCTGCAGAGTGGCAAGTCGCAACCCATATAGTGCTGCCGAGCAGCTCGTATGGTCAGCCGACGACATTGTTACGCCGTCGTCCAGTAATCGCATGATTGCGCATCCTTTTACGCAGCGTTTAATGGCGAAAGATCGGGTTAATCAGAGCGCAGCCGTGGTGGTTGTGAGCGAGGCGTTAGCGAATAAGCTCGAAGTGCCCGCAGAGCAACGAATATATCTTCTCGGTCACGGGGCGGCGGGCGAGCCACCGGTGACAGAGCGTGCAGACATGGGGTCAGCGCCCTCGGCCGGTTATGCATTGAAGGCGGCACTCTCGTCTGCAAATGTGGACTTGGCCGATATCGACCTATTCGACTTTTACAGTTGTTTTCCGGTGGCGGTATTTAACGCCATTAGCGGTATCGGCATGGCTGCCACCGATCTCCGTGGGCTCACATTAACTGGCGGGTTACCGTATTTTGGTGGCCCGGGTAATAACTACTCGCTGCATGCTATCGCGGAAGCAGTGACCCGCCTGCAGGGGCGGGGTGGTCATGCGTTGGTGGCAGCCAACGGTGGCTTTTTATCGAAGTATGCGGTGGGTGTTTATAGCACCGAGCCACCATTAAGCGCTCAACAACGTTTTGAAAACGTTACGAGCGACAGTAGCTACACCCCCGACCGGATCAAATTGGCCGAGGCGCCAAAGGGTGCAGGGCGCATTGAGACCTACACCGTGGACTACCACAAAGATGGCAGTGCCAAAAAAGCCATCATCGTTGGAGTCTCAGAGGAAACGGGCGAGCGCTTCATAGCGTGTACTGGTCGGGGTGATACCGACACAGTTCAGACGATGGCAATGACTGACGCCATTGGCATGCGGGTATATGTGACCAGCGACGAGCAGCAAAGTTTGTTCACAATTGGGAGCGAGTAAGTCCGAAGAGTGCAGATGAACGTAGTGGCTTTAAACGCTGACTTAATACAGGCGCGGCGAGATGCGATGTGGCCTAGTTGATGTTTAGCTTTACTGAAATCATTACGTGCACTTTTAGCCGCTGGTCTCCAGAGATCGGAGACCCAACCTTCATGGGGTGGCTAACCGTTGTTCTGGGCATCAATAAGCAACTTGACCTTCAGTCGGCGCTTACCGCCGTTGGCCGTTGTTCGGCGCAACTCGGCGGTTGGTATGAGAATCGTCGCGTTGTTCAGCTAAGCTTCATCGGAATAGTGCTATTGACAGCCGTAGCAGGCTCCATAGCTGTCGCTTACATCTGGAGACAACATTTGCGATCTTTGTGGCTACCTATCCTCGGCTGCTTGGTAACGGTGTCTTTTGTGCTCGTTCGTGCTGTGGGGTTTCATCACTTTGATCGAGTCATTGGCTTAACTGTCGGCAGCGCAAAACTAAATTGGGTATTGGAAATAGCGGGGATAATGCTTGCTATCCTGGGTGGTCTGCTCTCACGCGGCCGTCCGACAACTCCGCCTCCAGTCTCTCCCTCGCACTAGCCCTAGGTTTAGCAAACCGCGCAATACCCAAATACACCACTGGGGTTAGATACAGGGTAAACACCGCTGCCATGCCCAGGCCGCCGAATACCACCCAGCCTACCGCCGAGCGCGCTTCAGCACCGGGGCCTGCGGCTAAGATAAGGGGCAGTGCGCCAAAGACGGTAGATACCAAGGTCATGGCAATGGGTCGCATACGCACGTGAGCAGCGCCGGCAATGGCTTCTCGCACCGACTTGCCCTCATCCCGTAGCTGATCGGCGAACTCCACTAGCAAGATGCCGTTTTTGGCAATGAGGCCAATGAGCATCACCAGCCCCACCTGTGAATAGATGTTCAGCGAAGTGCCTGTTAAAAACAGCGCAAAGACCGCAGCTGCCAAACCAAAGGGCACTATGGTCATAATGACCACCGCCGACATCAGGCTCTCGAACTGGGCCACCAGCACTAAAAAGACCACCAGCAGCGCGAACCCGTAGGTTAATAGGGTATCTCGGGTGGTCTCATCGAGCGTGGCCGCCTCACCGCGGGTTATCACGCTGATATCCTCGGGCAGTACCTCTTTGGCTAGAGCCATTAAATCGTCAACCGCCGTCTGCAGCGCTACCCCAGGCGCTACTTCCACATCGACTTCAATGGCACGCCGCTGGGCCCGTCGATCTAGCTGGCCCGCCACACCCCGCTCATCGAGGGTAACCACACTCGATAACGGCACCAGTACGCCGTTATTGGTGCGCACATACAAATTCACTAAGTCTGAGGGGTCATCAATACTTTCGCTGCCCGCCTCTAAAATGATGGGTACTGATTGATCATCCACGTTCAAATCAACCACCTCTAGTCCGTCCACCATGACCCGCAAGGTTTGGGCGATGGCGTCCAGCGGGATATCTAAATCGGCGGCGCGTTGGCGATCGATGCGCACCGACAACTGGGGCTGGGACGGGTTGTAGCTGATTCGCGGTCCGCTGACGGTATCGAGACGCTCTCGTATGGCATCGGTGTAGTTCCTAGCGGCCTCGAACATGCTGTCGTAATCGGTGCCCAATAGCGCCAAACTGACGCCGCCCCCCGATGCACCCCGTAAATTCAAGGAGTTGCTACTGAAGACGCGGCTGGTCATGCCGGGGAGGTTGGCGAACAGGGGTTTTAGTTCATTGGCAATATCCTGCTGACTGCGTGCTCGCTCATTCCAGGGGGCTAGTCGCGCATTAATGAACACAATGTTCGGGTCCCAGCGGCCAATGACGGAATACAGCGCCTCTATTTCACCGTTCTCCATAAGGGGTAGCAGGATGTTCTCTAACCGGTCCCCTTGCCGTTCGGTGTAGCTAAGGCCCACACCATCGGGACCTCTGGCGAAAACATAGAAGCTGCCACGGTCTTCAGAGGGCAGTAGCTCTTGCTCTAGCTGTGTGTACAAGGCGCCGGCACTGCCCGCTGCAGCTACACAGATCAGCAGTGTTAGCCAGGGGTAGCGCAGGGCTACACCCAGGCTGCGGTCGTAGAAGGTCAGCAGAGCTTTGCCCACGCCATCGAGCAGGCGGGTTTTTGGCTCGTGGGGTGCCAGCCGCGCCATGGCTGCGGGCACTAGGCTCAACGCCACGAAGGAGGAAATCGCCACCGCCACTGCCAGCACCAAACCAAACTCACGAAATAGACGACCGGCGGTCCCTGGCAAGAAGGCAATAGGGATAAACACCGCCACCAGTACAGCGGTAGTGGCAATGACCGCAAAGAACACCTTGCGGGTGCCGACCACGGCGGCGGCGCTGGAACCCAACCCATCTGCCCTGCGGCGCTGAACACTTTCAAGCACCACAATGGCATCATCAACAATGAGCCCTGTTGCCAGTACCAATGCCAGCAAGGTCAGTATGTTCACCGAGAACCCCAACGCCCAGCTGGCCGCCAAGGTGCCCATGAGTGAAATGGGAATGGCAATGGCCGGGATAAGGGTTAGGCGCATAGAGCCCGAGAACAGCCGGATGGTGGCAATAACCACCAAAATAGCCACCCCAAGGGTAAGAATAACCTCGCGCACGGCCCCTCGGATGAATACCGCGTCATCAGAAATAATGGTTAGGGAAAGCTCGCTGAAGCGCTCATTGATATCGGCCACCGCTTGGCGTACGCCATCTGAGATTTGAATGGTGTTCGAGCCGGCTTGGCGGATAACCCCAATGCCAATCACTCGCTCGCCGTTTAAGCGCACAAAGCCACTGGCATCGGCTGGGGAAAAGGCGACGGTGGCGACATCGCGCACCCGAATATCATCGCGGATCACGAGCGAACTGATGTCGGACTCTTCGGTGACGGCCGCATCGGCCCGAACTAGTAGATCCTGATCCCCCGCCCGAAAACTACCCGCGGGTACATCGAGGGGGGCATTGCGCAGTACCTCGGTGACATCGGCCACGGTTAGGTTGTAACTGGTCAGCCGTAGGGGATCCAAAATAATGCGCAGCACCCGCGGGCGCGCCCCAAATATAGGTGCATCGGCAACGCCGGGCAGGGACACGAAGCGGGGAATGATGTCCTGCTCAATAATGCGTGTTAGCTCTTCTTCGCTATAGGCGTCGCTGGCTACCGCAATGCGCACAATCTCATCGGCGTCTTGATCGGCCTTAAACACCGCTACCTGCTCCACCGCTTCGGGCAATTGACGCTCGACACGGCTCACGGCCTCGCGCACATCCGCTGCGGCGCGATCTACATTCATGCCTGGGCTGAACTCTACCCGAATACGGCTGTTGTTCTCTTCGCTGGCCGAGTCAATGTCTTTCACCCCCGACACCCGGGCCACGGCACCCTCTAGAACCCGCGTGACTTCGGCATCCATGGTTTCTGGTGAGGCGCCCGGTAGTTGCGCGCGCACGTTGACGATAGGCCTATCCACATCGGGCAGTTCGCGCACTTCAACGGCCATTAGCGCGGCAATACCGGCAATGGCAATAAGCAGATTGATTACCAGCACGAGCAAGGGACGTTTAACGCCCAGCTCGGGTAGACCCCCTTGTAACGTCGAGCGCACCTTAACCCCCGTTTGCCGATGAGGTGGGTACGTTGGCTCGCGGTTGGGCCAGTTCCCGACGCGCATCACGGTTGAGGTCGGCGGCATCGAGCAGGGTTAGCGCCACGCCCTCGCGCACCGCTTGCACCCCTTCGGTAACAATGGGGGTGCCCGGTGCAATATCTGCTTCGATGAGCAGCCGATTAGGCAGGCGGCGCACAAGCGACACATCTTTGCGCGTAGCTACCCCATCTTGCTCAATCCATAAGTAAGCGCCATCGGCGCCCCATTGCACGGCTACATCGGGTACCGATAGGTACTCACCCCGATTCACGGCAACCGTAATCTCAAAGGCCATACCTGGGCGGAACCGATCGTTGGCGTTATCAATAGCGGCCCGGGCGGTGAACGCTCTGGAGCTGGTATTAATGCGGGAATCGGTGGCAATGATGCTGCCATTTAGGGGTTGGCCCGTTTGATCCCACAGTTTCACCCGCACCGGTGTGCCTGGGGCCACTTGACCCACAAATACTTCGGGAACCGCAAAGTCGATAAGTAATTGACGACGATCATCGAGGGTTGTGACCGTGGTGCTGGTTTCTATGCGGTCCCCAATGTCGATATCGGTAATACCCACTCGGCCACTAAAAGGCGCGCGTATTTCTCGGCGCGCCAGGTCCAATTGAGCTTGCTCTAGGGCAATAAGTGCGCTGTCGACGGCGGCCTTTGCCGTATCAATTTGGCTTTCGGGAATATTGGTGTTTTGCCGATTCACCGACGTGAAGCGAGAAACTGTGCGCTTGGCATCGGCTAACTGCACCTCGGCGAGCCGTACGGCAAGGCGCTGATCTCGATCATCTAGGCGCAGCAATACCTGTCCTTCGGTGACCTGAGCATCGGGGGTGAATTCGACGGCGGTCACGACACCGGCAGTTTCAGGGTACAGCGTCACGCTTTGCAAGGCGCGGGCGGTGCCTACCGCCTGCACGCTGTCATCGAGCGTTTCTAATGTTGCTTCAGCCACTAACACCGGCACCGATCGAGCAAAACCGCCAGGCCTGCTTCCCGAGGATGTTTGCTCGTCATTGCTGCAAGCGCCCAGACTTATGATTACTGCTACGGCCGCGAGCGCAGCCACTGCACGGGTAGGTGCCGAGGGCAGACTTTTAGTGACTCGAGAGACGTTGGCAGGATTAAAGCGAACGCGTTCCCCAGTGCGAGCAAGCCCATTAGCGGGTAGTCGGTGCATGTGACTCCTTTGGACGGTTCATGGAAGCGGTGCGAGTAGTACGAGTCCGCCAAAGAATTAGTTTAACCGCGGTCGAGGATGTGTGTATCTACCTCTGAAAGGTCGGTTGACCCAGTAAGCGCCATTGATACCGACAACTCCGACCGGAACGTCTCAAGCAGTTGTCGTACACCCCGCTGGCCTTGCGCGGCTACGGCATAAACCCAGGGTCTGCCTATAAGCACCCCATCGGCGCCCAGGGCTTTCGCTTTCAGGATATCCTGGCCGCTGCGAATACCGCTATCGACCAAGCACACCGCGCGACCGGCTATTGCGTTGACAATGGTAGGTAGCAAGCTGGCGGTAGAAGCCACCGCATCCAGTTGGCGCCCCCCATGGTTTGACACCACTATGCCATCGGCTCCGCAGTCGATGGCGGCTAGGGCATCGTCGGGGTCGAGTATGCCCTTAATAATGAGATCTCCTGACCACTGCTGTCGCAGCCACTCAATATCTTTCCAAGTCACCGTGGGGTCTATTTGGCTATCGAGCCAGTCTTTAAAGTTGGCAGGTGTGGTGGCGTTGGGCACATAGGGGGTGAGGTTGCCGAACTGATGGGGCCGGCCCCGAATGCCGGTATCGACGAGCCAGCGCGGGTGCGCCAAGTACGACATAGGGCCGGCGCGTAGCTTGCCCCAAGCCCCAGGGTTACCCGATAAGCCATTGCGCACGTCGCGGTAACGCGCACCCACTACCGATAAATCAACGGTAAATACCAGTGTGTTAACACCTACAGCACGGGCACGCTTCAGCATATCGGTGACTGCATCGCGATCGCGCAGCATATACAGCTGGAACCAAAAGGGTAACGCAGATACCGCTGCCACTTCCTCTAGCGAGCAAATGCTGACCGTTGATAGTGTAAACGGCATACCGGCCGCATCGCAGGCGGCTTTGGCTTGCACCTCGGCCCGACGTCGCATGAGTCCTGCCATGCCAATAGGCGCGAGCGCTGCCGGTAGAGTCAGTTCACGGCCAAACAGAGTGGTGTGGGTGTTGATGTTGGAGACATCCCGCAGCACCCGTTGGCGCAACTGCAGCTGAGCAAAATCAGCGGCGTTACGTGACAGGGTGAGCTCCCCGTAAGCGCCGCCGTCTAGGTAATCGAATAGGACGCGGGGTAAGCGCCGCTCGGCTTCTCGCCGGTAATCTTCAACCGACGCCAGTGCCAGATTAAGCTGGGTCATGCCTGAACTCGATAGTAGCCACTAAAAGCTGAATCCCATGGTTAAGCCCACCGTATGGTCTACGCCCATTTGCGGGCCATTAAGGTCTTGCCGAAGCGGCTGCATGTCCCCCTCTGTCAGGATAGTGGGCACCACCTTTGAAAACTGAGGGGGGAGTGGCCCACAAACATCCCAGTAAAGCAATAGGTCGTCTCATAGCTGCAGTTTAACCGGAGCGTGATTAAACACCACCCTTCCCCGGTAGCCTGAGGAACACTCTCTTGGCGGGTTGCTGTGTGCTGTGTCTACCAACTTCGAGGGTTTCTAACTGGGTAGTATGACTTCTACGAGACTTGGCCCACGTTTAGTCATTGCGCTCGTAAACGCGGCGCTAAAGCCATCCACACCATCAACACGCACTGCCTCCATCCCCATCCCCCGAGCAATGCTCACCCAGTCAATAGTAGGGTTCGACAAATCTAACAACTGCTTGGCATCTGCATTGGGTGTACTGGCACCCACCCGTTCCATCTCAATGTTTAAAATGGCGTAGGAGCTGTTGTTTAGCAGTACCACGGTAATATCCAGCTGCTCACGCACCATGGTCCAAAGGGCCTGCACGGTATACATAGCCGAGCCGTCGGCTTGTAGTGCAACGACTTTCCGGTCGGGGCAGGCCATGGCAGCGCCCACAGCGACGGGTAAGCCTTGACCAATAGCACCCCCCATGAGCATTAGCCAGTCGTGGGGCTCGGCGCTGCCGGTGAACAGAAACGGCCCTAGGCTGTTTGTGGCCCCCTCATCGGACACGATAGCGTTGGGGGGTAAATGATTGGCCATGATTTTCCCAATGGCCATGGCATCGAGAGGCCCCGGTTCAATGGCGTGGGTGACTCGGGGCTGCAGCACCGCAGGTTCGGGTGGCGCGTCAAGTGCGGCGGCCAGTCGCTGCAGGGCATCTAGCGCATCGACTCGCGCGGACGCTAACGTTACCTGCTTGGCTGTGGGTGGTGCTAATAAGCTGGGTTTTCCGGGATAGGCAAAAAACGATACGGGCGCTTTGGCGCCCGCGTATACCAAGGTATCAAGGCCCGCAAGATACTCGCAGGCTTGCTCGCCGAAGTAGGGCAGGCGTTCCACAGGTACCCGTCCGGCGCCTCTCTGCAATCGTGTGCAGAAGGTCTCGGTAATCAATCGCGCACCGGTGGCAGCGGCAATGCGGCCCGCCTCGTAAAGTGCGTCTTCCCTGAGGGCCATGCCCCCCAAAAAAAGGCAGCTGCTTTTGCTGCTGCGAAGGGCTTGTGCCGCAGCATCTATGGCCGCATCCTCAGCTTTGGGTGCTGTTTCACGGACTGTTACGGGCTCACCAGCATGAGTATTTGCCGGCGGTGTTTCTACGGCACTCCAGGCATGATCGGCCGGCGCTATAAAACTGGCCACTTGACCGGGGTAGATGCAGGCTGCCTGCAAGCCTTGCATACCCACCTCGGCCAACTGTTCTGGTGATTCCGACTCACCTATCCAGTCAGACACCGGTGCAGCAAAGCCATGAATGTCGGAAGTGAGGGGTGCGTCGTACTGCCGGTGGTAAGTGGCGTGGTCCCCAATCATATTGAGCACCGGCGAGTGGGCGCGCCGGGCGTTGTGTAAGTTTGCGGTGCCGTTACCGAGACCAGGGCCTAGGTGCAGCAAGGTGAGCGCGGGTTTATCTGCCATGCGCCCATAGCCATCGGCGGCGCCGGTGACCACGCCCTCGAATAGCCCCAGTACCGCGTGAATACGAGGCTCTTCGCTGATGGCAGCAACTAATTGCATCTCTGACGTGCCGGGGTTTGCAAAGCAAACATCCACCCCTGCATCTGCCAAAGCAGTAATGAGGGCTTTGGCGCCGGTAACCGGTTCGTCTTTGCTGGGCTCAGATTCAGTCATGGATTCAGTCATTAAAAGCGCTCCTGCCCGTTCCTATAAAATCGCCGTTATTAGCTGCCGTTGTACGTCGCTGTTATTGGTGCGTGCCGTATTCTTAAGCGCCACCATCTAGGGTTAGGCAAACTATCATCGAGACTGTGTCACCGTGTAGGTTTTAGTGATGGCCCCTCGGCGCTGCTCTGCGGTGAATAATGCCGGGTGCAGCTTTTCTGCCACATAGTCCTGTACCTGATCCTGATAGTGGGGGTGATTAGGGTCATCGAAGTGATTACCGTATTGATGCACGCCTAATATTTCTTGCTGGCCTGCACTATCCCAGCGCACCAAATAGTACAGTCCGTCACCGGCCGTCACGTGGCGGTGATCCTCGTGATCCTCGCCCGCATAGGCGGCGCGCAGTGTATCGGGCCCACCCGCTAAGGGTAGATGCACATCGGCTCGTCCATGCCGGTTCACGGCTCCCCATGTGGGGTCTAGTCGGCCCGCCAGTGCTTTCACTTTGTCCACGCAATCTTTGAGCACATCAATCGGCGCTGGTGGCTGTACGCCATTGCGTTCGGCATCCCACTCGGCTAGCAGCACACAGACTCCCAAAGGAGCGCTTCGGTTATCAATATCGGTGGCTCCGTTCCAACGTCGCAGTATCAGCTGCGCCGATGCCAAAGTGGGGTCTTTGGTAGTAAGCGCCAATACCGATTCCAAATACTGCATACCCCGGTAATTGGGCGAGTATTGGTTGTCGTGTTTAACGGCTAACAGCTGCTCGGGGCTTACTGTCTCGAGGGTGTCGAATAACTCAAGCCCTCGCACCGCGCGGTTGGTCATGCGTGTGGGCCAGCCCGATTCCTTTGGGTAGGCACTAATGTCGGGGTTACTGCCCGGTGCCGATATATGAAACGGCGATTGGTTGGTGCTAAGAATAAACCCCGACGGTGGATTTTCGACCTGGGGCAGCTCGATGAAGGGCAGGTAGCTTTGCCATACCAGTTCGCTTTTGTCCCCGGGCAGGTACTGCTGCCACTGCCAGCCCCGGGCCCGCTCGGGCATGGTTGAGTTATGCACGAAGTAGATGGTCTGATCTTTCCCTGCGTAGACAAAATTGAAGCTCTGAATGTAGTTGAGCGCCACCGCCGCGCGCCATTCCTCGAAATTGCGGGCCTTGTTCATGGCCAGCCATTGCTCTACTTGGCGCAGCTCATCCATACCCGCGTAACGCACTGCGTACCAGCCATGAGGGCTCTCAAGAACAGGTCCATGCACCGAGCGATACACGGTTTCGGTAACCGACCAGGGAATAAAACCCCAAATGAGCACGTCAATGTCGACATCCTTACGCTCTAGCTCCAGCCACTGATCATCGTAGCGGTACAGGTAGTCTTCGCTGGGGTGCATCTCTAGTTTGTAGACATCGACCAAATCGGGTTGGTTAACCGTTGCGCCCCATGCGGTGGTTGGGGTGAAGCCAACCCCAACAGCGGGTGCGCCGGGGAACAGGCCACCCATAACGTTCAGCCCCTCATCACTTTGCACATGGGCTTCGTACCAGGCCACAGGCCCGGTAAGCGGCTGATGGGAGTTAATAACCAGCATGGTAGAGCCGTCGCTGCTGCGGGCGGGCCCCACGGCAATGGCGTTAGACCCGGTGGGTTGATGGGGTTGGGCTACCACTGGCGGTGGACTAACTGGCTGGGCTTGAGTATCGCCCAAGACCTCTTTCACCGTCTTGTCGAAGCCGTAAAAAAACAGGTGTCGTAGCATATGGGCTGCCACAATATCTTTACCGGTAATGGGCAAAATATCGAGTGTTACCCGTTTGGGGTTATCGGCGGCGAACTGATTAAACCCGGCCGCGAAGGCTTCCACATAGCGTCTCGTGGCGGGGCTTAAGTCTTGCTCATAGCGAGCATCTAATGTGCCCCACAGGTTTAGCCAGTGCACGAGAAAATCGGAGCGGGCGCCGTCAGGACCGAAGAGGGCCCCTGCATTGCCTCGGTAGTAGGGAATAGTGTTTTGCAGCACATCCCAGGTGTCTTCCGCTTGGGCGTAGGCAAGGCCAAAGGCAGCATCCGCATCGGTTTTACCGTGCACATGGGGCACCCCCCAACGATCGCGCTCGATGGTGGCCTGCCATTTGGTACTGTCATTGGCCTGCGCATCGAGGGTCGTGAGCCCTGTAAGGCAGAGCAATGCGGTGAGCAAGCATGCAAACCGAGCGAAGGTAAGCTGAAAGAGGGCAAACCGAGCGCGCCAATCGTGAGGTCGCGAAAGCTGAATGGCCCCGAGATGAGAGCGCCCAAGATGAAAGAGCCCAATATGAAAAAGCCGAGGCAACGCGGTACTGCAATAGGCCATAATCTGTATCCGGTATTAACTCGATAACCGAGGGTTGTTATTGTTGTCGGGGCAGCCTAAGCACAGGTGCACGCTATAATCGCATCAGACGAGCCATGTCTGTGCCAGCCAGACAATGCTTTGGGCTGTATACGCCTTACAGTAGCAGCACTGGCATACTTTGCACCTGCTGATTGCCCCCTGCCACAGGCTTGCACAGCTTTTGCCGCACAGGTGGTGAGACGAAATGCATCCCATTAAATTTGGAATACAGTTATTTCTTTTTGGCATTAGCAGGGCTTTGGTGTATTTTTGGCACGTAGTGATGTTCGACGTCACGGGCTATAACAACGCAATAAACCCATAGAGGAAAACCCAATGAACGCACCCTTACGAGTTGGGGTACTCGCAGCCGCTGTAGGGGCAGCGCTGTCGTTACCCGCCCACGCCACTAATGGATACTTCACCCACGGGGTTGGCACCCACAGCAAGGCTATGGCGGGGGCTGGCGATGCCATGCCAGACATGGCTATTGATGTGGCCAACAACCCGGCCGCGGGTATTTTGGTGGATGAACAGTTAGACATTGGTTTGGCACTGTTCTCGCCCATGCGGGAATACAGCACCACCGAGAGTCAGTTGAACGGCCAGATGGGTGCTTTCACCTTAAACGCCGACGGTATCGACAGCGATAACGAGCTGTTTCCTATTCCGTACATTGCCAAGAACTGGCACTTGAGTGACACCCGAGCGTTCACCGTGGCGTTTTACGGTCGCGGTGGTATGAACACCGACTACACCAGCGGTAGCGCCACCTTTGACCCGGATGGTCCCGGGCCAGCTCCGGTCATGACCATGCCCGGCACTTTTGGAGCCGGCACCGCTGGGGTTAACCTAAGCCAAGCCTTCTTAGAGCTGACGTACAGTGTGAAGTTTGGCGATGTGGCGGTGGGTATTGCCCCTGTCATCGCCTATCAGATGTTTGAGGCCGAAGGGGTCGCTACCTTTGCGCCCTACACCAAGACCTACGCTGAAAGCTTTGTGACTACCGGTATGCCCGCCATGCCCACTAGCCTTACCAATAACGGCTCCGACGACAGCTTTGGCTTCGGCGTAAAGGTAGGCGCTATTTGGAATGTTAGCGACACGCTGGCGTTTCAGGCCGCCTACCAAACCGAAACCGACATGGAGGAGTTCTCGAAGTACAGCGACCTGTTTGCCGAGGGCGGTGATTTCGATATTCCAGCCACAGCACGTATTGGTGTGAGCTTGCAGGCTACGCCCCAGCTTCAGCTGCATTTCGACGTAGAGCGTACCTACTACAGCGATGTCGCCTCGGTTGCGAACCCCATGACTAACGTGGGCGGATGCCCCACAGCGGGTATGGGCGGTATGAACGTAGAGAACTGCTTGGGCGGTAGCGAAGGTTTCGGCTTCGGCTGGGATGACGTCACCGTCTACCAATTCGGCCTAAAGTGGTCTCCTGCCTATATGCCCAAAGTCACTTGGCGCGCGGGTTATAACTATGGGGAGCAACCCATCAGCGAGGAAAACGCTGCCATTAATATTCTGGCGCCCGCCGTGGTTGAAGAGCATTTCACCGGTGGTTTCAGCTACGATTTAGAGAGTGGCAATCAAGTTTCGGTGGCGGTAATGTACGCCCCATCGAATACGGTCACCGGCCCTAACCTGTTTGATCCGACACAGCAGGTCAGCTTAGAAATGAGCCAGTGGGAACTAGAGATGGCCTACACCTTTTAACGCCAGTGCTGCGGGTGCCCAGAGCCCTGGGCACCCATGTTTAAGAGGCACATCGTGGATCTTATCGCCTACGCCGTTCCTTTTTTCTTACTCGCCATTGGTGCTGAACTCGCCTGGGGGCTACGCCAGGGCAACAACACCTACCGTATGAACGACACCTTCAGCAGTTTGATGCTGGGGATTCTCAGCCAAGCCCGCAAGTTTGTATTGCTGGGTGTGGGCGGTGCTGTATACGGGCTTATTACTGAGCTCACTGGTAGCGGTTTGTGGCCAGCGGATCATTGGCTCACATGGGTCTTTGCCTTTGTGCTGTACGATTTTTGCTATTACTGGCTGCATCGTATGGGGCACGAGCGGCAAATACTGTGGGCGGCCCATGTGGCCCATCATCAAAGTGAAGATTACAACCTGGGCACTGCACTGCGCCAAACCAGCACCGGTTTTCTACTAAGCTGGGTGTTTTATATTCCTATGTATCTTGTGGGCATCCCCGCTGAAGTGGTCATTACCGTGGGCGCTCTGAATCTTATCTATCAGTTTTGGGTGCACACCCAGCACGTACCGGAGCTCGGATGGTTCGAGTACGTGTTTGTGAGCCCCTCGAATCATCGGGTTCACCATGCCCAGAATGATGAGTACATGGATAAGAACTACGGCGGTGTCTTCATTATGTGGGACCGATTGTTTGGTACCTACCAGCGCGAGTTATCCGACGAGCCCTGTGTCTACGGTATTCGCGGTGCCATTAAGAGCTGGAATCCGGTAATGGCGTTAACCCATATTTACCAAGACATGCTGTTAGACATGTGGCGCACTGGATCATGGGCCAATCGTTGGCGGGTATTAGTTGCGCGAACGGGCTGGCAACCCGCCGATGTGGCAGCTCAATGGCCACGAGCCAAAGCTGACTTATCGACCTTTCAGCGATACGACCCGCCTGTAAGCCAAGCGGTGAAGATTTACGCGGGCTCTCAGGTTGCTCTTGCAACAGGCCTATTGGCTTTTGGTCAGTTTCAGTCGTTGAGCCAGGGCCAGTATTGGCTCTGGTGGGCATTGCTGGTATGGACCGGGATAGCTACTGCCTGGTGGTTAGAGGGCAGAGCGCGGTGGTTGTGTGCGGCAAACGACGGGTTGCGGTGGCTTGTGCTTGTGTCGGCTGCCGCTTCAGTTATCTAGGATGCGGCTCCGAAGAACCGCACAAGCGCCAGAAGAACCGCGTTAGAACCGCGCCCCCACAGTCACCCACCACATCCGTGGCATGGCAGGTCCTAGGAAGCGGCCACTGGTATCCTGGATATTGGTGAGCACCTCATCGGCTTCACCGTAAAGGCCGAAGGTCTCGTAGTCCTCATCGAGTACGTTATCTACGCGGGTTTCTACGAAAAAGTTATTGCCCAAATTCATGCGCGCATACACATCAATGACACTCCAATCGTCGGTTTTGTCATCCACGTTGGCCTCGTCACCGCGCAAATAAACCCCGCTCATGTAGCGAACGTCAGCACCAATTTGCAGCGCGTCGGTAATGCGAGTGGCGGCGCCGAACTTCAGGTTGCTGTCGGGTAGGCCGGGTATATCGCTGCCAGCGCTCACAAATAACCTGTCATTCTCCGATTGGGGGTTATTGGGGCTACTCGAGAAAAAGTCATCCTCGAACGTGGCCTGCATATAGGTGTAGTTGACGTACCAGTCCCACATCTCATTACCACCGGCCAACTCTAGCTCGAGGCCGGCGCGACGGGTATCGGCAGCGTTTTGGAAGAACCCTTCGTTACTGGAAACGCCACCGGTGGTTTGAAATAGAATGTCATCATCGGCTGTGATGACAAAGCCACCCAATCGGAACTGATCGATTGCACCCCAGCTGCCCCGAATACCAAACTCGGTACTAATAGCGCGCACATCATCAAGCGGCGGATCCGCAAGGAACGAGTTGGGTAGGGTGCAGGGCGCTTCGGGGTGGGAGCAGGCAAGCTCTACCGGTGTAGGGGTGCGGGCAGAGCTCTGCACACCGCCGTATAGGCTGAGCGTGTTAGTCATTTGCCAGACAATTCCCGCGCCCGCATTGAAGTTTTTGAAGCGGTGATCCCCCGCTAGTTCCGGGCGCTGGCCTGTGGGGTCATCCCCTTGTGTGCGGGTATTATTGTATCGGGCCGACAGAGTAAGGGTAGTGGCGTCATTCAGAGCCATGCTGTCGCTGACAAAGGCGCTCCAGGTTTCCACCTGGGTTTTCAGGTTGGTGTCGCCGTCGGCGTCAAACCTGCCGGTGAGTACTGTACCCCGCGTGTCCGTGAGCTCTGAAAACTCCACGGTAGAGGCGAAGTCCGTTCGACCTTTAAACCAATCAACTCCTGCCACGTACTCATGGCCAATGGCACCGGTATCGGCGCGGCCTAAGTACTGCAACGTGAAGCCATAGCTCTCCTGCTGGCGGCTACTGCGATTGTTAATGGCATTGAAGTCTTCATCGACCCTGTTACCTAGCTTGTCGGTAACCGGTTCATCGTCGTCGTTACACAGGAAGCCCTCGAATGGATGCTCTTCGCCAACGACCTCATCCGCGCCGTCGTCATCATCGTCCTCGCCACATTCCTCATACTCGGAGCCATCACCGTTAAAGGTCTGGGTGTCTAGGTCGCGATAGAAGCCATTGATACTGATTTCACTGCTGTCGCTGA
>AACY020307083.1_pt1 | contig 17369 bp, 11 predicted proteins | sample 267378 | NCBI WGS metagenome assembly AACY02 (sample SAMN02954345, study PRJNA13694) | marine metagenome | biome: aquatic; feature: ocean; material: water; isolation source: isolated as part of a large dataset composed predominantly from surface... | reverse complement strand
AGCTTCGGCTGTTCACGCCCACTACGACGAGTACGGCTTCCAGCCGATCGTGGTGTTCGACGGCGCCGGGCGCTTCGTGACCGCGGTGCTGCGCCCGGCCAAGCGGCCCAGCGGGCGCGAGATCGCCGCGCAGCTGCGGCGGCTGTTCCGCGAAATCCGAAGCCATTGGCCGCGCGTAGAGATCGTGATCCGCGGCGACGGGCACTACTGCGCGCCGGAGGTGCTCGACCTGTGCCGCGCGCGCGGCGTGGACTTCATCCTTGGCCTGCCGACCACCAGCGTCCTGCGCGCCCATGTGACGACGCTGGAGGCCTCGACCACCGCCCGCGCCGAGGCGGCCGAAGGCGCCACGATCCGCCGCTTCAAGGAGTTCTACGACGGCGCAGGCTCCTGGAGCCGCGTGGAGCGGATAATCGCCCGCGTCGAGGCCGGTCCCCGCGGTTGCGACACCCGCTTCATCGTCACCAGCCTGACCAAAGGCACCGGCAAGACGCTCTACGAAGGCGTCTATTGCGCCCGGGGCCAGGCCGAGAACCACATCAAGGCCTTCAAGACCCACCTCGCCGCCGACCGCACCTCCTGCACCAGCGCCACCGCCAACCAGCTCAGGCTGTTCCTGCACGCCGGGGCCTACTGGCTGATGTGGACCCTGCGTGCCGCCCTGCCGAAGCGCTCGCCCTGGCGGCGCGCCCAGTTCGACACCTTGCGCCTGCGCGTCGTGAAGATCGCCGCCCGCGTCGTCGAGATGAAGACCCGCATCACCCTGCACCTGCCGAGCGCCTGTCCCGCAGCCCCCCTCATGCGCCTGCTGCTCGAGCGGCTCCCGCGCATGGCGCCGGTCTGAAAACCGCCGCGGCCATCGCCCCCGCTCACCCCAAAACCGCAACCCCAAAACCCAATAGCCAAAGCCGCGCCGCCCACCCGCGAGTGCGCCAGGACGCATGCGCAACCTCGGCAAAACGGCCCTACCAACGGAAAACGGAGCGGTCAGGCCCAACCCGATGCATAAAGCGGGCTAAGAACCTCATCCATATCCACGCTTCCAATCCATTTTGACATCGTTGACGACATCGCCAGCGATGTCCCATCGCAGATCGGAACGTGATCGAGCGGGCGGTATGGCGCGGGCCGATTACACTCAACCGGTTCGAACATGCGCCTACGGAACCGGACCGCTACCGCCGCATCGGCCACGATCCCGCCGCCGTTCCACCTCGCGCATCGCCCATGATCGCGATGCCCGTGACGATCAGCGCGGCGCGGCGATCCTCACATGTCCGTCGGACGCAGTCTTCGTCATGTTCGATATACGCCGTGCAGGTCGCAAATATTAAAGGCGATACAAGCCTAGCGATAGAAAAACCTCTGTCGCGGTCCAGTGCTGCGAGGTAGCTCTATCTCTCAAAATAAACGCCAAGGCGGCACTGCTTTATTCCCGCATGAAGTTAAATAAAAATTATGCATCAATAAGATGCGATGGCACCACATAATTCATATATTTAATTTCGTTTCTAAATACCTGCGCAATGACCTCAACGGACCTGGGGGAAAGTCGTATATTATCTTTTCTAGTATCACTCTTCAGTCGAGGCAGATCGATTTGCGAAATTAGTACTTCGGGGACGCCGCAATAACGCAACGCATGTTCTACCCCTCCTGCAATATCACTAAAGTCGTAGACGCGATCCACGATGACTTGGTTTTTTCTCGTGTAGCGCGACCAGTCAGTTGCAAAGTGCTGATCCACTGTCTTAAGTAAAGGTTTATTCTGTATATATTCGTTAAGTTGATCCCTTTCGGCCTTCCGTCGGTTATAAAAATGATAAAACGAGACCATCTTATCCCAGGGATTCCTCTCAAAACAAAATTTATAGTAGTTTTCCCAAACGCTTCTGTCAGTTCGAGACATAACTGCTAATCCAGCAATATGATTATAATACCTAGGTCGCTCTATATAGTCCCTGACCGAGCGAGCTATGCCCAGAAGCGAATCCTGCTGGCGGATCTCGCGAAGAAGATTAAAAGACCCTTCAAAATTCTTAGCGTATTCACTATAGAAGCCGATCTGCTTCTTTGTCCCATCGCTCGTGATAACGTCATTCGGGCCACATAACGGCGCAAGAGCCGCCTCTATCGACGTTCCGGCCGTTTTGCGCGTCTTGATGAATATGAACTTATGACGATGCGAAATTATCACAAAACAGGCCTCGTGCAAACATTCCCAGAGCCAACGTACCGCTTAGCTGCTTTGAACCGGACGCAGTCTGTGAGAAGCATAGCGTGGTCTTCTTGGCGGCGCGAGTCTAAATGTCCTGCTGATGCGCGTCAGATGTGGACACTCTACGTCTGGCCGGTCAGAGTGACGCGAGAAAGTTACTGATACGCGCGACCGCGTCGCCGCACCAGTTGTTGCGCGCGGCGGTCAGTCAGCGCTCGAGTCGGGCGAGCCCGGCGCATCTGCCGCGTCCGCGACGGCCGGCGGGGACGCGCCGAGACCTTCCGGGGCCCCAAGGGGAGACCGTCCATGAGTGCGGACCCTTCGATAGACCTTGACGGCGCGCCCGTGCTGGTGACGGGCGCGGCGGGCTTTGCATGGGATCATCGGGCAGAGCGGTCGCTGGCGGCTGGTCGAGAGGTGCTCGGCGTCGACAATCTGTCGGACTATTACAACGTAGCGCTGAAGCGCGCCCGCCTCGTTAAGTTGAAGCGCCACGCCGGGTTTTCGTTCTGGAAGGTGGATATGTCGGACGCCGGTGCCGTGTATTCGGTGTTCGCCGAGGCCAGGCCACGGATCGTCGCCAACCTCGCAGCGCAGACTGGGTTGTGGTACTCACTCGACAATCCGCGCGCCTGTGGCAGGGTGAACCTTTCCGGTTTTCTGAATGTTCTAGAGGCGTGCGGCGCTGTCGACGTCCATCGTCTCGTCCATGCATCGTTGGGTTCGGTTTATGGCGGAAATACGAAGCTGCCGTTCTCCGAGCAGGACGCGGCCGATCATCCTGTGAGCCTTTACGCGGCAACGAAGCGAGCGAACGAATTGATGGCGCACTCCTATGCGCATGTCTTCGGCCTGCCGGCGACCGGTTTGCGGTTCTTTACGGCCTACGGACCGTGGGGCCGAGCCGACATGGCTTATTACCGGATCTTTGCGGAAGCTATCCTCGCGGATCGGCCGATAACGCTCTTCAACCACGGACACAAGGAGCGTGACCCCACATACCTCGGTGACGTGGTCGACGCAGTGGAGCGCCTGCTGCCGCGTCCGCCGCAGCCGGATCAGACCTTCGACCGCGGGTCGCCGGATCGGGCGCGGGGCTGGGCGCCGCATCGCGTCTTCAATGCCGGAAACCCGCGGCGCGAGCCGATCTCGGCTCTCATCGCGATGCTTGAAGCCGAACTCGGCGCGACGACGCGCAGGATTTCGGCGGAGATGGCGCCAGGCGACGTCCTTGTGACCTTGGCCGACGTCTCCGCCCTGACCGAAGCGGTCGGCTATGCGCCCAAGGTATCGCTCGCGGAGGGGCTCGCGATGTTCGTCAAGTGGTTCAAGGCTTGTCGGACTGATGCGGGCGGCGCGGAGGCCGTCACGAGGTCCGAGGCGCAGCGGACCCGAACGCAATGACACCCGTGCGCTGCGCCGTCGCAACTCCCGACGGTTTTCACTCGCCTCAGCTTGCAAACCGTGATCCGAGAGCTCGATGTGCTCGACGACGCCGCATCGCGCGCCGACGGGCGCGACGTCGAACACTCATGGCGACCGAGCGCGAGGCGCTCGGAACCATCCTCACGCTCTCGGTCGCCTCGCCGGCGCGCCCGGGCCATTCTTGCGTGGCGCGGCTGCATCCACGCCGGCGCTATCGATGCTCTGCTCAGATCTGAGATTCCGCAAATGCGCACACACATACTCACGGCGACTACCCACTGGAACACCGGCCATTTCGCCAGCTGCACCAATATATACAAATATTGGCCAGAACTGGGTGAAGAGGTCCACCTGTATTGCCACCAGGCTTCGGCGCGCCTGAAGCGTGCGTGGCGGCACGGACTGCACACCTTGACGCCGAAGATCCTTCCGGATCCGGTCATTTCGGCTCTCCAGAAAAGCGTTTCCAAGCAGTTTTTTGACCGTCGGCTGCTTACGCGGCTGGTCAGATCCGTTCAGCCCGGCGACTTCGCTGTTGTGTGGCCAGGCGCGCCGATTGAAAGCTTTCAAGCGTTGAAAGACGCTGGATGTTTGGTCGGCGTCGAATTCATCAACAATCATTGCCGAAGCTCGTATGAAATCCTTGTGTCTGAATACAAAAAACTGGACATCCCGCTCGAACTAAGGATTGACGAAAATATGATCGCAGTGGATGATTATCGTATTAATATGGCAGATTTTTTATTTTGTTCTAATCCATACGTTGAAGAGTCAATATTGCAATCGCACAGTGTAAGACACAAGATTATATCGACTGCGCGCGGCACTGATCTGAAGACGGGCCAAAGCGCAAAGAGCGCACCAAACGAAAGGTTTACGTTCGTATTTGTCGGCGCTTTCTGTGTACGGAAGGGCGCACCGCATCTTGTCGAAGCGATGCGTCGCTTTGACAGTTCCGTGCAGTTGCTTGTAGCCGGCAAGGTAACGTCTGAGATGACCCGGTGGCTTGCTGACCGCGGCGTACCTGACAACATCGAGTTTCTGGGATTTGTTCAGAACATATCGGAAGTCTACGTACGCAGCCACGCCCTTGTCTTTCCATCGCTCGAAGAGGGTGGGCCGAAGGTCTGTTACGAGGCGGCGGCGCATGCATTGCCGATGGTGGTCACGAGAATGGGCGGCGGGCGCATCGCTGAAGACGGGGAGACGGCTTTTGTGACGCCGCCGTCCGATACGGAGAGCCTTGTGGACGCGATGCGACGTCTCGTTTCGAACCGCGCGGTCTATGAGACCATGTCGGAGCGCGCGCTCGAGCGCGCGAGCGATTTTTCCTGGCGCGCTGTCGCCGCCGATCGACACGCTAAGCTCAAGGCCAAGGGCGTCTGAAGCGCGCCGCGCGCCGATGGCGACCGCAGGAGGAAGAGCGTCGCCACGCCACCTCCGGATCAGGTTGCGTTTCTCCCCGGCGCAGGCCGGAACGGAAGCGCGAGTGCAGCGCCTCGCGCGCCGCGCCGGCGATCACGGCGACATCGTACGTCACAGGCGACTGGCGGCGCGGGTTGGGACGAAGCGCGATAGCTGATGCATCGCTGGCTTTGTCATGCTGAGCAGACGTTGCTCGGCGACCGCCTGCGACTCCCCTGGCTGGATCGGCGTGATCAGGCGCACCAGCGCTCCGTCCGTGCGATTGTAGAGCAGGCCGTACTTTATCAGTGCGGCCTTCGCTACGATGTCTGACGCCGTACGACCACCATATTGTTCGAACCAGTAATAGACCAACAAGCGATTCTCGCCGCGCTGGATCACGGCGCGGTTGACCATGAAGGCCTCCTCAACGCCGAGTTCATCTGACAGATCGACACGCTCGATCTGCGCCATTTCCCAGCCGCCTCCGGGTAGACACACCTCCGGCGAATGGATCCCACCGGTCGTCTGATCGTCGTACCAGGCGACGAAGAGATCGACCGGCGCCTGGACGCCGTCGGCCACGTAGGTCGCCGCGAGATAGTCTTCCGCCTTGAGCGCCTTCTCGATGCGCGGCTCCAGCGTCTCGGTCGACACCCGTCGCCAGTTTTCAACGACGCTCGGGAACAGCGCGAGCGGCTGCCGCTCGATCAGCGGCGCGTGCCGCTCGGGCGCGACGGCCACGGCGATGCTCGCGCCGAAGGTGAGCGCGATCGCCGCGATCAGTGCGGCGGACATCCGAGTGTTGCTGACTCGCCGGAGCTGTTCACCGAGGCCCGAAATGTCGATATCGAGGGACTCGCTGAGCATCATCCGCTGGGGCTGGAACCACAGCATCACCTTCACGAGGCCGAACAGCATCACCACCGAGGTCAGGAAGATCACCCAGCCTTCCAACAAGTGCGTTATGCCCTCAACATGCTCAAGGCCAAAGCTGTTCACGATGACGCCAATGATGCCGATGCGCACCGAATTCATGACGACGGTGATCGGCGCCGCAGACAGCAGCAGCACCGCCTTGTGCCATGCCGGTCCCTTGTAGAGCGCTGCGAAAATGTAAGAGAAGCTGAGGATCGGGTAGAGATAGCGCAACCCGGAACACGCTTCAGCCACGTGCAGCTTGTAGATGCCCAGGTCGATGATGTTGCCATCAAGGAATACCGGGATTCCCGCAGCGCGGATCAACGCCACGCCGACCTCGGACGAAAACAGCTGGAGGTTGGTGGAGACCTTCCAGTAAAGCGTTCCGGGCAGCGGTAGCATGAAGGCCAGATGCAGCACGGCGGGCCAGAACAGAATCCCGCGCCGCAGACCGAAAGTTGTCAGGATCACGCCGCCGACAAAGACGATCATGGCATAGGCGACGATGTCGGCGATGCCTGCGATCTTGCCAGCAAGCCCGAGCAGCAGGGCGAAGACCACGACGGCGAGGCCTGGCAATCGATCGCCGATCGGTTGCCGGGTTTCAGGCACACGCCGAAGCTCTCGCAGAAAAAGTAGCCCGGAAAGCAGCGGTATCAGCGGCCCATGGCTGTATTCAGGGGTCGCCCAGGCCTCGAGAAGGGCGAAAATACCCTCCTGGAAAAAGATCCCTGCTCCGACCGCAAGCGCGACGGTGACAGCGATTCCAAGCGCCATCTCGGACCCGCCGAAGGCACCTCCTCGCTCTGAAACAGAAATCTCCACCATCATGCGGTCCCCTGACAAATCCCGATGTCGATGTTCCATTTATCACCAAGCCGACCCTATGGAACCGAGTCTTGCGGCCAAAAGGTGTCATTTGTGTGCTCACGCATCGCGTGATGCCGCAAGAGCGTCGAAGGGCCCGTCCTAATCATGCTTGCCGATGATGGGGGGAGCCTTCCTCGACGGGATAGAGCGGCACGTTGAGTCGCGATCATTTGAGATGGCGTATCGTGATCGCGTCGATCCGCGCCTGCGCCGCGTTCGCCATCCGAGTCAGGCCGAGGCGGCGCGCGAGGCCGCGTTGCGCAACGGTGAATAAACCGTAGCGGCGCGCCATGTGGCCCCACACATGGGCCTTGTTCTCGATCCATAGTCGGCACCGCTCGACGGTGCCCGGGACATGGGGCGGACGCCCGCTCGGGGCGTAGCCGTAGCGGATCAGTCTTTCGCCGAGCCGGCCCTCGACCAGCGCGACCTCGTCCGGCGTCTGCTTGCGTCGCCATTGCTCCACCAGCGACGGGTCGGGCGCGGCGTAGCTGGTTCGGCTGGAATAGCTGAGCATGGCCGAATCGAAGGGCAGACCAAGAAATGCGCAGGCGTCGGCGAGCGTGGGCTCCGGTGCGAGAATCAGGTCCTCGTAGCGGATTTCGTGGGGTGGCGCGGTCAGATGCGGCGCGCCCGCTTCCCAGTCCGCCTCGGTCGCGAGCCACCGGTCGATCCCGTGATAGGTGTTGCCGGCCCACCCCATTCCGATATTCGATCGCGCAACGTCCCGCGGATCACGCTTCAGACGCAGCACGCGCGCCTGCGGCAGCAATCTTGGGACCAGTTGGAAGCGCCGATGCAGCATCAGGACCGGCGTTCCGGCGCCACGGCGCCGGATCTGCTCGATCATGGCGTGAAGCGCCTCGACGCCGTCGAGGGACCCGGGCCGCTCGAGGCCTGAGGCGCGAAAGATGCGGTCGGCGCGCATCGCGTCCCAGTCGTAGCGGAGCGGGCCGTCGTCCAGGATCAGGTGATCCAGAAAGTAGTCGCTTTCGCCGGGGCAATTCAGCGCCGGATGCGCGTCAAGCATAAGACGGAGAAGCGTCGAGCCCGATCGCAGCGCGCCATAGCAGACGGCGATGTCGGCAGTCATCGCCGCCCCGACCCCGGCCGGGAGCCGCCTGCCCTCGATCGTCTTCTCGTCTGGTGTCGGCGCATCTTCCGTCCTCCCCCGGCTGGTGTCGCGATCATGTCGACGCCGCTTCGATCGTTGATTTCGGGGGCGCCGTCGAGCTTCGCCGGCCCTCGTCGGCCCGGTCGCTCCGGGCGATGGCGGCGAGGAGCTTGTGCGCATTCACCCGGTGATCGAAAGCGCGCTCGGCGCGGGCGCGGGCCGAGCGAGAAAGTCGTTGCGCCAGACCCTCTTCGAGGATGAGGCGACGCACCGCCCGGTGGATTCCCGCGACGTCTTCCTGATCCACCAGCAGGCCGTCGACGTCGTCCGTGATCATGTCGGGCGTGCCGCCGATGCGCGAACAGACGACCGGCACTCCGCAGGCCATGGCCTCCATCACGGCGACCGGCGCCGCTTCGCCTTGGCCGACACTGGTGAGCGCGAAGAGATCGGCCTCTGCGAGCAGCGTCGTCACGCGGTCCTGTCCGATCGATCCGAGAAGCTCAACCCTGTCTCCAAGGCCATGCTGCGCGATCTCCGCCACAAGCCTGTCGCGGTGTGGCCCGTCGCCGGCGATCGAATAGCGCAAATCGAGTCCTTCCGCGACCGCTTGCGCCATCGCGGCCAGGAAGAAGCGGTGTCCTTTGACGAAATTCAACCGAGAGATAGAGACGGCGTGAACTGGCCCCGCCGCGCCAGCAAGCCGAGCGGCGGGACGCAACCGGTCGGTGTCGACGCCCATCCAGATCACTTCCGCCGAGCGGCCGGTCGCATCGCGGATCTGAGCCGCCAGCGGTTCCGTCACGGCCGTGATCAGCGCGGCGCGCGCCATCTTGGCGCGATGATCCACGCCATAGACGGGCAGGTCGCCGTGGAGCGTCAGGCTGTAGGGCAGGCCGGTCAGCAAATTGGCGATCGCCCCGATATGGGCGGCGTCGGCGCAGGAGTGGAAATGCACATGGTCCACACCCTCTCTGGCGCAGACCGCGGCGAGGTCGGCGGCGCATGGGATCAGCCCGAGCAGCCGCGCCTTCTGCGCCGGTCGCGTCTCTTCCAGCGCCGCCACGTAGCTCAGGGCCGCTACAAGGCCGCGCGGGCGTGCGGCCAAGCGCATGACGCCAGTTACGTCGGGCGGGTAGATATAGCGGGTCGCCGCCCGCGCCTCCGCCGCGAAATCGTGTGGACACGCCGCATCCGGCGGCCGCCGAGATGAGAGGAACCGGATCTCCGCCCCCGCATCCTTCATCGCCTGCGCTTCGCGCCAGAAGAAAGCGTGCGTCTGGCTCGGGAATTCGGGAACGAAGTATCCTAGCCGCAAATGTCGTCTCCCTGTCGGCGGCGCAGCGACCGGCGCGGAATGGTCAGAGCGTGCGACCGACGGCACGGCGCGCTTTCGATAGCGCTCCGACATGTCCGATGCGCGGTGCCCGACGCGGCGCCCGCGGCGCTTCTTTGACCTTCGCCGACACGCTGCGAGCCAGCATTTCGGCTCGCCCGGCGAGCGCCCCCGACAGCAGAAAGGTCAGCGGGAACTGGCTCGAGTTCGGCAGCAAGTCCAAAGCATTCATTCCGAGGATGATCGCCAGGCCGGAAGTCTCCAAGTTCATATCCGCATGCCTTCGCATCCGATAGAGCAGAATGATCGGCAGAAGCAGCATGCCGAAACGCCCAACGTACCCGACAGTCCCCCATGCACCGATCGCGATGACCCAACTGCCGTCGGTAACCGTTTGATCAACGCCTGTGACAGGATCGTAGACGCGCGAGCGACCCCAGTGTCCCCAGCCGAACACGGGACGCTCCAGCATCCTTTGCATGAGAAGATCTTCGTTCAAAAGTCGGAAACGCAGCGATCGTATCCGCTCGACCTGGACGATGGGTGCGATCGGCGCAATTACACGATCGGCCGTGAGCAGGCCCGAACCCCGCGCTAACGGGTAAGTCATGACGAAGGCGGCCACGAGAGCTGCGAACACGAGCTGCGTTCGCACGCCGGAGAACAGGATCACCATCGAGAACAGGAACCCGAAAAGGATCGCCCCGGTGCTTTTCGCCAGAACGAGCGTCGCAAGAATAAACAGGAAAGCGACGAGGGCCTGAGCGCGCGTCGGCCCCGAATAGATGCGGAAGAGCGCAGCGGCGGCGCCAGCGAACATGGCGAGAAGGGTTCCGAGATGCAGCCCGTGGGCGAGGAAGACCTGAGGTCGCCAGCCGCCCAACCGCGCCACCATGCTGTGCTGGGTCGGGCGGAAGCCGTAGACCCAAGCGTTGAACTGAGGATACATCCTCACCTCGTACAGAGCTGGAACGGCGTAGACCACGCCCGCGACGACGAAAGTGATCAGGACGATCCGGTGGTCGTCAGCGCTGTGCAGAAACTTGCGGCCGAGGAGGAACGCCAGCGCCATCACACTGGCGTTCACGATCGCATTCCCAGCGTCGTAGAGGCCCAGTCCCTGGATCGTGCGCGGCCCGAAGGTCAGCCTGTCGCCGTTCAGGAAGACGGTGGCTAACGGGCTGAACAGGAACACCAGAACCACGACCCGCAAAAGCATTGCTCGGGGCAGAAGTCCCTCCGGAGTCGCCATCGGCTCCGTGACGCCGGCCCCCGCGCCGGTTCGGCGACGCGGAGACAGGGTGAGCGCGCCGATCAGCCAGCAGACACCGAGCGTGAGTACTGCGAGCGACTCCTTGTCAATCGACGGGAGCAGCGGCGGATTGATGATGACCCGTGAGGGCAGCAACAGCAGGCCGAAGAGCATCGAGCCGATGACGGCTGACGCCGGGCGGCAGGTCAGGACCAGAACCAGCGTCAGCAGAGGCCAGACGAAGAACACCATATATGCGAAGGTGTTCGGCATGAAACCCTCGGTTCCTTAGCGTAACGTGAAAGGACCGGCCCCGACTCCGCCACGACCGTTACGATTCGGTCTAGTCCGTCGCGCGAGATCTTCTGGTATGAGAAACTAAGAAATCGTGGCGACAACATGGTCCGCCGGGGGTCCGAGACGTCGATCGCCGCTTGGGAACCCCACGCCGGTGTAGGTGAAGCCCGCCGCCGTCGCATCCTCCGCGCTGTAGATATTGCGCAGATCAACCAACGCCGCGCCGGCCATGTTCGCGCGGAGCCGCGCAAGATCGAGACCTCGGAACATGTTCCACTCTGTCAGCACAACCACGGCGTCTGCGTCCGTCGCCGCGTCATACGGATCGGCGGTCCATTCGACCCCCGGAAGCAGCGCTTCACCTTCCTTCCGCCCCTGAGGGTCGCACACCCGCAGACGCGCGCCGGCGTCGGAGAGCGCCGGCAGGATGGTCAGCGCCGGCGCGGCGCGCATGTCGTCGGTCTCCGGCTTGAAGGTCACGCCGAACACGGCGATCGTACGGCCGGCGACGGAGCCGCCTAGCGCCTGGGTGATCTTCTTGGTCATCCGGCGCTTGCGGGCTTCGTTCAGCTCAATCACCGTCTCGACTATGCGAACGGGCGCGCCGTGCTCCTCGCCCGTCCGCGCGAGGGCCAGAGTGTCCTTGGGGAAGCACGATCCGCCGTAGCCCGGACCGGGATGCAGAAACTTCGGGCCTATGCGTTTGTCGAGGCCGATGCCTTTGGCGACGTCTTGCACATCGCCGCCGACGCGCTCGCAGAGGTCGGCCATTTCGTTGATAAATGTGATCTTCGTGGCCAAGAACGCGTTTGCAGCGTACTTTATGAGTTCAGCGCTCTCGAGGCCGGTGAAAACCAGTGGAGTTTCGCGTAGCGAAAGCGGCCGGTAAAGCGCGCGCATTACGTCCCGCGCGCGCTCGGTCTCGGCGCCGACCACGACCCGGTCCGGGCGCATGAAGTCCTCGATGGCGGCGCCTTCGCGGAGGAACTCCGGGTTAGACGCGACGTCGAGATCGAGATCGGGGCGCCGGTCGCGGAGAATTTTCAGCACGGCACGATTGGTTCCCACCGGAACCGTTGACTTGACGACCACGAGCGCGCCGCGCTGGAGCGTGTCGGCAATTTCCGCCGTCGCGCCGTAGACAAAGCTCAGGTCGGCGTGTCCGTCGCCCCGGCGTGTCGGCGTCCCGACGGCGATGAAGACCGCCTCGGCCCCGTCAAGGGTCTCGGCGAGGTCGGTGGCGAAATGCAGTCGCCCCTGATCCCTGTTCTTTTTCATCAGGGCTTCTAGACCGGGCTCGTAGATCGGCGAGACGCCCTGGCGCAGCGCGTCGATCTTCGCCGCGTCCTTGTCTACGCAGACGACATCGTGGCCGAAATCCGAGAAACACACGCCGGACACCAGCCCGACGTAACCGGTTCCTATCATTGCTACGCGCATGGTTGGCCTCCCCGACCCGACGACGGCTCAACCGTCTATTCCGTCATAAGCGCGACATCAGCCCGACGCCACCCGCTTGCGGTTCGGCGCCGCCGCTGTCAGGGCGATCGCGGCATTTGGGCATCGTATGGCGATTGTGCGGCTGATCAACGGATCGCGGCCTTGCGGTCGCGCAGTTTGCGTCGTTAACCGAAGTCTAACTCTGAGAACCGGAGTCGACTATGCGCCGTGTCCGGACCCTGGTGATCGCTGAGGCGGCCAATCCCGAATGGGTAAGCGTGCCGTTGGTCGGCTGGTCGTTGGCGACCGCGCTGCGCGACGTCGCCGACGTACACCTCGTCACGCAGATCCGCAACCGCGACGCCATCCTGCGCGCGGGCCTCGTGGAGGGCGTCGATTTCACCGCGATCGATTCGGAGGCGATCGCGCGCCCTGTGTGGCGCGTCGCCAACGCGCTGCGTCTCGACAAGGGGAAGGCGTGGACGGTCGCGACAGCGGCCGCGGCTTTGAGCTATCCGTATTTCGAGCGACTCGTATGGCGGCGCTTCGGCGCCGAGATCGCCGCGAAGCGCTTTGACATCGTGCATCGCGTCACGCCGCTCAGCCCGACCGCCGTCAGCCCGATCGCGCGCAAGGTCCGCGCCGCCGGCGTGGACTTCGTGATCGGGCCGCTGAATGGCGGGGTCCCGTGGCCGCCAGGTTACGAGGCGGCGCGCCGCAAGGAGCGCGAGTGGCTGTCCTATGTGCGCGCGGTCCATCGCCTCCTTCCCGGTCGCGGCGCGACCTTCGATGCGGCGTCGGCGATCCTCTGCGGTTCGCGCCACACCATGAGCGAAATTCCCGAACGTCATCGCGACAAGTGCGTCTACCTGCCGGAGAACGGCGTCGACCCTGAGCGCTTCAACATGGTCGCGCAGGACGACCCTTTAGGACCCTTGCGCGCCTGCTTCATCGGCCGGATGGTGCCCTACAAGGGTCCCGACATGCTGATCGAAGCGGCGGCGCCGTTCCTCCGTGACGGCAGCATGACTCTGGACATGATCGGGGATGGACCGATGATGGCCGAACTGCGCGCCAGCGCCGAGCGCGAAGGCGCCGCCGACGCGATCTGCTTCCACGGCTGGCTCGATCACGCAACGGTCCAGTCCGTGGCGGCGCGGTGCGCGGTCCTGGCGTTTCCGAGCATCCGTGAGTTCGGCGGCGGCGTCGTGCTCGAGGCGATGGCGCTCGGCCTCGTGCCGGTGGTGGTCGACTATGCCGGTCCGGGCGAACTTGTCGACGAGAGCGTCGGCTTCAAGACGCCGGTCGCCCCCCGCGCGGCGCTGATCACCTCTTTCAGGGAAGCCCTCGCGCGGGTCCTGGCGGAACGATCGTCGCTGCCGGACTACGCGCAGCGTGCGCGTCGTCGGATCGACGAAGAGCATGCCTGGCCCCGCAAGGCGGAGCGGATTCTCGGCATTTACCGCAACATTTTGTCGCCAGCGTCTCATGACGCCCAAAACCATCCGTGACACCTGCGCTTGACGGTTCGAGTCCTCACGTCACTCTACGGGAGATCGCGACATGGCGATGATCATCAGCAACCGTCATCGGCTCGTTTTCGTGCATATTCCCAAATGCGCGGGATCGACCTTACGCGATCAGCTCAAGCCGTTCGATGATGACGGCGGCCGGTTCTTTCCAAAGATCCGCGAGCATCCCCGTCTCGGGCGCATCCAGTACGGCCACATTCCGCTGGCCGCGCTGGCGTCGGATTTTCCGGAGACGATCGAGAAGCTGCGCGAGTACGATTGTTTCGCGGTCTGTCGCGATCCGCACCAGCGCTTTCGCTCGGCTGTGGCGCAGCATCTTCGGCAGCATCGGGGCGTCGAGAGCGCGCAAGTTGGGGGCGATGAGCTGCGCGGCGTGGTTGAGGATATCATGGCGCGGCTCGACGCCGACCCCGACACGATCGAGGCGGAGATGATCCATTTTCACAGGCAACGCAATTTCGTCTTTCTTGGAGAAGAGCGCGTTGTGGAGTTTGTCTATCCGATCGGGCAACTCAATGCCCTCGTGGCGGCGCTTTCCGCCCGCTTCGGCTCCATTTTGGACACCGCCGAGCGCCGCAACGTCACCAAGGTCTATCGCAACCCTTTCCTGTCGAAGGCTATGCCGGCTGCCGCGCGCGTGCTCAAAGACGTCCTGCCGAAAGGGACCTTCAGCCGGCTGCGTAACCAGGTCAGAAGCGTTGTGATGACCGATGTCGCGGCGCGGCCGCCGTCGATTTTCGAATCCGATGCGGTCAAAGACTTCGTGCGACGCCATTACGCGGGCGATTTCGCTCTGTGGGAAGAGGCGGAGGCCCGTTTTTCGCCCGCCGGCGATCGGTCGGCGCCGCTGAACCGGGCTGCCTGAGCGCGCCGTCTACGGGGTTTCCGCCGCGAAGCGCGCCTGGTTCGGTTTTCGCACAAGGTGCGCGCGCCAATCGCCAAATTGCCGTTCCGGATCGTTGAGGCTTTCGAGACGCGTGAGCAGCAGAGCGGCGCGCATGCCGGACACGCCGCGATCCGGCTGTTCGGACCAGCGCGACGGCAGCCCGTCGGCGTCGAAGAAATCGCTGAATTCAGGCGTTCCACCAATCCAGACTCCCAAGCCGCCCGCGATCGAGACGTCAGCTGTTCGATCCGCATCGCGGCCGAGAAGGGTCGAGAAGCCTTCGTTGAAGCTCGGGCTGACGGACCCGCGCCACTCCCGGTAAGCGACGGGCGCGTCGCCGACCTTGACCCAGAGCCGCGCTGAAGGCTCGGTTTCGGCGCCGTTGTTGCGCGGATCGAACGAGGCGAGCACTGAGACCCACTCGCCCAGGGGCGCGCGCCAGGCGTCTGGCGCGACGAGGGCGCCGCTGCGCATCCCCATCGCGCCGTCGCCGTCGGCGGCGATCGTGAGTTGCGCGCCCTTGACGATCACCACGTCCTCCACGTCGCTGGCGTTCAGCCGGTAGCGCAGCGCGACGTGGTAGGGGCCCGGTTCGGTTTCGGCCCCGTGCGCCGCGATCCAGGCCCGCGGCGCGCCGGGTTTGGCGCTGTTGCGAAAGATGACGGGATCGGTGGTCCGGTCATCCGCGGCGACCGCGACGGCCGCGCTCTTCGCTGTGGCGTATCCGGTCGTCTCGTGCGCCCAGACCGCCCGCGCGCGAATCGCGTCGCCGGCGGCCGCCCTGTGCTCCGATCCGACGTCGACGAAATCTTCGGCGCCTTGCCGCCAGACATCGAAGACGACAGCGATGGCGTCGCGGGTCAGCGCCGGCTCGCCCGGACGCTCGATCGAGACGGCGACCTCCGACGGCGTCAGGACGCGGCCGGGGACCAGCGGCGACGGCAGTCTCACCGAAACCGGGCCCGGCGACAGCGGGAAGGGCCTCCACGACGACAGGTCCGCGGTCGGCTCGAGGGCGCCGAGGGTCGCTGGACGTGGGCGAACCTGGCCTGAGAGGTCGCGACCCGAGGCCGCCGGCCCGTCGGTCGCTCCGACCGCCGGCGAGTCCTGAAGGGGCTGGAACAGCGGTGTGATCGGCGCCAGCCGGCTAGACTGCAGCGCCGAGGGGCCGACGGGCGGATCGCTCTCGCGGAGTACGAGCGAACGCCACGGGCCGTCGGCGATGATCAGCGCGTTGTGCAGCCTCGGATCCTCGATCTCGACAGCAGAAACGCGGTTGTTCGGCAGGAAGGTGTCGCGTTCGCGGTGCGACCGTACCCCGCCGTCGTCGTCGAGGATAGCGGACTGCTCACGCGTCTGCTCACGCGTGACCCAGATGCGCTCCCCCGCCTCGAAGCGACCGGATTTCAGACGGATGATCAAGGTGTCCGTCCGCGCGCCCTGATCCGTCTTCTCCAGAACGAGGGAGTAGGCGGCGTCCTGCTCAGAGAGCGTGGGAAACGCGCGCGCAGCGCTCTCGGGGGCGCCGGGGGGCTGCCGCCAGATGCGCCAGTTGAGCTTGCCGCCGGCGGCGAGGCCGCGGAACCGGACCGGCGCCGTCGCGGCATCCGTCGCGCCCCGCACCAGGTGACCGCCGCGGCGGCCGTTCTCGTCGATCGAAACGACGTTCTGCAGGCCCGGAGCGGACAGGAGCGCGCCTCGCGCCAGCGTGAGGCTGCGGCCGCTGCGCTCGGTGATCATCACAAAGGTGTCGTTGATGGACAGCGGCGGGTCGGCGGCCACGTCGGCGGTCGTCATGTAGGCCCCGGTTCGCGGACCGCGGAACACGACGACGTCGTCTTTCCCTCCGTTTGGCGTGAGCACATAAACATTGTTGATCGAGGTGAACGGAACGAATCCGCCGCTGAAGGCGACGGTCGGTCTCGCCGCCACCATGACGTTGTTCTGCGCATGGATCAGGTCGACCCGCGGGATGGCTATCCACGTGTTCGGCGGGCCTGCGCCATGCACGCTCGCGCCGCCCGACGTGTGGTTCTCTGAAAAGGCGTAGCTCGCGCCGCTGGCCACCGATGCGGCGAGGCGCGCGATCGGTTGCGCCGCCGGCGCGCCCACCCGCCTTGTCGTCCAGGAATTTCGGCTGTCGAGCCGGCTGCGGTTGACAACCATCATGAAGCTCTGGGGCGCTCGCAACGGTCCATGATCTGGGTGGTTCGGCACGCCCGGGGCGTTGGCGGCCTTGCGTCCGGGCCCGTTCAGCGCCGCGAGGTTCTGACGGATGTCGCACCCGACGAAGGCCACGCGCGCGGTATCGGCGAGATACGCGCCATAGTTGAACCAGTCGGAGACGGTGCAACCGATGAGGAACAGACCATCGCCGCCGCCCCCGCTGGACAGCCCCGTACGCAGCCCGCTGATCCGCACGTTGAAGAGCGTGGCGTCCTGCACGCCGGCGAAAAAGACGCCGAGCCAGTGCGCGGCGTGTTCGTAGCTGTCGAGACGCGCAGGGTCGAAGGTTCCTGGACGACTGGGATCATAGGGTCCCCGAATGGCGAAGTTCCGCAGCTGGGCGTCTCTACCCTCGACGCGCAGGATGCTCGATCGCCGGTAGCGAAGCCCGTCGCCACGCCGTTCACGCTCGACGAAGGAGATCCTGGCGCCGTTGGAGGGCGGCGCG
>AACY020292888.1_pt1 | contig 17409 bp, 17 predicted proteins | sample 267378 | NCBI WGS metagenome assembly AACY02 (sample SAMN02954345, study PRJNA13694) | marine metagenome | biome: aquatic; feature: ocean; material: water; isolation source: isolated as part of a large dataset composed predominantly from surface... | reverse complement strand
TCAGCCGCTTGGCGTAGAGCGACATCCCCACGCCGTCATGCCAAAGGATCTTCAAAAGCGATCCCTGCTTGCCTCTGAACACGAAGAAGTCGCCGGCATGGGGATCGCGCCCGAGCGCCTCCTGCACCATCAGCGCCAGCCCGGGCATCCCACGGCGCATGTCGGTCGCCCCGCAGGCCAGCCAGACCCGCGCCCCCGCCGGCAGCGCGATCATGCCCGCTCCAGCGCCCGAACCAGGCGCGCCAGACCGTCGGCGTCCACGCCCAAGCCGACCAGAACCCGCCGCCCGTTCGCCAACAGGATCTCGACGCGGTCCTCACCCGGCGCAGGCGGCCTCGGCGGATCGGCGGCGACCACCACCGGCGCGAAGGTCGGCGCGGCGGCCTCGACCACGTCGCGATCGTCGACCAGCCGCCCCTCTCGCGCGAGCCTCCGCCACGTGTTGAGTTGCGACCGCGATATCCCATGCCGGCGCGCCGTCGCCGAGACCAACCGCCGACCGGCCATGCTCTCGGCCACGATCCGCAGCTTCTCCGCGTCGTTCCAGCGGCGACGACGACCGACCTCGACCACTTCGAGCCGCGAAACCAAACTGTCCGCATGGGCGCCCATACGGACAGGCTCGATCACGCCGGACAGTTCGGGAAGACGGCCTCCGCCGAAGGCTTACTTCTTTTCCGGCTCACTCCATGAACCACAGCGTCACCCGCTTGCCGGGACGGGCCCCGGCGGCGGCGGCCAGCGCCGACTGGAGCCCCCTTTTTCGAAACGGCGCTGCGCCGGCCTCCGGCCTTTCTGCGCCTTCGGTCGCGCCGCCGGCGCACCCGATCGCGTTCCGCGACCGGCTCCGAAAGCGTCCGTCTTCGGGTGGGTCGGGCGCGTCTTCTGGCGCGAGAAACCCTCCCGTCGGAAAATGCGCGACAGGCTCTGCGGGGCAGGCGCTTGTCGAAGCGGTCCTCGATCCAGCGGCAGAGGTCCGGCAGCGTCCAGCTGCTCACGCCGTCGGTCTCCGGGTCGGGGCCGCGGAAGATGCGCGCCGACAGCAGCGCCAGTTCCGCCTCCGTCAGCGCCGGCGGGCGGCCCGGCGTCGAACGGTCGTAGAGCACGTCGAGCCCTTCGGCGTTGTAGCGCACGACCGCGTCACGCAGCGCCTGCCGGTCCATCCCCGCCGCCCGCGCCGCGGCCGCCCGGCTCATCCCCTCCAGCGCGTTCGCGATCGCCAGCATCCGCCGCGCCGCCCGGTTCTTCGTCTCCCGCGCCGCCAGCGCCCGCAGCTCCGACGCGCTCAGGTCGTCCCTGATCTCCAGCGCTCGCCCCCCTGCCGCATGATCCGTTTTCCCGAAGGGAATCACGGATCAGACGGACCGGAAAACCCTCGCCGAGTCAGGCGTTTCGCGCGCCGGTATGATACCGGCCCCGCCACGCGTCGACGAAAGCCTCCGCGGAGACGCCCGACCGCCAGTCCACCACCGTCCCGAAGAGGTCGAAGATCAGCGCGTCGACCGCGGTCGCGCTCACCCGATGGCCCCTCGCTCCCCCCCGGTCTGCGCGCGGTCGAGCAGCAGGTGGTCGAGCAGGACGCAGGCCAGCATCGCCTCGCCGATGGGCACGGCGCGGATGCCGACGCAGGGGTCGTGGCGCCCCTTGGTCACGATCTCGGTCTCGCGCCCGGCGCGGTCCAAGGTCGCGCGCGGCGTCAGGATCGAGGAGGTCGGCTTCACCGCGAAGCGCGCGACGATCGGCTGCCCAGTGGAGATGCCGCCCAGGATTCCGCCCGCATGGTTGGCCTCGAAACGGGGGCCGTCGTTGCCCATCCGCATCTCGTCGGCGTTGGCGACGCCGGTCAGCGCGGCCGCGGCGAAGCCGTCGCCGATCTCGACGCCCTTCACGGCGTTGATCGACATCAGCGCCGCCGCGATGTCGGCGTCGAGCTTGCCGTAGATCGGCGCGCCGAGCCCCGCGGGGGCGCCCTCCGCCCACAGCTCGATCACCGCGCCCGCGCTGTCGCCGCTCTTGCGCAGCCCGTCGAGATACTCCGCCCAGACCGCCGCGGCGCCCGCGTCCGGCCCCCAGAACGGGTTCCGCGCGATCTCCGCCCAGTCCCAGGCGCCCCGGTCGATCCCGTGCGGGCCGATCTGGACCAGCGCGCCGCGGATCGAGAGCCCGGGCGCCAGCGCCGCCAGCGCCGCCCGCGCGACGCCCCCGGCCGCGACCCGCGCCGCCGTCTCGCGCGCCGAGGATCGCCCGCCCCCGCGATAGTCCCGCACGCCGTATTTCACGTGATAGGCGTAGTCCGCGTGGCCGGGCCGGAACTTGTCGGCGATCTCGGAATAGTCCTTCGAGCGCTGGTCGGCGTTGCGGATCATCAGCTGGATCGGCGTCCCCGTCGTCACGCCCTCGAACACGCCCGACAGGATCTCGACCTCGTCCGCCTCCCGGCGCTGGGTGACGTAGCGGGACTGTCCCGGCTTGCGCCGGTCGAGCCAGGGCTGGATGTCGGCCGCGCTCAGGGGCACGCGCGGCGGGCAGCCGTCAACGGTCGCGCCGAGCGCCGGGCCGTGGCTCTCGCCCCAGGTCGTCACCCGGAAGACATGGCCGAAACTGTTCAGGGACATGCGCACCCTCCTCTCGCCGCCCGCATAGCGCGGGGGGCGGAGGCTTGGGAAGCGCCCGCGCCGCCCGGCGTCACCCTTTCGCCGAGGCCAGCTCGGCGATCAGAGCGTCGGTCGTCACCTGCCGGCAATAGCCCTTGATCGCCCGCAGCGAGTTCTCGTGCCGCTCGGCCGTGTAGGTGAGGCAGGCGTCGGTGACCTGCGTGACGAGATAGCCGAGGTCGCAGGCGTCGCGGATCGCGCTCTCGACGCACTGGTCGGTCACGAGCCCCGACATCACCACCTGCCGCACGCCGAGATTGCGCAGCAGGTAGTCGATATTCGTCGAGATGAAGACCGAGGAGGACGACTTCGGCAGAAGGATCTCGTCCTCGCCCGGCGCCAGCGCGTCGAGCGGCCGGCCGTCCCACGACCCCTTCGGCACGTTGAAGCCGGTGATCTTGTAGTCGAGCGACCGGTCGCGCCCGTCGCGCGTCAGGCTCTCGATCGTCGTGTAGAGCACCTCCACGCCGGCCTCGCGCGCGGCCGCGCGCAACCGCTGCATGTTCGGCAGCACGCGGCCCTCGAACTCGCCGAAGAACCAGCCGAGCTTTTCCTCGAACGCCTCCGGCGAGAGGTCCTTCCACTCCCCGCCCTCCCGATGGGCGCTGAAGTTCTGGACGTCGATGAACAGCAGCGCCGAGGCGGCTGGGTCGAGCGGGACGTCGCGGGTCAGCATTCGGGTTCTCTCCCTGCGTCAGTCGTAACGGATCGGCGTCGCATGCCAGCCCTCGGCCCGGCGCGCCCAGAACGCCTCGCGCAGCCGCGTCGAGAGCGGCCCCGGGGCGTCGTTGTTCATCCGCCGCCCGTCGATCCGGCTGACGGGCATGATCCCGCCGGCGGTGGAGGAGAGGAAGATCTCGTCCGCCGCGCGCAGCTCGTCCGCCGGCACGCGCCGCGCCTCGCAGGGCACGCCGAGCGCCTCGCAAAGCTCGAAGACCGTGGCGCGCGTGATCCCGTCGAGCCCGCCGCGCTCCGGCGTCGCGACGCGGCCGTCCGTGACGCTGAACACGTTGAAGCCCGGACCCTCCGTCACCACGCCGTCGCGGTCGAGCAGCACGCACAGGTCGGCCCCGCGCGCCTCGGCCTCGAACAGGCCCATCGTCATGTCGGCCCAATGAAAGTTCTTGACCCGCGGCTCGACCGCCTCGGGCGGGATGCGCCGCGTCTCCTCGGCGATCACCAGATGCGCGCCGCGCGCGTCCATCTCCGGCGACGTGATCGAGACCCAGGGCACGGCGAAGGCCGCGATGTAGGCCCGGACATGCGCCGGATGGCGCGGCGCCCCCGGCGCGGGCGACGCCCGCAGGCAGTCCATCGCCACATAGGCCGAGCGCAGCCCGGCGAGCGCGACGAGCCGCGCGAGGATCGCGCGGAGGTCGTCGTCGCTTTCGTCCGGCGTCATGCGGAAGGCGCGCATGGAGGCGCGGAAGCGCCGGATGTGGTCGTCGAGCCGGAAGAACGCCCCGTCCCACACGCTTACCACGTCATAGGTGACGTCGGAGCGGCGATAGCCCCAATGCGTCAGCGGGATCGACGCCTCGCCGACGGGCATGAACCGCCCGTCGACATAGGCCGCGCCCGCCGCGTAGGGGGTCGCCGTCTCCGCCATGCGGCCTCAGCCGAGCCCCATCTCGGCGGCCGTGGTCGTGATCGCGTGGCGCAGCGCGTCCACGATCGCGTCGGCGTGGCTCTCCTCCGCGATCAGCGGCGGGCAGATGGCGAGCGTGTCGCCGAGCGCGCGCACCAGCACGCCCTGCTCCTGCACCAGCGCGTTGGCGCGGGCGCCGAGCACCCCGACCTTCTCGTGGGGCGTCTTGGCCGCCTTGTCGGCGACCAGCTCCACCGCCGCGATCATGCCGACGCCGCGCACCTCGCCGACCAGCGGCAGGTCGCTCAGCTCCCGCAGGCGGGGCTGGAGATAGGCGCCGGTCCGCGCCGCCTTCTCCACGAGGCCGCGCTCCTCGATGATCCGCAGGTTCTCGAGCGCGACCGCCGCGGCGACCGGGTGGCCGCTGCCGGTGAAGCCGTGGCCGAAGACGCCGATCCGGTCCGTCTCGTCCGCGATCGGCTCGTAGATCCGCTCGTTGATCATCACCGCGGCGATCGGCATGTAGGAGGACGAGAGCTGCTTCGACGTCACCATGACGTCCGGCTCGATCCCGAAGGTCTCGCAGCCGAAGGTCCGGCCCGTCCGCCCGAAGCCGCAGATCACCTCGTCGGCCACCAGCGGGATGTCGTGGCGGCGCAGCACCTCCTGCACGCCGGCCCAGTAGCCCTCGGGCGGCACCACGACGCCGCCCGCGCCCATCAGCGGCTCGCCGATGAAGGCCGCGATGGTCTCGGGCCCCTCGCGCTCGATGGTCTCCTCGAGCTCGGCGACCAGCCGCGCGGCGAAGTCCGCCTCGGTCTCGCCGGGCTGGCCGTCGCGGTAGAAATGCGGGCAGGTCAGATGCACGAAGCCCTCGAGCGGCAGGTCGAAGGAGCGGTGGTTGTAGGGCAGCCCGGTCAGGCTGCCGGAGGCGATGGTTATACCGTGATAGGCCCGCATCCGGCTGATGATCTTCTTGCGCTGCGGCTGGCCGAGCGCGTTCGAGCGATACCACAGCATCTTGATGACGGTGTCGTTCGCCTCGCTGCCCGAGTTCGTGAAGAACACCTTGCTCATCGGGACCGGCGCCATCCGCACCAGCTGCTCGGCGAGGTCGATGCCGGGGTTGTGCGCCTTGTGCGCGAAGCTGTGGTAGTAGGGCAGCTTGCGCATCTGCGCCGCCGCCGCCTCGACCAGCCGCTCCTCCGAGAAGCCGACCGCCACGCTCCAGAGCCCCGACAGCGCCTCGATGTAGCGCTTGCCGGCGTTGTCGATGACGTGCACGCCCTCGCCCCGCTCCAGCACGAGCGGGCCGATCTCCTGATGGCGGCGGGCGTTGGTGTAGGGATGCATCTGGTAGGCGATGTCCCGCGCCTCGGGCGAGTTCGGGGTCATGTCCATCGGTCGAATCCGCTCCTGCGGGGCCGCGCGGCGCGCGCCGCCGGCCCGGGTTGATGAGAGGGCGCCGCCGGCCTCAGCCGGCCGCGGCCCGGCGCGCGTCGCGCTCGCGTTTCCAGTCGAGGCACCATTGCGAGCAGTAGGTGGCCCCGTCCGCGACCACCTTGTTCGCCTCGTCCTCGGGCGCGCCCTCGTAGACGAGGACGCCGCAATTCGCGCATTTGGTGTAGCTCTCGACGTAAAAGCCGTTCTGCGAGAACTTCATGCTCAGGCCTCCCCATGCCCGTAATGCTTGCGGGCGGCCTCGGGCGAGACATAGCCCTCCGCCAGATCGCGCGCCACCAGCGCCTTGTCGCGCTTGGCGGGATCGCCGTAGCCGCCCCCGCCCGGCGTCACCAGCCGCACCCGGTCGCCGCGCTTGATCGAGATGTTGGAGTAGCGGCTCGTCGAGGCCTTGCCGAACGCCTCCGGCACGGTCTGCCAGGTCTCGGAGCCCGCCTTGCGGACCAGCGTCGCGCCGACGCCGCCCTCCTCGCCGCCGTTCAGACCCCAGGGGGCCAGCAGATGCCGGTCGGTCATCTGCGAGCAGACGATCTCGTCGTTCACGCAGAGCATCTGCTTGCTGTAGCCGAGCCCGCCGCGATGCTCGCCGGGGCCGCCCGAATCCGGGTTCAGCGACAGCGACTCCACCCGCCACGGGAAGCGCGTCTCGAACACCTCCGTGGGGATGATGCGGCAGTTGCCGTTGATCGAGTCGGTCGCGTCGTTGCCGTCGGCCGTGTTGCGCCCGCCCCAGCCGACGCCCTCGATGTCGTAGCAGGCGAAGAACTCGCCGCTCGCGGCCTCCACGCCGCCGAACACGAAGTTGCAATGCGTGGCGCCCTCGGAGGCCATCACCCGGTCCGGCACCACCGGCGCCATCGCGCCGAGGATCGCGCCGACGAGCCGCGGATGGGTCTCGGTGTTCCCGCCGACCTCCGGCGCGGGGTAGTCCACGTTCACGATGGTCCCCGGCGGCGCGACCACGCGGATCGGGCGGAAGCAGCCCGAATTGCGCGGGATCGAGGGGTCGGTCATGTGCAGCACGGCGTTGTAGGCCGCGGAGGTCGCGACGCCGAGCGTCGCGTTGATCGGCCCGGCCGCCTGGGGCGCGGAGCCGGTGTAGTCCACGATGATCTCGCCGCCGCGCTTGTGCACCTCGACCTCGATCGGGAACGTGCGGTCGGGCTCGATGCCGTCGCTCTCGATCAGGTCGCTGAAGGCGAAGATCCCGTCGGGGATCGCCTCCAGCTCCGCCCGCATCCGGCGCTCGGAGTAGAGCAGCAGGTCGGCGACGTTCGTGGCCATCGTCTCCTTGCCGTATTTCGCGAACAGCGCGCGCAGCTGCCGCTCGCCGAGATCGACCGCCGCGATCAGCGCGCGCAGGTCGCCGTAGTTCACCCGCGGCGTGCGGACGTTGGCGAGCAGCAGCTTCCACACCTCGACGTTGTCCTTGCCCGCCTTCTTGATCTTCACCGGCGGCACGCGCAGCCCCTCGTGGAAGATCTCCGTCGCCTCGCCCGAGAAGCCGCCGGGCACCATGCCGCCGACCTCGGCGATATGGCCGATGGCGACGGCGTGGCCGATGATCTCGCCATCCACGAAGATCGGCTTGAAGAAGGTGTGCTCCGGCGTGTGCAGCCCGCCGCGATAGGGGTCGTTGTGGAGGATCACGTCGCCCTCCTCCAGCTCCGAGGGCGGGATCTCCTTCAGGCAGGACTTGACCAGCAGCGGCATGCCGCCGATCTGCGCTGGGCAGTAGTCCGCCACCGCGATCATGTCGCCGTTGGCGTCCGCCAGCCCGCAGGTGAAGTCCAGCGCCTCGTTGAAGATCGTCGAGTAGGACGTCTTCATCAGCGTGATGCCCATCTCGCGGCAGATCGAGACCATCGAGGACTCGAGGATGTTCATCGTCACATAGTCCATGGGAGCCTCCTCAGCCGCGGATGGTCATGTTGCCGAAGGCGTCGACCGTCAGCCGGTCGCCCGGGCGCAGGATGGTGACGCTCGCCGCCTCCTCGATCACCGCCGGCCCCTCGATCGCGTCTCCGTCGCGCAGCGCCGCCCGGTCGTGCACCGCCGCGTCGAGCCAGCCCTCCTTGTAGCGCACCTTCCGCCGTCCCGACGACCGCGGCGGACCCTCGGACTTCGGCAGCGTCGGCAGATCGGGGCGGCCGGTGGCCGACACGGCGACGGCCTTCAGGTTCACCGTCTCGATGACCTCTCCGGGGATCGCGAAGCCAAAGCGCGCCTCGTGCTCGGCGTGGAAGCGGTCCCACAGGTCGGCGATGGTCGCCTCGGTGAAATCGTCTCCCGGGAAGCTGAGCTCCAGCTCGTGGTTCTGGCCGAGATACCGCGCCTCGATCGAGCGGAACACCTCGATCCCGTCGGTGTAGCCCTGCCCGGTCAGCTCCGCGACCGCGTCCTTCACCAGCGAGGCCATCGCCTCGCTCGCCCGCGCCCCGTCGAAGAACTTCGACGTCTGCTGCACGGTGCGGTGCCGGTCAACCCGCGCGTCGGTCATGATGAAGCCGAAGGCCGAGAACTGCCCCGGATGGTTCGGCACCATGCCGGCGGGGATGCCGGCCACCTCCATCAGGTCGGTCAGGTGCACCGGCCCCGCCCCGCCCGAGGCGACCAGCGTGAAGTCCCGCGGGTCGAGCCCGCGCTGGAGCAGCACCGCGCGGAGCGCGCCCAGCATGTTGTTGTTGGCGATCTGCACCATCGCGAAGGCCGCGGCGTCGACCTCCATCCCGAGCCGGTCGGCGACGCGCGCCACGGCGGACCGCGCCGCCTCCGCGTCGAGCGCCATCGCGCCCCCGAGGAAGTTCTCGGGGTTGATCCGCCCGAGCACCACGTTGGCGTCGGTCACCGTCGCCTCGGTCCCGCCGCGGCCGTAGCAGGCGGGGCCGGGGTCGGCGCCGGCCGATTGCGGCCCCATCCGCAGCATGCCGCCCTTGTCGATCCAGGCGATCGAGCCGCCGCCCGCGCCGATCGTCCGGATGTCGATCATCGGGATCTGGATCGGCACGCCCCATTCGATCTCGAAATCGGTGGTCACGTGCTCCTGCCCGTCCACCACGGTCGAGCAGTCGGTCGAGGTGCCGCCCATGTCGAAGGTGACGAGGTTCTTCACCCCCGTCATCTCCGACAGCGCGCGCGTCGCCACCACCGCGCCGGTCGGGCCGGAGAGCGTCATCTGCGCCGGCGCGTCCGCCGCGCCGGCGAGCGTCGCCTCGCCGCCGTTCGACTTGATGACGCCCACGCGCGCGCCGACCCCGATCTCGTCGAGCCGCGCCTGCATCCGGCGGAAATGCTCCGAGACGACGGGCTTGAGGTAGGCGTCCGCGACGGTGGTCGAGGCGCGCTCGTACTCCTTCCACTTCGGCAGCACCTCGTAGGAGGTGGAGACGGGCACGTCCGGCAGCTCCTCGGCGAGGATGTCGCGGATGCGCAGCTCGTGGCTCGGGTCGATGTAGGAGAACAGCGTGCAGACCGCGACGGCCTCGATGGTCCCGTCGGCGCGGATCTCGGCGGCCAGCGCGCGCACGGCCGCCTCGTCGAGCGGCTCGACGATCTCGCCCTGGGCGGAGACGCGCTCGGGAACCTCGTGGCAGTCGGCGCGGGCGACCAGCGGACGGGGCTTGACCCAGCCGATGTCGTAGTGGCTGCGCCGGTTGGCGCGCTGGATGAACAGCACGTCGCGGAAACCGGCGGTGGTGACGTAGGCGACCTTCGCGCCCTTGCGCGTCAGCAGCGCGTTCGTCGCGATGGTCGTGCCGAGGCGCACCTTGCGCAGCGCCGCGACGTCCTCGACCCGCTTCAGCCCCTCCAGCACGCCCTCGATGGGCTCATGCGGCGTGGTCAGGTTCTTCCAGGTCTCGATGCGCCCGCTGTCGTGGTCGTAGGCGACGAAGTCCGTGAAGGTGCCGCCGATGTCGATGGCCAGGGTTCTCGTCATGCGCGTTCGCTCCCTCCCCGCATCCCGCCTCTGAGGTCCTCCGGCGGGTATTCCAGCGCGATGCGCGACCACGCATCGCGGATATGTTCGGCGAGCGCGTCGGCCGCCCTGTCAGGGTCGCGGCCGCGCAGCGCCTCGACCACGGGCCAGTGGTCGATGGCGGCGGCGTGGAGCGACTCGAAGCCGGCGTCCGCGAAGGCGATCAGCATCTGCACCTCGCCCATGATCGACTGGAAGGCGTGCAGCGTGTGCCCGTTGCGCGACAGCTCGCAGATCCGGTGATGAAACCGAACGTCGAGCGTCGTCATCTGCGCCTCGTCGCCGGCGGCGGCCGCCGCCTCCATGTCGCGGACGCAGGTCGCGAGGCTCTCGATCTCGGCCTCCCCCATGCGCGGCAGCCCCTGCCGCAGCGCGAACGTCTCGAGCGCCGTTCGGAACGAGAACAGGTCGTAGATGTCCTTGCGCGAGAAGGACCGCACGAAGTGCCCCCGCCGCGGGCTCGCCACCAGCAGGCCGCGCTCCTCGAGCCGCTTGACCGCCTCGCGCACCGGATTGCGCGAAATGCCGAGTTTGCGCGCGATCTCGGCCTCGTTGATCCGGTCGCCCTGGCGGATGTGGCCGCTGACGATGCGCCCCATCAGGAAGTCCACCACCCGGTCGGACAGCGTCTCGCTCGCGAAGACCGGATAGCCCGGCTCCCCGTCGCCCGCAGGCTCGGCGTCGGGGAGCCGCGCGCTCATTTCTCCGCGCCGTCGAGCAGGAAGCGCGGCGGGCGGATCTCGCGGCGGCCCATGATCCCGTCCTTCCGGAATATCAGGATCACCAGCATCAGCGTCGCCAGCAGCAGCTCCTGCGTGCCGGCGGGGATCGAGAGCGTGGCCTCCCCGATGGAGACGCCGGCCTCCATTCGCCGGAAGACATGCACGATCACCGAGACGATCACGGCCCCGAACACCGCGCCCGCGAGGCTCTTCATGCCGCCGACCACGAGCATCGCCAGAGTGATGAAGGTCAGGCCGAGGAAGAAGGCGTTGATTGAGACCGTCCCGAGGAAATGGACCTGCAGGAACCCGCCGAGCCCGACGACCATCCCCGACAGCACGAAGGCGAACAGCCGCGTCCAGTAGAGCGACACGCCCGAGGACTGCGCCGCCACCTCGTCGTCCCGCGCCGCGCGGATCGCGAGGCCATAGGGCGAGATCTGGTAGAGATAGGCGATCACGATCACCGCCGAGACCGCGCCGAGCGCCCACCAGGCGTTCGCGAAGGTCGGCACGCCGACGATGGAGGCGCGGCCCATCGTGACGTTGTCCCAGTTGGCGTAGATCGAGTTGAAGATGAACAGCGCCGCGAGCGTCGAGATCGCCGCCGCGAGCCCGGACAGCCGCATCAGCACGAGCCCGATCGCCAGCGCCGCCGCGCCCGCGAAGATCACCGAGACGATCCCCGAGGTGAGGATCGGATAGGTCTCGTCGCGCAGGAAGGCGGGCAGGCCGTTCATCGTGATCGGCTTCATCATCGGGCAGCAGGTCTGCCAGGCGGTCGCGTAGGCCGCGAGGCCGGCGAAGCTGATATGCCCGAAGGACACGATCCCCGAATTGCCGACGAAGATGTAGAGCCCGACGACGATCACCACGAGGATCAGCGCGTCGGTCACCGTCCGCTGGATCAGGACCGAGCCGAAACTCTCGCTCGCCAGCACGATCGCCAGCAGCGGCAGGATGAGGGAGAGGACGGGCCAGCTCCAGCGCAACGCTCGCTTGATCACGCTTCCTCCGATGTCGGCGTCGGGTGGTTGAGGAGAGCTCGAAGGCCAGGGCCGCGCGCAGCGGCGTCCGCGGCCTGCGCGACCAACGCGGGCCGTGCGACCGCCCCATCCCGGGGGCGGTCGCCTTGCAGCGGTTGCGAGATGCGCCAGGGTCGTACGGGGTGGATCCATAAAGCGCTTGCGCGCAGACGTTCCAAAGCGACCACCCTGGGGCAGTCGCACGGCCCTTGGCGCGCAGCGGCCCCGACGCAGCGCGCGATACGTCCCCCGCCAACGCGCATCGTCCGCACCTCCCGCGCCGCCATCGCTACACCCTCTCGCGCGCGGCGCTGATGACGATCAACCCCTGCGGCCGCACCAGCAGGACCACGATGACGAGACCGAACAGGAACGCCTCGCGGAAGGCGCGCAGATCGACGGGCAGGTAGGACTGCAGGAACACGCTCGCGACGCCGACGAGGAACCCGCCGAGCGCCGCGCCGAACAGCGAGCCCATGCCGCCGACCACCGTCGCGAAGAAGGCGAAGATCACCGGCATCAGCCCCATCCGCAGGTCCAGCGTCCCGGTCTGCACCAGCAGCAGGAGCGAGACCGCGCCGCCCAGAACGCCGCTGATGACGAAGGAGAGCGCGATCACCCGGTTGGCCGGCACCCCGAGGAGCCGCGCCATCTGGAAGTTCTCCGCCGCCGCGCGCATCTGGATCCCGAGCGAGGTCCGCCGCAGGAACAGCACCAGCGCGATCAGCAGCGCCGCCGTCACGCCCATCGTCACGAGCTGGATGCCCGGCACCCGCAGGCCCGCCACCTCCAGCGGCGTCGTCAGCGCCTGCCCGATCCCGATGGATTTCGGCCGCCCCGAATGGATCAGCATGACGAGGTGCTGCAGGAAGTAGCTCACCGCGAAGGAGGAGATCAGCAGGGTCGCGGGGTTCGAGTCCCGCAGCGGCCGGAACGCGATGCGCTCGGTCGCGAGCGCCAGCATGACCACCACGAACAGCACGCCGATCACCATCGCCGCCGGCGGCAGCGCGCCGAGCAGCAGCGGCGGCGTCAGGCTCGCGGTCGGGACGACCAGCGAATAGGCCCCGATGGTCACGTAGTCGCCCTGGGCGAAGTTGATGAGCTTCATCACGCCGAAGACGAGGCCGATGGCGAGCGCCACCAGCGCCAGCAGGCTCCCGAGCGCCACCGCGTCGACGACCACCTGGAGGAAGTTCGCCATGCGTCCGCCCTCCCCTCAGATCGCCAGCTCGGCGTGGTCGGCCTTCTCGCCCAGATAGGCGCGGCGCACGGCCGGGTTCGACTGCACCTCGGCCGGCGTCCCCTCCGCGAGGCTGGAGCCGCCGTCGAGCACGTGCACGCGCGCGCAGACGCCCATGATCACCTTCATGTTGTGTTCGATCAGCAGGACGGCGCAGCCGAAGGCGCGCGGCACCTCCGAGATCACGCGCATCAGCTCCTCGCATTCCGAGTCGTTCATGCCCGAAGCCGGCTCGTCGAGCAGCAGATAGCTCGGCGAAAGCGCCAGCGCGCGGGCGATGCTGATGCGCCGCTCGTCGCCGTAGGACAGGCTGTCGGCGTACTGGTCGGCGATCCGCCCGCAGTTCATCCAGTCGAGGATCTCGCGCGCCCTGGCGTGCGCCGCCCGGCCCGAGAGACCCGCGCCGATCCCGGAGACGGCCACGTTCTGCTCCACGGTCAGGTCGCGGAACAGCCGGGCGGCCTGGTAGCTGCGGGCGATCCCCGCGCGCGCCACGTCGCGCGGCTTCATCGCGCCGAGCGGCGTCCCGTCGAGGACCACCTCGCCCTGCGTGGGCGGCTGGAAGCCGGTCAGCACGTTCACCATCGTCGTCTTGCCCGCGCCGTTCGGCCCGATGAGGCCGAACACCTCGCCGCGCGTCACCGAGAGGTCGACGCCCGAGAGCGCCTTGACGCCCCCGAAGGAGACATGGATGCCGCGCGCGTCGAGACGGCTGTCCTCGCCGGCCATGGTCGTGCTCCGTCGATGTCCGCTGTGGGACGCAGGGGGCGTGCGCCCGGAGCGGGTCCGGGCGCGCAGGGTTCGGTCGGCCTTACTGGCCGACGCGGAACAGCAGCGGCAGGTCCGGCTTGAAGTCGGCCCGGAAGATCTCGACGGCGCGGAACGAGCCGTCCTCGACCTTCATCATCAGATACGGCCGGTCGAGCAGAATGTGCAGCTCGGGCGTGTAGGTGCTCGGGCCGGCGAGCAGCGGCTCGTCGGTGAACTGCTCCATCTCCGCGACGACGGCCGGCGTGTCGACGGTGCCGGCGCGCTCGACGGCGAGTTCCCAGGCCTCGATCAGGCTGTAGCCGTTGACCGCGTAGGAGGAGACCGGCGGCTCGCCCCAGCGCTCGACATGCGCCTCGATGAAGTCGTTCATCTCGGGGCGCGGGTCGTCGCCGTAGAGCGACATGAAGCCGGGAACCCAGAAGTCCGCGAGGTCGGGCGCGGCGTCGAGCCAGTAGTTGTCGACCATCGCCGTGCAGGAGAGGATCGGCATGTCGAGGCCGGCGGCGCGCATCTGGCGCACGGCCGAGGCGCCGCCCGGCGTGATCGAGCACATGTAGATCGCGTCCGGCTGCTCCGGCAGCGAACGGATGCGGGTGATCTGCGCCGCGATCGAGGCGTCGTCGTTCATGAAGGTGTCGCGGCCGAGAATCGACTCCTCAGGGCGGTCGTCGAGCCAGGCGGCGCGGAAGCCCGCGGTGGCCGAGCGGTTGTACTCGATGGTCACGTCCTCGAGGATGTAGACGCTCTCGAGCCCCATCTCCTCCGTGGCGTACTCCGCCATCGCGATGCCTTCGGACTGGCCGGAGTTGTTGGCCGAGAAGGTGTAGGGGCCGACGCCCTGCACGCCCATCTTCGGGTCGCCCGCGCAGAGGCTGATGTTGACGATCTCCGCCTGGCTGGCGGCCAGGGCCGCCGGGGCCCCGAAGTCGTAGTCGCAGGACACCACGAGCAGATCCACGCCCTCGGCGACCATCTGCTGGCCGACGGTGGCGGCGAATTGCTGGTCGGTCTTGGTGTCCATGACCGAATACTCGATCTGGCGCCCGAGCAGCCCGCCGTTCGCGTTGATCTCCTCGATCCGCATGATCGCGGCGCGGTAGGGCGGCGAATCGTAGTTCGAGAGCCAGCCCGACTGCGCGATCGCGAAGCCGATCCGGATCGGGTCGTCCTGCGCGAGAGCGGCGCCGGTCATCGAAGCCGCGGCGACCGCGGCGCCGGCGGCGGTCCGCCATGTCGCCTTGATGAGATCCGTCATTCTCTTCCCCGTTGGTCGTCTGAGATGCCCGGCCCCGCCGCCGGCGACAGCGCCGATCCGCGGACCCTTGTTATGGTCGAGTCGCCCGCAGCGTGACTGTGGACAGAAGACAGGCTAAGGAGACGGCGCCTACTGTCAACTCGTTTTCGGGGAACGCCGCCGGCGCGGCGCCGCTTCGCTCGGCGCTTTCGCGCGTCCAGGTTTGCGGCGCCGCCGAGTTGTGCAAGGGTGCGGCTGAAACGGTTCGGAGGCGGCATGCTCACGGTCGGCGATCTGGTGGTGCGCTACAACAAGCTTTCGGCGCTGAAGGGCGTCACGGTCTCGGTCGAGCAGGGCGAGACGGTGTTCATCGTCGGCCCGAACGGCGCGGGGAAATCCACGCTGCTGAAGGCGATCGCGGGGCTCCTGAAGCCCGCGTCGGGCCGGATCGCCTTCCAGGGCGACGACATCGCGGGCCGGCCGCCGGAGCGGCTCTGCCGCAGCGGCCTCGCGCTGGTGCCGGAGGGCCGCCACATCTTCCGCACCCTCACCGTGGGCGAGAACCTGAAGGTCGGCGGCATGATCCGAAGCGACGCCGCCGCGCTCGCCGAGGATCTCGACCACGTCCTCGGGATCTTCCCGATCCTCAAGGAGCGCTACGACGGGATCGCCGGCAACCTCTCGGGCGGCGAGCAGCAGCAGCTCGCCATCGCCCGCGCCCTGCTCCAGCGCCCGAAGCTCCTGATGATCGACGAGCCCTCCCTCGGCCTCGCGCCGCTCGTCATCGACCAGGTCTACGAGAGCCTGCGCGCGCTGAACGCCGAGGGTCTGACGCTGCTGGTGGTCGAACAGTCCACCGCCCGCGTCCTCGACCTCGCCTCGCGGGTCTACGTCCTGCGCAACGGCGAGGTCGTGCTCAACGAGACCGCCGCGGCGCTCGCGGGCGGCGACGCCATGGAGGAGGCCTATTTCGGCTACGCCGAAGGGGCGCACTGACCGCCTCGCCCGGATGCGATGGCGCCGGGCCCGGGCCGTCGGCGCCGCGGGCTGACGTCGAAGGAAAGGCGCGCGCCGGTCGGCCCGGCGCGCGCATCGAGCCTCAGAGGGCCTCGTCGGTGATGGCGTGGGTCCACGCCCCCTCGGGCGCGGCGGTGATCACCGGGTCGGAGCCGCCGGAGAGCAGCGACTCGACCGTGCGCTGATAGTCCGCCGGGTCGAGCGCGCCCGCGGAACCCGCGGTGAGCTTGGCGATCTCGCCCATCATGCGGATCTGGTGCTCCTCGGTCTGCGCGCCGGTCGCGTCGTTGTCGAGCACGATCATCGCCGCCTCCTCGGGGTTCTCCTCGGCCCATTTCCAGCCGCGCATCGAGGCGCGGACGAAGCGCACCATCTTGTCGCGGAAGGCGGGGTCCTCGAGGTTCTCCTCGAGCACGTAGAGGCCGTCCTCCAGCGTCGCGACGCCCTGATCCTCGTACTTGAAGGTGATCAGCTCGTCGGGCGAGATGCCGGCGTCGATCACCTGCCAGTACTCGTTGTAGGTCATGGTCGAGATGCAGTCGGCCTGCCCCTGCAGCAGCGGGTCGACGTTGAAGCCCTGCTTCAGCACCTCGACGCCGTCCTCGCCCCCCTCGGTCGGGATGTCGAGCTGGCTCATCCAGCTGAGGAACGGATACTCGTTGCCGAAGAACCAGACGCCGAGGGTGCGGCCGGGGAAGTCCTCCGGGCTCTCGACGCCGGTCTCCTTCAGACAGGTCAGCATCATGCCCGACGACTTGAAGGGCTGCGCGATGTTGACGAGCGGCACGCCCCGCTCGCGCGCGGCCAGCGCCGCCGGCATCCATTCGACGATGACGTCGGCCCCGCCGCCCGCGATCACCTGCGGCGGCGCGATGTCCGGCCCGCCGGGCTTGATCGTGACGTCGAGGTTCTCCTCCTCGTAGAAGCCGCGGTCCTGCGCGACGTAGTATCCGGCGAACTGGGCCTGCGTGACCCACTTCAGCTGGAGCGTCACCTCGTCCTGCGCGAGGGCCGGCGCGGCGGCGAGCGTCGCTGCGGCGGCGGCCCCGATCATCATGGTCTTCAACGGTCGTCTCCCTGTTCAGGTTCTGGGCGGACGGTCTCGCGCCGCCGCGTCCCGGGCGTCATCCCCCTGACGGTCGGGAGAGTTCCAACAATGGGCGCGGCGCGCAAGCGGCTCGCGTCAGGCGGCGGCGTCGGCGGCCTCGCGCTCCAGTTCGGCGGTGAGCGCGGCGGCCTCCTCCTCCAGCATCCGGTCGTCGGCCGATCCCGCGACCCGCTCGCGCCCCATCTCCAGCAGCAGCGGCGCCGCGAGCGGCGTGACCCGCCGGGCGCGGACATGCCGGACCCGCCCGCCGATGCGCGCGAGCATCTCCTCGACGCGCTCGAAATCGACGAGGCCCCGCGTCGCCTCGCGCCGCGTGATCTCCAGCATCAGGTGGCCGGGGTCGTATTTGCGCAGCGTGTCGTAGAGGATGTCGGAGGAGAAGGTCGCCTGCCGCCCGCTCTTGCGCATCCCCGGCAGCCGCCGCTCGATCAGCCCCGAGACCACCGCGCCCTGCCGGAACGCCCGCTTCATCAGCGAGCTTTCGTAGAGCCACTGCTCCAGCCCGTCGCGCAGGCCCTGCGGCTCGAACAGCGGCGCGGGGTCCTCGACGGGATCGAGGCTCCAGACGAGCGAGGCGTAGTCGGTCGCGAGAAAGCCGAGCGGCGCCGCG
>AACY020565108.1_pt1 | contig 17413 bp, 18 predicted proteins | sample 267378 | NCBI WGS metagenome assembly AACY02 (sample SAMN02954345, study PRJNA13694) | marine metagenome | biome: aquatic; feature: ocean; material: water; isolation source: isolated as part of a large dataset composed predominantly from surface... | reverse complement strand
CTACTACACCCACAAAAATGAAGCTGGCTGCCTTATCGAACCTCTTGTGTCACTTCCTAGAGATGCTATAGCAGACCCAACAGAGACGACAGCTGCTGAACCACCAGAACTTCCTCCAGGTACATGTTCAGGATTCCAAGGATTTTTTGTTGGTCCAAAAGCTGAATTTTCTGTTGATGAGCCCATTGCAAACTCATCTAAATTTGTTTTTCCAGTAAATACCACTCCATTATTTCTTAACTTTGTGATAACAGTTGCGTCGTAAGGAGAAACATAATTAGATAGCATTTTTGATGAACAAGTAGTCTCATGATTTTTCAAATTAATATTATCTTTAATCGCTATAGGTATCCCATCAATATCACTTAATGGATTTCCTTTTTCATATCTTTCATCAGATAACTTTGATGCTTCTGTTGCTTCATCTTGGAATAATTTCAGATGAGCATGAATTATTGATTCAGATAAAGAAGCGTTTGTAAAAACTTCTTTATACACTTCTGAAGGCTTTAACTCCTTATTCTTATAAAGATTGCTTATTTCTGAAATTGATAAATTAGCAATATTCATTTTCAATCCAAGGAAGGAGGAACAACAAAATGTCCATCTTCAGTTTCTGGTGAGTTACTCATTGCCTCATCATGTGTAAGAAATTCAGATGAAACATCCTCTCTAAGATTTAATTTTTCACCCAATGGATGTATATTAATTTCTTCATCTTCAATATTCATTTTGCTTAATGCATCAACATGTTCGAGAATAATATTTAAATCTTTTTCGAATTTTTTTTCATCTGCATCTGTTAATTTAATAGCTGCCAATTTTGCAACAGATTTTATATCTATATCTTTTTTCATCGATAGCTCTTTAAATAGGACAATAGTAACTTATATGATTCTAATATTTGATTTTTATTAACAAATTCGTTTGAAGTATGAGCAAGAAGAGGATCTCCTGGTCCAAAATTTACAGCAGGAATATTCTCTTTTGAAAATCTTGCTATATCTGTCCATGCCTGCTTTGATTGAGTAGTAACTTTTGTAGTATCAATAAATGCTTGTACATGTTTAGATTCTAGATTTGGCATCGCGCCGTTTGCAATATCACCAATCTCGACTGCTCCAAATTTTCCTAAACTTTCCATAATATAGTTTTTTGCTTCAATGTTTGAAAGTGTTGGAGGGAATCTATAATTAATATTTAATTTAATATCAGAAGGTAAAACATTATTCGCAATTCCTCCCTTAATTTTTGTTGCTGAAATGACTTCTTTAAAATCTAAACCTTCAATCTTATGTTCTTTAACTTCATTTTCTTTTAAAAATTCTAATAATTCATTCATTTTTAAAATTGGATTATCCCCAATCCATGGCCTCGCAGAATGTGACGATTTGCCGTTAATTATTAATTCAGCGTTTAATGTTCCTAAACAACCAAGCTGACACTCTAAGTTTGTAGGTTCCATGATTATTGCAAATTCAATATTGAATTCAGATAAAAGAGTAGGCATTAAAATTTCTAACCCATTTTCTTTTATTGGGCCTTCTTCAGCTGTGTAGAATATTCCGACTTCATTACTTTTTTCATCTAAAAGTGTATTTATCATTACTGCAATTCCACTTTTCATATCCACAGCTCCTCTACCAGAAATCTTTTCAGAATCAGATAATCTTTCTTGATCATCAACTATAGGAACCGTATCTACATGACCAACTAGAGCAACTTTAGAATTTGATTTAGAGTGATAGGCTATCAAGCCTCCATCATTCTTTATTATTTCGCCAGTAAATTTATTTTTAATTAAATAATCTTCAATAAAATTTAATATTTCTTGTTCATTTCCTGTTACTGATTCTATATCTATTAAAGTCTCAGTTAATTGCTCTAAATTCAAACGTCTACTCCGAATGTCCTTAATGCTTCATTTAATGATGTTTTTTTATTTGTTGAATCTTTTCTTTTTCCAATTATTAAAGCACAAGGTGTTTGAAATTCTCCACTTGGAAACTCTTTTGGCCTTGTTCCTGGAATTACGACAGAATTGCTTGGAACGACACCTTTATATTCTTTTGGTGTTTCACCAGTTACATCAATTATTGGTGTCGAAGCTGTTAACGTAACATTTGCACCTATGACAGCTCCTTTTTCAACTTTGACCCCTTCAACAATTATGGACCTAGAACCAATGAATGCCCCGTCTTCAATTATGACAGGCATAGCAGAAGGCGGTTCAAGAACTCCTCCAATACCCACTCCACCAGAAAGATGTACATCTTTTCCAATTTGAGCACAGGAACCAACCGTTGCCCAAGTATCAACCATTGTTCCAGAACCAACATAAGCTCCAATATTTACAAATCCAGGCATTACAACAACACCAGGCTCACAAAATGCACCATATCTGACTACTCCAGGAGGCACTACCCTTATCTTTAATTCTTCATAATTTTTTTTCGGCTCTAACTTGTCAAGATATTCAATTTCACCAGTTTCAATTTTTTTCAATTTTTTTATAACAAAATAATGGAGTATTGCATTTTTCACCCACTCATTAACAACCCATTCTTCATTATTAAGCTCTGCAACCCTTATAAGGCCAGTATCTAAAAGAGTTACAGCTTCTTCAATTGCTTCAATATCTTTTTCAGACGGGTTTTCTATGTCTAAATTTTCAATTATTTCTTTAATTTTTTCTATTTTCATATTGGTCTCTTTTTATTTATTAGATAATATTTTAATGTATGAAAAAGAACACATATAGATTAATTATTCTTTCTTTAACAGCTTTATTATCTTTAACTATCTATTTTGGCATTAGTTTTTACCAAAACAACAATGAAACAAAAGAATTACCGAGTGTAATTGAAAATATTTCTCCTCTTCCAAATGATCAAGTTCCACAACAAGCTTCTTTAGAAATAGACTTACCTGTTGGTTATGAGTTAACACTTGTAGTTGATAATTATATTATTCCAAGTTCTGAAATACTATATATTGAGGGAACAGGTGTTTATGTATGGAAACCCGGTCCAAATAAAACTTTCGAAGTTTGGAATCCAGGAAAGCATGAAATAAAAATTACCTGGAGTAGAGTTACTGGACTTCCGGATGTTGGAGAATTCACCTGGACATTCTCTACTTATTAATATAATTTAAAGCTTCATCCTCATTCATAATTTTGATTTCTAATTTTTTTGCTTTGTCCAGTTTTGTACCTGATTTTTTTCCTGCAATCAAAATATCTGTATTTTTAGATACTGAAGTAGTGACAATACCACCCAAGCTTTCAATTAAATTGATGAGATCCTGACGAGAATAATTTTCTAAAGTGCCGGTAATTACAAAAGTTTTGCCATTTAACTTACCAGTAGAAGTTGCTGCTTTTTTATCAAATTTGAATCCGTGTTTCTCTAAAGAAGACATTGTTTTAATGTTTTCATTATCTGATTTCCACTCAGTTAAAGAGTCAGCAACACTTTCAGAAATGCCATGAATCGTTTCAATCTTATCTTTAGTAGCATCTAATACTCCATTGATAGATCCGAAATTTTGAATAAGCTGCTTGGCAGTTCTTTTTCCTATATGTCTGATTCCTAAAGCTGTTAATAATTTTTCTGGATCAGTATTAATGGATTTTGATATAGCTTTTAGTAGATTATTTGTTTTCTTCTCTTCCCATTGAGGTAAAGAAATTAATTCCTCAAATTTTAAATCATAAATGTCTTCAACCTTTTTAATAAGATTATTTTCTATTAATGTTTCAATTGTTTCCTTGCCTAAGCCATCAATTTCCAACCCAGCCCTTGAGCCAAAAAATATAATTCCCTCTTTTCTAGCAAGACTGCAAGATAGTTTTTCTTTACATCTTGGAACTTTTTCCTCTTCGTTAAATTCAATAGTTGAATCTCCACAAGGGCAACTAGTTGGTAAGCTCCACATTTTCTGAGTCCCATCTCTTCTTTCTTTTATTGATGAAACAACTTCAGGAATTACGTCACCAGCTCTTCTTACAATTACATAGTCATTAATTCTTAGATCTTTTCTTCGTATCTCATCAGGATTATGTAGCGTTGCTGAAGAAACTTTTGCTCCTCCAACATTTATTGGCTCCAAAACTGCGACAGGTGTAATTGCACCTGTTCTTCCAGTTTGTAATTTAATATCTTTTAAGACTGTAGTTTGTTCTTCGGCTTGAAATTTATATGCAATAGCCCATCTCGGTGCTTTAGATGTAAACCCTAACTGATCTTGTGAAGTTGCAGAATCTATTTTCAATACTGCCCCATCAATCTGATAACTAAACTTATCTCGCATGGCTTCTATTTCATCTAATATTTTTGTAATTTCACTTATATCTGATACTTCATAAAAGTTATTAACTTGAAAACCATATGTTTTAAGATTATTTAATTGTTTTGAATAGTTTAAAGAAAGGTCAATCTCTTCATGATTAATCAGCTGATAAGATAACAGTCTTAGATCACGTGTAGCTGTAATATTAGAGTCTTTTTGCCTCAAAGAGCCTGCCGCAGCATTCCTTGAATTTATGAATGTGGGTAAATTCTCTTTTTTATTAATGTCATTCAATATATTAAAACTTTCCGTTGGCATATAAACTTCGCCTCTTATTTCTAAAATTCCTTTTGTTTCTTTTTTCAATTTCAAAGGTATATTTTTAATAGTTTTAACGTTATGTGTTACATCCTCTCCGATAAAGCCATCTCCTCTAGTTAATCCTTGAACAAAGAGGCCATTCTCGTAAATTAATGAGATAGCTAGTCCATCTATTTTTGGCTCTATAACAATTGGAAACAACATTTCATCCGTAATTTTTTCAAGTCTTTCAAGCCATTTTTCTATATCATTAATATTTTCTGAATTATCAAGACTGTACATTCTTTGCCGGTGTTCTACTTGTTGAAAAGCATTACTAGGTGTCCCTGTAACTCTTTGGGTTGGTGAGTAGGAAAGAATTAATTCTGGGTTTGCTTCTTCTATGCTTTTTAATTGATTATATAATTTGTCATATTCAGCATCTGACATTGTTGGCTTATTCATGACATAATAATCATGTTCCGCCTTAGACAATTTATTAATTATTTCATTTACTTTTTTTTTATCCATTACCTGACTTCTCTAACACTTTTGAGGAAATCCTTCCCCCTCCAACTAGTTTTGTTCCCTGGTAGATAACACCAAACTGGCCTGGTGCTACACCATAAGTTGATTCATGTAAAGTAACCTCTAGTTGACCATTTCCAACTTCATTTATGTTGCATGGCAAATCCTCTGAATTATATCTTGTTTGAATAGTGAGATCATTAGTCACAATATCATTAACAAAAGAGACCTCATCTAGTAAAAAATTTTGAACCAATAAATCTTTTCTTTCTCCAATATGTACTTTTTTTGAAGATACATCTATTTTTGTTACATATTTAGCTTCCCCTTGTCCTCCAGGAAGACCTTTTCTCTGACCAACTGTAAACCCGTGTACACCTTTATGTTCACCAATTTTTTTTCCATTATTGTCAACAATTTCACCTGATGAAGAAATATCCACTCGAGTATTTACAAAATTTCGATAATCTTTTTTACCTACAAAACAGATATCTTGACTATCTTTTTTAAAAGCTGTTTTAAGTCCAAGTTCAGCCGCAATTTGCCTTACTTCTGGTTTTGAAATAGTTCCCAGAGGAAATTCGATATATTCTAATTTCTCACTAGTCAACATATGAAGAACATAGGATTGATCTTTATCTAAGTAATCAGCCTTATGAAGTTCATAATTATTATCATTTTTAATTATTTTGGCATAATGACCAGTTGCTACTTTTTCACAATTTAATTTTTTTGCTTGTGTTAAAAAGTGATCAAACTTTACAGATCTATTACATTCAACACATGGATTAGGAGTTAATCCTTTAGCATACATTCCTACAAAATTATCAACTACATCCTCTGAGAATGATTCTGTGTAATCCATTACATAATATGGAATATCTAATTTTGCTGCTACTTTCCTTGCGTCTTCGCTATCTGAGGCAGTACAGCAACCAGTTTCTGGCATTTCACCATTTGGACCCTCCCAAAGTTTCATTGTTACACCTATAACTTCATGGCCTTTTGATTTTAATAATCCAGCAACTACAGACGAGTCAACTCCTCCACTCATAGCAACTAAAATTCTCATGAAATCTTCTCCAAAGAATTTAATAGAATCTCAGCTGCTTTTTTACCTTCTCCAAGTCCTGTTGACCATCCAAAACTAAATCTCAAGTGGTTATTAATATATTCTTTCTTAATACCCATTGCTTCAAGGACATGTGATGGTCTTTGTGCGCCACTAGCACAAGCAGACCCTCTTGAAACACCTAGTCCATTTAAATCTAAATCTACCATCAATACTTCTGAATTTACTTTTTCAAATTGAATATTACTAATATGAGCCAATCGTTTTTCATTTTCTCCAATAATTTTTACTTTAAAATTGTTTTTTACAATTTCTTCAAACTCTGACTTTTCATTCATCATTATAGAAATTTCGTCATCAAAATTATTTTGTTGTTCTTGCAATGCAGCAGCGAAAGATGCTACTCCTGCAACATTTACTGTTCCCGCTCTTCTCTCAAGCTCTTGTTTCCCACCATGAAGCATGCTTGGTAATTTAAATTCATTACTTATAAACATTGCTCCAACTCCTTTTGGACCTCCAACTTTATGGGCTGATATTGCTGCGCTCTGTATTCCTTCACTATGAAAATTTAGTTTGGCTGAAACAACAGCCTGTACAACATCTGAATGGAATAAAGTATTTGAATTTATTTTTTTTACTTCTTTAGTTAGTTCTTTAATGGGTTGGATTATCCCAGTTTCATTATTAGCCCACATCGCAGAAGCTACAATTGTATTTTCATTTACGGCATTCAGAAAACTATTTTTATCTAATTCACCAGTATTTAAACATTCTGCAAATGTTACTGGAAAATCATTATCTTTAATCCACTCAGCTGAAGCAAGGACTGCTTCATGTTCAATACTTGAAGTAACCAAATTAGAATTAGATTCTATACCTTTATTAAATAATGACTTAATGCTCCAGTTGTCTGCTTCTGTGCCTCCACTAGTAAATATTATCTCATTTGGAGCAACCTCAAAAATTGATGAAATTATTTCCCTAGATTCTTCTAATATATTCTTTGCTTTTCTAGACAAGTTATGTCCTCCAGAAGAATTTGCAAACCCTTCGTGCTCAGCATCAATAAAAGCCTTGATTGCAATTTCCCGCATAGGAGTTGTTGCAGCATGGTCTAGATAAAGATATTCAGATTTTTTCATATTTATTTATTCTACTTATGAAGTAAGATTGTTTAACAAGCAATGAGTAAAACAATAAAAGTTTCAACAATAATAAATGCACCATTAAAAACAGTATGGAATGAGGTTTCTAGACTTGAGAACCATACAAAATGGATGAATGATGCAGAAAAAATAGATTTTTTATCAGATAATAGCTCCGGAATTGGTGCAAAAATGAAGGTTCTTACAGTGGTTGGCCCAATAAAACTATATGACTATATGACAGTAACTGAATGGGTAGAGGAAAAAACAATAGCAGTAGATCATGTAGGTATTGTTACAGGAAAAGGTAAATTCATACTTGAAGAAATTGATAACAATAATACAAAATTTAACTGGGAAGAGACTCTTAAATTTCCAATCTATTTAGGAGGATTCATTGGTGAGTTTTTTGGAGCACCTGTTTTAAAATTAATATGGAGAAAAAATCTTAAAAATCTGAAAGAGATATTTTAAATGAAAAAGATTCTATTTTTGGCTTTATCATTTTTAGTTTTAATTCAATGTAGTCAGGATGCTGATCAATCAATAGATCAAGAGATTGGTACTTCTGAAGATGTATCTGTTAATTTTAATTACCAAGGTCTAGGGAAATCATCTGAGGAATTTGTTTCTAATTGGAATCAACTTGTAAATACAATCTCAGAAGATGAAAGTACAATTCTTTATTTCTCTATGAATCCAAACAATGTTAAATGGACTTCCGAGACAAAGGAAGCTCTCTATTATAGTTTTGGAGATTCAGGAGACGAATCTAACATAAATAATGTTTTTGTCATAAATATGTTTATTACTGAAAATGTTGTTTCAAGAATAGAATTTTTTGCACCTTCTACAAAAGAAGAGGCTAATGCCCAGCAAACTAAACTATTCTTTCTTCTAATAATTACTTTATCTGACGATACTCTAGATAAAGATGGTAGAGAATCTATCCTAACTAATCTTGGACTTTATGACGACGTAGCCGACCCTAAGCAACTTGCTGGAAGTGTAACTAAAAACGGAATTCAATATATCTTAGAACCACTAGTACAAAATGATCTACTTTTTGGTCTTTCTTTATATACGAGTTTTACTGATACAACAGGTACTAATTAAGTAGCAATAACTTCTACAACACCGGGTACTTTATCCAACAAAATTCTTTCTATCCCGCTTTTTAAAGTAGCTATTGAGAGTGGGCACCCTTGACAAGCTCCAAGCATTTCAATATTCACGACGCCGTCTTTGACTGATGCAAGTTTGATATCTCCACCATCAGCTTGGACAGCTGGGCGAATATACTCAATAGTTTCGTTTAAAACTTCCATGTCAACTTCCCCATTCTCATCTCTATTCTTAATGGTTGGGAATTCTATGCTTTTGTCATTACTCATATAAATTAATTATATTCAATTTTTGAGCCAAGTGAATTTAATGAGGCAACTATATCTTCATAACCTCTATTTATGTGCTCTATCCCTGTAATTTTTGAGGAACCATCAGCTTGAAGAGCAGCAATTACTAAGCTTGCTCCTGTTCTAATATCTGTTGAATTAACAGGGGCACCAGATAAACTATTTACCCCTTTAATCATTGCATGTTGCCATCCAGTTTGAACACTTGCGCCCATTCTTTGAACTTCTGGTATCCACTGAAACCTTTGATCATAAACATTTTCTGTAATTATGGAAGTACCAGATGCTTTTAACAAAAGTGCTCCAAATACTGGTTGAAGATCTGTTGCAACACCTGGAAATGGAAGTGTAGAAAGCTCTACTGCATTTAAATTACCATCATATGATATTTCAATTGAATTATCTTCAACTTTGATTTCTGCACCAATTTCTTTAAATTTCTTTATTTCCATTGGTAAGTTTTCGGGGTTTATTCCTCGAACAATTCCTGAGCCGTGAGTAGCAAGAAAAGCTGATAAAAAAGTTCCTGCTGCAATTCTATCTCCAACAACCTCATGATTAGTAGGATTTAATTTTTTTACTCCTTCTATAGTTATTTCACTAGTGCCCGCACCTGTTATTTCTGCTCCCATTTTTTTCAGCATTTCAACCAAATCAACTACTTCAGGTTCTCTGGCAGCATTTTCTATTACCGTTTTTCCTTCTGCTAATACAGCTGCAAGCAAAGTGTTCTCTGTTGCTCCAACGGATGCATAGGGTAAATTTATTTCTACACCTTTCAAACCATCGGATCTACCAGTTAAAACACCGTGGTCAAGGGTGAAGTGAGCACCCATTTTCTCTAATGCATCCAAATGCATTTGGACCGGTCTTGGTCCTAGCTCGTCACCACCTGGAAAAGCAATCTTTGCTTCTCCTTTTCGTGCAAGTAATGGACCTAAGATAATAATTGATGCACGCATTTTTTGGACTAACTCATAAGGTGCCTCTATGCCTATATTTTGAGGAGAATGAATATTGAGTTTATTATCAGTTAATTCTGTTTTTAAACCTAAAACATCGAGAACCTCTTGCATATATGAAACATCAGTGATGTTAGGAACATTTGTAAGGGTATAATCTCCTTCAGCGAGTATAGGTAAAACCATCTGTTTTAAAACAGCATTTTTTGCACCTTTAACTTCTAGCTCACCCTTTAATTGATGATTACCTTCTATTACTATATGTTTTTCCACTATCATTGATACTACTCAAAGATTTAAGTGTAACAATATTTTTTATGTCAGAAGCAATAGAAATTTATAAAGCAAATAACCATGAAGAGGCCTCTTCTTGTCTATCAAATTTAATTGCGACAAATATTTCAGAATCGAAGAGTAATGATTTTTCAATTGGATTATCTGGTGGAAATACACCAAAACTTGCATACTCAATGATGCTAAATGATATAAGTGATTTCTCCAATATAACTCTATGGACCATTGATGATAGATGGCTACCATTGACAGATGAAAATTCTAACCAAAAAATGATTAACTCAAATTTTGGTAAAACTAATGCAAAAATATTACCTATTAAATACTCTGGAGAGAACCCACACGAAGATGCGGAACTTTATTCTCTGAGCTTAAAAGAAAATATTAATAAGTTTGATTCAGGAGTCATTGGCTTAGGAGATGATGGTCATATTGCTTCCCTATTCCCCAATACAGCTGGTCTCAAAGAAAATGAAAAATTATTTATTGCTAATGAGGTAAACATTATTTCAAAATGGAGAATTTCTTCAACTTTTAACTTATTAAGTAAGATTACAAATCTTTATTTATTTGTAACAGGAGAGAATAAAAAAGAGATTTTAAATAAAGCTTTAAATGGCTCTGATTTGCCAGTTAATAAATTATTAGAAATGAGAGAAAAGACTGTAATAATTACTGACCAAGATATATAAATATTAAACCTATATAAAGTAGAAAAGAGTCGCCTTTGTGTCAGTTTGAACCACTAACACTAAATCCTTCTACCCTGTTGGATGGTGACTCATGTATTTTTTAACTAGGAGATAATAAATTGTTAATAAGAAACTATTTTCAAATATTGCTCACTTCTTCACTTTGGGGTTCCTCTTTTTTGCTTATGAAATTAGCTTTGGATGAATTGAATCCATTCCATATATCTTTTTACAGAATATTTATAGGTATGATTTTTATGAATTTATTTATAACAAAAATAGATAAATTAAATAAAAAAGATCATCTAAACATAGCCCTGGTAGGTTTGCTATGGATGTCATTACCTTTTTATCTTTTTGCTGCTTCAGAAGAAACCATATCATCAAGCCTTGCTGGATTAATAAATGGAACTACTCCAGTATTTATTAGCATCATTGGTGTATTATTCTTTTCTCAAAAAATTAAAAATAAACAAAAATTTTATCTTACATTAGGTTTCATAGGAATCTATCTTCTAACATTTGGATTTAATAAGTTAAATGTAGATCTTGAAATTGGTACATTTTTAGCATTAATAGCTTCTATAAGTTATGGCTTTGCAGCAAATATTATTCAACCATTAATTGAAAAATTTGGAGCCTTGAATGTTTTAAAAATTGCATTAAGATATGCCACTTTATTTTCTTTCATTTTATTTATCTTTAATACTGAAGTTGTAATTCCTACAATAAGTGAATCTTTATTTCCAATGCTTCTACTTGGAGTAGGTAGTAGTGGAATAGCATTTCTATCTTTTTATAAACTTATTGGTGATGTTGGATCAATTATTGGTTCAATAACTATCTACCTTGTTCCAATTTTTTCTATATTATTTGGGTATATATTTTTAAACGAAGAAACAACTTATGTTCAAATAATTGGAATTGCTACAATTATTTTTTCTGCTTACATGTTTTCAAATAAAGATTCGTAATTTTTTGGTTGTACAAATACTGCTTCAGAAACTGCAGCCAAATCTCCATTGTCTAAATAAAGCTCTGCTTTATATATAGTACCCCTATCATTTTTTGAATCTCTCCAAGCTATAGACTTAACAAATTTTGAAGAAGGATTTACAGGTCTGATATATTTAGCTTTAAATTCTTTTGTAACAACTAATTCTCCAAGAAGAAAACTTAGCGGGCCCATTACAACATCCATCCATGAATCAATAATTCCACCAAGGGTTGTATCCATAGGGTTAAAATACTTATCCTGAATAGGAAATCGGCATATAAGTTTTTCTTCTTCCTCTATAAATTCTACAAATTCACCTTTTAATTCTTTATAAATGTTTGGAACAGGTATATCGCCCCATGTACGATCTTTCATAATTAAATAATATTAGTAAAGATAAAAAATAAGCTGTCTTGAAATAATCAAGACAGCTTATACAGGGTTAATGAGTTACAGTTACTAATTTAGTTAAGGAGTACGACAGATTTATCTACCCTTTGGGTGCCAAACAGTTTTTGTCTCTATAAAGGGAAGAATTGAACTTAAACCATCTTCACTTGGTAAATGAAATATTCTTTTAACTGATGTTGATGCATTTTCATTTATTGTTTTTAAAATTTCTTTATTTAACTTCTTGTAAGATGCGAAAGCATTAATTTCTACATGTCTACTTACATCATCAAAAACTTTAGAAAAGTCCCCTGAAAGTAAGTTCAATGTGCCTGCAGGTATGTCTGAATTATTAACATCCTCAGCAAGTTTTAAGGAAAGAACAGCATTTTTTTCAGATAAATTTATTACTGAACAACCAGTAGATAAAGCTGGAAGAAATGAACGAACTAATTTATCAATTGAAACTTCATCCGAATTTAAGGTAAAGACGATGCCCAATGGTTCTTGATGTGAAATATTAAAAAATTCACCATCGACAGGATTCAAATTTCCAGTAAGTTGTTCCCACTTATCTGCAAGCCCTGCATACCAGACAAGTGTATTTATAGCATTATCGATATCTTTATTAGCAGTTGATTTTGTTAAGCCATGCTCTAGAAGTAAATCAACATAACTGTCTCTATTCCCTTCTAGCATTTCTGAAAGTCTGTAAATTATTTGTGTTTTGTTGTACTGACTAAGCCCTTTCCAACTATCAAAACCTTTTTTAGAGGACGTAACAGCATCACGAAGATCTTTTTTAGAAGTAAGGGGTAGCTCGTAGCTTTCACTCTTTAGATCAATTGTGTAGGTTTTTCCTGATTCCGATCTTACATATTTTCCATCCACATAATTTTTATATGTTTTTTTTATTTCTGTCATGATTGAACCTTTAAATATGAAAGTAGTCCATGCCTACCTCCCTCTCTTCCAAATCCTGATTCCTTATAACCACCAAAAGGAGAAGATGGATCAAATTTATTAAAAGTATTAGCCCAAATAACACCAGCATCTAAGCGATCGGCAGTCCAAAGAATTTTAGATCCTTTCTCTGTCCAGACACCAGCTGATAAACCATACTCTGTATTATTTGCAATCTCTACTGCTTCTTCAGGAGTTCTAAAAGTCAATGTAGTTAATACAGGACCAAAAATTTCTTCTCTTGCAATATTGTATGAAGGCTGAACATTTGTAAACAAACTAGGTCTGAACCAATATCCAGATGAAGGAAGATCGCATTCAATTTGGAATAACTCTCCTCCATCATTTACACCCTCGTTCACTAATGAAGTAATCTTTTCAAGTTGTTCTTTAGAGTTAATTGCACCTATATCAGTATTTTTATCTAAAGGATTGCCAACTCTTAATGTTTGCATTCTTTTTTCTAATTTATTAATAAACTCATCATGAATATCTTCTTGGAGCAACAATCTGCTTCCAGCACAACATACATGTCCTTGATTAAAGAATATACCATTTACAACACCTTCTACTGCCTGATCTAAAGCGGCATCGTTGTAAACAATATTTGCAGCTTTACCACCTAATTCAAGAGTTAATCCAATATCCCTTTCCCCAACTGCATTCTGAATATATTTTCCAACAGATGTTGATCCTGTAAATGCAATTTTTGAAATACCCTCGTGGTTCACTAATTCTGAACCTGTAGTTCCATCTCCGGTAACTAAGTTAAAGACTCCTTTGGGAAGCCCTATTTCTTCACAAAGCTCTGCAAATAATAAAGCTGTTAAAGGTGTTGTCTCAGCAGGTTTTAATACAACCGTGTTTCCAGTAGCTAGAGCTGGTGCTACCTTCCAAGCAAGCATGAGCAAAGGAAAATTCCACGGGATAATCTGCCCGACAACGCCATATGGTTTCATTTCCTTGGTACCCCATGAAATATCTAATTTGTCAGCCCAGCCAGCAAAATAGAAAAAATTGGCAGCAACTTGAGGTAAGTCAAAATCTCTTGATTCCTTAATGGGCTTTCCACCATCCATGCTTTCAAGTACAGCGAATTCTCTTGATCTCTCTTGTATTAATCTTGCTAATTTATATAGATATTTAGCCCTTTCACTAGGTGCGGTTTTTGACCAAATCTTCAATCCTTCTTTTGCCGAATTAACTGCTGAATCTACATCATTCTTATTTCCAATTGATATAGAAGCTAATACTTCTTCAGTAGATGGGGATACAGTTTTGAGATATTTTTTAGAATTTGGTGTTGAGAATTTACCATCAATAAAATGCCCATATTTTGATTGGATAGAAACAATACTATCTGATTCAATTGATTCTGAATATTCCCATTTATCCATATTTAACCCCTTGGAAAATAATAACTAGATTGATAGGCATTAGTTTTAAGTTTTCTAATTTGTCTCAATACATCATCTAATAAACTTGAGGCGCCAAACCTAAAGTAATTAGGACTTAGCCACTCTTCCCCTAATTCTTCTTTGATAATAATTAAATACCTTATAGCATCCTTAGAATTTCTAATTCCTCCTGCAACTTTTATTCCTGCACTAAAACCAGTACTCTCTTTAAATTCATATACAGCTTTTGCCATAACTAGGCATGCTTCTTTTGATGAACCATTAGATATTTTCCCAGTAGATGTTTTAATAAAATCAGAACCGGCACCCAAGGCAATCAAACTTGCCTTTTTTATATTGTCATATGTTCTTAGTTCACCAACTTCAAGAATCGTTTTTAAATGTTTATCACCACAAGCTTCTTTTAGTGCAACTATTTCATCAAAAACTTTTCTATAATCTCCTTCAAAAAATGCTTTCCTATTAATGACTATATCTATTTCATCTGCGCCTTCATCAATTGCATATTGTGTATCAAGCAACTTGGACTCGATAGGAACTTGACCGCTTGGAAAATATGATGATACTGAAGCTACTTTTACATTTGAGGTTCCAATTATTTCTTTAGCTGTTGATACCAATGAAGGATAGACGCAAACTGCAGCTGCACTAGGAACATCATCATCTGTTGGATCAGGCCTGATTGCTTTCGCTGTCATCTGATGAATTTTTCCCTCTGTGTCTTCACCTTCTAAAGTTGTTAAATCACACATAGAAACAACATAATTAAGAGCCTGGAGTTTCGATTCTCTTTTGATACTTCTAGTAGATAAAGAACTTACTCTTTCTTTTACTCCTACTTCATCAACTTTTACAGAATCAAGCAACCCGATGGTTGACTCCCAAGAAACTTTAGAAGACATTGTTTGATCTTTAATTTTTGACATAAATCAATGGTATATGGAAATAGTCTGTAATAACAGAAAAATTTTAATCTAATGCTTTAATTTCTTCTTTATTTAAAAGGTTTTCTTTATTTTTAACATCAACAATTCCTCCAAAAACAGTAAACATTGATGACCAATCGTCTTCTTTTTCCATTAAATCTTTAGCAACTTGGGAACCTGTTTGTTCAATATGCTTCATAAGTAAAGTCTTAATATCAATTAGATCCATTTCATTAATCTTTCGAGAATCAGGAGCAGATTTTGAGATATATTGTTCAAAGTTCTTTTGGGTGTTTAAAACTATTGCTTTTCCACCTGTCATCCCAGCACCGAAGTTAAAGCCAATTCTCCCTAATATAACAAGAGTTCCTCCAGTCATGTACTCTGCACCATGAGCACTGCAACCTTCAACTACCGCAATGGCCCCACTATTTCTTACTCCAAACCTTTGGCCTACCTTTCCTGAAATAAATAATTGACCCCCTGTAGCCCCATACAAAAGTGCATTGCCTGCTCCGTGATATGCTCCCTTCATTTTCTTGCCTTGCGGGATAATAGTAATAGAGCCTCCACCCATACCTTTTCCTACATAGTCATTTGCACTTCCAGTAAGTTTAAGATTTATACCATCTCTTATAAATGCACCAAAACTTTGCCCAGCTGCGCCTGAAAATGATAAAAATGCCGGATGTTTAATTAGTTTCTCATCATATTTCATAAGTGAAATTTCCCCAGATAATCTTGCTCCTATGCTTCTATCTTGATTTGCGATTGGGTATTGTATGAATGAAGATTCATTAGACTCTAATGACTTTATAACCTCACTAGTAATTCTCCTAGATAGTCTTCCTTCCTCATGTCTAATAAAGCCTGGATGCTTTTTATCAGAAACAGCATTAACCAATAACTTATGCAAACTTGATGGTAAATTGTTTTCTAAAACTTTTAAACCTAGAAGGTCAGCATGGCCTATTAAGTCGTCAAGAGAGGATACATCAAACATGGTTAAATAATTTTGTATATCTTCTGCAATAAAAGTAAACAATTGTATAACTTGCTCTGGAGCGCCTGGAAATTTTGCTCTTAAATTTTCATCTTGTGTGGCTATACCAACTGGGCATGTGTTCTCATGACATTGTCTAACCATTTTGCATCCTAAAGCAAGTAAAGGAAGTGTTCCGAAACCAAACCTGTCTGCACCTAAAATAGCACCTACTATTACATCTTTTCCAGATCTTAAACCTCCATCAACCTCTATCAATACATTGCTTCTCATATTGTTTTCGACCAAAGCTTGGTGTGTTTCTGTTAAGCCTAATTCCCATGGTGAACCAGCATGTTTAATGCTTGTCCAAGGGCTTGCTCCTGTCCCACCATCACTTCCTGCTATTGTGATAATATCAGCACCAGCTTTTGCAACTCCAACAGCAATTGTTCCAACTCCTGGTTCTGAAACTAGCTTTACATTTACTGGACAATTTGGATTAAAAGTTTTTAAATCGTATATCAATTGAGCTAAATCCTCAATTGAATATATATCATGATGAGGCGGTGGAGAAATTAAAGTTACACCCTCTGTTGTATGTCTTAATTTTGCGATATGTGAATCAACCTTAAACCCTGGTAATTGTCCTCCTTCACCTGGTTTTGAGCCTTGAGCCATTTTTATTTGAAACTCTTCAGCAGAAGCTAGGTAATCTGGAGTTACACCAAAACGTCCTGATGCAATTTGTTTTATTTTAGAATTTTTTTCTGTACCAAATCTCTTAGGATCTTCTCCTCCTTCACCAGAACCTGATTTTCCTCCTAATTTATTAATTCCAATTGCAAGAGCTTGGTGCGCCTCTTCAGAAAGTGCTCCAAGAGACATTGAACTGATTGTAAATCTTTTATAAATATCATTTAATAATTCAGGATCTTGTTTATTAGTTATCTCACTAATACCTTCAGGAAGTGTAAATAAATCTCTTATTTGCACTTCATCCCTGTCTTCTAAAGATTCAATATAATTATTC
>AACY020556822.1_pt1 | contig 17437 bp, 19 predicted proteins | sample 267378 | NCBI WGS metagenome assembly AACY02 (sample SAMN02954345, study PRJNA13694) | marine metagenome | biome: aquatic; feature: ocean; material: water; isolation source: isolated as part of a large dataset composed predominantly from surface... | reverse complement strand
CTGGGGCGTAACGGAGCTGACCTTCTTCACCGTCGCCGAGCACCGCAGGAAGGGTTTCGCGGAGGAGGCGGCGCGGGCGGCGCTCGGCTGCGCCTACGACAAGTGGGGCTGGCGCGACGTCGAGACCGTAGCGCGGGACGAGAACGCGGCGGCGCTCGCCCTGATCGCGAAGCTCGGCGCCGAGAGGATCGACCGGCGGGACTTTCCTGACGGTCATGCGCGCGACGTGTTCCGCCTGCCGCGTCCGGCGGACGGGGTTCGAGGGAGGGCGACATCGTGAGCGACATCCCGGCGTTCGGAAACGAGGCCGAGCGCGCGCAGGCGCTGCTGGCGGAACTGCGCGGCTCGATCGACAATCTGGACGCGATCCTGGTGCACGCGCTGGCCGAACGGTTCCGCTGCACGCAGGCGGTCGGCCGGCTGAAGGCCGAGCACGATCTCCCCCCCGCCGACCCCGCCCGGGAGGAGCGCCAGATCGCGCGCCTGCGCGGGCTCGCGCAGGCCGCGGGGCTCGACCCGGAATTCGCGGAGAAGTTCCTGCAATTCGTGATCTCCGAGGTGATCCGCCACCACGAGCGGATCCGCGGCTGAAGCAGCCGCCGCAGGAGGACCTGCGGCGGCCCCCGAAGGCGGCGCGCCAGTGGGCGCGCGACGACATCGAGACGAGGAGACGACACCGATGGCCATGAAGATCCGACTCGCCCGCGGCGGTTCGAAGAAGCGTCCGTTCTATTCGATCGTGGCGGCCGACAGCCGGATGCCGCGCGACGGCCGCTTCAAGGAGAAGCTCGGCACCTACAACCCGCTCCTGCCGAAGGACAGCGAGGACCGCGTCAAGATGGACCTCGAGCGGGTGAAGTACTGGCTCGCGCAGGGCGCCCAGCCCACCGACCGCATCAGCCGTTTCCTCGAAGCCGCGGGCGTCGTCGACAAGAAGGACCGCGCCAACATGAAGAAGGCCGAGCCGGGCGAGAAGGCCAAGAAGCGCGCCGAGGAGCGCGAGGCGAAGGCGAAGGCCGCCTCGGAGGCCGCGGCCGCCCCGCCCGAAGCGCCCGCCGAGGAGACCGACCCGCTGTCATGGGATCGGGCGACGGCGGCTCCGCGGAACAGGCTCGGCGCGCCGGGGGCGGGCGCGGGAGGGCGCGATGGCGGAGACGCGGGTCTGCGTGGCGGCGGTCGCCGGCGCTTTCGGGGTGCGCGGCGAGGCGCGGGTGAAGTCCTTCACCGCGGAGCCCGAGGCGTTCGCGGGCTACGCGCCGCTTGAGAGCGAGGACGGCGCGCGGCGCTTCGAGCGGGTGCGGATCCTGCGCCCGATCAAGGGCGGCTTCTCGGCGCGGCTCTCGGGCGTCGAGACCCGGGAGGACGCCGAGGCGCTGAAGGGCGTGCGGCTCTACGCCCCGCGGGAGCGGCTGCCGTCGTTGCCGGACGACGAGTTCTACCACGCCGACCTCGTCGGATTGCCGGTGTTCGACGCGGGCGGCGCGCGGCTCGGGACTGTGCGCGCGGTGCAGGATTTCGGGGCGGGGGATTTTCTCGAGGTGACGGCGCCGGGGGCGAAGCCGCTGTTGCTGCCCTTCACCCGAGCCGCCGTGCCGACGGTGGATCTGGGCTCCGGCCGGATCGTGGCGGACCCGCCCGAGGAGATCGTCGCGCCCGACTTCGGTCGGGAGGAAGAGACGTGAGCGGCGGCGCGCCCGTGCGCTCGCACGGCCGGCTCGCGGTGCGGCCGACCGGCGCCGCGCCGCGACCTCTGATGGAGGACGCGACGCCCGTCCACGCCTGGCGGGCGACGGCGCTCACCATCTTTCCCGGGCTGTTTCCCGGTCCGCTGGCCGAAAGCTTGACAGGCAAGGCGCTTCGCGAGGGGATCTGGAGCATCGAGGCGCTGGACATGCGCCTTTTCGCGCGCGATAAGCACCGCTCCGTGGACGGGCCCCCGGCAGGCGGCGGTCCGGGCATGGTGATGCGGCCGGACGTCGTGGCCGCTGCGATCGACGCGGCGACCGCCGAGGGGCGCGATCCGCGACCGGTCATTCACTTGTCGCCGCGCGGCCGGCCCTTCGATCAGGGCATGGCGCGGGCGCTCGCCGCAGGGCCGGGCGTGGTCCTGCTCTGCGGCCGGTTCGAGGGGGTGGACCAGCGCGTGCTCGACGCGCGGCGCGTCCTCGACGTTTCGATCGGGGACGTCGTCCTGACCGGGGGCGAGATTCCCGCGATGGCGGTGATGGACGCCGCCGTCAGACTGCTGCCGGGCGTGCTCGGCAACGCCGCCTCCGTCGAGGAGGAGAGCTTTTCGTCGGGGCTTCTCGAGGCCCCGCACTACACCAGGCCGCAGGTCTGGGAGGGGCGCGCGATCCCGGAGGTCCTCCTCTCCGGGCACCACGCCCGGGTCGCCGAATGGCGGCGCTCCCAGGCCGAGGCCGTGACGCAGGAACGACGTCCCGATCTCTGGCGGGCGCGTCTCGAACGAGACGGCGACCCGGCGGGAGGCCCAGAGCGCTCGGACGCGCAGACATCCGCCCGGCACGGCGGTCGAGACGAGGACGAACGGCCATGAACATCATCGAGCAGCTCGAGCGCGAGCAGATCGCGTCGCTGGGCAAGGACATTCCCGACTTCTCGCCGGGCGACACGGTGCGCGTCGGCGTGAAGGTCGTCGAGGGCACGCGCTCGCGCGTCCAGAACTTCGAGGGCGTGGTGATCGGGCGGAAGGGCGGCGAGACGCTCGGCGCCTCGTTCACCGTGCGCAAGATCAGCTTCGGCGAGGGCGTCGAGCGCGTGTTCCCGCTGCACTCGCCGATCATCGACTCGATCACGGTGGTGCGGCGCGGCAAGGTGCGGCGGGCGAAGCTCTATTACCTGCGCGCGCGGCGCGGCAAGTCGGCCCGCATCGCCGAGGACACGACCTACAAGCCGAAGAAGGACGCCCGCCCCGCCGCCGAGTGAGCGGCGGCCGGCTGGATCTTTTCTCCGCGCGCCGCAACTCTCGCAATCGATGCGGCTCGCGATCGTTCTCCCTCTGACGGCCGCCCTCCTCGCGGGGGCGGCTTTCGCATGTCCGGGCCGCGACGCGCCCTGTGAGGTCGACGGCGGCTTCTACCACGCCGGGCTTCCGCTGGAGGGCGCGGCGCGGGGCCTCGTCCTCTACCTGCATGGTTGGGGCGGGGTCGGGCGCGCGGCGCTGTCCGACGGGCACTGGACGGCGCCGATGCGCGCGCGCGGCTACGCGCTGGTCGCGCCGCAGGGCGAGCCCCGGCGACCTGGCGATCGCGGCGGCGCGTGGAACTCGCGGGCGGCCGCGGGCGCGCGGGACGACGTCGCGTTCCTGCGCCGGGTGATCGCGGACGCGCGCAGGCGCTTCGGCCTCGACGGGACGCCGACGCTCGTCTCAGGCTTCTCGGGCGGGGGCATGATGGTCTGGAGGCTCGCCTGCGACGCGCCTGACAGCGCCGACGCCTACGCGCCGGTCGCGGGGCTGCTGTGGAGGCCGCTGCCCGAGCGTTGCGCCGGGCCGGTGCGCCTGCTCCATATCCACGGCTGGGACGATCCAGTCGTGCCGGTGGAGGGGCGGTCGGTGGCCGGCGGTCGGCTGACGCAGGGCGATCTGTTCTCCGGGCTCGCGCTACTGCGCCGCGCGAATGGGTGCGAAACCGATGCGCCGGCGGAGGCGCGTGTGCGCGACGGGCTCTGGCTGCGGCGCTGGGACTGCGCGGCGGCGCTCGGCCTCGGGCTGTTCCCGGGCGGGCACGTCGCGCCGGAGGGCTGGGGCGATCTGGCGCTCGACTGGCTCGAGGAGACGCCGGGCTGAGTCGGTAACCGAGGCGAAACCCCTTGGGGCCTAGCAATTGGGCGCCGCTTATGAGGGGGGTTCCCAAATGTTGGCGTCCTGGAGCATCGCGACCCGCATCTATGTCGGGTTCGCCATCGTGCTGGCCCTGCTGTCGGGGCTTGCGATCTTCACCTTCACCTCGATGAATTCGGTCAGCGAGGTTTTCACGCGTTACCGGTCCTCCGCGCGTGATTCGCTCGCGATCAACGAGATGAACGCGGATCTCGCCATGGCGCGCATGAACGCGCTCAAATGGCGGCTGACGCCGGACGCAGCCGCCGCCAGGGCCGTCGACGACATGACGACGGAGATGCTGGGAGACCTCGAGACCGCGGCCGAGAGGCTCGACGCGACGCGCGCCGAGCGGTTGCGCAGAGCCTCGGGCCAGATCGCTGAATATGACGCCGCCTTCGACGAAGCCGTCGAGCTTCAGGCGCAGCGCGACGAACTCGTCGACCGAATGTCCGCGATCGGCCCCGACGCGCGCAAGAACCTGACCGAGATCATGACGACCGCCTATTCGGACAACGATCCGGAGGCGGCCTTCTACGCCGGCCGCGCGCAGGAGGCGCTGCTGCTCGGACGGTTCTATTCCGAACGGTTCCTCCTCTCGAACGATCGGGCTGCGTTCGACGAAGCGCAGAGCCGCATGGCGGCGGGGGCCGAGACGCTGGTCGAGTTGACGTCGAAGCTGACGAATCCCCGACGGCGCGCGCTCGCGCAGGCGACGGCGGAGCTGATGACCCAGTACAGCGCCACGCTCGACGAGGTGCGCGAAGTCATCACCGCCCGCAACCAGCGTTTCACGAACACGCTGGACCGGATCGGCCCGGCGCTGGCCGCCGAATACGGCGCCGTGGTTCGCGAGATCGTGGACGAACAGAACACGCTCGGCCCGGAGGCGGCCGCGCAGATCTCCGGCACGCGGAGCACCGCGATGACGGTGGGCGCCGCGGCGCTCGCCGTCGGCCTCGCGCTGGCCTTCCTGATCGGTCGCTGGATCGCCGGGGCCGTCAAGCGGATGGCCGAGACCATGAACCGGATGGCCGGAGGCGAGCTCGAGATGGCGGTCGCGGGCGACCAGCACAAGCATGAGCTCGGGCTCATGGCGAAGGCGCTGAAGGTGTTCCAGGAGAACGGGCTCGAGAAGCGCCGCCTGGACGCCGAGGCCAAGGAGGCCGTCGAGCGCGACCGTCGGGCCGGCGAGGAGCGGGCGGCGCTGCAGGCGCGGGTCGCCGAGGTGGTCGAGAAGGCGTCGGCCGGCGACTTCGCCTCCCGCGTGGACGCGCGCTTCGAGGACGAGACCCTGAACCAGTTCGGCCAGATGATGAACGGGCTGCTCGACACTGTCTCGAAGGGCGTGGACGAGACGGTGAAGGTGATGGATTCGCTCTCGCGGGGCGATCTCGACGCCGAGATGAGCGGGGCCTACCAGGGCGCCTTCGCCGAGCTGCAGACCAACGTGAACGGCACGGTCCGCAAGCTCCGCCAGATCGTCACCGACATCCAGACCGCCTCCGACCAGATCAAGACCGCCACGGGCGAGATCGCGACCGGGGCGGGGGATCTGTCGTCGCGCGCCGAGAACCAGGCGGCGTCGCTCGAGGAGGTCGCGGCGACGATGGAGGAGATGTCGGCGACGGTGAAGAAGAACGCCGAGAACGCGGTCTCCGCCTCCAACCTGTCCTCGGACGCGCGGGAGCGGGCCGACAAGGGCGGCTCGGTGGTCTCCGAGGCGGTGACGGCGATGAGCCGGATCGAGGAGGGCTCGGGCAAGATCGCCGAGATCGTGACGGTGATCGACGGCTTCGCGTTCCAGACCAACCTGCTGGCGCTGAACGCGGCGGTGGAGGCGGCGCGGGCGGGCGAGGCCGGCAAGGGCTTTGCGGTGGTCGCCTCCGAGGTGCGGACGCTGGCGCAGCGCTCGGCGGAGGCCGCGCGCGACATCAAGGGGCTGATCCAGGAGAGCTCGCACCAGGTCTCGGACGGGGTGCGCCTCGTCACGGAGACGGGCGAATCGCTGAAAGAGATCGTGGACGCGATCCGCCAGGTCTCGGCGACGATCACCGAGATCTCGGAGGCGTCGCGCGAGCAGAGCTCGGGCGTGGACGAGATCACGGCGGCGATCACCTCGATGGACGAGATCACGCAGCAGAACTCGGCGCTGGCCGACGAGAGCGCGTCGGCCGCGCGCGGGCTCGGCGATCAGGCGGAGTCGCTCGAGAAGATGATGGCGTTCTTCACGATCGGCCGCTCGGCTGCGGCCTGGGACGCCGACATCGCCGCCGACGGCGCGGCGGCGCGATACGCCGCCGAGTGAGCGGCGCGGCCGCCGGGGCGACCCCGGCGGCCGCCGCCTTTCGTAGACGCTCCGTTCACCAATTCGCCGTCATCATCGGCGGCGCAGGAACAGATCCGAGGAGACGCGCATGGACGCGGCGACCGAAACCAGAGCCGCCCCGGCGAAGGGGGCGCACAACGCGCACGACTTCCGGCAATTCGTGTCCTTCCTGATCGACGACGAACTCTACGGCGTCGACGTCCAGGCGGTGCGCGAGATCCGGAAATGGTCGCCCGTCACACGCCTGCCGGGCCAGCCCTATTACGCGCGCGGGGTGCTCAACATCCGCGGCGAGGCGCTGCCGGTGCACGATCTGCGCGCCCGTTTCGGCGGCGGCGAGACCGACGCGACCGAGACCAACGTGGTGGTCATCGTCAATCTCGGGTCCTCGAGCGTGGGGTTGCTCGTCGACGCCGTCTCGGACATCATCGACGTCAACGCGACCGAGATCTCCGACGTGCCGGAGGGCGCGCGCGAGGACCATGACGGCGCGATCACCGGCCTCGTCCCGCGCGAGGACAAGATGCTCGCGCTGGTGGACGTGGCCAAGCTCTTCTGAGACGGCGGGGAGCGGGCGTCGCTTCGCCCGCTCTTTTCGTCGCGCAGCGGTGCTGCGCAGAACCGGCGGTCCGGCCTGCGCTCAGGAAACGCGCTGCTTGAAGAAGGTGTCTTTCCTCACGATCAGGCCGGCGCGAAAGGTCAGGACGTCGATGCTGCGGCAGACGTCTGTCTCGCCCGATTTCGCGGTCGCCGTGCGCAGATACTCGCAGTAGGCCTTCTCGCCGGCGATGCGGGCGTCGAGCGTCTCCCAATGGACGCGCTCCGTCCTCTCGAACAGGCCGCCGAACGCCGCGCGGATCGCCGCCTTGCCCTCGAACCGCGTTCCGTGGACCTCAGGCCCCGCCGCGTGGTCAAAAACGGCGTCCTCGGCGAAGAACGCCATCACCGCATCGATGTCGTTGCGGTTGAAGGCCTCGTCCATCGCTTCAAGCAGCGCGGGCGTCGGGGCGTCGGCGTCTGTCATCAAGAGGCTCCTTCAGGCGACGAACGGCCAGGTCGTCAGCGGCGGATGAGGGCGAGGCTGCGGCGGAAGAACTCGCTTTCTGCGTCGGCGAGCAGGTCAAGCTCGTCGAAATGGTCGACGTCCGGCGCGACATAGAGGGTCACGGACCTCTCGGGCGTGGCGTAGGCCTCCGCATACATGCGCGCCTGCCGGTGGAACTCGGCCGTCTCGGCGCCGCCGACGACCACCATCTGCGGGGCGTTCGTGACAGGCGGATGCCGGGTCATCGGGCTCTGCGCCTCGGCCTCGGCCACGTCCATGCGGATCCCGGCGTTGAGCGCCGCCGTGCGCCGCACGGGCTCCAGCCAGCTGAGCGGCGAGACGGGGATCCCCGCCTTCACGAGATCGGCGGGCAGATCCGCCGCGCGGGCGGGCCAGTCCGTCGCCATCATCATCTGCGTGATGTGGCCGCCGGCCGAGTGCCCCATCACCGAAAGGCGGTCGCGGTCGAGTCCGAGCTCGGCGGCGTTGCGCCAGAGAAACGCCAGCGCCTCGCGCGCCTCTTCCGAGATGCGGGTGATCGTGACGGCCGGGCAAAGGTCGTAGCCGACCACCGCGACGTTGACGCCGGCGTCGACGAAGGGCTCTGCGAGGAAGCTGTAGATGCTCTTGTCGCCCCGCTGCCAGTAGCCGCCGTGGAAATAGACGAGGGTCGGCGCGGCCTGGTCGCCGGCGACGAAGAGGTCGAGCCGCTGCTTCTCGCCCTCGCCGTAGCGGATGTCGGTTCTGCTGCGCAGCCGTGCGCGCGCCGCGGCGCTCGCCTCGGACCAGGCCGGGATCACCGTGACCTCGTAGTCCGGCCGGCCCGCGCGCAGGTTGTATTGCGCGTCGAACTCGGCGTCGGTGAAGCGTTCGTGGAAGGTCAGGGCGTCGTCCATGTCAGAGCACCCCTTCCGACGCGCTCTCGCGCTCCAGCGCCCGCCAGTCGTCCGGGGTCCGGCCGAAGAAGCGCATCACGTGTTTCCGGTAGGCGGGGCGCGCGGCGAGCCTCTCATGCCAGGCTGCGAGATGGGGCAGGGAGGGCCGATCCGCCTCGACGTTGAGCCAGCGATAGACGACGCAGCCGAGCGGGATGTCGCCCATCGTGAAGCGCTCCCCCGCGACGTAAGGAAGACTCGCGAGATGGGCGTCGAGCAGGCCGAGGACCTCCGCCGCCTCCCGCGCCCAATGCGCGACGACGGCCGGGTCGCGCGCCTCCGGCTCCGTGCGCACCGTCGCGAAGAACAGTTTGATGACCGGCGGGAAGGCGCGCGAGGCGCTCCAGTCCATCCACTGATCGGCCAGCGCGCGGCGCTGCGGATCCTCCGGGCAGAGCCCGCCGTGGTCGTGGCGATGGCAGAGATACCGCACGATGGCGTGGCTCTCCCAAAGGCAGAAATCGCCGTCGCGGATCGCCGGGATCATCCGGTTGGGGTTGATCCGGGCGTACTCCTCGGTGTCGAGCTTGCCGAAGCTCCCGCCCGCCAGCATCAGCCGATAATCGAGGCCAAGCTCCCCAAGGGTCCAGAGCACCGGGATCACGTTGGAGGAATAGGGCCGCCCCCAGACCTCAAGCATCGACGAGGTCCGCCGCCGCCGGCTCGGTCCCGAACTGCGGAACCACATGCTCGAACAGCCGCTCCCAGCTCGCCCGGATCTTGGCGTAGGGCACGCCGGTGTACTGCTGCATCAGCACGAGGTGATCGAGGCCCGTCGTCTCCCGATGCTCGGCGAAGCGCTCGGCCACGTAGGCCGCGTCGCCCACCACGATGATCCCGCGGGCGTTCAGGAAGTCGAACCAGTCCATCGACTCCTCCTCCAGCGTCATCTCCTCGCCGATGTCCAGATAGCCGTGCTTGGTCCACTCGCCCGCTGGGCGCGAGCCGCCGAGGAACTCGTAGAAGCCGTTGATCGCGGGGCGCACGGTGTCGACCGCCTCGCGCATGGTCTCGCCGACATAGACCGCCATGCAGACGCCCACGCCCTGTCCCAGCGGCGCCGGGCGCCCGAGCCGCGCCGAGAGCGCGTCGCGATAGGGCTCCCAGCACGCCAGCGTGCGCTTCGGCGCCGAGGCCATGGAGATCACACCCCAGCCCTTCGACCCGGCCTCCGGGAAGGTCGGCGGCGCGTTGGACATCAGCCAGACCGGCGGGTGCGGGTCCTGGTAGGGCCGCGGGTGGACGTACATCGCCTTATATTCGCCGTCGGGGCCGTGATAGCGCGGGTCGAGCGGCTCGAAGAAGCGGTTGGTCTCCTTCCAGCCGGGGACAGGGAACTCCCAGAACTCGCCCTTGTGGGTGAACGCCTCGTCGGTCCACGCCTTGAGGATCACCTCCAGCGATTCCCGGAACAGGCGGAACACCCTGTCGTTGTCGCGGCGGTCGGCGTCGGGGTTGAACTGGATCGTGGCGCGCTCGTTGATGCCCTTGGCGACGCCGAAATCGACGCGCCCGAGGCTCATGTTGTCGAGCATCGCCACGTCCTCGGCGACGCGCAGCGGGTGCCAGTCGGGCAGCACCACCGGGCAGGTGCCGACCCGCAGCCGCTTGCAGTGCGCGGCGACATGCGCGCCCATCTGGATCGGGTTGGGCGGCGCGTTCATGTAACCGTTATGGGCGAAATGGTGCTCGGTGAACCATGCGGTGGTGAAGCCGGCCTGCTCGGCGAGAAGGGACTGCTCGCGGATCATCTCCAGCGCGCGCGGCCAGGGGATGGTCTCGCCCGGGCTGAAATTCGGAATGAGGTCGAATCGCATGGCCGTTCCCTCCTGCGCATCCGGTTGAATTTCCGCGCCCGATTTTACTGTGAGAGAATCCATCTCGAAAAATCAACCGAATTCTCCTAGGCTGGGAGCATGGCCGACGATCACGCCGCCGACGCCCAGGATCCCACCGACGCCGAACTGCTCGGCGCCGAGATTCGCCAGGTGCGCAAGGCGCGCGGGCTGACGCTCGACGCGCTCAGCGATCAGGTCGGCTGCTCGACGGCCTATCTCAGCCGGATCGAGCGGGGGACGGCGCGGGTCTCCGTCGAGCTTCTGGGCCGCATCGGCGCGGCCCTTGGCGTCGAGCCGACATGGTTCTTTCCCCGGCGACGGGGGGCTGGGCCGCTCGAACGGCGTCACGTCGTGCGGCGCGCGGACCGGCGGCCGCTCAGCGACATGTACACCCGGTCCAAGGAGGAGCTCGGCTTCGAAGACTCGCTCCTTTCCAGCACCCTGTCGGGGCGGTGCTATCTGCTGCTCTCGCGCTTTCCGCCGTCGGCCGGCGCGCCGCCCGAGCCCGAGCAAGGCTACGCCTTCGACGGCGAGCAGCACGGCCTCGTGCTCGAAGGCGAGGTGGAGTTGCGGCTGGGCGACGAGACGATCGCCCTCGAGGCGGGCGACAGCTTCTCCTATCCCTCCATGATCGCGCACCGCTTCCGCAATCGGCGCGACGCCGAAGCGGTCATGGTGTGGGCGATGGCCCCCGTGCGGATCAGCTGGTGAGCGCTCCCGAAGGACGCTTGTGGGGCGGCGCGCCGCCGCTCAGGATCGCCCAAGCCTCGTCCGGCGCGGCCTCCGGGGCGGCGACCCGCATCAGCAGAACCTTCATGTCGAGCGACGGCAGCACGCCGGCGAGGTTCGCGAGGGCCCCGTTCTTCACGCTGTCGGCGCTGAGCGACTCGGGCACCCACGCGACCCCGATGGCGGCGAGCGCGCATTTCAGCGCAGCGGGCGTCAGCGCCGTCTCGAGCTTGGTGCGAATGCGGCAGACGCGGGCCATCTCGGGAAAGAGGGCCTTTCGCTGGACGATCCCGAGGAACACGTCCTCCGGATAGGCGACGACCGGTAGCGCGCCCGACGCGAAGGCCGCGTTGAGGTCGGCCGCGCCGTCGGCGGCGAAGACCGGAACGAGCCGGTCGAGGCCCACCGCCGCCGCCTCCAGAAACTCGCGCCCCGCGATCGGCGCGGTCTCGCCGACGTCGTACACCAGCGCGAAATCGGCTTCGCGCGTCAGCAAGCGCGTCACGCATTCGTCGCGGTTGGCCGAGCGCAGACGCACGTCCAGGTCGAGACCGGCGAGCTGGTGTATCAGGTCGGGCGCGCGGGCGGTCGTGATCGCATGCTGGCTCGCGATCACGAGCCGCCGCCGGGCGCTGCGCGCGCCGCCGCGCAGCCCTTCGCCCACGCCGCGCAGCACGGCCGCCGCCTCCCGCATCCGCTCGACCTGGTCGACGACATGGGGGCGCAGCCGGGCGGGCCGCGCGCTCCGGTCGAACAGCTCCGTTCCAAGCGCCGTCTCGATCGCCCGCAGCCGCCGCGAGAAGGCCGGCTGCGACAGCAGCCGCCGCTCCGCCGCCGCCTGAAACGAGCCGGTCTCGGCCACGGCGAGGATATCTTCGAGCCATTCCAGCCGCATCGGCGCCCATCCGTTCGGCAGATTGCAGGAGTTGCATGTTAACCGGCGTATTTCGCATTTGAAGGGCGACGGCGCGGCGTCGCAGCATATGTCTCCTGAACGAGGAGTCCGCCATGCATCTCGCCCGCTTTCCGCGCGTCCGCGTCGCGCACCTGCCGACGCCGCTCGAGCCGCTGGAGCGGCTGTCGGCCGAACTCGGCGGGCCCGAGATATGGATCAAGCGCGACGACTGCACCGGTCTCGCGACCGGCGGCAACAAGACCCGCAAGCTGGAGTTTCTGATGGCGGAGGCGCGCGATCAGGGCGCCGAAATCGTGCTGACCCAGGGCGCCACCCAGTCGAACCACGCCCGCCAGACCGCGGCCTTCGCCGCGAAGCTCGGCATGGACTGCCATATCCTGCTCGAGGACCGCACCGGCTCGACGGACCCGAACTACAACCACAACGGCAATGTGTTCCTCGATCTGCTCCACGGGGCCACCACCGAGAGGCGCCCCGGCGGGCTCGACATGAACGCTGAACTCGACGGCGTGGCGGAGACGATGCGGGCCGAGGGGCGCAAGCCCTACGCCATTCCCGGCGGCGGTTCGAACCCGACCGGCGCGCTCGGCTACGTGGACGCCGCGCAGGAGCTGATGGCGCAGGCCGACGCGATGGGTCTGGCGATCGACCATCTCGTGCACGCGACGGGCAGCGCGGGGACGCAGGCGGGGCTGATCGTCGGGCTGAAGGGCGTCAACGCCCAGGTGCCGCTGCTCGGGATCGGCGTCCGCGCGCCGAAGCCGAAGCAGGAGGAGAACGTCTACAAGCTCGCCTGTGCCACCGCCGAGAAACTGGGCGTCCCCGGGATCGTCGCGCGCGAGGACGTGGTCGCGAACACCGATTACGTCGGCGAGGGCTACGGCATTCCGCGCGAGGACACCATCGCCGCAATCGAGATGTTCGCGCGGCTCGAAGGCGTCCTGCTCGACCCGGTCTATTCCGCGAAAGGCGCGGCGGGGCTGATCGACCTCTGCCGCAAAGGGCGTTTCAAGAAGGGCGAGCGAGTCGTCTTCCTGCACACCGGCGGCGCGGTGGGCCTGTTCGGCTACACCTCGGCCTTCGCCTTCGCCGGGCCCGCCTCGGGGTGAGCGGCATGGAGCGCCCCGTCTTCACCGGCAGTTTCACCCAGCAGGAGCCGATCCCGGAGGACGGGATCGCGGCGGCCGTGGCGGTGATGCGCTCTGGGCGGCTCCATCGCTACAACCTCGCTCCGGGCGAGCGGTCGGAGACGGCCGCGCTCGAGACCGAATTCGCGGCGAGCGTGGGCGCGCGCCACTGCCTCGCCTGCGCCTCCGGCGGCTACGCGATGCAGCTCGCTCTGCGCGCCTGGGGCGTGCGCGCGGGCGAGCCGGTGCTCACCAACGCCTTCACCCTGTCGCCGGTGCCCGGCGCCATCGCCGCGGTCGGGGCCGAGCCGGTGCTGGTCGAGACGACGCCGGACCTCGTGATAGACCTCGACGATCTCGCCGCGAAGGCGGAGGCGAGCGGCGCGCGCCTGCTGCTGCTCTCGCACATGCGCGGCCACATCGCCGACATGGACGCGCTCGCGCGGCTGCTCGACCGCCTCGGCGTCGCGCTGATCGAGGATTGCGCGCACACGATGGGCGCGACCTGGGCGGGGCGGCCGACGGGGACCTTCGGCGCCGCCGGCTGCTTCAGCACGCAGACCTACAAGCACGTCAACTCCGGCGAGGGCGGGTTGCTCGTCTCCGACGACGCTTCCCTCGCGGCGCGCGCGGTCGTGCTCTCGGGCAGCTACATGCTCTACGACCGTCACGAGGCCGCTCCGCCGCCTGAGGCGTTCGTCGACATCCGCCTCGATGCGCCGAACATGAGCGGCCGGATGGACGACCTCCGCGCCGCGATCCTGCGCCCTCAGCTCGCGGCGCTGCCGAAGAACGCGCGGCGGTGGAACGCGCTCTACGCCGCCGTGGTCGAGGCGCTCAGCGGGGTCGAGGGGCTGCGTCTGCCGCATCGCCCCGAGGCCGAGGGCTATGTCGCAAGCTCGATCCAGTTCCTCTGTCGGAACCTCGCCGGCGCCGCGGCGGACGATTTTCTCGCCCGCTGCAGCGGCCGTGGCGTGGACTTGAAATGGTTCGGTGCGCCCGAGCCCGCCGCCTACACCAGCCGCCACGCCCACTGGCGGTACGTCGCGGCGCAGCGTCTGCCGCAGACCGATGCGGTGCTCGCCGGCCTCTTCGACATGCGTCTGCCGCTCACCTTCACCGTCGACGACGCGGGCCTGATCGGTCGCATCATCCGCGAAAGCCTCGCGGAGACCCGCGCCGCCGCGCTCATGGGGGCCGCCTGATGCCCGCGCCCATCGTGGGTGTCCTCGGCGGCATGGGGCCGGAGGCGACGGTCGACCTCATGCGCCGCGTCATCGCCGCGACGCCTGCGCAGGATGACGCCGACCACGTCCATCTGCTCGTGGACCAGAATCCGAAGGTCCCCTCCCGCATCAAGGCGCTGATCGAGGGGACGGGCGAGAGCCCCGCACCGACGCTGGAGGCCATGACGCGCCGCCTGATCGGCGCGGGAGCCGACGCGATCGCGATGCCTTGCAACACCGCGCACGGCTATCTGGACGCGATCCGCGAGGCGGCGGGAGGGGTCCCGGTCTTCGACATGGTGGCGCTGACCGCCGAGAGCATCGCCGCGATGCGCCCGAAGCCCGCCCGGGTCGGACTGCTCGCCTCGACCGCGGTCCACATCACCGGCCTCTACGACCGCGCGCTCGCCGCGCGCGGGATCGAGGCGGCTTTTCCACAGAGCCAGGACGCGGTGATGGACGCGATCCGCGCCGTGAAGCGCGGCGACGTCGGCGCCGGGCCGCGCGCCGCGATGCGCGCCGCCGCGGCCGAGCTGGCGGCCGACGGCGCCGACGTCCTGCTGATCGCCTGCACCGAGCTTTCCGCCCTGGCCGAGGCGCCGCTTCCGGAAGCGCGGATGCTCGACGCGATGGATGTGCTCGCGGAGGCGATCGTCGCCTTCGCCGCCGAGGGAGACACCCCGAAGCCGGGCCGGTCCGGCGCGACGGGGACGATCAACGACAACGAGACCGGCCGCAACACGACTCAAAGCAGGGAAACCGACGCATGAAGACCGCCGCCTCCCGCCTCGCGCTCGCCGCGGGCCTCTTCTCCGCCGCGCCCGCCATGGCCGCTGATATCGTGATCGGCGTGCCGAACTGGGCCTCCGTGAACGCCACCGCCCACGTCCTTGAAGTGGTGATCGAGCAGAACTTCGGCCTCGACGTCGAGCTGCAGAACGGAACGAACCCGATCGTGTTCGAGGCGATGGACAAGGGCTCGATGCATGTCCACCCCGAGGTCTGGATGCCGAACCAGGAGAACCTGCACAACACTTACGTGCAGGAGAACGGCACCGTCGTGATGAACACGAACCCGGTTCAGGCCGAGCAGGGCATGTGCGTGCCGAGCTACATCGCCGAGGAATACGGCATCACCTCGATCGACGACCTGACCGACCCGGACAAGATGGCGATCTTCGACAAGGACGGCGACGGCACGCCGGAGGTCTGGATCGGCGCGCCGGGCTGGGCCTCGACCATCGTCGAGCGCGTGCGCGCCCGCTCCTACGGCTACGACCAGACCATGGAGCTCGAGGAGTTCGACGAGACTGTCGCATACGGCAACCTCGACAACGCGATCAACGCCGGCGAGCCCTGGATCGGCTTCTGCTACAAGCCGCACTACATTTTCGTCATGCACGACCTGTTCGTGCTTGAGGAGCCGCCGCACGACCCCGAGACCTGGACCATCGTGCAGCCGACGGACGACCCGGCCTGGCTCGAGAAGTCGCAGGCCTCGACCGCCTGGAAGGGCGCGACGCTCCACCTGCACTACGCCAAGGCGCTGCAGGAGGAATACCCGGAAGTCGCCGCGCTGTTCGAAGCCTACGACATGCCGGGCGACGCGCTGTCGCTGATGGGCAAGGCCCTCGCCGTGGACGGCATGGACGCGAGCGCCTTCGCCGAGCAGTGGGTCGCCGACAACGAGGAGCTCGTCATCGGCTGGCTGACCCAGTGAGCCGCTGGGCGGCCGCCTTCCCGCGGCCGCCCCTCCCACACCGGCGGAGGAGGGCGCGATGACCGACGCGGTCGTGCGGCTGAGCCATGTCTGGAAGGTGTTCGGCGCCCGCGCCGAGGAGGCGATCTCGGCGGTCGAGCGCGAGGGCATCTCCAAGGCCGAGGCGCTGGAGCGGTACGGCTGCGTCATCGGCGTGAAGGACGCCAGCTTCGAGGTCGCCCGCGGCGAGATATTCTGCATCATGGGCCTGTCCGGCTCCGGCAAGTCGACGCTTGTGCGCCACGTCAATCGCCTGATCGAGCCGACCGCGGGGACCATCGAGGTGCTCGGCCGCGACGTCGGCCGGCTCTCCGAGCCGGACCTCCGCGCGATGCGCGCGCAGCATGTCGGCATGGTGTTCCAGCACATGGGGCTGATGCCGCACCGCTCGGTCCGCGACAACGTCGCCTATCCGCTGGAGGTGCGCGGCGTGCCGAAGTCGCGCCGCTGGGCGGTGTCGGAATACGCGCTCTCGCAGGTCGATCTGGTCGGCTACGAGGACCGGATGCCGAAGGAGCTTTCGGGCGGCATGCAGCAGCGCGTCGGCATCGCCCGCGCGCTCGCGTCCGACCCCGAGATCCTGCTGATGGACGAGCCCTTCTCGGCGCTCGATCCGCTGATCCGCCTGCAATTGCAGGACCAGTTCATCCAGCTCGTGGACCGGCTGAAGAAGACGACGCTCTTCATCACCCACGACCTCGACGAGGCGATCCGCATCGGCCACCGCATCGCGATCATGAAGGACGGCGTGATCGTCCAGATCGGCACGCCGGAGCAGATCGTGACCAACCCCGCCGACGACTACGTGCGCGAATTCGTGCAGGGCATCTCGCGGCTGAAGCTGGTGAAGGCCCACACCATCATGGAGCCCATCCGCGCGACCAACGGCGCGCTGGAGGGCGCCCCGGAGGCCGACGAGAGCGCGGACCTCGACGCCCTCATCGACCTCTCCGTCGGCTCCGAGAAGCCCATCGTCATCACCGAAGGCGGCGCCCCCGTCGGCATCGTGACCAAGGAGACGCTGCTTCGCGGCATCCAGGGAGGCAAGGTATGACCGACGCGACGCTCGACGGCCCGATCCCCGGCGAGGCGCAGGAGCCCCGCCAGGTCGCCGCCGCCTCCGAGATCGAGGTGGACCGCGCCGAACTCGACGCCTCCATCGCCCGCTTCGCCGGGACCAACGGCGAATACTACGCCGAGGCCTTCCACCGCATCCACGAGAGCGCTGGCGCGCTGCCGCGCACCTTCAACTGGGCGGCGGCGCTGCTCGGCCCGCTCTGGGCGGCGGCGCGGGGCGTCTGGGGCTTCTTCTGGGGTTTCCTGCTGCTCGAGATCATCGCCTGGGTGCAGATCGGCCGCGGCTGGTGGGGCCAGCTCGGCGCCGACGACCTCGACCAGGCCGAACGCCAGCAGGCGCGCGCCGACCAGTTCCTCGAACGCGCCGAGGCGGCGCGGCAGGCGGGCGAGGACCCGTCGCGCTTCGAGACGCTCGCCGGCAACCTGATGCGCGCCGCCGAACGCTCGCGCGAGACGGCGGAGGCGGCTGCCGCCGACGCGCAGCAGGTGCTGCTGCTCGGGCTGGTCCTGCTGGTCCTGTTCAAGGCGATCCAAGGCGTCTGGGCCAACGTCGCCTATGAGAAGCAGTATTCGAACTGGCGGATCGAGCCGGAGCGCGTCGAGTCCGGAGGAAGC
>AACY020172547.1_pt1 | contig 17465 bp, 21 predicted proteins | sample 267378 | NCBI WGS metagenome assembly AACY02 (sample SAMN02954345, study PRJNA13694) | marine metagenome | biome: aquatic; feature: ocean; material: water; isolation source: isolated as part of a large dataset composed predominantly from surface... | reverse complement strand
AATTGGGATAGCAGGTTGCAATGACAAGGGGGTTCCGACTGTTTAATAAAAACACAGGTGACTGCTAGTCCGAAAGGATGTGTATAGTCGCTGAATCCTGGCCGGTGCTGGTACCTAAAACTTGGGTTCAACCGAGCTAAGGGCCAGTTAACGCCGGGAGTAACTCTGACTCTCTTAAGGTAGCCAAATGCCTTGTCGGGTAAGTTCCGACGTGCATGAATGGAACAACGAGAGCCCCACTGTCCCCGCCTACAACCCGGTGAAGCTACATAAGGTGGACGAACAGTCCATCATCTTCCATCGGGGAGAGAAGACCCCGTGGAGTTTTACTGCAGCTTGTGCTTGCGGTATAGTTGACATTGCATAGTGTATCTGGTAGCCATGCTTGACGTCCTCCGGGATGTTAAGAAGCGTCGTTGTAACACCAGACCTTGTTTGCAGTATCGCTTATCAGGTGAAGACCTGAGACACGTGCAGGTGGGCAGTTCGGCTGGGGCGGCACCCCTTTGAAAAGATATCAAAGGGGCCCAAAGTTCAGCTCAAACGGGTCAGAAATCCGTTGAAGAGGGCAAAGCCAAAAGCTGGATTGACTGGATCTCCAAACGCACGGGATCCAGAGACGAAAGTCGGGCTTAGCGATCCTTCGTGTGCCCACTATTGGGGCCCGGAGGTGACAGAAAAATTACCCCAGGGATAACAGGCTCGTCGCGGGCGAGAGCTCCTATCGACCCCGCGGTTTGGTACCTCGATGTCGGCTTTTCCTATCCTGGTCCTGCAGCAGGGGCCAAGGGTGAGGCTGCTCGCCTATTAAAAGGGAACATGAGCTGGGTTTAGACCGTCGTGAGACAGGTCGGTCTCTGCCTGATGGAAGTGTGGTTATTTGAGGGGAAGTTGCTCCGAGTACGAGAGGAACAGAGCAGCGTGGCCACTGGTTTACCGGTTGTCTGACAAGGCAGGCCGGGCAGCTAAGCCATCTGGGCTAAGCGCTGAAAGCATCTAAGCGCGAAACCCTTCCTGAAACAAAATAACCTTTCTTACGATGGAGGTCGGTAGTAGAAGACTACTTTGATAGGATGGAGGTATAGATCACAAGCTTCGGCGAGTGGTGAGCCTGCCATTACTAATAGACCAACGCACTGGTTAGCCACATTACATAGAGACTATGCGCGATGATTTTTTCATCAAAATCAAACCTAGTGTAAACTAGGTTTTGATTTTAAAATTACACGACTACGAATCTTTTATTATCCACGAATTGATGTATTTCTCAATGAGCGATACACAATACCAATTTTATGAATCGAAATGTTTCCAATTAACACAGGAAAAAGAAATCCGTTTTGCTGGAATAATTGATGAAGCAGGAAAACTAGTGGCAGGTGGTTTCAAGAAAGGAATCACACCGCTTGAAAATAACGAAAATAAACTAGATGATTTTATGGAATTCGCCTCAAAATTATCTCTGAGAAAGGAATTTGATAAAACACTAGGACCAATTAATTATCTTGCAGCAAGAAGGGATAAACTAGTTTTGATTAGTTTCCCATTTCCTATCAGTCGATTTGTTTTATTGATATCTGCCGAACCAAGTGTTGACATTGAGAGTCTTGCAAAAAGAGTAGTATCTATTTTTAGTGTGCCAACATAAAATACAATCAGAACTATTTTTCAACATCATTTTGCCATTATCCTCGATACCAGATACGATCAAAAGGGCTAAAATTTATCTACTTCAAAAGTGGAAAACAGCTAATCCATGCTTGAAGCCTTTGTAAATGTAGATGGCAGCAAGATTAGATATCTCAAGTCAGGAACTGGTAAGAAGAATCTCTTACTTGTTCATGGTCTTGGGGCATCAGCAGAAAGATGGGAATCAGTAATACCTAGTTTTAGCAATGATTATACTGTTTATGTCCCAGATTTGATAGGATTTGGACTCAGCGATAAACCAAGCGCTGATTACTCTACTGAATTTTTTGCCAATTTCCTATCATCATTTTTGAGAGAAATTAATGTAACCTCTGCAACTGTGATAGGCTCTTCACTTGGAGGACAAATCGCAGTTGAATATGCATCTCTTAATCAAAAAAAAGTTGAAAAACTAATACTAGTTTCTCCTGCAGGCGCAATGAAACAATCAACTCCGGCATTAGATGCTTACATAATGGCTGCACTCTATCCTGATCCTGAAACTGCAAAAAATGCTTTTTCTATGATGTCTGGGTTAAACAAGGATGTTAATCAGACTACAATTGATGGCTTTGTACAAAGAATGCAGATGCCAAATGCAAAATATGCATTCATGTCTACAATACTTGGATTAAAAAATGCACCAGAGATATCTACAAAGTTAGAAATTCTCGAGATACCAACTTTGGTAATTTGGGGAGAATTAGACCCTGTAATTCCAATTAGATATGCCCAACATTTTGTTAAAAATATTCGTGATTGCAGATTTTATCAAATGGAGAGCTGTGGGCATACGCCGTATGTTGAATCACCGAAAGAATTTGTAAAAATCGTTCTTGATTTCATACGATAACTGTGCTATCTTTAAATAACAAACTTGCCAAATTATACCAATGATTGGTACTAGCAACCAAGATTATTTGTCAATGTTTCAAGAATGGGTGCAGAAAGGTGGACGTGCACAAGCAGAATTTATGAAAGCATTTTCTGAATACATGGCAAGCAATCAAAAATTTGATCCAGTAAATTCAATTAAAGAACTAACTGAAAAATCTTCAGAGGTTCAATCAAACCTAATGTCAAATATCTCAAATGTTCAAAAAAACATGATGGAACAATTCTTTAACATGGGAAATCTGATGCAGAACTTTGCCGGTTGTGGTGCTTTCAAAACAACAATTGGCAGTAATGGTAGAATTTCAATTCCTGAGGCGGAAAGAGACGCACTCAGAATTAATGAGGGTGACCTGGTTCAGGTTGTCGTAATTCCACTAGAGAAAAAGAAACGTCAGTCTTAGGATTTTTCTTTAATCCACTGTGAGAGTTCTGGTAAAATTTGTTTCTGTGAGAATGAACTCGCAATCATTCCAACATGACCAATAGGATAAACTCTCATTGTTTTATCTTCACTAGAAACAGCATAGTAAATTGGCATACTACACTCTGGTGATACTAAATGGTCACCAACAGCAACCTGTACAAAAATCGGCATGGAGATATTTTTGAGGTTAATCTGTTTACCACCAACGTACATTTTATTTTGTATTAACAAATTTTCTTGATAGATATCTCTCATCCACTGTCTGAATAATTCTCCTGGAATCGGTGGTGTATCGCTGAGCCATTTTTCAACACGCAAAAAATTATCGACAAAATCTTTATCATGGATATTTTTGAAAAATTTATAGTATTTTTCTAATCCTTGTTCAAATGGCTTTAGAATTGAAAAGCAATAATACATGAATTCTGGAGGCATGTTTCCCATCGTATCTACTAACATGTCGATTTTCATGTGTTTTGCCATGTTACTAACAACAGTAGTATCTTTCCAACCATCAATTACGGGGGCTGTAACGATCAAATTACGCACCTTTTTAGGATGTAATGACGAATAAATCGTGGCTATAGTTCCACCAGTACAATATCCTTGAACTGAAATATTATCCACTTGTGATTCTTTTCTTATGTGGTCTACACAGTTATCCATGTATAGATTAACATAGTCATCAAAATCAAGATACTTGTCAATATTTGAAGGAGTTCCCCAATCTATCATGTATACATCTATCCCTTCTTCGAGAAGTTTTCTCACCCAGCTCTTTTTTTGCTGGATATCTAAAATATGAAAACGATTGATAATTGCATAACTAATGAGTAATGGTGTTTTGATCTGTTTTTCTTCTAGTGGTCTATAATGGAGTAATCTCATCTTATCTTGTTCATAGACTACATCGTAGGGTGTTGATTCGAGAGATATTTCATCTGGTGCCGGAACTAGTTTAGGTGCTTCGGATACATTTTTTGAAAAACTCAAAAATTCTTCTACTAACTTTGGATCAATTATCTCACTCTGCATTAAGACCACCGTCATTTTTTTCAAGCTTTGTAATGCGTTTTCTTAATTCATGAAGTTCTTTGTAAACTTCATCAATTTCTTTTCTTGTTGGCAATTTCATTGATTGTAAGATTACGTTGGTGATATTTTCCCAATGTTTGCTTAATTCCAATTCTGCTGATACTAATTTACCATAATTATCTCCAAATTTTTCAGAATCAAAAAGTTGAGTAAAATCATTTTCAAAAATATCTATCCAAACACGCTTGTAAGCTTCAAGATTTTCAATATCTTGTGGTATTTGAGGAATTTTTGCATTGACTTTTTTTTGTGAATCAATCCAAGTTTCAGATAGCTGCTTGTAATATTCTGACACTCTATTGTTAAATTCAATTAGATCTTGATTGGCATCAATTAATTCTGTTATTACCTTCTTTGCATCATTAGACCAATTTCTGGCAGGACCTACTGAAGTTAATGCGATGGGTTTGCCAGACATTAAGTGCAGTAAATCTGTCCAGAATATCGAGGCATGTTTGAAATAATCGAGTGGAAGATTGACGTCCTTCGACATGCTCATTAAATACACAAGATCTCAATAAATAGTTCGGCTTCCTATATGGTCTGTATATTGAGGAAAATCTAAATGGAAAAAGAAGCATTAATTGAATCCGTAAAAAAATTAGACTCGTCACTGCGATTCGTGGGTCTGATTAATTCCAAAGGTCACTTGGAAGCTGGTGGTATGATTGATGGAAAAAGAACACTAGAAGATACTAAAAAAGACGAAATGCTATACATGGAACTTGCTCTTCGTGTCAGAATGCGTCAGGAATTTGATCAGGAATTAGGCCCTGTAAAATTCGCAATGTCTTACAGAGATAAAGTTATAGTAATGAGTTTTCCAGTCAATAAAGAAATCCTACTAATCTCTGCAGAGACTAGTCTAGATTTTTCTAAATTTCCATTTGAGACACTTAAAATATTGGAGCAATACCGTAAGTGAAAAAATCAGATTAGTTTAAGATACGACAAGATTATTTTTATCCAATGGAAAAGAATCTCATAATTTTTTTGACTTTGATATCTACTGTCGGATTGATGCCATTTATTTATGCGGAAGTTAGTATTCCAAAAAATGAACTAATTGGTTACTATGATTCACAAGGGATTTACACAATTGTAGGTGCAGTCAGAAATACGGAAAACTATCCAATACAGTCTTCACTACATCTTAAAGTTCTTGATGATGACAAAATAATTTCTGTTGATCAAATATTGCCAGTGGTTTTTCCAAACAAGGACATTCCGTTTAAAATCAAGGTTAATGGTGTTACTGGAAAAACAGCTGCTATCTCAAAATATGATATTTCATTCAAGCAAGTATTGGATGCAACCGAATCTAAAGTTGGAGTAGTTTATGATCGAACTCTGAAAAAACACTCAGATGGACACTTGACAGGGAAAATAATTAACCATGGAAATTCAACTCAATACAACGTTAAGGTATATGCAACTCTTCATGGAGAAAATAATACTTTTGTTGATACTGCAAAAAATATAGAAAAAATCGACAAAATTGAGCCTGGGCAAATAGTTGAATTTACCATGTATCCAGATCCTAACACTGCTCAAGATGTTAACTATTACAGCTGTTTTGGAATTGGCGATGAAACAATCACTCCACTGGCTGCCACACGATTTGGTGAGAAGTTCAATTTTCGTTTTGATTCTTCAGCATCTTTTGTTGTTGAGGGATTTGATAAAACAGGAACTAAATTATCACTTTATGGGATTAACTCTTTTAAATTTCCAACATATGTTAATTTTGAATTTCCAATGACTTCAAAATATGAAAAGTTTTCAGTTACTATGAATGAAAAAATAATACCTTTTGTTCAAAGTCTAGATGAACAAGGAAATTGGCATGTTGCGTTTGATGTTCCAGGTTCTACTCAGGTTGCCATTTTAATTTCCGGATTTGAAAGTTCAGATTCTAAAATTTCAGAAAAAATTGAAAATGATCAAGAAATGGAAAAACCTAAAATTTCAGAAAAAACAACAGTATTTGGATTTGAAGGATTTCTGTATCTTATTGTTATTTTGATTCTTATAATGATTGGAATTGCTATTTTCAAAATTTCCCAAAAGAAAAGAAAATAATCAATTAAAAATAAAGATTAAATCTATTCCTTTAGTTTTGTTTTAATTTTGGTTTAATTATAATCATCATTCCATACATCTGGGTAGTTTACCATCATGTTTTTCTTGATATTCTTTGAGAATCTCATGACCAAGTTCCTTGAAGTTCGGGGTAAGGGAATATCTGAATCGTTTGGATTCTTTTATACAAGAGTTGTTCAACGATTCTAAAATGGACTCTCTTAGATTGGAAGTGTTTCCGATATGCAGAATTTTCATTGCTGCATGCATCATGTAGACGCCTGGTTCTTGTGGAGTCTTTAAAATTTCATCATGATTATAATCAAGCCAATCTGACCATGAAATTTCAGTCATAATGTGTATGTTTTGTTTCCTTTTTTTGAATGTTATTTATCTAATAATCCTTTTAGGCCTACACAGCGATTTCTAATTGTGACTTCTGTAACTCCTGCGGCTAAAGATATGTCTTTTTGTGATCTTATTTCTCCATTAGAAACACATGCTAAATACAATGCTGCTGCAGCCAGACCCATAGGATCTTTGCCTGCCACCATGCCGATGACTTTGGCCTTGTTTAGGATTTCCATTGCCTTTCTCTTGGTTTTCTCTGAGAGATTTGCAACACTTGCAATTCTCGCAATTCCTTTTGTTGGATCAGCAACAGGCATTTTCAAGTCCAATTCTTTGAAAATTAATCTGTAACATCTTGCCACATCTTTACGTCTAATGTTAATACTATCTGCCACATCATCTAAAGTTCTAGGTGTTTCAGTATTTCTACACGCCGCATAAAGACACGCTGCAATTAATCCGTGAATTGATCTACCTCTGACTAGTTTCTTTTCCATAGCCTTTCTGTAAATATATGCAGCCTTTTCTACAACTGCATCAGCTAATCCTAGCTTCTCTTTCATTTTACTAAGCTCATTTAATGCCTGCCTTAGATTTCTATCTGCAGATGTGCGAGCTTGAGTTCGACTATCCCAGGTTCTAAGTCTCTCGATTGAGTTTTTCATTGATGCGGAGAGTGGTTTTCCAGTTGCATCTTTATCCGCACTTCCAATTACTGTTGATAAACCCATATCATGCATTGTAAGAGATGTGGCCGCACCAACTCTACTCTTATCTGATTCATCATTTGAGAAAGATCTCCACTCAGGGCCTGCCTCTTCTATTTTCTGCGCAAGAACATAACCACAATTTCTACAGTAAATCTCACCTGTAGATGCATCGGACAGTATGGAATTTTTTGCACATGAAGGGCATTTAGGCTGAGATAATGTCAATGTACTATAGTGGGCGGTTTTACTTATTATGGCTTCTACACATTTTATTGATTATTTGGGTGTAGGATGAGCTAATGTTAGTCATTCTATGAATGTAGAATCACTTGCTAGATTTTTGTTTGGAATGCTCTTTTAACTTCTCGGCCAATTCTCTGAATGTTTCATTCACGCTAACATCAATCAAGTTAATTGTTGCGTTATCTTTGATTACCTGTCTGTCATATTTTTCTTTTAGTGCAAACATTACTGAAGACCAATGTAAAACCCCTTTGATTTTTTCTTCCACGATTACATTTGTATCTGGAAAATTAAATGATTGAAACACCACTCCGTTTGTCCAGTTTATAGTGGGTATTCCACCTCCAGCAGTTTTACTACTAAATGCAATCTGTGTCATCCACTCTTCAAAATTATATTCAATTACTTCGTGTATGACTAGCTTTTTCCATGGTTCTATTGAGATATCCATAAATGAACACTATATGACAATATTATATAATTTTCAAAATATCCTCTAACTTAGAAGGCAATATGCATACTTTGGCTTCATTGAAGGATACATGATGTCTTTAATATTTTCACTATGTTTTAGACCAATTGCATGTCCTAACTCATGCCTCATTATTTTTTCTACCGAGTCCACATCATATAGTTGAAAACTTCCATCACAATTGTAATCTCCAAGTGCCACCTCAACTACTCCTTTTCCTAAATGAGCATGACCCAAAACCCCCTCACCGAGTTTTCTTACCGTCCAAGTAACCCAAACATTTGCATCAGCTTTAGTCTGTGTGTAAGAAAATTTTATGACTACTTTGCCTTGTTTGGTATTAAAAACCTGGCTTTCCCAGAATTTTGTTGATTGACTTAGTGTACTAACATGATCTAATGGAAGACCGGTTGGCTGTTTATTAACAAAAACTTTGTAGTTGAGAGTATAAGTGTCATTTTGTTTTGTAATCTCAGGATTTGGAAATTCTGATGAACCTGATTTTACCTGTTGTTCAAAATTCCACTGTTCATAATCACGTAAGAATTTTTTAATTACATCAAAGCTTGGATTTGGATATTCAATGTAACGCTTGTCTTTTTTTACTTTGGCAGCCACTTTTTCAGTATACATTTCAAATGTTTTCTGGTCTGGCACTTGGCTCCAGTTTTTAGGTTTCTCAGTTTCTTTGTATGGGTATTTTTTAATTACCTTATCTGCAAATTCTTTATAGTTTTTGGCAATTGTACTATTGGGGTATAATTGATATGCTCTATCGAAATAGATCTTTGCCTCTTTGTATTCACCATAATTTCCAAAACCGAGACCTAGGCCAATTAATACTATGAAATCTTTGTTGTCTTTTTTGTAAACTTTGTAAAAATCTGACATTGATTTCTGATGCAATCCTAGATTGCTTTGTGCAATTGCCTTCATTTTCAACGTGGAAGAATGTTCAGGATAGTTTGTTAAGATTTTATCGTATAGGGATATTGCTTCTTTGTACATTCCCTTAACAAAGTATTTTGCAGCTTCCTTGTAGGCTATTTGCTCTTTTGATGTGTCTGCATAAATTGGTTCTGACTGAATAATTATTAGTGCAAAAACTACAAAAATCATAAAAACAAAGAGCTTCATTATAATAATATGATGGGTCTAGGTAATAATTTGAACGAATTAAAATTACGTATAGGTCAACTCTACGCTGAAATAGATTCCTTAGGCATTCCTGCTTCTAATATGGAAGAAATGATTGATACAACAAATCTTTTACGACAAAATGATTATCTTCAAAAATCTATTGCTAAAAAGTCTCAACTAATTACTGTCTATGATGTATACACTAAAGAATTAGAAGTGATGGTGTCATCTTTATTTTCAATTCAATCTGAACTCAAAGATTTGATAAAAACAGAAGCAAAATTAATCGATTCTAAAAAACAAAAAAAACCTAGAAAGAAAAAGAAAAGAACCTAAATTACTTGTGATAAATAATATCCCCAGAAGTAATCCTTGTTAATTTACCACCATGCCTAATAATCAGACTACCGTCCTTGTCTAATCCAACCGCCTTTCCTGTTATCTTACTGTCAAGATCTGTTACAGTCACTGTTTGACCAATAGTTGATGATCTTTTAGTCCATTTTTTAGTTAATTCAATGGTTTTGTTTTCGGAAAGTATGATTAAAATTTTTTCTAATTCTGCAAAAAATTCTTTTACTAATGCTGCAGGTTTAACATTCTTATCTTTAATTAAACTTGCAACCCCATAATAATTAGTTCTTTTTTTAATTTTACTTTCTATTTTTTTTACATTTACATTAAAATTAATTCCTACACCAATTACAATACTTTCTATTTTAGTTGATTGTATTGAAGCATCAATTATTATTCCTGCAATTTTTTTTCCATTCAATGTAATATCGTTTGGCCATTTCAATTTTGTTTGAATTCCCAAAGTTTTTTCTATGGAAATAGCAAGTGCAATCGCTACTGCAAACGGTATGAGTGTTATTTTATAGAGATCAAATTCCGGTTCTAGTATAATTGATAACCAAATTCCTCCTTTTGGAGATATCCAGTCTCTTCCTTGTCTGCCCTTTCCTGATGTTTGTGATTCGGCTATGACTATGGCACCAAAATTTTCTTTCTTTCTTGCAATTTCATTGGCAAAATTCTGTGTTGACTCTAGAACATCAAAGTAATAGATTTTTTTTCCAATTTTTCTGGTTTTCAGTCCTTCACTTATTTCCCATGGAAGAAGCAGACTTGTTGAATCAATTAGACGATATCCTAAATTTTGTTTTGATTCAATTTTGTAACCAAGAGTTTGAATCTTCTTGATATGTTTCCATATGGCAACCCTGCTAATTTTAAGAACTTCACTGAGGTCCTCACCTGATAGATATTCAAGTCTGTGGGCTTTGAGAAACTGTAATACTTTGAGTAGTCCCTGATTTTCATCTGAAGTGTATAGCAATTAATTTTGTCTATGATGTGGAAGATTTAAAATTTCTAAAAACCGATATCTCCAATACCGCCGTCTAAACCACCGCCAAAACCACCACCGAAATCTCCACTAGAGTCGCCTCCATCCATGCTATCTCCTGTATCTGTATCAGACATTTGATTGTCAGCACCAGGAGGAACTTGATCTGGGGGTATGTAGCTGTTCATCGAGGCTCCTATCATTGAGAACATCATTGAAAACATCATCATATTCATTATGCCAAAGAACATCATTGATGCAAAATCTGATTTGTTATTTCCCATGAATTCTTCTAATTTCTTCTTATCTCCTAATTTGTATATCTGCATCATTTGATTCCATTTTTGTTCCATCTCGTGGATTCTTTGTTGTAATTCATTATTTCCCTTGTCCGTCAGATTCATCTCAATTTTCTCACCGCCAAAAAATCCCTTCTTTTTATCAACTCTGATAAATCCCCGCTTTTCCAATTTTTCTAGTATTTCATTTAATTCCTCAGGAGAAATGCCAGTTTTTGATCGAATTTTATCAAATTTTCTAGCTCCCTTGCTGATTGCACCTAAGACAATGACATCTTTTGGTTCTTCATCCATGAAATATGTTATCTATGACTCTATAATAATTTTGCAAATAATTATAGAATGTTCCAATAATCTTCAATTATGGATCGTGATGCTCATGATGACGAACAGATTAGACAGATTTTATCATTAAAAAAAGTGGCAGTTGTAGGAATGTCAAAAAATGAGGAAAAGGCCGCAAACTATGTTCCAAAATATCTCCTATCTAACGGCTATGAAATAATACCAGTTAATCCAACTGCAGAAAATATTCTAAATAAAAAGTGCTATCCAAATTTGACTGATATTGCCGAATCCGTTGACATCGTAGATGTATTCAGACCATCTGATCAGGTAATGCATGTCATTCTAGATGCAATAAAATTAAAACCCAAAGTAATTTGGTTACAGGAAGGAATACACAATGAGGAAGCAGAAAGTCTTGCAAGAAAGGCTGGAATTGACGTCGTTTTCAATAGATGCATGCTGGCAGAGCATCAGCGGTTATGCAAATGACAGAGTTTGAAAATTTTTACAAGGAACTCACCAAGTTGATAAAATCACACTCTGGAAAAATAATGCTGAGGTTACAATCTGATATTGAAACTGAAACTATTCAGATTTTTGGAGAAAAGGCATCTTCTATTGATAAGGCAAAATATGGACTCGCCGAGGCATCCGAGATTGCATTTACTACAGCAGAGCATCACCCATACTGGAGTTTATTGTATCATTCCTGCCAAATTGCAAAGATGACACTTGAAAAATGGGAATCTGAATTGACTATGGAGGAAATCAAGGAGATTTCTTGGTCAATAGATGAACTAAAAAATTCATGTGAGAAAATAACTAACAATCCTATTCATGATCATTCCCACTAGTCAGAGATAAATAATATGAATTGGACATATCATCGTGCCAATAAAAATAGGAATTATCGGCAAAACAAATACTGGCAAGACTACATTTTTTAATTCAGCCACACTGTCATCTGCTGAAATTTCTACATATCCATTTACTACAAAAAAACCTGAATCAGCTACTGCTAATGCAATTACATTATGCGTACATCCAGAATTTAATGTAAAAGATAATCCAAAAAATTCTAGGTGCGTTGATGGCTGGCGCTATATTCCAATAGAGCTAATAGATCTCCCAGGATTAATCAAAGACGCATGGCAAGGAAAGGGACTTGGAAATCAATTTCTATCTGTAGCTGCACAATCCGATGCATTGTTGCACGTAGTTGATGTTTCAGGTGGAATAGATTCTTCAGGAAAAATTACAGAGGCAGGTTCAGGAGATCCAATTTCTGATTTTGCAGATATTGAAGAGGAATTAACAATGTGGTATCTGAAAATTCTAGAAGGTAATCGTGACAAAGTATCAAAAAACATACGCTCTGGCATAGAAAAAATTGTAGCAATTGCTGATTTGTATAGGGGAATAGGCGTCAGTAATTCTCATGTGAAGGAGGCATTACGGGTGGCAGAAGTTGAAGATAAAGAATTTGATGATATTGGAATTAGGGAATCAAAAAAATTTGCGACTGTTTTACGTAAAATATCAAAGCCAACAATAATTGTAGCAAACAAAATTGATGTTGATGGTGCGGACAAGAATTTTGCACGATTGAGAGAAAGATACAATGATACAATTGTGGTTCCTGCAAGTGCCGATAGTGAATTATCACTACGACGAGCTGAACAAAAAGGACTCATAAAATATTCACCTGGCTCTGAACAATTTGATATACTAAATCCCACTGATCTCTCTCAAAAACAAAAGAGTGCACTTGAATTTATCACTAAAGAAATTATGGGTGAATATATGAGAACTGGAGTACAATTTGCCATTAATGTAACTGTTTTCAAACTATTGAAAATGAATGCTATCTACCCAGTTGCTGATGAAGAAAAACTTTCAGACAAAAAAGGAAACATTCTACCTGATTTGATTCTCCTCAAAGATGGTGCCACTGTGGCGGATTTAGCTAAAGAGATCCATACTAATCTAACTAAGGGATTACTATATGCAAAAGACATTCGTTATAATCTTAGATTACCTACCAACTATCAGTTGCGTGATAGGGATGTAATTTCTCTAGTTTCAGCTTCAACTAGTAAGAAATCCCATTAAATATCTGCAAGTATTTTTTCCTTTTTCATCCAGATTGTCTTATTTTTATGATCCAGTAAAACTACATTTTGCGCAGCAATTTGGTCACGAATTGTATCTGCCTCTTGATAACGTTTCTGTGCTCTTAATTCTTCTCGTTGTTTAATGAGATTAGTGATTTCCTGTTTTTCTCTATCTGATACTCTTTGAACTTGAAGCCCCAAAACATCTATCATGTATTCAAATAGAGGTAATGTTGTATCTGCAATAGATTTTGTCATGGAATCGGCCGCAGCTATCCTGTTGATAGATTTAATTAATTTGAAGAACGCATTTGTTGCAAGTGGTGTGTTAAAGTCTGAATTAAGTGCCGCATCGAATTCGGCTTTGCATTCTGATAAAATATTTGAAATATCATCAATTGGACCTAAGCCATCAGACATGATCATTTCATAATATGCAGTTTCAACTTGCCTCCACTTGATTAAATTTTCCTTGAGTAATTCCTCTGAATAATCAATAGACTTGGAATAGTGACCGGAAACACAAAAGAGTCTTATGATATTTGGACCCCAATTATCCAGAACAAATCTAACTGTCTTGATATTTCCAAGTGATTTGGACATTTTTTCACCATTTATGGTAACCATGCCGACATGCAACCACAATTTGGCAAGAGGATTTTTTGTAATGGCCTCTGTCTGGGCTATTTCATTTTCATGGTGAGGAAATATCAGATCACGGCCGCCGCCATGTATTTCAAAATTCTCTCCTAGATATTTCAAACTCATCGCTGAGCACTCAATATGCCAACCAGGCCTTCCATTACCCCATGGGCTTGGCCAATTTGGTTCTGATTCGGAAAATTTCCATAATGCAAAATCCATCGCGTCATTTTTTGTCTCATCTACTGTGATTCTGGCACCGGCAATAAGATCTTCAGTTTTTCTTTTTGATAGCTTACCATAATCTCTGAATTTGGATACTGAATAATACACACCATTTAGTGAAAGATATGCATAACCAGAATCGATTAACTTCTTGATTAAATCAATTATATCGGTAATGTGTTCAGTAGCTTTGGGATATTGCGTGGCTCGTTTGATGTTTAATCTGTCAAAATCTTCGAAATAGTGTTCAATGTATCTTTTACTGAGTTCGATTGGATGAATTCCTTCAGTATTTGCACGATTGATTATCTTATCATCTACATCTGTAAAATTTTGTACAAAGTTGACTTTATATTCGTGATTTTCTAGAAATCTTCTCAATACATCAAAAATTATGATAGTTCTTGCATGACCAATATGTGATTCATCATAAACAGTGATACCGCAAAGATATATTCTGATATTCTTTGATTGAATTTCTTGTTCTGTTGTGCTCAGGGTATCGTAAATTCTCAATTGTTTGTATTCACAATCCCTTGTGAATTATTCTTTTGTGTTCGCTATTTTTGTAGAGTTGTTGTATTTTCAAAATTTTTTCATTACTTATGCTTGTCTCTTGATTAATTTCCTCCAAGCTCATTTTTTTCTCCAGTAAACAGTACAAAATACAATCTATTTCTTCATATGATGCACCAATTTCATCTTCAGCTAAATGACCAGACCAAAGATGTGGACTACTTTTTTTTGAAATTATTGATTCATTGACTTGTAAGTGTTTTGCAAGATGACGAACCTGTGTTTTGTAAAGTGAACTAATTGGCAAAATATCTGCAGCTCCATCGCCAAATTTAGTAAAGTATCCTATGAGAAATTCTGACTTGTCACTAGATCCTAAAACCAGATATTTTCGGAGATTAGCATAATAGTATAGTAAATTAGCGCGGATTCTAGCACGAAGATTTCCGAGAGCTCTTTGATCTGGTTCTAAAATATTTGCAAATTGTGTATGGATCATGTTAATATCAATTAATTTGTAATCAATTCCGAGATTATCCACTATTCGTAATGCATCCTCAGTCTCCTCTTTGGGAGAAATTTTACTATCTGGCATGATTAGTGCAATTGAGTTTTTCTTAAATGATTTAGAACACATATACGCAATTACTGCAGAATCTATTCCACCAGATAACCCAAAAACAAATCCCCCAGAATTATCGATTTGCTTTCTCAAGAAAGTTTGAATATTATTTTCTATCTGTGAGTAATTCTGTCTTATGATTTCATTGAGAATTTTTTCCAACGTTATGATTTTAAACAGTAGATTAAAAATCGTATCTAGACGTCTATGTAAATCCCGTCATTTCGTGCTTCAACATTGTATGTTTGAAGCTTGACTCCCTTAAGATAGTCTAAGAGTTCTCCTGTTTTAATATCGTAATGCCAAAAATGTAAAGGACACTCTACCACACACCCGTTTAACTTACCTGGTGCAATAGAGCCATCTTGGTGTACACATAGAGCATCAATACCATGATAGCCATCCTGATTGAATATTGCAATTCTTTTTTGACCTACTTTGATTTCGATTCCACTTCCCTTCTCAATAGAATCCTTTTCAGCTATTTTTTGCCAAACCAATAATCCACTCAAATTTTTGGAGGTTATTTACTTTATTGATCTACAAAGATTTTTTAGTCTACAAAATTTGCTTTGATTATTGAGTAAAGTAAAAGATGAGAGTTTAGCTGAACAAGGCAAAATGTCTTATCAGTGGGCTCGAAGTCATATGCCTATTTTAGATAAAACAATTAATCGCTTAAAGAAATCCCAGCCTTTCAAAGGACTAACTCTGGGATTTTGTCTTCATATAACAAAAGAAACCTCTGTGTTACTAATCGGTGCTAAAGAACTTGGTGCGGAAGTTGCAGCTTGCGCTGGAAATCCACTTACTACGCAAGATGATATTGCAGCATTTTTAGCATCAGAAGGAATTCACACTTATGCATGGAATGATGAGACAAATGAAGAATATGATTGGTGTATTGAACAAGTTTTGAATCATAATCCAATAATTGTTACCGACGATGGTGCAGATATGAACGTGAAATTACATTTTGATAAAAAATTCAAAAATTTGAGAGTTCTTGGTGCAACTGAAGAAACAACTGCTGGAGTCAATAGAATTAAGGCAATAGAGAAGAAAGGAAAATTACGTTATCCTGTAATTGTTGTAAATGAAGCTTACACTAAACATATGTTTGATAATAGATATGGTACCGGACAATCCACAATTGATGGATTTTTACGTGCGATGAATCTTTTGTTTGCATCAAAACGTGTTGTAGTTGCGGGATATGGTTGGGTAGGACGTGGAGTTGCAGCAAGAACTCATGGTATGGGTTGTAAGGTTATCGTAACTGAGGTAGATCCTGTCAAAGCATTGGAGGCGCATATGGATGGATTTGAGGTGATGACTATGAATGAGGCTGCAAAAATAGGCGATATTTTTATCACATGTACTGGAATGAGGGACATAATCACCAGAGAGCACATCAAAAAAATGAAAAATGGCGCAGTTATGGGAAATGTAGGTCACTTTGATGTTGAAATTGATTCTGAGTTTTTGCTCAACCAATCAAAATCTGTCCGAGAAGTAAGGCCAAATCTTGACGAATGTATTTTGCAAAATGGAAAGAGAGTTTATCTTGTTGGAAAAGGTAGACTTGCAAACTTGGTAGCTGCCGAGGGTCATCCACCAGAAGTAATGGCACAGTCTTTTTCAAACCAAATCTTATCAATTCTTTATCTTTTAAAAAATCACAAAAAGATTGGTAAAAAAGTCATTACAGTGCCAATTGAAATTGACTCACAAGTTGCTACTGACGCATTGGCTGCATTTGATGTCAAAATAGATTATCTAACGAAAAAACAAATTGCATATAGAGAGAACTGGTAACAAAGCTTCTTAAATAATAAAAATTTAATTCATCCAAATGAAAAATCGCGCAATTATTACCAGTGCATTACCATATGCTAATGGGGAAATTCATCTAGGCCATGTTGCATCAACATATCTACCGGCTGATGTGACTACGAGATTTCTCAAGCAGAATGGGGTTGAGGCATATTATGTATGTGCTTCAGATGATTTCGGAACGCCGATTCTAATTGCATCTGAAAAAGAAAAAAAATCCCCCCAAGAATATGTTGCTCATTGGAACAATAGGGATTACGAGGATTTTTCTGCATTTGATATTAACTTTGATTTGTTTTATAGAACAAGCTCACCAGAAAATATAGAATTTGTAAGATATGTCTTTAACAATCTAAAGAAAAACGGGCATATCTATGAATCAGAAATCATTCAATTTTATTGTAAAAATGATAAAAAATTTCTACCTGATAGATATGTAATTGGCACATGCCCATATTGTCAGGCAGCCGAT
>AACY020533313.1_pt1 | contig 17522 bp, 17 predicted proteins | sample 267378 | NCBI WGS metagenome assembly AACY02 (sample SAMN02954345, study PRJNA13694) | marine metagenome | biome: aquatic; feature: ocean; material: water; isolation source: isolated as part of a large dataset composed predominantly from surface... | reverse complement strand
CCACCGCTGCAACTCGCTATTTGCTTGCCACTGATGCAGGGTGTGCGCGACTTTCGTGACCCGTGTTGTCTTTAATCCATGCGATGCCTGTGCTGCATGTACAGCATCATGCCCAATACCCTGGCCTGTTAATCGCACACGTTCTCGATCTTGAATGAATTGTACGACGGCAACCAGTGTGTCGTTGTCGGGTTGTATGGGTTGCCCTGCCCACGCTTGCTCGATCCAAGGTTGGAGGTCGAGCTGGAGTTCCGGGTGTTCATTAATGCGCAGCATCCCAATGGCGGCGCGACGTAGGGCGAATGGATCCTTACTGCCCGTTGGCGGTTGCTTGGCTGCAAACAGGCCAGTCAACGTATCCAGTTTGTCTGCAAGAGCCAGAAGGCATCCGAGACGGGTTTGAGGGATGTCATCATGCAATCCAGCAGGAGCATACAAATCACCAATTGCTTCACATACCTCGATATCCTCACCATCACGCGCGGCATAGATCGAACCCATGGCGCCTTGCAATTCGTCAAATTCGAGTACCATCTCGGTCACGAGATCACATCGTGATAATTCAGCAGCACGTACAGCCTTATCAGGGGACATGTTCATGGCTGCCGACATCGCTTTCAGGAGAGATGCGATCCGTGCAGTCTTATCACCTAACGATCCGAGATCCGGATGAAACGTGATCGAATCAAGCGCTGCGCGTCGTTCGAATAGAGTCTTTTGGCAATCTGTGTGATAAAAGAACGCGGCATCCGATAGCCGAGCTCGGATAACGCGCTGGTTTCCCCGTATCACTTCATCCGGTTTTTTGCTTTGAATGTTTGAGACTGTAATGAAGTGGTTCGACAGCTCGCTTGTTATGCGATTGCGTGTGTGAAAATACTTTTGATGCCCGCGCATGGCGGCAATGAGTGCAATATCTGGGACTTCAAGAAACCGATCCTCAAACTCTCCACACAGAGCAACCGGCCATTCCACTAGACACGCAATCTCTTCAAGCAAAGATTCATCGGGCTCAACCTGAAGTTGGTGATCAGCCGCTACCTGTTGGATGCTTTTCCAGCACGATTCTTTACGCGATTGGAGTGATGCAATCACGAATGCGTTTTGCATTGCCCGCTGATAATCAGTTGCGTGCTCAAGCTGAATTGCATCTGGAGCATGAAAGCGGTGACCAAAGGTCGTACGTCCCGCACTGAGTCCGAATAATTCAACAGGGACGACCTCATTATCCAGCATGCTGACAATCCAATGCACGGGCCTCGGGAATTCGTCCCTTTGACTTCCCCAGCGCATTGCTTTTGCCAACGGCAATCCACTGACCGCCTCAGTTATTAACGTACCGATGAGCTCGTTTGCCAATACCCCGGGATCTGTACCGCGGTAGACCAGCCACGCCCCCTTCTCACTGTCTTCGACTGTGAGTGCACCGGGTTCTACACCGAGGCTTCGGCAAAAACCCAACAACGCTTTTGTCGGTTCATTGTTCGCATCAAAGGCCGCTTTGACTGCGGGGCCTTTCCGTTCAACCGCTTTGTCTTCAGATCGTGGCGCAACGTGTTCAATCATGACACCGAGTCGCCTCGGTGCGGCGATCACCTCAACCTTACCGTATCCAAGCATTGCAGTTTTCAATGCGCTTTCTACATGTGTTTGTAAGTCAGCTGCCATGTTGGGTAAGGCGGAGCTTGGTAATTCCTCACAGCCAAGCTCAAACAGATAGAAGTGGCTCATGATGCTGCCTCCTTCAGGATCGACGCTCGGATGTCAGGATCCGCAAGCGGAAATCCTTTATTGAGTCGAGACTGGTAATAGGCCGCTGCAACTTGTCTCGCAAGGTTTCTGACCCTGAGGATGAACCGCTGACGCTCGGTGACGCTGATCGCATGTCGCGCATCAAGAAGATTGAATGTATGGCTGGCTTTCAGGACTTGTTCGTACGCAGGCAAGGGGAGCTCTGCCGTGAGAAGTTGCTCACACATGCGTTCGCTCTCGTTGAAGGCATCAAATAGAAATTCCGTGTTCGCGTGCTCAAAATTATACGCGCTCATTTCTTGTTCATTTTGAAGAAACACATCTCCGTAGGTGACGATTGTGTCATTGTGTCGAGTCCAAACAAGGTCGTACATTGATTCCACATTTTGCAGATACATCGCAATCCGCTCTAAACCATAGGTAAGCTCGCCTGTAACCGGATAGCACTCCAAGCCACCGGCTTGTTGGAAATAAGTAAACTGGGTCACCTCCATGCCATTGAGCCACACTTCCCAGCCAAGACCCCAGGCACCAAGTGTGGGTGACTCCCAGTTATCTTCAACAAGACGCAAATCATGAACGCTCGAGTCAATGCCCAGGCTTTTGAGTGAATCGAAATACAATTCAACTAAATTCTCAGGGTTGGGTTTCATCACAACTTGAAACTGATAATAGTGCTGCCCGCGGTTTGGGTTTTCGCCATATCGACCGTCGGTCGGACGACGGGATGGTTGCACATACGCTGCATTCCATCGCTCAGGACCGATTGCCCTCAAAAATGTTGCGGGATGAAACGTCCCAGCACCCACTTCCATGTCATAGGGTTGTAAGATGACACAGCCGTGTTCAGCCCAATATTGCTGAAGCGCGAGAATGAGTCCTTGAAATGTTGAGACATCTGGGGTGCCTGCAGTTGGCATAACAATTCCATTGGTTTTGGGATAAAGGGCGACAGTATATCTAACAGGGCATGGGGTTGTGCAGTTGATTCAGTGGTTTGTTCGTTTTCTCGGTTGTTTACCCCCCAATGTGCGACGAGGTGTTGGCGCGATTCTTGGGCGTTTCCTTCAGTTTTGGCCGACAAAGACACGCGCGATGACGCACACCAACATTCAACTCGCGTTTCCAGAATTATCCCGCCACGCGCAAAACAAGTTAGTGAATGCGTCGCTTCGAGAGCTCGGCTGGAAGTCATTGGAGTTATTGAGCACCTGGCACCGACCCTTGGAACAAATCCGAGCCGATATCCACACTGTGGAATGCCCTGACGGAGTGCTCGATCCACATAAAGAACCAACCTTGATCTTGTTGCCTCATTTGGGGAATTGGGAATTGTTCGGTGTATGGCTGTCGTCGATTCGTCCATACACAGCAATGTTTCGTCCCCTACGTGCTCCCCAATTCACAGACGTGGTCAAGTCAGCACGCGAGCGTGATGGGAATACATTGGTGCCAACAACGCCAGCAGGCATCAAAACACTGTTGCGTGATTTGAAGTCTGGAAAACAGGCAATCGTGCTTCCTGATCAAAGCCCAACAGACCGTGGGGTGTTTACATCGTTCTTCGGAATCGAAACAGCCACGACGACCCTGCCGTATCGACTGGCATTCGCAAGCAAGGCCCAAGTTGTCTTGGGCGCTGCTGTTTGGGACGATGAGGGATATCGCATTCTCGTGCGTCCGTTACCTCGAGCTGATGAGCTGGATCAGCACGCTTGGCTATCGAATATGAATGTAGAAATTGAGCGCCTCGTGTCGGTCTACCCAGATCAATATCAATGGGAATACAGGCGGTTTCGCAAAGCGCCAGATGGCTCGCTTCGGTATCCTTAACGCTCCCAAAAAGCCGGTGACAAAACGACCAACAAGGTAAACAGCTCGAGCCGCCCAAGTAGCATGGCGAAGATGAGGACCCATTTCGATCCATCTGCAAGGGGTGCATAGGTTGTCGCCGCCTCTCCAAGCGCTGGACCGAGATTGTTTAAAGTCGCACCCACGGCTGAATATGCGGTGATTGGGTCCTCACCCAAACTCATACAAATCAGCATCAGAACTGTGAACACCACTACATATGCAGCCAAAAATCCCCAGACCGCATCGATCACTCTGGGGCCGACCGGTTTTTGTCCCAATTTGATTGGAATCACTGCATTTGGATGGATGAGTCGCTTAATTTCCCGTGTGCCTTGCTTATACAGCAGAACCATTCGGATGATCTTAATTCCGCCGCCTGTTGATCCAGCACAGGCGCCGATAAACGCACTCATAAGCAAGAGGAATGGAAGAAAGGTTGGCCAATCTCCATAGCCAACAGTGGCGAATCCAGTCGTGGTTGCAATTGATACGGTCTCGAAGATTCCGTACCGAAATGCAGTGCCGGGATCATAACTACCCTGCTCAATCAGAGCGACAGACACCAACAATGCGAGACAGCCTATAAACGCCAAATATGTACGCCATTCTGGATCCTGTATGTAGTGACCTACAGCTTTGCTGTGCCATGCAACAAAGTGCAGCGAAAAGTTCATGCCGGCGATGATCATAAAGACAATCGCCACCAGTTCGATCGTGACACTGTTGAAATGCCCGATGGATGCGTCATATGGAGAAAATCCACCGATCGCAATGGTGGAAAATGCGTGGCAGATGGCATCAAATGCTGACATACCTGCGATCCAGTACGCCAACGCGCATGCGAGAGTCAGTGATACATAGACAAACCATAACGCCTTGGCCGTCTCGGCAATGCGCGGTGATAATTTCGCGTCTTTGACCGGACCTGGTGTTTCAGCCCGATACAACTGCATGCCTCCAATACCGAGCATTGGAAGAATGGCGACCGCCAAAACGACAATTCCCATGCCCCCAAGCCACTGCAGTTGTTGGCGGTAAAACAGAATTGATTTGGGCAAGCTGTCCAGCCCTGCGATCACAGTTGCGCCTGTTGTTGTGAGCCCACTGATGGACTCGAACAGCGCATCAACGACACTGAGATTTAATTGATTTGAGAGGACTAGAGGTACGGAACCTGCGCATCCGAGTACGACCCAGAATAGTACCGTAATCAAAAAGCCATCTCGGATCCGAAGTTCTCGTTTTTGATTCCGAAGTGGAAGCCAACACGCAGTTCCGATTCCAAAAATGAGGATGAATGCATTCAAAAACAGCGGGGTTTGTGCGTCGCTAAACAGAATACTCACGGCAATTGGTGGCAGCATGGTGAAGCTGAACAGCATCAGCAACAGACCTAAAATACGGAGGGTTGTGGTAATTCTCATATCAGAGGAACGTCGGTGCCACCGAAAATAAGCGTTCAACCTCGCCAATTTTCCGTTTGTCCGTCAAAAACAGAATCACATGATCTTGGTGTTCGATGAGAATGTGGTCGTGGGCGATCAGTACTTCATCATCACGCACAATTGCGCCGATGGTTGCGCCTGCTGGCAGGTCAACCGAGCCAATCGCGCGGCCGACCACACGGCTCGATTTCGCATCCCCATGTGCAATGGCCTCAATGGCCTCAGCCGCCCCCCGTCGTAATGAATGTGCTGCTTGAATCGAGCCACGACGCACCAACTGGAGTAAAGAGCCAATCGTGGCTTGTTCGGGGCTGATTGCGATGTCGACCAAGCCACCTTGAACCAGGTCCACGTAGGCCGCGTTATTGATCAATGTCATGACTTTCCGCGCGCCCAAACGTTTGGCCAGCATCGATGACATGATGTTCGCTTCATCACTGTTAGTAACAGCACAAAAGACATCCACGTCGTCAATTTGTTCCTCGATCAGAAGATCTTGATCTGAGGCATCGCCTTGCAGTACGACCGTCCGATTCAGCATTTCAGACAGCTCTTTGCATCGGCTTTGACCGCGTTCAATCAGCTTGACTCGATACTGATTCTCGATTGAGTTCGCTAGTCGCGCACCAATATTTCCGCCACCGGCAATCAGGACGCGGCGGTATGGTTTTTCGAGCTTTTGGAGTTCAGAGACGACGGATCGAATGTGTTTCCGTGCCGCGATGAAAAACACCTCATCGTCGGCTTCGATGATTGTGCTGCCTTTGGGGATGATGGGCCTGTCTTTTCTGAAAATCGCGGCGACTCGAGTATCAACGTCAGGTAAATCTTGTCGTAAATCTTTGAGTTCGCGACCAACAAGCGCACCATCGGCGTACGCTTTGACTGCAACCAACTGGACTAAGCCACCGGCGAAATCCATGACTTGAAGCGCACCGGGTTGTTGAATCAATCGGAAAATCGCTTCAGTCACCAATTGCTCAGGACGAATGATTTGATCAATTGCAAAGGAGGATTTACCACCGAAGAGGGGATTATTTTTCAGATCTTCGGTCGTGTCATATGCAGGGGACCGTACGCGCGCAATTTTCGTCGGTGTACGAAATAACGCGCTTGAGATCTGGCAGGCGACCATGTTGATTTCATCTGAATTGGTTACGGCGATGAGCATGTCAGCATCCACGCCACCTGCTTGTTTTAGGATATCTGGATAGGATGCATTGCCGTGGATGGTGCGGATATCCATCCGGTCTTGCAATGCTCTCAACCGGAATCGATCTGTATCCACCACTGTGATGTCGTTAGCTTCAGAAGCAAGACTCTCGGCGAGCGTGGCGCCGACCTGCCCTGCACCCAAAATGATGATCTTCATGCAGATGCCCTGTCATGTTGAGGCGGTGATTTAACCAGAAGTGCATAATAGAAGCCATCACCGCCTGAGTGGTCGGGTAGTTGCTGGATCCCAAAGGGTGTTTTGATTCCAGGAATGCCGTCCAGTTTTGCAATGGATGCATCCGAGTGATGTTTCAGGAAATTCTCAATTTGCACATCGTTTTCTTGCGGCAACACCGAGCAGGTTGTAACCAAGGCGCGCCCACCCGGTTTGAGTGTGGTCCAGACCGCGTCAAGAATCATACTTTGCATCCCCGTAAGCGACCTAAGCGCCGACTCTGATCGCATCAGGCGAACATCTGGATGGCGTCGAATAACGCCGGTTGCAGAGCATGGAAGATCAATGAGCAGCGCATCGAATGGCTGCTGATCCCACCAACCGTCGACGTGCGATGCATCCGCGGGGTGCAGATGAGCTCGAAGACCCAGCCGAATCAAGTTTTCTTTGATCAGCGTCAGACGCTGCTCACTGATATCGAGCGCGGTTACGTCGCACGATGCCATTTCAAGAAGATGACAGGTTTTGCCACCGGGGGCGGCGCAGGCATCGAGAATCCGCTCGCTGGGCTGTGGATCGAGCGCAATAGATGCCCACTGACTGGATTCATCTTGAACACTCACGACTCCGTCACTGAACCCAGGTAAGTCATGCACTGGACGCGGCTCAGTGAGGCGGATGCTGTCTGGTGCCGAGCCTGCGATGCAATCAATACCGTGCGCGACCAGGGTCTGAAGATACTCTGATGCGGTACTCTTCAGACGATTGATCCGCAGTGTCATCGGGGGATGCACGTTGTTCTCAACCAACACGCGCTCCCAATGATCAGGCCACGCTGTTTGAATCGCTTCAATCAGCCATGCTGGGTGATTCCAAAGCGCTTCAATGCCTTGTCGTTGCATTTTCAGCTCAGACTGTTTGCGAATGAATTGCCGAAGGACGGCATTAATCAGTCCGCGAGCCCACGGGCGTCCCTCGATGACGGTGACATTGACATATTCTGATACGACAGCGTAGTCCTTGGAGCGCATCCATCCGAGTTCATATAGACCGCACCGAACGATGGCACTGAGGATCTGATCACGTGCCTTGAGCGGTTTATCGAGAAGCTTGCTTTCAATTTCTGCCAAGTGAAACCATTCACGACAGATTCCGTAGCACAGGGATTGCAAATGCCGTTGATCGGCGGGCGACAACTGCTTCCCATGCTTTTTCAGCAACGCATCCAGATTGGACTGTTGATTTTGAAGTGCGTACACCACCTCACATGCATGGGTTCGAAGTGACTTGCTCATGCTGTGTCTGACGTCAATTGACAGCCCATGACCCAGGGCGCTGATCCATGTTGGATCATCTGTGGTTCAAGCATCCGTTTGCTGCCAGCAAGTTGGCATTCAAGAATCCGGAGTGTCCCGTTGCCTGAGTTGACCAAGATGTGATCATTGACTTTCAACAACTGTCCGGGCGGGCCCTGCATGTCAGTCGACGCCTTTTCGACACGGAATATTTTCAACCGCGTTTCGTTGGCGTAACTAAACGCACCGGGAACTGGATTAAATGCATGGATCTGGCGCATCAGGCGCTCTGATGATGCGGTCCAGTCAATGCATGCATCCGCGGTTGTAATTTTTGAGGCGTAGGTTACGCCGTCTGTGGGCTGTGGTTGCGGCTTAATTTCACCCGCGGCAAGCGCCAGTAGGGTTTTGGTTAATAGCGGACCGCCGGCCTCTGCCAGTACGTCGTGCAAGACCTCCGTGGTTGTGGAGTCTGAGATGGGAACCTCTGAAACCGCGAGCATGGGTCCGGTATCAAGACCCGGCTCCATTTGCATGATGGTGATACCAGTTTTGTTGTCGCCGGCCTCGATGGCACGTTGCAGGGGTGCGGCTCCACGCCAGCGTGGCAGGAGTGATGCATGTACATTTAAGCAACCCAATCGGGGGGTTTCTAAAATCGCAGGTGTCAGGATTTGGCCATAGGCAACCACAACAAGCACATCAAGCTGGAGTGTTCGAAGCCACTGCAGAGCGTCCTCCGTTTTCAGAGATTCAGGCTGATGAATTGGTAGATTCAGCGATTTCGCACACTGCTTTACGGCACTCTCTGACAGCTGGCGTCCCCGACCACTCGGACGATCTGGCTGGGTTAGAACACACTCGAGCAAAATCTCAGGATGCGCATGCAGCGCTTTGAGTGTTGGGACGGCAAACTCAGGCGTTCCGGCAAATGCGGTGCGGAGCATCTAAGTCGTGGCCTCAGCTCGCTTTTGTTTCGTAATTTTTGACCGAATCCGACTGCGCTTTAGGTTCGAGAGATGATCCACAAATAATTTACCATTGAGGTGGTCGCACTCGTGTTGAATACACACCGCCAACAAGCCCGTGGCCTCGAGTTCATAGGCCTTGCCATCACGATCGAGGGCTTTCAGCAACACATGCTCGGGTCGTTTGACGACCTCGTAAAACCCAGGGACCGACAAACACCCCTCTTGCATCTCGTCGATTTGTTGAGTCAACACCTCATATTCCGGGTTGATCATCACAAGCGGCGCATGCTCGTCATCTTGGAGATCAATGACAATGACACGTAGATGGACATCCACTTGGGTAGCGGCAAGACCGATTCCTTGGGCGTCATACATTGTTTCAAACATATCGTCGACGAGCGCCCGGATGCTGTCATCAACGATTGCGACTGGTTTGGCAATCGTGCGCAGGCGCGGATCGGGAAATTCGAGAATCTGTCGAAGTGCCATGCGTTTCCTCAAACAGTTAATTCAGCCGGCTGATTGTACCCGAATTGAGTGGCTCTTCGCACTGCTTGTCTGGCTCCCATCGGATGCCACTGGCTGTGGTTTAGATCGGTTGTTTCACATGAAACATGATGGCGAGTGTCAGTCCGATTGTGTGACAGTCCAGCCGCTTGAGGGCACGCCGCTGGTAATCTATCCCGCACTCGACGCCGGTGATTACGTGAGTCGGTCGAGTCTCATTGCACTTCAATATGTCGGTGGTGCACCCTTTCCATTGACGCGTCAACGGGTTGAGTTTGGCACCAGTATCGGTGTCAAGACGTGTCGCATCACATCCTATCCGAGGGGTCAAAAACACGGACTTCGGCCTGGGATGCAGGTTCCGATCGCTCTCACAGGCGCGTTGCAGACCCAATTGACGCTGTTAACCGTAGAAGACGACAACTCGATCGGCGTCTATGATGTGCAAAACTTGAATATGGGTAAACCATGAATCTGTGTAAAGACCAACAATGCTCAGCGGCGGCTTTAATTGATGGCGGTGTGGTTGCTGTTCCGACGGAAGGTGTGTGGGGGCTGTCATGTCGATACGATGACCTGCTGGGCGTGCAACGGATCCTGCAAATCAAGGCTCGCGCCCCATCTAAGGGCCTCATCGTGTTGGTGAACGAGTTTGATGCGCTTGCATCCCTCTTTGCCTGCGACATTTTGGAGACTGCCAGAGATGAGGCCGGTCGACCGTCGACTTGGGTGATACCGGTGATGGAGCAGTGCCCGCGCATTTTAACCGGTGGCCGTGATGCGCTGGCCGTACGACAAGTGAAAATGCCATATTTACGGCAATTGATTCGATACACCGGACCTCTGGTGTCCACCTCTGCCAACCGCTCTGGGCGGCCGGCCGCGACACACCGGTGGCAGGTCATGCTTGAGCTTGGCCATGATGTTGATTACGTTGCAAAGGGCCGTACGCAAGGATTCAAGAAACCAAGTACCATTCGGGACATGCAGACCGGTGCTGTGCTGAGAGCCTAAGGATGACTATGCAAATCGAGGCTGTGAAAAGCTATCTCCTCAACCTTCAAGATACGATCTGTCACGCGGTGGAGACTGCGGATGGTTCGACATCTTTTGTGGAAGACGCGTGGTCGCGTAATGAAGGCGGCGGCGGCCGATCGCGGGTGATGGCCGATGGGCAGGTCTTTGAAAAAGCAGGTGTTGGATTCAGTCATGTGATGGGTGAAACCCTGCCTCCGTCGGCATCTGCAGCGCGGCCTGAACTGGCGGGTCGCTCGTGGCAGGCAATGGGTGTCAGTCTTGTGATTCACCCTGAGAATCCCTTTGTTCCGACGTCACACGCCAACGTTCGGTTTTTCGTTGCAGAAAAAGCAGGAGAAGCACCGGTTTGGTGGTTTGGAGGCGGATTTGATTTAACGCCCTTTTACCCGTTTGATGAAGACTGTGTGCATTTTCATCGCGAGGCAAAGCAGGCGCTTGATCCTTTCGGTGCGCATTTCTATCCAGAATTCAAAGCAGAATGCGACCGGTATTTTTATTTGCCGCACCGCCAAGAGACCCGAGGAGTCGGGGGGCTATTCTTTGATGACTTTAATGCGTTGGGCTTTGAGCAAAGTTTTGCGCTCATGCAAAGTGTCGGCAACGCGTTCCTTCCGGCATATTTGCCGATTGTGGAGCGACGTAAGACCATCAGTTATGGCATGCAAGAACGCGAATTCCAGCTGTATCGACGCGGTCGCTACGTTGAGTTCAATCTTGTGTATGACCGAGGGACGTTGTTTGGGCTACAAAGCGGAGGTCGCACGGAGTCCATTTTGATGTCCATGCCTCCACTTGCGCGCTGGGAGTATGGATATGTCCCAGCAGATGATTCCGATGAAGCGAGACTGAGTCAGTACCTCACACCACGGGAGTGGGTGTGAGTTATCAGCTCGCGGTGTTTGGTGATCCGGTTGCCCACTCGAAATCGCCCGACATTCATCGGCGTTTTGCAGAGCAAACGGGTCTGGCTGTGCACTATGACAAATGCCTTGTGTCTGAGCGCGACTTCAAATCCCGCGTGGCGTCGTTTTTTGCAGGCGGCGGTCACGGTTTGAATATCACAGTTCCGCATAAATGGGCGGCATTTCAGATGGCAGCGTCGGTGTCTGACGAGGCGTTGTTGGCGGGTGCCTGCAATACTCTGGTGCAACAAGATGATGGCGGACTGTACGGCCACAATACCGATGGTTTGGGGCTCTTAGATGATCTTGATCGATTGGGTTGGTCCCCAGAACATGCGCGTATTTTGATTTTGGGGGCGGGTGGAGCTGTTGCTGGATGTCTCGGACCGCTGTTGGCAAGACGTCCGGACGCCGTTGTCATCGCAAACCGTTCCGTCGACAAAGCCGAAGCGCTGGCGTCTCGGTTTGAATCGAGGGTCACGGCCATCGGATTGGACGCGCTTGATAGTCAAGGTGCGCCCTTTGATATGGTGATCAATGGTATTTCAGCCGGCCTCTCTGGGAGCACCGGGGTCGAATTGACCGACCGGATTCTGAATGCCGATGGGGCTGTCTACGATTTGGTGTACGGCCCACAGGAGACGCCATTTTTAAAGATGTGCCGGCCGTTGACAGCGTATCGAGCCGATGGCCTTGGTATGTTGCTCGCGCAAGCGGCGCGCTCATTTGAGCTGTGGACGGGCGTGTACCCCGACCCTTTTGCGCAGTTGCCGGAGTTTGGTCGCGACTGACACAGCTTATTGACCCTCTGGTACACTCATGACCTTTTACGGCTTTGAATCATGACGCACCCTCTTCCCCTTGCGCGTTTAGGAATCGTCGGCGGTGGGCAATTGGCTCGGATGTTGGCGCCGGCCTGTCACGCGTATCAAGTCGAATTGAATATCCTCGACCCGCTGGATCAATCACCTGCCGCACAGGCTGCAAATGGTCAGATTGTTGGCAGTCTTCATGATGCCGATGCGTTATCGGCGCTGTGTGAGGTTTCAGATGTCGTTACGTTTGATTTAGAAAATGTCGGCGCCGACATGTTAGTCACCTTGGCGAACCAAGGCGTCCGAATGGTTCCAGACCCTGCAACTGTGCAACTGATTCAAAATAAGTTGGAACAAAAGCGTCATTACAAAACGCATGACATTCCAACTACGGCATTTGAGGCTCTTGATGAACCCCATGCACTGAGCCAGGTTGAACGGTTCGGTTGGCCCTGCGTTCAGAAGGCGAATACCGGCGGGTATGACGGTCGCGGCGTGCATATCTTGCATTCCAGTGCCGACTGGCCAAATCGTCTGTTGGGTCCGAGTTTTGTGGAGGCCTATGTCCCGCACGCCACGGAGCTCGCCGTCATGGTTGCCACACGTGCTTCCGGCGAAATGGTGGTGTATGACCCTGTTGAGATGGTCGTCGATCCTGAGTTGAATTTGCTCGACTATCTGATTGCACCTGCGCGGGTGCCGGCTGAGATTGCTCGGGAGGCGGTTCAATTGGCTCGAAAGACGGTTGCCTCTTTTGGAACGCCTGGATTATTCGGTGTTGAACTGTTCGTCTCCGCAGGTGGTGAGTTGTGGGTCAACGAGGTCGCACCGCGTGCACACAATTCAGGTCACCATACGATTGAAGCCTGTGTGACGAGCCAGTTTGAAAACCAACTGCGTGCATGTTTGGATTTACCTTTAGGGCAGACGGATCTCAGAGCGCATGCCTTAACCATGAACTTGGTGGGTGCGGACGGATTTGAGGGTCGACCCGTCATTGAAGGTCTTAAATGGGTCAGCGGATTGCCCGATGTGCATGTGCACCTGTACGGAAAAGCATCGTGTCGCCCCGGTCGAAAAATGGGTCACCTGACCCTTCTTGGCCAAGACCATTCTGGACTGATTGAGCGCGCAAATCAGATACGCGAGCAGCTATTCATTCGTGGAGAACAACCAATATGACAGCAAAAGTCGGTGTGATTATGGGATCAGATTCCGATTGGCCGGTGATGGAAGCAGCCGTCGACGCGCTCAAAAGTCTCGGAGTCGCCGTTGAGGCGACGGTCGTGTCTGCGCATCGGACACCCGATCGGCTCATGGACTATGCAAAATCTGCGCGAGCAAATGGATTTGATGTGATTATCGCGGGTGCAGGTGGTGCTGCGCACTTGCCCGGCATGATTGCTGCGGTCACTGAACTGCCTGTTATCGGCGTGCCCGTGGTGGCGACAAGCCTGGATGGGGAAGACAGTTTGTTGTCCATCGTTCAAATGCCCAAGGGTGTGCCGGTGGCGACTGTCGCGATCAATGGCGCATACAACGCAGGGCTTCTCGCAGCACAGATTGTCAGCACTTCCGATCACGGGTTGCGTGATCGCATTCGGGCTTACAAAGATACGCTTGCCGAACAGGTTTTAGAGAAGGCCCGTAAAGTCGAGCGTGCTGCTGACTAGCCCGTCACCTCACGATGGGCGTGAGCAAGTTTCACGTAATGCGTGGCGGAATAACTCAAGAACTCCTGTTCCTTGTCCGTCAGCGCGCGCGCCTGTTTGGCGGGGCTGCCTACATATAAAAATCCGGATGATAGAACTTTCCCTGGCGGAACCAGTGCGCCTGCGCCGACCATCACGTGGTGTTCAATGATCGCACCGTCGAGAACAGTCGCGCCAATTCCAATTAAAACGTCATGTTCCACTGTGCAACCATGCAAGCAGGCTTGATGGCCAATCGTGACTCGGTCACCGATTACCAGCGCTTTACCACCTGGGGAATAGGGTCCATCGTGCGTGCAATGAAGGACAGCGCCATCTTGAACATTGGTTTGGTTGCCAATTGTGATTTGATTGACGTCACCCCGAATGGTGGCTTGAGGCCACACGGACACCTCCTCACCGAGAGTGACATCACCCGCAACCAAGGCGCTGGGATCGATCCAGGCAGATTGTGGAATGAGGGGCTCTTGATCTTTAAAGCGGCGAATGGTCATCGAAATCCTTGTGTTCTGTATTTTGATCTTCACTATTTCTCGAGACACGACGGGAGTCAATCATGCCTTTAAAACGATTTATCGCGGGTGCGGTCTGCCAGCGATGTGGCCAACAGGATAAGGTGCGTTCATGGGAAGACCCTGATGCAAATCTGATGCGCCGCGAGTGCGTCGCCTGCGGGCATGAAGATGTGATTGCAATGAAATCAGACGCCGATGAGATCCCCACGCGAGTCAATTATACCGACCCAGTCTTTGACGAGGATGTTAAACCGGTTCGGATACTTTTGGATGATGATCCGAAAAGCGCACATTGATTTGCCGCATGGCCATCGGGAGGCGTGCGCCCAACAGGCTGGTCCTCAAGATTGCAAAGACAAAAAAAGCGACAAAGAGCTCATCCAAGGTTGGTTGTTGATACCAAGTGAGCATCCCAAACCAGCCAATCGAGGTAGCCAGCCACATGGTTACACACATGTCCATGGTGCGCGTCAGTCCAATAAAGACACCGTCGAGCCAGTAGGATAGACAAAGCGCCAGCAAAATGAAGGTAAAGGCATCCAGTCGATGGGTCGCCTCAGCAATCACTGCATCATGCGCAGTCAGCGCAGAGACAATGGCTGATCCGAACACTGCGATCACAAGCGCCATGCAGGCCGCAGTGATCAAAGTCAGGAGTGCGCCTGCCCATAGGCTGTCATGAAAGCGTGAATAGTTTCGTTGTCCAAATGCCTGACCGGCCTCGATTTCAGAGGCATAGGCAAATCCATCCAGTGCATATGCGGCAGTGGCTAATAGCACCAGAAAGATGCCAACAGCGGACGCTTCAATTGCGCCGATGCGGGCGGCGGAAATGGATAGACCGGCAAAGACGGCATGCAGTGCAAGGGTGCGAAGCATCAGCGGGCCATTCACGCGCACCAGTGCCCAGAGCTTTTTGGTGCGAAAGCGAAAGTTGGCCCACACATCACGTTGGCCCACGAGGATGAACAGCCAAACCACCCCATAGATGAGGCCTAAATATTCTGAAATCACCGTGCCCCACGCAATGCCCTTGCTGTTCATTTCAAGACCAATCGCAAGCGTGTAATTGAGCACGATGTTGACCACATTGATGCCAAGGGCGAGATACAGTGAGATCTTGGTCCGACCAAGGCCGACCAACCAACCAGTGATTACAAAAATACAGAGTGCCGCTGGTGCGCCTAGAAGACGAATTTCAAGATATTCAGCCAGGGGTGCATCGATTTCTGATGCCGGTCGGATGATTTGAGTGATGGGTTCAAGCAGCCAATGACCGAAGAAGACCAGTGCCAAACCGATGGAAATGGCCATCAACAGCGCATGCATCAAAAGCTGCAAACCACCGTGTGTATCGCCGCGTCCTTCACTTTGCGCGACAAGACCGGTGGTGCCCATTCTTAAAAACAAAAAGGTACCAAACAAGATGGCGAACAACTCAGCGCCCACCGTGACGGCCGCTAAATAAAAGGGGGCTGCAAGGTGTCCGGCAATGGCGGCATCTGCGAGCCCGAGTAATGGAGTTGCACTATTGGCAATGATCAGCGGCCAAGCGAGTGCCCAGTGTCGATGCGTGGCGTGCTTTAGGGCTGCAAAAGTTCGCATTGTGGGTCCGCTCGGCGTGCACGCAGTATGTGTAAAAAGTCATTGGGATCTTTCACATGCGGGGGTGCCTGAGGTCCACCTTCTTGCTGTCTCGCAAGCGCCACCAAACGGAGCATCCAGAATCGGAGAGCGGCGGTTTCCAGTGCATCCGGCCACACACTGATTTCTTCAGCTGTGAGGGGGCGCTGTGTTTGGTATCCGCTGATGAAGGCACGTGTGCGTCTCTCATCCAATCCGCCTGAGGCATCGGAGCACCAATCGTTGACAGCCACCGCCAGATCAAACACAAAGGCGCCGTTACACGCATTGTAAAAATCGATAATGCCAGTTAACTCAGACCCATCAAAGAGTGCATTGTCGATAAACAAATCCCCATGAATGATGCCGTTTGGAAGCGTGGTGCTTTGGCGTACAAAGGACTCACTGCGATCAATTTGATCAGCTAAGAGTGCTTTGAATTCTTCTTCAACAAAAGGTTCGACGCGCGCGTGATTCGAGCGCCACCATGGACTCCATCGATGATTCTCGCGTGAGAGGTGTGAGTAATCCTGCGTGTGGTGATGCATTTTGCCGAGCGCCTCGCCAATTTGACGGCAGGCATCGCGGGTCACATCAACCAGCGTGGTTCCTTTGAGTCGCGAAAAGAGCGCAGCGGGCTTACCTTTTAGCGTAAATAAACGCTCGCCATCGCGGTTGGCCAGTGGTCTTGCGACTGGTACGTGATCATCGGAGAGTTGTCGGTTGAGCTCGATGAAAAATGGAATCTCGTCGAAGCCTTGCTCTTCAAAGATTTGCAAGACAGTCTCACAGCGACCGAGCGACACAAAATAAGTTGTGTTTTCAACACCGGCGTCGACGCCCTGAAACCCAGTCAGCGCACCGAGGTCAAACTGGGCAACAAAGGTCTCAAGTTCAGCAAACGTTAGTTCTGTGTAAACACTCATCGCCCGGTCCTGTTCAAGCGCGGTATTATGCCTATGCATTTTTAAAAGAACACACTCAGGAGCGTGAATGTCTGCCCCCTTGGTACTGATTGACGGGTCGTCTTATTTGTATCGTGCGTTTCATGCGTTGCCACCATTGACTACGAGCCAAGGACAGCCGGTTGGCGCGATTCGGGGCGTGGTTTCGATGCTGAAAAAGCTCGCTGACAGCACTGATGCGAGCCGCATGGCTGTGGTTTTTGACGCATCGGGTAAAACCTTTCGCGATGAGATGTATCCAGACTACAAAGCCAATCGAGAGAAAATGCCCGATGACTTGAGGGCGCAGATCGAACCACTGCACCGCATCGTTGAAGCGCTCGGATACCCCCTATTGGTTGTCCCGGGCGTGGAGGCCGATGATGTGATTGGAACCTTGGCACATCGCGCCGCAGAAGCGGGTGAGGAGGTTCTCATCTCAACCGGTGACAAGGACCTCGCGCAATTGGTGACAGACCGCGTCACTCTGGTCAACACCATGAGTGATTCAACGCTTGACCCCGCGGGGGTTGAGGCCAAGTTCGGTGTGCCGCCTGAGCGCATTATTGATTTTCTGGCACTCACGGGTGACAGCGTGGACAACGTGCCTGGGATTCCAAAATGCGGTCCCAAAACTGCAGCAAAATGGCTCAACGCGTATGGCTCGCTTGATGGGGTCGTCGAGCACGCAGATCAGATCAGCGGAAAAATAGGCGAGACCTTTCGGGCACACATGCATGTTCTGCCGCTGTCTAAAAA
>AACY020304939.1_pt1 | contig 17540 bp, 12 predicted proteins | sample 267378 | NCBI WGS metagenome assembly AACY02 (sample SAMN02954345, study PRJNA13694) | marine metagenome | biome: aquatic; feature: ocean; material: water; isolation source: isolated as part of a large dataset composed predominantly from surface... | reverse complement strand
GCCAAGCCCCACGACCGGCTCGTCGCGGCCTCCGCCGCGCCGGCGGTTGCGGCCGGCGCGGTCGCGCTCCGGCGCGGCCTGAGCTTCGGCTTCTGTCTTCGGCGTCTCCGCCTTCGGCGTGTCGGCTGCGGAGGTCGCCGGCGCGGCGTCGGCCTTCTCGGACCGCCCGCGGCGGCGGCGCGGCTTCGCGGGCGCCGGCGTCGTCTCTACGGTCTGCGGCTCCGGCGGCGTCTCGCCCGGCGCCAGGGCGGCCCGAGGCGAGCCTTCGGGCGGCTCCATCGTCGGGACAGTCTTTTCGATCAGCTTCTCGATCTTCTCGAGATGCTTCTGGTCGCCCGGCAGGGCCAGCATGATCGCCTTGCCGGAACGCCCGGCGCGGCCCGTCCGGCCGATGCGATGGACGTAGTCCTCGGAGTTGATCGGCACGTCGTAATTGAAGACGTGGGACACGTTCGGGATGTCGAGCCCGCGCGCCGCCACGTCGGAGGCGACGAGGAACTTGATCGCGCCGTCGCGGAATCCGTCGAGCACCCTCATGCGGATCGACTGGTCCAGATCGCCGTGCAGCGCGCCGACGTTGAAGCCGTGCTTCTCGAGGCTCTTGTAGACCACCGAGACGTCGCGCTTGCGGTTGCAGAAGATGATCGCGTTGCGCACGTCCTCGGCCTGGAGCAGGGCCTTCAATGCGTCGCGCTTGTCCTTGTCAGCCATGTCGCGCTTGGTCGGGTGCAGGCGCAGCACGGCCTGCTCGACGGTGTCGGCGGTGGTGGCCGGCGCCGACACCTCGATGCGGACCGGGTTGTGCAGGAACTGCTGCGTCAGGCGCGTGATCTCGGGCGGCATGGTCGCCGAGAAGAACAGCGTCTGGCGCGTGAACGGCGTCAGGTTGAAGATGCGCTCGATGTCGGGGATGAAACCCATGTCGAGCATGCGGTCGGCCTCATCGACCACCATGATCTCGATGCCGGTCAGCATCAGCTTGCCGCGCTCGAAATGGTCGAGCAGGCGGCCCGGCGTCGCGATCAGCACGTCGACGCCGCGGTCGATCAGCTTGTCCTGATCCTTGAACGACACGCCGCCGATCAGCAGCGCCTTGGTCAGCTTGCAGTGCTTGCCGTAGGTGTCGAAGTTCTCGGCGACCTGCGCCGCCAGTTCGCGCGTCGGGCAGAGGATAAGCGAGCGCGGCATCCGTGCCTTTGCGCGGCCCTGGTTCAGGATGGTGATCATCGGCAGGGTGAAGGAGGCGGTCTTGCCGGTGCCCGTCTGGGCGATGCCGAGGACGTCGCGCGCCTTCAGCGCTTCCGGAATGGCGCCCTTCTGGATGGGCGTCGGTGTCTCGTAGCCGGCTTCGCGCACGGCCTGCAGCACTTTCGGGTCGAGCCCGAGGTCGTCGAATGTCATCAGGTCTCCATCGCCAGTCATCGCGGCGTTAAATACGGCCGCAATGTCCCGCGCGGCCCCGTTCCACGCGCCCGGATCGGCGCACTTCCAGCGGAAGATGCGTATTGTCGGTGGAAAGTCAATGAAATCGGCGTGAGAGCGGTGATTTGCCGAGGTTTCGCCTGCGAAGCTTGGTGTGCGTCCCGACAAAGCTGTGCGCAGGGGCAACCGGCGAGCGTCGCTTTCGCGGGACGGAGCGGTCATCCGCTTTCCGCTTAGCGGCCCTGGCGATCCGTGCGACCAGCACGGATCGCGCGAACGCCCCATCCCCGGGGCGGTCGCATTGCGACGGTCGCGAGAAGCGGACCAGCCACAGTCGCTTGCGCCATAAATCGCTCGCGCCCCTGCGTTTCAAGGCGACTACCTTGGGGTGTTCGCGCGATCCTCCTCAAGCAGCGGCGCCGCTGCTGCGCGCCAACGGCCCCTCCTGCCCCTAACCGCTCTTCTTCGCCTCCGCTCGACAGCGGACCCGCAAGACCGCCCGCATCCCCGTCATCCCACCGCGCCTTCCGAGCCGGACCCCGGCGTCCGGCGCGCGTCAGCCACCCTGCTCAGAACGTCTCCACATGCGCGACGCCCGGCGCGGCCTTGATCGCCCCGATCACCTGCGGCGTCACGGGCCAGTCCCCCGGCAAGGCGACCTCGATCTCCGCGCCGAGCGCCGGGTCCGAGACCACGATCTCCACCGGCCCGCCCCGCTTGCCGCGCCCCTGCGCCCGCGCGTCCTCGAGCCGCGCCTCGAGCGAGGCCAGCGCGCTCTCCGCCGAGACGAACACCCGCAGCCCCGCCGCGGCGGCGTCGGCCACCACGTCGTCCACCGCCATCGCGCCGCGGCAGAGCAGCTTGAGCTGGTCGCCCTCCGCCTCGACCTCGACGCTCAGCACGACGTTCGAGCCCGGCTCCAGCAGGTGCCGGTTCGCCGCGAGAACGTCGGAGAACACCGTCACCTCGTAGAGCCCGGTCGGGTCCGACAGTTCGACGAAGGCGAAGCGGTTGCCGCGCGCCGACTTCCGCTCCTGCCGCTTCATGACCGACCCCGCGACGCGCGCCGCGCCCCCGCGCTTCGGCAGGTCTTTGTAGAAGGCGATCCGCTTGCGCTTCAACGGCCCGACATAGTCGTCGAGCGGGTGCCCGGAGAGGTAGAACCCGATCGCCGCGTGCTCCTCCGTCAGACGCTCCGTAGGCGTCCACTCCTCGATCGGCGGCAGCTTCGGCGTCGGCAGCTCGGAGGCGTCGCCGAAGAGCGAAACCTGCGCCGACTCCGCCTCCTCGCGGCAGGAGGCGGAATAGGCGACCAGCGCGTCGAGCGCGGCGAGCGCCCGCCGCCGGCTCCCGATCAGCGCGTCGAAGGCGCCGGCGCGGGCCAGCATCTCCAGCGGCCGCTTGCCGACGCGCTTGAGGTCCGCCCGCCGCGCGAGGTCGAACAGGTCGCGGAACGGCCCGCCCTCGCGCCGCGCCTCCACGATCAGCTTCATCGCCTCGACGCCCACGCCCTTGAGCGCGGCGAGGCCGTAGAGGATGCGCCCGTCCGCCACGGTGAAGGTCTCGGCCGAGCGGTTGACGCAAGGCGCAACCGTCTCGATCCCCAGCCGGTCGACCTCGCGCTTGTAGACGGCCAGCTTGTCGGTCAGGTGGATGTCGCAGTTCATCACCGCGGCCATGAACTCCACGGGATGCGTCGCCTTCAGCCATGCCGTCTGGTAGCTGACCAGCGCGTAGGCCGCGGCGTGGGACTTGTTGAAGCCGTAATTGGCGAACTTGTTCAGAAGGTCCCAGACCTCCTGCGCCTTGGCGTCGGGCACGCCGTTGGCCTTCGCGCCGGCGAGGAACTTGGGCCGCTCCTCGTCCATCGCCGCCTGGATCTTCTTGCCCATGGCGCGGCGCAGCAGGTCCGCGCCGCCGAGGGAGTAGCCCGCCATCTTGCGGGCGATCTCCATCACCTGCTCCTGGTAGACGATGATCCCCTGCGTCTCGTCGAGGATCGGGTCGATCAGCGGATGGATCGAGCCCCGCTTCTCCCGCCCGTTCTTGACGTTGCAGTATTTAGGGATGTTCTCCATCGGGCCGGGGCGGTAGAGCGCGACCAGCGCCACGATGTCCTCGATGCAGGTCGGCTGGAGCTGGCGGAGCGCGTCGCGCATGCCTGAGCTTTCCACCTGGAACACCGCCACCGTGTCGGCCCGGCCGTAGAGCGCGTAGGTCTCCGGGTCGTCGAGCGGGATCGACGAGATGTCGACCTCGACGCCGCGCCGCTTCAGCAGGTCCACCGCGTTCTGGATCACGGTCAGCGTCTTGAGGCCGAGGAAGTCGAACTTCACGAGGCCGGCCTGCTCGACCCATTTCATGTTGAACTGGGTCGCGGGCATCTCGGAGCGCGCGTCGCGGTAGAGCGGCGTCAGCTCGTCGAGCGGGCGGTCGCCGATCACGACGCCCGCGGCGTGGGTCGAGGCGTTGCGGAGCAGCCCCTCCACCTTCTCGGCGATGTCGAGCAGCTCGGTGACGACTGGCTCCTCCTTCTCGAACTCGGCGATCCGCGGCTCCTCCTTGCGCGCGCGCTTGACCGAGACGGGCTTCACGCCCTCGACCGGGATCATCTTCGAGAGGCGGTCGCACTGTCCGAAGGGCAGCTGCAGCACGCGCCCGACGTCGCGCACGGCGGCCTTCGAGAGCATCGCGCCGAAGGTGATGATCTGCGCGACGCGGTCGGCGCCGTACTTCTCCTGCACGTAGCCGATGACCTCCTCGCGGCGGTCCATGCAGAAGTCGATGTCGAAGTCCGGCATCGACACGCGCTCGGGGTTCAGGAACCGCTCGAACAGGAGCGAGTAGCGCAGCGGGTCGAGGTCGGTGATCGTCAGCGCGTAGGCGACCAGCGAGCCCGCGCCCGAGCCGCGGCCGGGGCCGACGGGGATGTCCCGCGCCTTAGCCCATTTGATGAAGTCGGCGACGATCAGGAAGTAGCCGGGGAAGCCCATCTGCTCGATCACGCCGAGCTCGTAGTCGAGTCGCTTCTCGTAGTCCTCGACCGGGGCGACCGGGGCGTGCGCCTCCAGCCGCGCGGCGAGCCCCGACTTGGCCTGCCGGCGCAGCTCCTCCACCTCGTCCTCGGCGAAACGCGGCAGGATCGGGTCGCGCGTGCGTGGGCGGAAAGCGCAGCGCCGGGCGATCTCGACGGTGTTTTCCACCGCTTCGGGAAGATCGGCGAAGAGCCGCGTCATCTCGGAGGCCGACTTGAACCAGTGCTCCGCCGTCAGCCGAAGCCGGTCGTCCTGCGCGACATAGGCGCCCTCGCCGATGCAGAGGAACGCGTCATGCGCCACATGCATCGACGGGTCGGGGAAATGGACGTCGTTGGTCGCGACCAGCGGCAAGCCTCGGGCGTAGGCCGCCTCGACGAAGAAGGGCTCGGTCGCGGCCTCCGCAGGCGTGCGCGGCGCGTCCTCGAGGGGGTGGCGCTGGATCTCGACGTAGAGCCGACCGGGATAGAGCGCCGCCAGCCGGTCGAGCAGGGCGCCGGCCTCCGCCTCCGCGCCGTCGCGCACGCGCCGGCCGAGCAGCCCCTCGGCGCCGCCGGTGAGGCAGATCAGCCCCTCGGAATGCGCAACGAGGTCCTCGATCCCCACCCGCCGCGGCCCGTCCCGCCGGTCGAGCCATGCCTTCGAAGAGAGCTTCATCAGCGCGCGGTAGCCAGCCTCGGACTGCGCCAGCAGCGCGATCTCGCCCGGCGTCTCGCCCTCGGCGGTCTCGACCGCCAGGGCGCAACCCACGATCGGCTGCACGCCCGCCTTCGCCGCCGTCTCGGAGAATTCGAGCGCGCCGAACAGCGCGTTCGAGTCGCAGACGCCCACGGCCGGCGTCCCCGCGGCCTCGCAGAGTCCCGGCAGCGCCTTTGGCGCGACCGCGCCGCGCCCGACCGAATAGATGGACCGCACCCGCAGATGGACGAACTCGACCGCCATGCCCCGCCTCGCTTGAGTCGCGTTTCCCGCCAGCCTGCGCGATCCTCCGCCGCGCGGCGACCCCCTGAGGCGCCTGCGCCGCAGCCGCGCGCTCCCCGCGCAAGCCGGCTGGACGCGCCCTCGCAAGCGCGCGCGCCGCGCGCTATTTCTAGCGCGGTCATCAGCCCGAGGTTCGCCATGCTCCGCGCCGCCGCGACGCTCGCCCTGCTTCTCGCCGCGCCAGCCCTGGCGCAGGAGGGCGGCTCGCCGTTCCTGACCGACCCGGACGCGCTCGACCGCCGCTACGGCCTCGACGGCGGCGGCGGGACCACCACGGGGACCGCCCTGCCCCCCTCGCCCGGCGCCGTCACCGGCCAGCGCCCGACGCTGATCCCGCAGCCGCGCGAGCGCACGCGGCCCGAGGCGGCGCGCCGCCGCGCGCTCGACGGCGACGTGGTCGATCAGGACGACGGCGTGGTGCAGCCGGGCTCGAGCCCCTTCATCCGGTTCTGAGGCCGCCGCGATGGGCTACGCCTCCGTCCGCGACCAGGGCGTCTACGACCTGGTGGAGCGCGCCAACGTCGCGCGGCTCGGCGGGCCGGAGGACGCCGACTCGCGCGCGGCGGAGGCCATCTGCCGCGACGTCTTCGGCGCCGAGGAGCGCATCGCGGTCTATGGCGCGCTCGCGCCCGGCGAGGCCCGCCACTACATGCTCGCGCCGCTCCGAGGCGCCTGGACCACCGGCTTCGTGCGCGGGCGCATGGAGCAGGGTCCATGGTCGGCCTTGCTCGGACCCGGACTGCGGCTCGAGGGCGGCGCCGAACGCGTGCCCGTCCATGTGCTCCACGCCCCGATGCTCGAACAGGGCTGGGGCGTGCTCGACCAGATCCGCGGCCTCGGCTTCTCCCGCCTGCTGACGCCGGTCGAGGACGGCGACGGCGTGGCCGCCGTCGCCAACGTGCTCGCGCTGCCCGAGACCTAATCCCGCGCCTCAGACCGCCAACTCAGCCGACATCGCGAGCCCGCCCTCCGGCGTCTCGGCCCAGAGGCTCGCGCCGCCGGCGCCGTCGGGCTTGCCGCAGAGCGTGAAGGGCCGGTCGTCGAACAGCGGGGCGGCGCCGCGATAGGCGAAGCGCGCCGGCCGCGACGCCCCGAGCCGCGCCAGTCCGAACCGGCAGAGCAGCGTCGCCGTCAGCGGCCCGTGGAACACCAGCGCCGGATAGCCCTCGACCTCGCGCGCGTAGTCGCGGTCGTAGTGGATGCGGTGGCCGTTGAAGGTCAGCGCCGAGTAGCGGAACAGGAGCGTGGTCGAGGGCGTCACCGTCTCGCGCCAGACCGCGCCCTCCGGCGCCGCGGGCGCGGCGGGCCGCGGCGCGCCCGGCGCGGGGTCCTCGCGGAACACGATGTCCTGCTCCTCCGACACCGCGACGCGGCCGTCGGCGAGGATCTCGTGGCCGACCGTGACGAAGCAGAGGCTTCCCGACCGGCCGCTCTTCGGCGCGACGGCGCGGATGGTCGAGACCTTCTCCGCCGCCGCGCCCACCGGCAGGTCGCCGGGGAACGTCATCCGCCCCCCGGCCCACATCCGCCGCGGCAGCGCGACCGGGGGCAGGAAGCCGCCGCGCGCCGGGTGCCCGTCGCGCCCGAGCCGGCGCATCGGCGCGGTCTCGAGGAAGTAGATCCAGTGCCAGAGGGGCGGCAGCGCGTCGCCGGGCGCGAGGGTCGCGTCCTCGTCGAGCGTCATCTGCATCCGCCGCGCCTGCGCGGGGTCGAGCGCGTCCGCGAGCCGCTGCTCCCGCCCCACCCAGCGCGACAGCACGTCGGCGTCGAGCGTCGGCGCGATCTCGGTCATCGGACTCTCCCCTTCCCAACAGCGGCCGGACGATAGAGCCTCGCCTCCCCGAACAGAAGAGCGCGGAGCGCGGCTCCGCGCGGAGGGAGGCGCCGCCATGACCGACTACACGCTGCATTACTGGCCGATCCCCTTCCGCGGCCAGTTCGTCCGCGTCGTCCTCGCCCATCTCGGGGCGTCCTGGACCGAGTCGTCGCCAGAGGACGTCGCCGCCGTCATGGAGGCGGACCCCGCCGATCAGCCGGTTCCCTGCATGGCCCCGCCGGTGCTCGTGGATCATCGCGCCGGCGTCGCCTTCTCCCAGACCCAGGCGATCCTGACATGGCTCGGCGAGAGCCGCGGCCTGATCCCCGACGACCCGGCGGGCCGCGCCCTCACGGCCAAGGTGATCGCGGACGCCGACGACGTCCTGTTCGAGACGACCCGGCACAACGGCGCGCAGATGTGGACGGCGGAGGCGTGGGCGGCGTATCGCCCTCGCCTCGCGCGCTGGATGGCGCTGTTCGAGGCCCTGCGGCGGCGCTCCGGCGCCGGCGGTGAAGGGTGGCTACTCGGAACCGCTGCGCCCGGGATCGCGGACCTCGCCGCCTACGCGCTCTGGGGGGTGATGACGGAGCAGCTCCCAGCCCTCCGCCCCATGCTCGACGAGACTGCGCCGGACGTCGCCGCCCTCTGCGACCGCCTCGCCGCTCGTTCCGAGCAGGCCGCGCTCCGCGCCCGCGGCGCCGCGGACTGGGGCGACGCGTGGTGCGGCGGCGAGATCGAAGCGTCGCTCCGGGCCATCCTCTGACCGTCGGGAAAGCGTCGCCGACGCGTGAGATCGCCATGTCGGGTCTTCTGGGCGCCGTAAGGATCGCCGACGCGCGGCCGACGGTGGTCCGATGTTCCAGACGATCCCGAGCTTGTGGGCTGACCAGGTCAGATCGTTTTCTCTCCGCGGTTCATCCGTCCGCCCTGCGGGACGGAGCGAACGTTCAGGGCGGAGCGCAGCGGAGATCTTGGCCCGTGGGGCCAGCACGGCCCGCGCCCGACCTCCCGCCGGGAGGGCGCATTGCAACGGTCGCGAGAAGCCGCTCGCCGGCAGTATCTTGAGCCGCAAAGCGCCATAGCGTGCAGGCGGCGCCACGCCCTCCCAGGTCGGGCGCGGCCCTCAACACCTGGCCGAATAGATGAACGCCCCTCGCGCCGCGAACCTGGCCGATCCGCATCCGCGGCGCCGCTAGAGCGTTTTCCCATCTGGTGGAATCGCTCAGCCTCCCCGTTCCGCCCGGCGTTCACGCCGGGGCGCGCCCGTGCTGTCCGGGGCTCCGCCCGTTCGGCGCTGAGAACCCTCCACCGGAGGGTTTTCCACGCGCGCCTCACCCCCCGGGAAGGCGCGATTGCGACGGCGCAAGCCGCGGCGTGGTCGGAAGTTCTGGCCACCATAAAGCAAACAGCGGGACCCCCGGCAGCGCCCACCCAGGCTCGGGCGCGACCCCCTCACTCAGCGATCATGTTTCCGTCAGATCGGAAAACGCTCTAGGCCTCGACCGGCTCGACCGAAGCGGCGCGCGCCAGCGCCCTCGCTTCTTCCGGATCGCGCGCCAGCTCCACCCAGAAGGCGGCCGCGCCGCCGGGCGCGTCCTCCACGCCGATGCGCCCGCCCATCAGCTCCACCAGATCCCGCGCCAGCGACAGGCCGGCGCCGACGCCGCCATGGACGCGGGTCTCGTCGCCGTCGGCCTGCCGGAAGCGCGCGAAGATCGCCTCGCGCTGATCCTCGGGCACGCCGGGACCCTGATCGACGATGGTCACGCGCGGCGGCGCGGCGAGGGACTCGCAGGTCACCGTCGCCGAGATGCGCCCGCCCGGCGGCGTGAACTGCACGGCGTTCCGCAGAAGCATGATGAAGACCTGCGCCAGCCGCTCGGGGTCGGCCATCACGCGGCAGGCGCCTGCCGCCGCATCCACCGCAAGCGAAATTCCCTTCTCACGCGCCTCCGGCGCGACCGCTTCCGCCGCGGCCTCGAGCGCGGGGCCGACCGGTCCCGCGACCTTGTCGACCCTGAGATCCCCGCTCTCGGCCATCGCCATGTCGAGCATGGCGCTGAACATCTCCAGCAGGCTGCGGCCATTCTTCTCGATCTGCCCGATCAGCGCGCCATGGGCGCCGTCCAGCTTGTGGCGGAGCACCGCCGCGACGCCGAGCACGCCGTTCAGCGGCGTCCGGACCTCGTGGGAGATCGCGCGGAGGAACTCGGCCTTCAGGCTATCGGCGGTCTGCGCGGCCTCCAGCGCCTCGGCGAGCGCGGCCTCGTGCTCGCGCGCGGCGGTGACGTCGCGCTCGATCGCGACGAACTGCTCGACGCGGCCCTCCACGTCGAACACCGGCGCGACGTCGAGGTCGATCCAGTAGGGCCGGCCGTCCTTGGCGTAGTTGAGCAGCGTCGCGCGCACCGCCTCATGCGCCTTCAGCGCGCGGCCGATCCGTGCGACTTCCTCCCGGTCCGTGTCAGGGCCCTGCAGCAGGGCGCCCGGCGTTTTCCCGAGCGCCTCGTTGAAGCTGTAGCCGGTCATCTGCGTGAAGGCGGCGTTGACCCAGCGGATCCGTCCCTCGGGCCCGGTGACGATGACGCAGTCGTTCGCGCGCTCGGCCACCAGCGCGAGCCGGTGGGACTCCTCGTCCGAGCGGCGGAGGCGCGCGATCAACTCCTCTCGCTCCGCCCGCTGGAAGACCCAGCGAAGTGCGAAGAGCCGCGTGCAGAGGATCTCGCCGGCGCGCTGGTCGGTGGACGACCAGGGAAGCGAGCGGCCGCGGGTCTCCGCGCGCCAGAGCTCGAAGGAGCGCCGCGGATGCAGCCGCGCGACGCCCTCTCCCGCCGTCACGCGTTTCTCGGGATCGCCCGCCCAGCTGTCCTCGCGCACACGCTCGCGCCGAATCGCGAGCAGCTCGCCCTCTCCGCCGGGCAGCCTGCGCCACAGCACGCCGGCCGCGCTGACCGAGGGCTCGAGGCCGATCTGGCGCAGGTCGTCGACGGCGGCGTCGTCTTCGTCCGCGGCTTCGGCGCACGCCCGCGCGGCCTCGGCGAGCGCGGCGACGCGCGCCCTGGGCGGCGCCTCGCCCAGCGTGATCTCGACGCCCGCCATGCTCAGCCAGAGCGCGTCGGCGTGCGCCTCCCAGAGCAGCGTGCGGGCGTGGCGGCGGACGAAGGCCTCGAACCCCTCGCCCTGGCTGCGCCGCGCCTCCTGCACCGCCTCCGGCCGCAACGCCTCGAGACGGGTCGCCGTATGCTCGAGCCGGGCGCGGTGGACGGCGGCGAGATGGGCCGAGAGCCGCGCCGAGAACGCTTCGGAGAGCAGCGCGCACGCGGCGCCAGAAGCCGCGGCCCGGCGTAGTGGTGGCAGGCGACGAGACCCCAGAGCCGCCCGTCCACGAGCAGCGCGATCGAGAGGCTCGCCTCGACCCCCATGTTGCCGAGATACTCGATGTGGACCGGCGAGACGGCGCGCACCCAGCTGTCGGACAGGTCCAGCGGCCCGCCCGTCAGCGGATTGCGGTCCGGCGCGATGAGATGAGTGTCGTTCGTGATGGCCGGGATGTGGCGCACCCGGTTGCGCTTGAAGAGCGCCCGCGCCTGCGCCGGGATGTCGGAAGAGGGGAACTTCAGGCCGAGAAAACTGCCCGGCGCCGTCTCCGAGCGGGTCTCCGCGACGACCTCGCCGCAGAGCTCGGCGTCGAAGCGGTAGACCATCGCGCGGTCGTATCCGGTGATCCGCGCCATCGCGTCCGCCATGCCCTGAAAGAGCGCGACCTCGTCGGGGGATTCGCGCAGCTCGCGCATCGCGGCGTTGGCGGCGAGGACGGTCGCCTGAAGCGCGTCGTCGTGGCCCTCCGGCTCCAGGTCGAGCAGGAGCGCGCCCTCGGACCGGTACGGATGCGCCGCCCAGGTCTTTCCGTCAGGGAGAGCCGCGCGGAACGGCTCGGGCGGGCGCGTCCCGCGGACCATCTCGAGCAGCCGGGCGCGCGTCTGCGTCTCGAAGATCGAGAGCCCCTGCGCGCCGAGCAGGGCGCGCTGCGGGACGCCGGTCGCCGCCGACAGGTTCTCGCTCGCCGCGCAGGGCAGCCCGTTCCGCGGATCGATGGCGAGGAACAGGGCGTGGGGCTGGACTGCGCCGGGCGCATGGATCGGCTCGCGCTCGCAGTTCGTGACGTCGAAAGCCGGGCGCGCGGTCATGACGCCGCCGCCCGGGCTTCGTCCGCCCCGAGCGCTTCGGCGAACAGCGCGAAGGCCGCGCGGGCCCCCGCCAGCGCCTCGCGCCTGACCTCCGGATCGGCCATCGCCTCGTCGAGGCGACCACGCAGCGCGCCCCAGACGCGCCCGCGGTCCGCGCCGTAGGGATCGAAGAACGAAAGCGGCGGCAGATCGGGTGCCAGCGTCGCGAGTCGGCGGCCGATGATCGCGCCGCCGAGGCTCGACCCGTCCACCACGTAGAACCAGCCCCACCACGCGGCGTCGGACCGGAACGGCGCGCCGATGCGCGGCGCGGGCGGCGGGGCGATCCCGAGCCGCGCGAGGTCGGCTGCGGCGAGCGGCGCGCGGGGGCGATAGCCGGGATGGCGCGCGAGCGCGCTCGGGCGGGCGGCGCGGAGCGCCGGCTCGACCGCGGCGTAGACCCGGAACTGCGCGGCGACCGCCCGCGCGACGCCGTCGCGGTCCGGAACGCCGCAGACGAGCGGCGCCATGAGGCCGGCCTCCTCGAGCGACGCATGCGCGCAGCGGGTGGAGCGTCTGAGGAGAAGCCTGCCCGCCTCGGCGGGCGGGGCTTCTAGGACGGTCTGCGCCTGCATCATCACCCTGCCCTCCCCTGAAGCCCATGTCGGCCCGGCGCCAAGGTCGTAGCCGCACGGCGTTTAACCGGGGTTTAAGGCGCGGCCGAAAACGGGCGCCGGCGGAGCGCGCCCGTCTTTTCCCGGACCATCGCCGCGCGTATATCGACGGTCATGCTCGATCTCGGCCACAACAGCGCGCCGCTGCCCCCCGAAGTCGCCCGCAGGCGCACCTTCGCGATCATCTCGCATCCCGACGCCGGCAAGACGACGCTGACGGAGAAGCTGCTGCTGTTCGGCGGCGCGATCCAGATGGCGGGCCAGGTCCGCGCCAAGGGCGAGGCGCGGCGCACGCGCTCGGACTTCATGAAGATGGAGAAGGACCGCGGCATCTCCGTCTCGGCCTCCGCGATGTCGTTCGAGTATGGCGGCGTCTGGCTGAACCTCGTCGACACGCCGGGCCACGAGGACTTCTCGGAGGACACCTACCGCACCCTCACGGCCGTGGACGCGGCCGTGATGGTCATCGACGGCGCCAAGGGGGTCGAGAGCCAGACCCGCAAGCTGTTCGAGGTCTGCCGCCTGCGCGACCTGCCGATCCTGACCTTCTGCAACAAGATGGACCGGGAGAGCCGCGAGGTCTTCGAGATCATAGACGAGATCCAGGAGAACCTCGCCATCGACGTGACGCCCGCCAGCTGGCCGATCGGCGTGGGCCGCGACTTCCTCGGCGCCTACGACATGCTGAACGACCGCATCGAGCTGATGGAGCGCGCCGATCGCAACACCCGCGGCCAGTCGGTCGCCATCGACGGGCTCGACGATCGGAAGGCCGCCGACCTGATCCCGGCGGACCTCCTCGCGAAGCTGAAGGAGGACCTGGAGATGGCGCGCGAACTGCTGCCGCCCTTCGACCTCCAGGCCTTCCGCGAGGGCACGCTCACGCCGATCTGGTTCGGCTCGGCGATCAACTCGTTCGGCGTGAAGGAGCTGCTGAACGGCCTCGAGGGCTTCGCGCCGCCCCCGCAGACGCGCCCCGCATCCTCGCGCGGCGTCGGCGCGGGCGAGGACAAGGTGACGGGCTTCGTGTTCAAGGTGCAGGCCAACATGGACCCCAAGCACCGTGACCGCGTCGCCTTCGTGCGCCTCTGCAGCGGGCATTTCACCCGCGGCATGAAGCTCAAGCACGTCCGCACCGGCAAGCCGATGGCGATCTCTTCGCCCATGCTGTTCCTCGCCGCCGAGCGCGAGGTGGCCGAGGACGCCTGGGCGGGCGACATCATCGGCATCCCGAACCACGGTCAGCTGCGGATCGGCGACGCGCTGACCGAGGGCGAGGACCTGCGCTTCACCGGCATCCCCGCCTTCGCGCCCGAGATGCTGCAATCGGTCCGCGCGGGCGACCCGATGAAGGCCAAGCATCTCGACAAGGCGCTGACCCAGCTGGCGGAGGAGGGCGCGGCCAAGCTGTTCAAACCGCAGATCGGCTCGGGCTGGATCGTCGGCGTCGTCGGCGCCCTACAGTTCGACGTGATCGCCTCGCGGATCGAAAGCGAATACGGCCTGCCGGTGCGCTACGAGCCCACCCAGTTCAACGGTGCCCGTTGGGTCGGCGGACCGCGCGAGGCGGTCGAGAAGTTTGCAGCGGCGAACAAGGGCCACATGGCCGCCGACCATGACGGCGACCCGGTCTACATGACCCGCCTGCAATGGGACCTCGATCGGGTGGAGCGGGACTGGCCGGACGTCACGCTGACGGCGACGAAGGAGAGTCTAGGGTGATGGTCGGCGGCGGCGCGCGGCCGTTTTGGGGCCGGAGAGGACATTCGGTCCATAGCGCCGCCGCAGTGTGCTGAGAGCCGCGCGGCCGCCCCAAGCGCGGTCGCTCTGGAACGCCGGAGATCAAGCGGTTTATGCCGGAAGCGACTGGAACAGGTCCGCTTCTTACACCGTCGCAATGCGACCGCCCCTGGGGTGGGGCGGCCGCGCGGTCCGTGCTGGTCGCACGAACCGCCAGGGCCGCTGCGCGGAAAGCCAACGTCCGCAATAATCCGCCAGCTCGCCGCGACGGACATTGGGAAACGCGTCCCGTATCGACCGCCGCGCCCGGAGCCCATCGTCGCTCAGCCGCTCTTCGACATCGCGTCAAGCTGACGCTGCATCTCCGAGAGCCGGTCGCGCAGCGCCTTCAGGTCGTCTTCCTTGCTCGCGCCCTCGGCAGAGGGCCGCGGCGCCTCCGGCGCGTCCGGCCCGGGCTCGCCTGCGGCGCCCGCGCCCGGCGGGGCGAACATGCGCAGCGCGTTCTGGAACAGCTCCATGTTCGTGCGCGCCATCGCCTCATAGGCCTCCAGCGCCGGGTTGGTCCCGAAGGTGGACTTCACCTGCTCGCGCATCTTCTCCTGGTTGCGCGAGAACGCGTCCATCGACGCCTCGAGATAGGAGGGCACGACCGACTGCAGCGTGTCGCCGTAGAGCCGGATGAGCTGGCGCAGGAAGCTGGTCGGCAGCATGCTCGACCCTTTCGCCTCCTCCTCGAAGATGATCTGCGCCAGTACCGAGCGTGTGATGTCCTCGCCCGTCTTGGCGTCGTAGACCACGAAGTCGTCGCCCTCGCGCACCATGGCCGCGAGGTGCTCGAGGGTGACGTAGCTGCTCTTCGCCGTGTTGTAGAGCCGGCGATTGGCGTATTTCTTGATGGTGATCGGGGCTTTGCCCGCGGCGTCGCTTCCGTCCATGACGCGTCTCCTCCGACGCCGGTGTCTCACAGGGCTGACAGCCTACCGCCGCGCGGCGCCGCGCCGCAACCGCGATTCCCGCATGCGCGCAATCGCGCGGACCGGTTCCCGCATCACGGCTCGCGGCGGGGCGCCGCGATCCGTCGCCGTGCGGGGGGCGGCCGCCGCTGTTAGCGTCCGCGCCGCGTTCGACAAGCCCGACGAGGGCCGCACCCGCCGCCGACAGGCGCGACAGACGAGGACCGTCCTTCTATGACCGACATCGTGATCGCCTCCGCCGCCCGCACGCCGGTGGGCAGCTTCAACGGCAGCTTCGCGAGCACGCCGGCCCACGAACTCGGCGTCGCCGCGATCAAGGCGGCGCTGGAGCGCGCCGGCGTCACCGCCGAGGAGGTGTCCGAGACCATCCTCGGCCAGGTTCTGACCGCCGCCTGCGGCCAGAACCCGGCGCGCCAGGCTCATATCCACGCCGGCCTCCCCGAGAGCAGCGCGGCCTGGACCATCAACCAGGTCTGCGGCTCGGGCCTGCGCGCCGTCGCGCTCGGCGCCCAGCACATCATGCTCGGCGACGACCAGATCGTCGTGGCGGGCGGGCAGGAGAGCATGTCCCAGTCCGCCCACGCCGCGCATCTGCGCGCCGGCCACAAGATGGGCGACGTCAAGTTCATCGACACGATGATCAAGGACGGCCTCTGGGACGCCTTCAACGGCTACCACATGGGCACGACCGCCGAGAACGTCGCGACCAAGTGGCAGATCACCCGCGAGGAGCAGGACGCCTTCGCCTGCGCCTCCCAGAACAAGGCCGAGGCCGCCCAGAAGGCCGGTAAGTTCGACGACGAGGTCTGCGCCGTCACGCTCAAGACCCGCAAGGGCGACGTGGTGGTCGACAAGGACGAGTACATCCGCCACGGCGCGACGCTCGAGGGCATGCAGAAGCTGCGCCCGGCCTTCTCGAAGGAGGGCACGGTCACCGCCGGCAACGCCTCGGGCATCAACGACGGCGCCGCCGTGACGGTGCTGATGAAGGCCGACGAGGCCGAGCGCCGCGGGATCGAGCCGCTCGCGCGCATCGTCTCCTACGCCACCGCCGGCGTCGATCCGCAGATCATGGGCACCGGACCGATCCCGGCCTCGCGCCGCGCGCTGGAGAAGGCCGGATGGACCGTCGACGACCTCGACCGGATCGAGGCGAACGAGGCCTTCGCCGCGCAGGCGCTGGCGGTGAACAAGGACATGGGGTGGGACCCGGAGAAGGTGAACGTGAACGGCGGCGCCATCGCCATCGGCCACCCCATCGGCGCCTCGGGCTGCCGCGTGCTCAACACCCTGCTCTTCGAGATGAAGCGCAGCGGCGCGAAGAAGGGCCTCGCCACGCTCTGCATCGGCGGCGGCATGGGCGTCGCCATGTGCGTCGAGCGGCCCTGACCGTTGCGTGACCGGACAATGAGCAAATGTGTGCTTCTGCCCGTGCCTGTGGCGCTCATGCCAGACGTGAGCGCCTTGGCGCGGCAGGGTGACGTTGTTGCATTTGGCGTTGGCCATGTACCAAAAACAATTAAAGATCTGGCCGACAGAGAGACCGAAGTGTTCCTGCTCACAACGGCAACAGGTTTTGAATGTAAGAATCATGCTCATGCGGAATTTATACTAGGATTTACTGAGTACTCTGGTGTTCTCCTCGACGTGCTACCGGCTGAAAGCGGTCAGTACCCGCGTGGAAGGAAGGCAAAGCGACCCGAAAGTGCGCGTACTGATACGAGTAGCAAGAATTTTTTGGAAGTCGCACTAATAAAAAAGCTCGAAAAACCCATCCCGATGACTGGTTTTTTGACGAATAGTGGCGCGCCTTGGTCAAGGGTGCCAGAGCAACTTGTTCGAACGACACTTGCCTAACTCAAGGAAACGGAGGAGACATCCATGGCGCGAGTCGCGCTCGTGACGGGCGGCAGCCGAGGCATCGGCGCCGCGATCTCGAAGGGGCTGAAGGCGGCGGGCTACACCGTCGCGGCCAACTACGCCGGCAACGACGAGGCGGCGAACGCCTTCAAGGCGGAGACCGGCATCCCGGTCTACAAGTGGTCGGTCGCCGACTACGACGCCTGCGTCGAAGGCGTGAAACAGGTCGAGGCCGATCTCGGGCCGATCGACGTGCTGGTCAACAACGCCGGCATCACCCGCGACGGCTTCTTCCACAAGATGACCGTCGAGCAGTGGAAGGCCGTGATCGACACCAACCTGAACGGCCTCTTCAACATGACCCATCCGGTCTATCCGGGGATGCGCGAGCGCAGGTTCGGGCGGATCGTCAACATCTCGTCCGTGAACGGGCAGAAGGGGCAGGCGGGGCAGGTCAACTACTCCTCCGCCAAGGCGGGCGACGTCGGCTTCACCCGCGCGCTGGCGCAGGAGGGCGCGCGCGCGGGCGTGACCGTCAACGCGATCTGCCCGGGCTACATCGGCACCGACATGGTGCGCGCGATCGACGAGAAGGTTCTCAACGAGCGCATCATCCCGCAGATTCCGGTCGGCCGTCTCGGCGAACCGGAGGAGATCGCCCGATGCGTCGTGTTCCTGGCCTCGGACGAGGCGGGCTTCATCACCGGGTCCACGATCTCGGCCAACGGCGGCCAGTTCTTCAGCTGACCCCCCGGCGATTCGCGGCGGCGCTGCTCGGCGCCGTCGCGCTTTCCGCGGCGGCGATCGTCGCGCTTGGCTTCAGGGGGCGACTCTGGTTTCCCCTCGACCTTCTCGCCCATTTCCGGCTG
>AACY020304037.1_pt1 | contig 17554 bp, 16 predicted proteins | sample 267378 | NCBI WGS metagenome assembly AACY02 (sample SAMN02954345, study PRJNA13694) | marine metagenome | biome: aquatic; feature: ocean; material: water; isolation source: isolated as part of a large dataset composed predominantly from surface... | reverse complement strand
CCGGCCGCCTTCGCCGCCTCGCGGACGGGCGCCAGCCGCTCCGGCGGCAGATTGCCGTGGTCGTCGAAGGCGCCGGGCGCGTCCTCGAGCGGCAGGACGCGGTCGGCGACGAAAGCCGCGACGGCGGCGCGATAGGCCTCGGCCTCGGGCGGGAGCGAGAAGTCCATGGGCGGTTCCCTTCAGAGCGGCGCGGCGAGATGCCCGCCGTCGACCGGGATCGTCGCGCCGGAGATGTAGCGCCCTGCGTCCGACAGGAGCAGCAGGAGCGCGCCGTCGAGATCCTCCGGGCGGCCGAGCCGGCCGAGCGGCACGCGCGCCGCGATCGCCTCGCCCTCGGGGCCTTCGAGGAACGCGGCGTTGATCTCGGTCGGGACGTAGCCGGGAGCGAGCGCGTTCACGCGGACGCCGCGCCGGCCCCATTCCGCGGCGAGGCAGCGGACGAGATGCGTCACGGCCGCCTTGGAGGCGGCGTAGGCCGCCACGCCGCGCCCCGTGCCGAAGGCGAGGATCGAGGAGGTCGCGACGATGGCGCCGCCGTCCGGCATCGCCCGGGCCGCCGCCTGCGCGCAGCGGAACACGCCGTCGAGATTGACGTCCATCACCGCGCGCCAGTCGGCCTCCTCCATGTCGAGCGCCCGCCCGCCCCAGGCGACGCCGGCGTTGAGGACGACGCCGTCGAGCCCGCCGAGCGCCTCCGCCGCGGCCGCGACGCCGGCCCGCGCGGCGTCCGGGTCGACCGCGTCGAAGGGGCAGGGGAGGATCGCGCCGCCGCTCGCGGCGGCGAGCGCCTCGAGCCGGTCGCGCCGCCGGGCGGCCGCCGCCACGCGCGCGCCGCGCGCCGCGAGCAGGCGGACGAAATGGGCGCCCAGCCCGCTCGACGCGCCGGTGACGAGATAGCGCCGCCCCTCGATCCCGAACATGCCGCGCCCTCCCTGAGCGCTTCCGTGCGACTGTCAACCAACCGCGACGAAAGACGCGTCGCATTTCCTAGACTTCTGTGCCAGCTTCCCAGTGCTTCGCCAAGGAGGCCGGACGTGCGCAAGCCCATAGACTCCCGACGCTGCCCCCTGTCCGACGCCGTCGACCAGATCGGCGACGCCTGGATGCTGATGATTCTCTGGACGTCCTTCGAGGGCGTCTCGCGCTTCGACGACTACCAGCGCCAGCTCGGCGTCGCGCGCAACATCCTCTCCAACCGGCTGCGCCGGCTCGTCGAGCTCGGCATCCTCGAGAAGCGTCCCGTTCGCGAGGGCGCGCGCCGGCTCGAGTACCGGGTCACGGCGAAGGGGGAGGAGCTGCGCGCGCCGCTCTCGGACCTCCGTCGCTGGGGCGCGCGCTGGACCTCGCTCAGGACCGCGGCGCTCGCCGGCTGAGCGGGCCGCGCGGTTTCGCCGCGCCGCCCGCGTCGCGCGCAGGGGCCATCTAGGTCGTCGGGAGGCACTCGATGACCAATCTTCTGATCCTGATCCCGATCGCGCTGTTTCTCGGCGCGCTCGGTCTCGCGGCGTTTCTCTGGAGCCTCAAGTCGGGCCAGTACGACGACCTCGACGGGGCGGCCGAGCGCATCCTGCACGAGGACGACGACGTCTGACGAGGCTCAGCGCGACGCGCGTCGGAACGCGCCGGGTTCGCCCAGACGGCGGTTGAAGGCCCAGCACGGGGCTTGCGCGCAGGGGTGGACGTCGCCGGACGGCGGCGCGATGCGGATCCATTCCTCCTGCGCGCCGACCGCCTCCACGAGAACGCTCTCCTGAACCACGAACTGGGAGCCGGGCAACAGCATCGAGACCATTTCGCCGCGGTCGGCGAAGGAGGTCTCGGGCGGCGCGGCGAAGGCGCTCGCCACGTTGATCGGCTCGACGCGGGCGCCGGGCGCGATGGACTGGGCCGCCGCGGTCCCGGCGGCGAGACAGGCGAGGGTCGCGAGAACGGCGCGCATCGTCGGCCTCCATTGCGTTAACCACCGCCCTGTAATGGTGCGACGCCGCGGCGCGGTCCAGCGAAATCCGCCTCGCGCCGGGTCCGCGCTCCGACTCAGCGGGCGAGGCGGCGGACGGGCGCGCGTGGTTCGCGGAAGCCGTCCGTCGCGGCGATCAGCTCGGCGGTGATGCCGGGCTCCGAGAGCGCGTGGCCCGCGTCGCCGATCATCCGCAGCTCCGAGCCCGGCCAGGCGCGGTGGAGCATGAAGGCCGAGGCCGGCGGGCAGACCATGTCGTAGCGGCCCTGGACGATCACGCCCGGCGTGTCGCGGATGCGCGCGATCTCCGCGAGAATGTGGCCGTCCTTCGGCAGAAAGCCGCGGTTCTGGAAGTAGTGGCATTCGATCCGGCTGAAGGCGCGGGCGTAGGCGGCGTCGCCGAAGCCCGGGCGCAGTCGGGTGTCGGCGCGCAGCGTCGCCGTCGAGCCCTCCCAGCGCGCCCAGATCCGCGCGAACTCGGTCTGCCGGCCAAGGTCGCCCGACATCAGGCGGCGGTGGTAGGCCGCGATCAGGTCGTCGCGCTCGTCCTCGGGGATCGGGCGGACGAACTCCTCCCAGAGGTCTGGAAAGAATTGCGCGGCCCCGCCGCCGTAGAACCAGTCCAGCTCGCGCTGCGTCATCAGGAACACGCCGCGCAGGATCAGCTCCGCCACGCGCTTGGGATGCTCCTCGGCGTAGAGCAGGCCGAGCGCGGCGCCCCAGCTGCCGCCGAACACCGTCCAGCTCTCGACGCCGACGCGCCGGCGGATCGCCTCGATGTCGTCGATCAGGTCCCAGGTCGTGTTGCGCTCGACGCTGGCGTGGGGCCGCGAGCGGGCGCAGCCGCGCTGGTCGAACAGGACGACGTGCCAGGCCTCGGGATCGAAGTAGCGCCGCATCCCCGGCGAGCAGCCGCCGCCCGGACCGCCATGCAGCACCACCACGGGCTTCGCGCCCTTGGTCCCGCATTCCTCGACATAGAGGTCGTGGCCGCCGGGCACGCTCAGGCGGAAGCGGTTGAACGGCTCGATCGCCGGATACAGCGCGCGGCGGCCTGGCGTCATGCGGTCTCCTCATGCTCGCGCGTTGCGCCGCAGCGCTCTATGTCATAGGCCGCGATGCGGCGGAAGCCTAGCGGAGGCGGAGCGGATGTCCGATGCGACGATAGACGCGGCGGAGGTCGCCAAGTTCGACCGCATGGCCGCGGACTGGTGGGACCCGAAAGGCTCCGCCGCGCCGCTGCACGCCATGAACCCCGTGCGCCTCGATTACGCCTGCGCGCAGATCGCCGCGCAGTTCGACCGGGACCGCCGCGCGGCCGCGCCCTTCGCGGGGCTCTCGATTCTTGATATCGGCTGCGGTCCCGGTCTGGTCGCGGAGCCGATGGCGCGCCTCGGCGCGGCGGTGACGGGCGTCGACGCCTCGGAGGAGGCGATCGGCGCCGCGCGCGCCCATGCGGCGGCCGGCGGCCTGTCGGTCGACTACAGGACGGCGACGGCGGAGGACCTCGTGGCCGAAGGCGCCGGGTTCGACGTCGCGCTGGCGCTCGAGATCGTCGAGCACACCCCGGACCCGGCGGCGTTCCTGCATGCGGTCGCCGCGCTAGTCCGCCCCGGCGGGCTCGCGATCCTCTCGACAGTGAACCGCACGCCGGCGAGCTTCGTGAAGGCGATCCTCGGGGCGGAGTACCTGTTCCGATGGCTTCCGCCCGGCACCCATGACTGGCGGCGCTTCGTGCCGCCCGGGACCCTCGCTTCGCTGGCGGGCCAGGCCGGTCTTAACGTCGCGGACCGCTGCGGGATGGTCTACGCGCCGCTGGCGGACTGCTGGCGGCTCGACCGCCGCGACCTGTCCGTCAACTACCTCCTGACGGCGGAGAAGCCGGCGTAGCCGCTCGCCGTCGTCACGGCGCCACAGCCTTCAACGATCCGCGACGCTTCCGCGACGCTTTCGTCACGTTTCGTTAACCTCGTTCGTAGCGACATGGTCGCGGGGAACGGGGGAGCGGCATCATGCGGTTGCGACGGGCCGCGGCGATTTGCGCCGCGACGCTCGCCGTCGCCGGTCCGGCCGGGGCCGGCGAATGGCGGATCGGCGTCGGTTACGACGACGTGCTCGAGCCGGGCGAGGGGCATGCGACCCTCGGCGCGGAGCTTCAGGGCGGCGACCTTCTGACGCTCGGACCGGCGGGGCTCGCGCTCGGGGTCGCCGCGCGCATCGACGCGGACGGGGAGTTCTGGGCCGGCGCCGGCCCGGTCCTCCGGATCGAGACCGGCCTCATGGGGCTGCGCGCCGAAGCAAGCGTCATGCCGGGCGTCTACAACGGAGGCGACGACGGCGACGACCTCGGCGGACCGTTCGAGATCCGGTCCACCATCGGGCTGAGCCTGCCGGTCTGGGGGCCGTGGCGGCTGGGCGCCGAGTTCAACCACATCTCCAACGCCGGGCTCCACGAGGAGAACCCCGGCGTGGACAGCGTGCTGGTGAGCGTCGGGCGAAGCTTCTGACCGCGGGACGTCGCGGCCGCCGAAGCGCCGATTGCGGTCGGCGCGTCCATGCGGACTGGGATCGGGGCTCCGCCCGCGTGCCGCTGAGGACGCGACGCCGAGCGTTCTGTGGGCGGCCCTTGACCGGGGCTCCGCCCGCTCGGCGCTGAAACCGCGTCGCAGGCGCTTCCCGGGCGCGCCTGTCCGGGGCTCCGCCCGCTCGGGCCTGAAATCTCTCCACTGGAGAGATTTCCGGGCGGCCCTCGCCCCGCGGCGTATCGCCCGCCCCGCTTCCCCAAGCGCGGCGGCGCAGTCTTAATTGGCGACCAAGAGGCGATGCGAAAAGGAGGGCGCGATGGCGCGCTGCATGGCTGTGGTCGGTCCGCCGCATGTCGGCAAGACGACCCTCGTGGATGCGCTGGCTGGGCTCGAGGGCGGACGCGCCGGTCCCGACACGCCGACCGAGACCCGCGTCGTGTCCTTCGAGTTCCTCGGCGAGGCCTGGACGGCGCTCGACTGCCCGGGCTCGGCGGAGTTCCTGCAGGAGACCCGCGACGCGCTGCTCGCCGCCGACGTCGCCGTCGTGGTCGCGCCGCCGGACCCGGAGGCGGCGCCGCTGGTCGCGCCGGCGCTGCGCGCGGTGGAGGCCGCCGGAACGCCGTCGCTGCTGTTCGTGAACAAGGCCGATCAGCCCAACGGCCGCCTTCGCGACATCGTCGCCGGGCTCCAGCTCTACGCGAGCCACCCGATCATCCTGCGCGAGATGCCGCTGCGCGAGGGCGACCGGATCGTCGGCATGGTCGATCTTGTCTCCGAGCGCGCCTGGAAATGGCGCGAGGGGCAGGCGGCGAGCCTCGTCGCGATCCCCAAGGCCGAGGCGGACCGCGAGCACGAGGCGCATGACGCGCTGCTCGAGAACCTGTCGGAGTTCGACGACTGGCTGCTGGAGGAGATCGTCGAGGAGCGCGCGCCGGATTCGGACGCGGTCTACGCGATCTGCGCGCGCGTCCTCGCCGAGAGCAAGGCCTTCGAGGCGCTGTTCGGCGCCGCCTCCCACGGCAACGGCCTGCGCCGGCTGATGAAGGCGCTCCGCCACGAGGCGCCGGGGCCGGACGCGCTCCGCGCGCGGCTGGCCGAGACGTCCGCGGCGGAGGCGGTCGCCTTCGGCGCGCGGCGGCGCAAGCATGTCGGGCGGATGGCGCTGCTGCGCGGTCTCTCGCGCCCGCTGACCGGCGGGCTGACGCTCGGCGGCGCCGCGGTCGGATCGCTGGTCGAGCCTTCGGGCGAGCGGCCCGGCGCGCTCGCGGAGGTCGAGCCCGGCGGCGTCGCGGGCGCGGTGAAGTCGGACGACCTGCCGATCCGCTGCCCGCTCGGCGCGAAGGCCGCGCTTGCGACGCCGGACTTCGCGGCCCCCTTGCAGGGCCAGGAGGCGCGCGTCCTCGCCGCCGTCAGCGAGCGCGACGAGGCCAAGCTCGGGCCGACGCTCCAGAAGCTCGCCGAGGACGACGCGGGGCTCTCCGTCGGCGCGGACGGCGAGGGCGGCGGCTGGCGCGTGGAGGTGCAGGGTCCGCTGCATCTGCGCGCCGTGCGCCAGACGCTCGCCGAGGTGTTCGGCGTCGAGACCGAGGAGCGCCCGGTGACGCCGCCCTGGCGCGAGACCATCGCGCGCGACGCCGAGGTGCATCACCGCCACCGCAAGCAGACCGGCGGCGCGGGGCAATACGCCGACGTCCGCCTCACCGTCGCGCCCGCCCCGCGCGGCGCGGGCTTCGTGTTCGAGGAGACGGTGAAGGGCGGCGCGGTGCCGCGCAACTACATTCCCGCCGTCGAGGCCGGCGCGCGCGAGGCCTGCGGGCGCGGCCCGCTCGGCTTCCCGGTGGTCGACGTGATCGTGACGCTGACCGACGGCCAGCACCACAGCGTCGACAGCTCGGACATGGCGTTCCGCACCGCGGCGCGCGCCGCGGTCCACGAGGCGCTGGGCGAGGCCGCGCCGGTGTTGCTCCAGCCGATCCACGAAGTGACGATCTCGGCGCCCTCGGCCTTCACCGGCGGGCTGACGAGCATGGTCTCGTCGCTCAAGGGACAGGTGCTCGGCTTCGACCGCGACCCGGCCGCGCCGGGTTGGGACCTGTTCCGCGCGCTGCTGCCCGAGGCGGCGCTGCCCGACCTCGCGCCGCAGCTGCGCGCGGCGACGCAGGGCGTCGGGCGCTACGTCCACGCCTTCGACCATTACGAGGAGCTCTACGGCAAGGACGCCGAGCGGGTCAGCCGCGAGCACGGGGCGCCGCCGCAGCGCGGCTGAGGGCGCGCCCACTCGCGCCGGCCGCCGGATGGGCGGCCGGCGCGCGGGATCAACGGTTGACGCGGGCCGCGAAGCGCACGGCGTCCTCGGCCGCGCGCATCAGGGCGCGGGACTTGTGGACGGTCTCCATGCGCTCGGCTTCTGGGTCGCTGTCGTGCACCACGCCGCCGCCGGCCTGGACATACATCGTCCCGTCCTTCAGCACCGCCGTGCGCAGCGCGATGCAGAGGTCCATGTCGCCGCCCGCGCCGAAATAGCCGACGCCGCCGCCATAGACGCCGCGCTTCTCGGTCTCGAGCTCGTCGATGATCTCCATCGCCCGGATCTTCGGCGCGCCGGAGACGGTGCCCGCGGGCAGGCCGGCGAGCAGCGCCGAGAGGGCGTCCTCGTCGTCGCGCAGCCGCCCCTCCACGTTCGAGACGATGTGCATGACGTGGCTGTAGCGCTCGACCGCGAACTGCTCGGTCGGCGTCACCGAGCCGATCTCGGCGACGCGGCCGACGTCGTTGCGGCCGAGGTCGAGCAGCATCAGGTGCTCGGCGCGCTCCTTCTCGTCGGCGATCAGCTCGGCCTCGAGCGCGCGGTCCTCCTCCGGCGTCTCGCCGCGACGGCGCGTGCCGGCGATGGGGCGGATGGTGACCGTGCGCCCGCGCACCCGCACCAGCGTCTCGGGGCTCGCGCCGACGACCTGGAAGTCGCCGAAATTGAAGAAGAACATGTAGGGCGAGGGGTTCGTCCGCCGGAGCGCGCGATAGAGCGCGAAGGGCGGCGACGAGAACGGCCGCGCCCAGCGCTGCGAGGGCACGACCTGGAAGATGTCCCCCGCCGCGACGTACTCCTTCGCGCGCAGCACCATCGCGCGATAGGCGTCCTCGGTCGTGTTGGAGACGGGGTCGGCGGCCTCGGCCTCCAGCGCCTCGGGCGCCCGTTCGGCGGGGGGCGCGCGGTCGAGCAGCGCGACGGCGTCGCCGAGCCGTTCGGCGGCGCGGGCGTAGGCGGCGCGGGCCGGCTCGCCCGCGCCCGCCCAGACGGGCGCGACGAGGGTGACGAGGTCCTTCACCGAGTCGACCACCGCCACCACGGTCGGGCGGATGAGCACCGCGTCGGGCAGGCCGAGCGGATCGGGGTTCGGCTCGGGCAGCCGCTCGGCCAGCCGCACCATGTCGTAGCCGAAATAGCCGAACAGCCCGGCCGCCATCGGGGGCAGGCCTTCCGGGAGCGCGATTCGGCACTCGGCGAGAAGGGCGCGCAGGCTCGCGAGCGGATCGACCTCCTCCGCCGTCCAGGCGTCTGGGTCCCAGCGGGCGGAGCGGTTGATCTCGGCGGTCGTCCCGCGGCAGCGCCAGATCAGGTCGGGCTTCATGCCGATGATCGAGTAGCGCCCGCGGATCTCGCCGCCGGTGACCGATTCCAGCAGGAAGCTGTCGCGCCGGGCCTCGGCGAGCTTCAGCATCAGCGAGACCGGCGTGTCGAGATCGGCGACGAGGGTCGTCCAGAGCGCCTGGTTCTCGCCGCGCGCATGCGCCTCGGCGAAGGCGTCGAAGCCGGGGGCGATCTCCATGCTCAGCCGCCGAGCTGGGAGACGACCGAGGACACCGCGCTCTCGTTCAGCGAAACGCCCGCCTCCCGTTCGAGCGCGCGGCCGAGATATTCGAGCTGGTCCTGCTGGACCGACTGGGCGAGCGCGCGCGCGAAGGCGTCCGCCGTCTCGGCGACCGCTTCGGGCGTCTCGATCTCCGCCAGCGCGGCGACGGTGGCGCGCGTCCCGCGGACGCTGACGGCGGCGGCGCCGGGCTCGGGCGCGGCGAACAGCGTCTCGCGGGCGTCCGCGCCGAGGCGCGGGTCGGGGTCGTTGCGGCGGAGCGGGCCGAGGGTCGAGACCTCGACGCCGAGATCGGCGGCGACCGCCGCGATCGGTTCTCCCGCGGCGACGCGGTCCCGCGCGGCCTCGGCGGCTTCCCGGAGGCTCTCCCGCCTGCGGGCCGCGCGCCAGGCCTCGGCGACCTCCTCGCGGATCTCGGCGAGCGGCGGCGTCGCGCTCTGGGTCAGGGCGTCCACGCGCAGGGTGAAGTAGCCGCCGTCGGGGGCGTCCTCGAGCGCGCGCTCCGCGCCCTCGGCGGCGGCGAAGGCCTCCTCGCGGAAGGCGGGGGCCGAGGGCAGCCCCTCCGCCGGCGTCCCGTCGGGCAGGAGCCCGTCGCGCGAGAGCCCCTCCACCGAGCCGAGGGGCAGGCCGAGCTCGCTCGCGGTCTCCTCGATGGTCGCGCCGGCGGCGCGGAGATCGGCCACCTCCTCGGCGAGGCGATCGAGCTCGGGCAACGCCTCGGCCTCGGCGAGTTCGAGACGGAGGTCGTCGCGCACGGCCTCGAAGGGCGTCTCGTCGCCAGGCGTGATGGCGACGACGTCGAGCAGCGCCCAGCCGGTCGCGACCTCGGCGGGGCCCGCGAGGCCCGGCTCGGCGAGGCCGAAGGCGGCGTCGGCGCGCGGCCCGGAGAGGTCCTCGCGGGTCACGGCGCCGAGGGCGGCGTCCTCGCGCGTCAGCCCGCGCTCGGCGAGCAGGTCGTCGAAGCTCGCCGCGCCGGAGGCGACGCGCTCGGCCGCAGCCTCGGCGGCGGCGCGGTCGTCGTAGACGATCTGATCGATGGCGCGGCTCTCGGCCGTGACGTAATCCGCCCGCCGCTCGTCGTAGAGCGCGCGAACCTCCGCCTCGTCGATCGCGACCTGCTCGGCCAGCGCGGCCAGCGGCAGCCGCAGGAAGGTGACGTCGCGACGCTCCGGTTCGGCGAAGTCGGCGGCGTTCTCCTCGAGGAAGGCTTCGAGGTCGGCGTCGTCCGGCTCCGGCGGGGCCTCGGCGTGGGCCTCCGCCGTGAGCGTGATCGCCTCGAAGCGGCGCGCCTCAGCCTCGCGGCGGGCGAGCGCCTCGGCCGCGCCGGGGGGCGGCGACGCGCTCGCGGCGGCCTGACGGATCACGCCGGCGGCGAGGGCGCGGCGCAGGGTGTTCTCGAACTCCGGCACCGAGCCGAAGGCGCGTCGGACCGAGGCGCGATACTGCTCGGGGTCGAACTGGCCCGACAGCTGGAAGCTGGGGTCGTTTCGGACCTGCTCGGCCACGGCGAAGTCCGGCGCGGAGAGGCCGAGCCGCGCCGCGGCTTCCTCGACCGCGGCCTCGCGGACCATCGTCGCGAGCGCGAAGCGGTCGAGCCCGGTCGCCGCGATGCGCCCGCTCTCGATCTGGTACCGGCGCTGCTGGTTCTGGAGCACGCGGCCGTATTCGTCGACGGAGATGCCCCGGTCGCCGACCTGCGCGACTTCGGTCGACAGCCCGCTCGCGACGTCGCCGACGCCCCAGACGGCGAAGCTCGCCACCAGGAGGCCGAGCAGCGCCTTCGCCACCCAGGACCGCACGGCGCGGCGGAGGAATTCGAGCATGGTCCGGGGCTCCCGTTGCGCGACCGCGCCGCGGAGGCGTCCTCCGCGGCGCGCGGACCTTATGGGCGGCCCCGGCGCGCCGCAAGCGGGCCGTCGGGCGCGTCGAACGTCATGGCGCGAAGGCGCGGAGGCGGCGGAGGGTCTCGGCGATCCCCGCGGCGTCGGCGTTGGCGAAGGCGATGCGCAGGACTCGCTCGGCGCGGCCGTCGCCGCCGTCCTCGACGCGCGGGGCGAACATGGTTCCGGGCAGGGTCAGCAGCGACTGCGTCTCGACGAGCGCCTTCGCCACCGCGTCGGAGGGCATGTCGAAAGGGTGCTCGACGAAGGCGAAGTAGGCTCCGCAGGAGAGCAGCCGCCAGCCGCCGACGCCTTCGGCGAACCCCGCCTCGACCGCGGACCGGCGCCCGAGGATCTCGCGCCGCTCCTCCGCCACCCAGTTGCCGAGGCCGCGCAGCCCCGCGAGCGCCGCGATCTGGCCGAGGCGGCCGGGGCAGATGGTCACCGTGTCGAGAAACTTCTCCGCGGCGGCCAGGCGCTCCGGCCCCGCGATCAGCGCGCCGACGCGGTGGCCGGTGAGGCGGAAGACCTTCGAGAAGCTGTAGAGATGGACCAGCGTGTCGCGCCAGTCGGGCCGGGCGAAGAGGCCGTGCGCCGGTCCCTCCGCCGCGCGGAAGTCGCGATAGGTCTCGTCGAGGACGAGGGCGATCCCGCGCCGCGCGCAGAGGTCGAAGACGGCGTCGATCAGCGCCGGCGGGTACTCCGCGCCGGTCGGGTTGTTGGGCGTGACGAGGACGAGGGCGCGGGTCTCGGGACGGATCAGCCGCTCGGCCTCCTCCGGGTCGGGCAGGCCGGCCTCGGAGCAGGGCAGGGGGTCGGTGCGGACGCCGGCCATGTCGAGCCACATGCGGTGGTTGAAGTACCAGGGGGTCGGCAGGATCACCGCCTCGCCGGGATCGGCCAGCGTCGCGAGCGCCGCGCAGAAGGCCTGGTTGCAGCCGGAGGTCACCGCGACGTCCTCCGGCGCGACGGCGCCGGCGTAGGCGTCGGACCAGCGGGCCGCGATCTCGGCGCGCAGCTCCGGGTCTCCGAGGACGGGGCCGTAGAGATGGGCGTCGGGCCGGTCGAGCGCGGCCTCCGCGATGGCGCGGCGCAGGCTCTCGGGCGGCGGGTCCACCGGCGCGGCCTGCGAGAGGTTCAGCAGGGGCCGCTCGGGCGGGAAGGTCTTGCCGGCGATCCAGCGGCGGGCCTCCATCACGGGCGGCGCGAGCGCGGCGGAGAGAAGGGGGCTGATCGGGGCGGTCATGGGCGGTCTCCGGACGCCGCCAGCGGACGGCGGCCCGACCTTAGTCCGTCGCCGCGCCCGCTTCGACCCCCGCCGCGAGACGGTCGCGGCGAGGCGCGCCGGCGGCGTGTAACAAGTTGGGAGTATTGAAATCAAACGCATTTTCTTGGTTAATTCGCTGAAGGAGACGCGTGCGCGATCCCGGTCGTCGCCCGAACCCGGCGCGCGTGCGGCCCCCGCCGCTGAGGGAGAACGGCGGCCCCCGACCCCGGCGGCGCGGAAAGACCGTGGAGCCGCTCGGTCCATGGCGGCGACATGCTCGGCCTGTTCACCGGCTTGATCCACCGCGACGCGCCGCCCGGGGCTACGGCCCGGGGCTACGCTCGTTCGAGCCCGGAAACGCTCCACAGGAGAGTTTCCCGGGCGGCTCTCACCCCAGGGGGGCGAGGAGCGCGCGGAGCACCGGACAGGTCGGGCGGAACTGGGAGGCTCAGCGAGTCCGCCAGATCGGAAGACGCTCCAGTGGTCAGGCCGCGGCGGATGAGTCCGCTTTGGGGCCTTGGCGGTCATTGGCGCGCTGAGCGGCGCCGCTGCTTGCTGAGGATCGCGCGAACGCCCCAGGGTGGTCGCTTCGAAACGCCGGGGCGTGAGCGCTTTATGGCGCAAGCGACTGTGACTGGTCCGCTTCTCGCTGCCGTCGCAATGCGACCGCCCCCGGGATGGGGCGTTCGCGCGATCCGTGCTGGTCGCACGGATCGCCGGCGCCGCTGAGCGCAAAACGAACGTCCGCTCCGTCCAGCAAGGCAGCCAGACGGCCACCGGAGGGCGAGTCATCCGTCTCGGTCAGTCCACGAGTCGCTTCGGCGATGCCCGCGGCCAAGCGCGTTCGCTGACCAAGCCGCACACAGGTCTCTGCCAAACGGTGCTCGACCGGAGCTGTCTTTCGGGGCCGGCGCGCCCGCCGCCGTCGCCGCCGGGAGAAAGGGGCGGCGCCCCGCAGGCGCCGACGAGTCGCCCGCGCGAGCCCTGCGGCATAGCAGGCGCGCCGACCGGGTCGCGCTCAGGTCTCCAGGTCAATCGAGGCGCGTCACGACCTCGAAGCGCGTCATGTCGGCGAAGCGGCAGAGCTCCGGCGGGCCGATCTCGATCACGGAAGCCGCCGCGCGGAACGCCGCGTCGGCCTCGGCGAGCGCGGCGTCGAAGGCGCGCGCGGCCTCGTCGTCGGGCCAAGCGATTCCGTAGGCCATGGTGATGTGGAAGGCGTAGGCGTCGTGGCCGGGGCGCGCCCGGAGGCCGAGCGCGTCGGCGCAGGCGTCGCGGAAGCCGCGGAGGCGACGCTCCTCGGCCGGGTCGGCCCCCTCGAGCCGCACCCAGACGCCGGCGGCGCCGCGCGCGGGCTCGAGCGCGACCGGGGCGAGGCGGAACGGCGCCGGTGCGCCCTCGGGGCGCAACGCGGCGAGGCGGGGAAAGACGAACGCCTCGGCCTCGGCGGCGGTCGCCTCCGGATCGAGCCCCGCGGGCCAGAACTCCGGCGCGCGGCGGCCGTAGAGCAGGCCGTCATAGATCGTCATGTGGTAGGACGAGGGGGGCAGCCAGGCGAAGCCGTCGCCTGCCGGCGACGCGGCGAGGCGGTCGCGCGCGGCCACGAGCGCGTCGAGCACGGGCCCCGGCCGGACATGCCCGATCATCGTGTTGCCGGGGTCCGGCAGCGCGCGCCCCGCGGCGTCGAAGCGCTTGTCGAGGAAGGGCGGCGGGGCGCCCCGCCGCGCGGCGACCTCGGCGGCGTAGCTCACAGCCGCACGCCGCTGGCGGCGTCGAACAGGTGGAGGTCCTCCGCGGCGGCCTCGATGGAGGTCGCGTCGGCGGGGATCTCGTGGGCGGCGTCCACGCTCACCACGAAATCCGTGTCGCCGACATGGCCGTGGACGAGCCGCGTCGCGCCGAGCTCCTCGACCGTGTCGATGCGGAAGGGCAGCCCGGCGCCGTTGCGTCCGATGCGCGCCTTCTCGGGGCGGATGCCGACGGTCACCCGGCCGGGCCGCGCCGCGGGCGCGGCGATGGCGCCGCCGTCGACGCGGACCGCGCCCTCGGCGGCCTCGGCGTGGATCAGGTTCATCGCCGGCGCGCCGATGAAGCTCGCCACGAAGGTCGAGGCGGGGCGGTTGTAGACTTCCGTCGGCCGGCCGATCTGCTCGATCTCGCCGAGGTTCAGCACCACGATCCGGTCGGCGAGCGTCATCGCCTCGACCTGATCATGGGTGACGTAGACCGCCGCCACCCCGAGGCGGCGCTGGAGGCGCTTGATCTCGAGCCGCATCTGGTTGCGGAGCTTGGCGTCGAGGTTCGAGAGCGGCTCGTCGAACAGGAAGATCGCCGGGTCGCGGACGATGGCGCGGCCCATCGCGACGCGCTGGCGCTGGCCGCCCGAGAGCATGCTGGGCTTGCGGTCGAGATAGTCCCCGATCTGGAGCATCGCGGCGGCGGCGCGCACGCGCCGCTCGATCTCGTCCTTCGCCAATTTCCGGTTCTTCAGGCCGTAGGCGAGGTTGTTGTAGACGGTCATGTGCGGATAGAGCGCGTAGTTCTGGAACACCATCGCGATGTTCCGGTCGGCCGGCTCGACATGGTTCACCACCTCGCCGCGCAGCCGCACTTCGCCCTCGGTCACGCTTTCGAGCCCGGCGATCATCCGCAGCAGCGTGGACTTGCCGCAGCCCGACGGGCCGACGAACACCACCAGCTCGCCGTCGTCGGCGTGCAGGTCGACGCCCTTCACCGCGAGATGGCCGTTGGGGTAGCGCTTGACGGCGCGGCGGATCTCGAGGGTCGGCGCGGACAAGCGCGGATCGGGACTCGGCGTCATTTCTCGGTCTCCACGAGGCCCTTGATGAACATGCGCTGGAAGATCACCACCACGAGCACCGGCGGCAGCATCGCGAGCACGGCGAGCGCCAGCGCCTCGTTGTAGTCGGGGATGTTCGCGCCGATCCAGACCTGCATGATCTGCTTGATGCCGCGAACGATGGTGAACATGTTTTCTTCGGTCGTCATCAGCGTCGGCCACAGATACTGGTTCCAGCCGACGACGAACATGATGATGAAGATGGCCGCCATCATCGTGCGGGACAGGGGGATCAGGATGTCGACGAAGAAGCGCCACCAGCCGGCGCCGTCGATCCGCGCCGCCTCCAGCAGCTCGTCCGGCACCGACTTGAAGAACTGGCGGAAGAAGAAGGTGCCGGTCGCGGAGGCGATCAGCGGCACGATCAGGCCGGTGTAGGTGTTCAGGAGGCCGAGACCCTGCACCACCTCGTAGGACGGCAGGATCCGCACCTCGAGCGGCAGCAGCAGGGTCGAGAAGATCACCCAGAAGCACAGCGTGCCGAGCCGGAAGCGGAAATACACGATGGCGTAGGCCGCCAGCATCGACACGATGATCTTGCCGATGGCGAAGCCGAGGCCGAGGATCATCGAGTTGCCGAGCATCAGCAGCCCGTCGACCTCCTTCGTGAAGCCGGATTTCTCCAGCAGCACCGCGTGATAGGTCGGGCCGAAATTGCCGCCCCAGCCGACCTGGAGGCCGTGGCGGTGGATCGTGGCGGCGTCGTAGGTCGAGGACAGGAAGGCGACGACCACCGGCCCCATCATCAGGACCACGCCGAGGATCAGCACGGCGTGCGTCACGATCTGGTCCCACGGGATCTTCCGGGCGGCAACGCGGGTCTCGGCGCGCGCCTCGGGGAAGGCGGTCGTCTCGAAGGCGCTGTCAGGCATAGTGCACCCGCCTTTCGATGAAGCGGAACTGGAAGACCGTGAGGAGGAACACGGCGACCATCAGGATGACCGACTGCGCCGAGGAGCCGCCGAGGTCCTGCCCGCGGAAGCCGTCGAGGAAGACCTTGTAGACGAGCGTCACCGGGTTGTTGCCCGGCTCGCCCTTCAGCATGACGTCGATCGTGCCGAATGTCTCGAAGAAGGCGTAGGTGATGTTGATCACCAGCAGGAAGAACGAGGTCGGCGCCAGCAGCGGGAACACCACCGTCCAGAAGCGGCGCGTCGAGGAGCGGCAGTCGATGGCGGCGGCCTCGCGCAGGGATTTCGGGATGCCCTGCAACCCGCTCAGGAAGAAGATGAAGTTGACCGGGATCTGCTTCCAAGCGGCCACGACCATCATCGCGAAGGCGGTGTCCCAGTAGTCCACGCCGAATTGCATGTCCCAGCCGAGCCAGCGGGCGAACTCGATCAGCGGGCCGATATGCTGGTCGAACATCATCACGCCGATCAGCCCCGCCACCGGCGGCGCGATGGCGTAGACCCACATCAGGAGCGTCTTGTAGGGGCCCTGTCCGCGCAGCACCGCGTCGGCGGCGACGGCGAGCCAGAGCGCGATCCCGAGCGCGAAGAGGCAGATGAAGGCGACGAAGAGCGCGGTGAAGAGCGCCGAGCGGCCGTAGTCCGAGCGGGTCACCGCGTCGACGTAGTTGTCGACGCCGACGAAGGTGGCGTTCCCGAAGAACGGGTCCTCGAGGTGGAAGGAGGACCACACCGCCTCCCAGGACGGCCAGAGGAAGAACACCACGACGATGGCCATCTGCGGCAGCAGCAGCAGCATCGGCACGGTGAAGCCGTCGAACCGGACCTTCTTCATCGCGTCACGCCTGATCTCGGAACGGGAGAGGGGCGCGCCGCGCGGCGCGCCCCCGGGTCTGCGTGCGGGCGCGGATCAGCCCTGGGTCTGGGCGAAGCGCTCGAGCAGGCGGTTGCCTTCCTCGGTGATGACCTGGAAGGCCTCGTCCACCGTGGTCTCGCCGGCGAAGATGCGCGAGTACTCGCGGTTCATGACGTCGCGGATCTGGACGTAGAAGCCCATCCGGTAGCCCTTGGTCCACTCGCCGCCCGGCAGGGAGAGCTGCTGGATGCCGACCTCGGCGGCCGGGGCCTCCTCGTAGTAGTCGATGATCTGCGCCATCTCGTAGGCGGCGTTGGTGATCGGCACGTAGCCGGTGTCGCGGTGCCACAGGAACTGGACGTCCGGACGGGTGAGGAAGCGGAAGAACTCGGCGGTGGCCTTGTTCTCGGCGTCATCGAAGCCGGTCATCGCGAACAGCGCGGCGCCGCCGATGAAGGTGTTGGTGCCGGCGCCCTCGACGCCCTCCCAGTAGGGCAGGTAGGTGGCCGAGAACTCGAAGTCGGCCGACTGCTGCAGGCCGCCGAACGAGCCCGAGGAGCCGAGCCACATCGCGACCTCGCCGGCCTCGAACGGGGCCTGGTTGTCGCCCCAGCCGGTGCCGTAGAAGCCGAACAGGCCGGCGTCGTACCACTCCTTCAGCGCGGTGAAGTGCGCCTTCAGCGGCGCGTTGTCGACCAGCAGCTCGGTGCCCTCGACGCCGGCGTAGCCGTTGTTGTTGGTGGCGAACTGCAGGTTGTGCCGAGACATGAAGTTCTCGGTGAAGATCCACGGCAGGTGCGACTGCGCGAGCGGGATGTAGCCCGCCTCGGCCAGCGCCGGCGCGGTGGTCTCGGCGAACTCCTCCCAGGTCTCGGGCGGGGTCACGCCGGCCTCTTCGAGCGCCGCGACGTTGTAGTAGAGGATCGGGGTCGAGGAGTTGAACGGCATGCCGACCATCTTGCCGCTCTCGTCGGCGTAGAAGTAGCGGACGCCCTCGATGTAGTCGGAGCCGTTGAACGGCACGCCGTTCTGGACCATTAGGTCCTCGACCGGGATGGTCGCGCCCTGCGCGCCGATGATGGTGGCGGCGCCGGCGTCGAAGACCTGCACGATGTTGGGCTGCTCGCCGGCGCGGAAGGCGGCGATGGTCGCGGTCAGGGTCTCTTCGTAGTTGCCCTTGTAGACCGGGACGATGCGGTACTCGTCCTGATGGGCGTTGAACTTCTCGGCGATGTCGTTGACCGCCTCGCCCAGCGCGCCGCCCATGGCGTGCCAGAAGGTGATCTCGGTCTGCGCGACGGCGCTGACGCCCGTCAGGGCGAAGGCGCCGGCGACTACGGCCGTGCGGATCATGGATGACTCCCCGTCATTGGATCGGACAGGGCTCCGCTATTGGTGAACGTGAAAGGTTTAGCGACACGAGCGTGAT
>AACY020553726.1_pt1 | contig 17577 bp, 16 predicted proteins | sample 267378 | NCBI WGS metagenome assembly AACY02 (sample SAMN02954345, study PRJNA13694) | marine metagenome | biome: aquatic; feature: ocean; material: water; isolation source: isolated as part of a large dataset composed predominantly from surface... | reverse complement strand
GGTATGGGTGAGTTGCACTTGGAAATCCTTGTTGACAGAATGTTAAGGGAATTTAAAGTTGAAGCAAATATTGGAGCTCCACAAGTTTCATATAGAGAAACTATTAGGTCTAGTTCTAAAGGTGAAGGTAAATATGCAAGACAGACTGGAGGTAAAGGTCAATATGGTCATGTAATTATTGAAATGGAACCTGCTGAAGTCGGTAAAGGTTTTGAATTTGTTAACAAAATTGTTGGTGGAGCTGTACCAAAAGAGTATATTGGTCCTGCATCTAATGGTATGAAAGAGACCTGTGAATCTGGCGTTCTTGCCGGTTATCCACTCATTGATGTAAAAGTAACACTAGTCGATGGTTCATTCCACGATGTAGACTCATCTGAAATGGCCTTCAAAATTGCAGGTTCCATGGCTTTTAAAGACGGGGTTAAAAAATGCAATCCTGTCCTTTTAGAGCCTATGATGAAAGTTGAGGTCGAAAGTCCTGACGACTTTCTTGGATCTGTAATTGGTGATCTCTCTTCCAGAAGAGGTCAAGTAGAAGGACAATCTGTTGATGATGGATTGTCTAAGGTACAGGCCAAAGTGCCCTTAGCCGAAATGTTCGGTTATGCCACTCAACTCCGATCAATGACTCAAGGTCGGGGTATATTTTCAATGGAGTTCGCAAATTATGAGGAAGTTCCTCGTAATGTTGCTGAAGCTATCATTTCCAAGAATCAGGGCAACTCCTGATCTCTAAACTAAACACTCTTAAACCCTCGATTCTTTAATTCAAAATGGCTCGCGAGAAGTTCGAAAGGAACAAACCACATGTCAACATAGGTACAATTGGCCATGTTGATCATGGAAAAACAACACTAACTGCTGCTATTACAAATGTTTTAGCTAAAAAAGGTCAAGCCCAAGCTCAAGACTACGGAGACATTGATGGTGCTCCTGAAGAAAGAGAGCGTGGCATTACCATCAATACAGCTCATGTTGAGTATGAAACTGAAGGCAGACATTATGCCCATGTCGATTGCCCAGGACATGCTGATTATGTGAAAAATATGATCACAGGGGCTGCACAGATGGATGGAGCTATTCTAGTTTGCGCAGCTACAGATGGTCCTATGGCTCAAACAAAAGAGCATATTCTTCTAGCTAAACAGGTTGGAGTCCCTGCTCTTGTGGTTGCTCTCAATAAGTGCGATATGGTCGATGATGAAGAAATTATTGAACTTGTCGAAATGGAAATAAGGGAACTTTTAGATAGTTATGATTTCCCAGGAGATGACATTCCTATAGTTCAAGTTTCAGGTTTAAAAGCTCTTGAAGGTGATTCTAATTGGGAATCAAAGATTGAAGAATTAATGAAAGCAGTTGATGCTAGCATTCCTGAACCAGAAAGAGAAGTTGATAAACCATTCTTGATGGCAGTTGAAGATGTTTTCTCGATTACTGGTAGAGGAACTGTTGCTACTGGAAGAATTGAGAGAGGTAAAGTTAAGGTCGGAGAAGAAGTTGAAATAGTTGGAATAAGAGATACAAGAGTAACAACAGTTACTGGAGTTGAAATGTTCCGTAAACTTCTTGATGAAGGTATGGCTGGAGACAATGTTGGTTTACTTTTACGTGGAGTTCAAAAAGAGGATATTGAGAGAGGAATGGTACTTGTTAAGAAAGGGTCCATTACTCCCCATACTCAATTTGAAGGCGAAGTTTATGTTCTAAAAAAAGAGGAGGGGGGCAGACATACTCCTTTCTTCGCAGGATATAGACCACAGTTTTACATAAGAACAACTGATGTAACAGGTCAAATAACAGCGTTTACGTCTGATGATGGTTCTAATGTTGAAATGGTAATGCCAGGAGACAGAATCAAGATGACTGGAGAATTAATTTGTCCAGTAGCTATCGAACAAGGTATGCGATTTGCAATCCGTGAAGGTGGACGTACTATTGGTGCTGGTGTTGTTTCTAAAATTCTCAAATAATATATTTGAATTTTAAGAATTTAACCTTAATCATTTAATATAGGTAGATGGATAGGGGCTTTTGTTAATCAATGTCCCTATCATTTAAATTAATTTTTAATTATGACTGCATCAATTGCACAACAAAAAATAAGAATAAGACTAAAAGCTTTTGATAGAAGAATGCTTGACTTATCTTGCGATAAAATAATCCAAACTGCTGATACTACTTCTGCCTCGGCAATAGGTCCAATACCTTTACCTACAAAAAGAAAAATCTATTGTGTTTTAAGGTCTCCACATGTTGATAAAGATTCTAGAGAGCATTTTGAGACGAGAACTCATCGAAGAATTATCGATATCTATAGTCCTTCTGCAAAAACAATTGATGCTTTAATGAAGTTGGATCTTCCAAGTGGTGTAGATATAGAAGTTAAACTGTAAGAAATCCCGAAAAAGACATTAATTGTTTAAAATAAAGTATATCAATGAGGTTTAAATGGGAGAGCTCTCAGTAAGGGAATTGCCTTTATTTCCTTTGCCAGAGGTAGTTCTTTTTCCTCAAGAAGTTTTACCTTTACATATTTTTGAATCGAGATACAGAATCATGCTTCAATCTGTACTCGAAACTGACTCTATGTTTGGAGTTATAAAGTGGGATCCAAACACTAAAAGCATGGCCAATATTGGATGTTGCGCACAGATAATAAAACATCAAACTGCAGAAGATGGGAGAAGTAATATTATCACTCTTGGACAGCAAAGATTTCAAATTTTAGAAATCATTCGTTCAACTCCATTTTGCTCAGCGATGGTAAGCTGGGTAAGTGATGATAATATTGATAACCTCCAAAAATTAGATTCTCTAAAAGATTCAGTCACAGAAGCACTTAATGATGTTATTAATCTAACAAGTAAGTTGACAAATACTAAGAAAAATCTACCCGATAAATTACCAAAGAATCCAATGGAATTATCATTTTGGATTGGTGCTCATTTGGGTGGTCCTGTTGCAGAGGAGCAGCAAAGACTTCTAGAGGAAAGAAATACTTATACTCGTTTGCAAAGAGAATATGAAATGCTTGATCATACAAGAAAACAACTTGCTGCTAGAACAGCTTTGAAAGAAAGTTTTCCTGATATAAAAGAAAATTAAATGTTTGAATTATTTATACCTTTTTTTTTACTATTTTTATTAATTTTAATTTTAGCCATTATTTGGAGAAGTAATGCCAGAAAATACATTTCTTCTGGTACAGTAGCTTCTGCATATGATGCTTGGACCCAAGATAAATTACTTGAGAGGTTGTGGGGAGAGCATATCCACTTGGGTTTTTATCCCTCCGGAAACAAAAATATTGATTTTAGAAAGGCTAAAGTACAATTTGTACATGAGTTAGTCAGGTGGAGTGATTTAGATAAATTGCCCAAAGGTTCCAGAATTCTGGATGTAGGTTGTGGAATAGGAGGAAGTTCAAGGATTCTTGCAAAATATTATGGTTTTAATGTTACTGGAATCACAATTAGTCCTGCTCAAGTAAAAAGAGCGAGAGAACTTACCCCTTCAGGACTAAATTGCAACTTCCAAGTTATGGATGCATTGAATTTAAAGTTTGACGATGGAGCATTTGATGCTGTTTGGAGTGTTGAGGCTGGTGCACACATGAATGATAAAACTAGGTTTGCAGATGAAATGCTTAGAACTTTAAGACCTGGCGGGTATTTGGCATTGGCTGATTGGAACTCAAGGGATCTCAATGCATATCCTCCATCTTTTATTGAGAGGTTGGTACTCAAACAATTACTTGAACAGTGGGTACATCCTAATTTTATTAGCATTAATGAATTCGGTGATATTCTGAAGACTAATAAAAATAGTGCAGGAAGAGTTATTTCTGAAAATTGGAATTCTTATACAAACCCTTCATGGTACGACTCGATTATTGAAGGCATACGCAGGCCTTTTGCAATTTTGTCTCTTGGACCTTCAGCATTAATAAAGTCAATTAGAGAGATCCCAACTATACTTCTTATGGATTGGGCATTTAGAAAAGGTTTAATGGAATTTGGAGTCTATAAATGCAGAGGATAAATTAACTTAGTTCAACATTTTCAGAAAAATAATTTCCAAAATCAACGAAGTTATTGCAAAGTGGTTTTAAATGATTTTTTAATTCTCGAAGATTTGCAATATTATTTTGATTATTTATTTCTAAATCAATATAAATAATATATTCGCCTAACTCTCTTTTAGAAGGTCTAGACTCTATTTTACTCATGTTAAATCCATAATTTGCAATATGATTTATTGCTTCTAGCAAAGCACCAGGTTTATTTGAGATTAATGAGAAAGCAAAACTGGAAATATTTGCTGAATCAGAACTTAATTCTTTGCTCAATAAAACAAATCTTGTGCAATTCCCTGGGACATCATTTATAGGAAAGGCTAATTCTTTAAGTCCTTTAATTTGAGTTAAAGATTTCGAACCAATAGCTGCTCTAAATTTACTTCCTTTAACCATATTGACAGCCTCTGAAGTTGAATTGGTTGGAAGAGGGATTGCATTTGGAAGATTTTCAGATAACCATTCTGAACATTGAGCTAATGCTTGAGGATGAGATAGTACTTCTGAGATAATTGAAAGTTCTCCATCACTAATTAATGCATGTTTTATAGGCAAAACAATTGCTTTATTGATAAAAATATCAGGAAACTTCCAAAGGGCATCTAAGGTAGCTGTAACTCCGCCTTCTACAGAATTTTCAATAGGAACTACAGCAGCATCACAATTGTTGTACGCTATTGATTTAATGACCGAATGTAACCCATTACATGGTACAAATATAGGTGAATCAAAATTGGCAAGCTTTGATAAAATATGAGCTGCTTTTTCTGCGTATGTCCCTTTAGGGCCTAAATATGCAACTTGTTTGCGCATGATTAATTGTAAGAAAAAAAGAGATCAAATAAGCATTGGAGGGATATAGAAAATGCTATTGTCTTTTGATGCTAAACAGAAACTAAAGCTTTCTGTAACAAGAAATAAAGAATATCTTTCTAAGTATCTTTTGGAAGAAGAAAGAGTTGTTGGAGCAATGCTAGACCCCAAAAAATTATTACCTGAAGGGGAAGGTAGGTACAAGTATACAGTAACAAGTTTTAAGGTTTTCCAATTAGATATTAACCCTGTTGTTTCAATTGCGGTAGAAAATAAAGATGGAATTTTAAAAATGAGTGCTCTTGATAGTACATTGGATGGATTGGGAATGATAGATGACTTCAATCTTATTTTGAAAGCGAATTTGGAAGCAACTGATATTGGATTAGAAGGGGAGGCCCTTCTAGGGGTATCTGTAAGTCAACCCCCATTATTAAAACTAGTACCAAAGAAAATTTTAGAATCTACTGGTCATTCGGTATTAAATGGGATTTTATTGGGAATAAAGACAAGAGTTCAACAGCAATTAGTTAAAGATTTTTTGGAATGGTGTGAATTAAATAAGATTTGATTTCTTTAAAAAACTTTTCCTATGAAGATTAGTTATTCCATTTTTTTTGATATTTGAAAGATGCTCTTTCGTACCATATCCTTTATTTCTAAATATTAAGTATCCTGAGTATTTTTTTTCTAAACTTTCCATTAGATTATCCCGAGATACTTTTGCAACTATGCTCGCTGCAGATATTGAGGTAAATTTCGAGTCTCCTGATACTATATTTTTTTGAATTCCGTTCCATGGTCTTAACAACAATGGTCCATCAATTAATAGTTCAGATGGTTTCTCTTTTAATTTTTTTAAAGCTCTTATCATTGAGAGTTCAGTTGCGACTCTGATGCCGAGCTTATCTATTTCTCTAACAGAGGATTGTCCAATTCCATAATCTGTAGAAAGTGATAAAATTTTTGGGAAAAGAAAGTTTCTTTTTTTGGACGTTAATTTTTTGCTATCCATTACTCCAAATTTTTTTAGAGTAAATTTATTTTTTTCAGTTAATACTACAACTGCTGAAAAAACTGGACCAAAAATTGATCCCCTTCCAACTTCATCCATTCCAACTTCATATACTTTATTCAATACTTGCCGAAGATCTTCTTCTTTTTTTTCTTGCATTGTTTAGCTCATCTGTTACTTCAATTGCATCCTTCTGATTTAAAGATACAACTTCTTCATTCTCATTAGTTTTGTTTGTTGCTTCATCATTGGAATTTGTATTTTCTTCGATAGTAATCGCTATCCCTTCAAGGTCTTTAGATTTTGACGTTTTTTTGACTCGTTTTCCTGTTGTTGTTTTTTTATTATCTAAAGTTTTTTCTTTTTCCTTGCTATTACTATCGTCCTTTAAATGAACAAAACTATTACTAGTTAAATATTCTTTCCCTAACTTTATTAGTGGATTAATACCTAAGTGACTGAAAACAATTTTTTCATCATTAGTAAGATCAACAGTTACTATATTTTTTTCTTTCGAATTTGATGTATTCAATTCATCATTATCATTTTCTTTTTTAATCGAGGAATCCTCTTTACTTAAAATCTTGGTGTTAAGTAATTCCTTTTCATCATTTTTTTCCTGCTTGAAATTTGATTTAGAAGCACTTACATCTACAGATTTAATATTATTTGATTTAGAAGGCTTTTCTTCAGCATTTTTAAGTTGCAGATTAGAAATTTCAAAATTCAATTGATTTTCTACATGTCCAGTACCATTGCAGGAAGAACATTTTTTTCCGAATAATTCATATATATTTTGACCTTGTCTTTTCCTTGTTAACTCAACTAAACCTAATTCAGTAAGCTGAGCTATCTGAGGCCTAGCAGAATCATCTTTTATTGCTGAAGTAAAATGTTCAAGTAACTGGAATTGATCTCGTCTAGATTCCATATCAATAAAATCTATTACGATAACTCCGCCAATATTTCTTAATTTCATTTGTCTTGATATTTCAATAGCTGCTTCGCAATTCGTCCACAAAACAGTCTGTCTTGAGTTAGCAGATCTTGTAAATGATCCAGAGTTTACATCAATTACTGTTAAAGCTTCTGTTGGTTCAATAATTATATAGCCTCCTGAAGGAAGATCGACCCGCGGTTGAAGAGCTTTTTGAATTGTTTTCTTAATTTCGTATTTTTCTAAAATATGTTGGTTTAAATCATTATCATGAAATTCAATATCAACATTAGATTCATAATTTGTTAAGAAATCTTTTGCCCTCTCAACTGACAATTTACTATCAATAACTATAGTTTTAGTGGATGATTTAATATGATCCCTTAATATCTTAAGAGCGAAATCATCATCTCTTTTGATTAAATTTGGTGGATTTAAAGTCTCAGAAACTTGTAAGATATTATCCCATTCTTGAATTAAATTTTCTAAATCTTCAATAAGTAGTTCTTCTTTAATTTTTTCTGCTTCTGTTCTAAATAGTAAACCTGTGCTAGTTGGTTTAATTAAAACCCCTAAAGCTTTTAAACGGTTTCGTTCTGTTTCTGTATTGATTTTTCTGGAGATATTTACTCCCTGGCCGTATGGCTGAAATATTAAGTACTTTCCAGGTATTGAAATGCTACCAGTAAGTCTAGGACCTTTAGATCCTGTAGGCTCCTTAATTACCTGTACAAGAACTTTTTGTTTCGGTTCTAGTAGTTCAGTTATTCCTAATGTTCCCTTCTTGAGTTTTAATGGACCTAAATCAGATACATGGATGAATCCATTTTTATCACTCTCACCAATATTTATGAAAGCGGCATCAATGCCAGGGAGAACATTTTCAACTGTTCCCAAAAAAATATCACCAATTTGAAATTGGCCTTGTGCGACGATTAATTCATCAACTCGATCATCTGTGAGTAGTGCTGCAATTCGAGACTGCTCAGCGATGATAATTTGCTGAGACATATAATTGATTCTGTATGATTTGGATTTTGAAAATCATCTAAAGTAAACAATTAGATTTTTATCTTTAAATAAATCAAATTTTGATAGCTTGTATTATGTACTTTTTAAAATTAATAAACTTAATAAAGTTAATAGTGATTGAATCCTACTATTTATAAAGCTTTAAACGATTTTCGAAATAATTGAAATTGAATTCATAGCTATGATTATCTCTAAAATTAATCATAACTAAGATAATTTTACCATCTAATCACCACTAAAGCACGTTAATCAATTATTCTAATATTGGTGAGATTTTTTTCTAAAGTGGTTCAAGTAAACGAAAATTATTTAAAACTCAAAGCAGGCTATTTATTCCCTGAAATTGCTAAAAGGGTAAAAATATATTCTCAATCAAATAAGAGTGCTGAAATTATTAAACTTGGTATAGGAGATGTTACAGAACCATTACCTAGAGCATGCATAGAGGCTATGGGCAAAGCTCTTAATGATATGGGAACAATAGAAGGTTTTAGGGGTTATGGACCAGAACAAGGTTATTCTTGGCTCAGAGAAAAAATATCTGAGCATGATTTTATTTCGAGAGGCTGTCAAATATCACCTGAAGAAATCTTTGTTTCAGATGGCTCTAAATGCGATAGTAGCAATATATTAGATATTCTTGGCAAAGATAATTCAATTGCTGTAACAGATCCTGTTTACCCTGTATATGTGGATAGTAATGTTATGACGGGCAGAACTGGAGATGCGCTTGAAAATGGTACTTATCAAGGATTGACATATCTTGCGATAAACGAGGGGAATAACTTTTTGCCAGAACTACCTGAAAAAAAAGTTGATATTTTATATCTTTGTTTTCCTAATAATCCAACTGGAGCAACGATTACGAAAGAAGAATTAAAAAAGTGGGTTGACTACGCTCTTGAAAATAAATCTCTAATACTTTTTGATGCAGCGTATGAAGCATTTATTCAAGATAATGATATTCCACATTCAATATATGAGATTCAGGGGGCAAAGGATTGTGCTATTGAATTTAGATCTTTTTCAAAGAATGCAGGATTCACTGGAGTTAGATGTGCCTTTACAGTAATACCTAAAAACCTTAAAGGTTTGAGCTCAACAAATGAAGAAATAGACTTATGGCCTCTTTGGAATAGGCGACAATCTACAAAGTTTAATGGAGTAAGTTATGTGGTTCAGAAAGGAGCAGAGGCTGTTTATTCTCTTGAAGGGAAGAAAGAGGTAAGAGGTTTAATTGATTTTTACATGGAAAATGCAAAAATCATGAAAAATAAACTTCAGACTGCAGGATATAAAGTTTATGGTGGGGAAAATGCTCCTTATATCTGGATTAAAGTTCCTGATCAAATGACATCTTGGGATTTTTTTGATTTCCTTCTCCAAAAAGTTAGTGTCGTGGGCACACCTGGGAGCGGATTTGGATTATCAGGAGAAGGTTATTTCCGTTTGTCAGCATTTAACTCAAGATCAAACGTCATTGATGCAATGCAAAGAATAATTAATATATAATCATAAGTATCATTTAGTTCCAAGTAAATTTAATGTTATCTATAAAGTTAGAACAAAGTGTAAGTAATAATTCGGCAGTGCTTGAAAAGAAACCTGCTGAATTAAAAAATAAATCTCCAAAATATAAGGTTTTACTTCATAATGACCCAGTTAATTCTATGGAGTATGTCGCTATTTCACTACGAGAAGTTGTGCCGCAGTTAAGCGAACAAGATGCTATCGCCATAATGCTTGAGGCTCACAATACTGGTGTAGGTTTGGTAATTGTTTGTGATTTAGAGCCAGCAGAATTCTACTCAGAATCTTTAAAATCGAAAGGAATTTCTAGTTCAATTGAAAAAGAAGATTAAAAACTAGTGAATTTATTATTTAGAGTGAGCTAGTTTCCTTTCTGATAAGGGGCGGACTTTTAATGACTCTTTTAAGGAAGACTTTCCATATTCTCTCTCAAGAATGTTGATAACTGTTTTACCGAATTCATCTTCTTGATTATCAAAAGCTTCTAAGCAAACCTGACCAAGCTTTTTGCCTAATGAGCCTGGATTCCATAGAAGTTTTCGCGCTGTCCATGGCATCATGCTCATTGGATTATAATTCGGCTTCAAAATTTTATGATCTAAGGCATACTGCTCAAGAAGAGTGTGAGGCTGCAAACCTATAAAGAATATAGCAGGATCAACTAAGCCTTTACCAAAAATATTTTCTAATTCTCTATGGTAAGCAATTGTTTGTCTTATGGTGCTTGGCGTTTCATCAAAAACATTAAATGAATAATTGACTGAAACATGGTTCTTGAAACCCGATTGGACTAGCATTCTGCAATTATTTAATACAGTTTCAAGGTCATAAGCTAATCTCATTTTTCTAACAAGTTCTTGAGATCCCGAAGTGATACCGATTTCAAAATAGCTCATACCTGTATCAACCATAAGCTGAGCTAGCTCAGCATCAATATTATCTGCTCTGATGTATGCAGCCCAATTAATATCGTCCCAGCCTTGATCCTTTATAGCTTGCAAAAGTGTCTTTGCATCTTCGATGTGTTTTTTTGCTGGAATAAACTGCGCATCTGTAAACCAAAATCCTCTAACTCCAAGATCATATAATTGCTTCATTTCCTTGATTACTTCGTTAACAGGATTGACGCGAACCTGCTTCCCTTCCACAACCGTATAAACACAGAAACAACAATTATGTGGACAACCTCTTTTTGTTTGCACCCCTACATAGTAGTCGCCACCATCTATATACCAATTAAATTCAGGCCATATTGATTTAATATATTTATAGTTGCAGGCTGTTTTAACAGTGCCTGAAGGTTGTTCATGTATTAATTTGTTCCGAGGTTTTTGTCCAGCAAAATAACATCTTTCTTCTTCAATAGAATCACCCCTAATGATTTTCTCTATGAGATTTTCTCCCTCACCAACAGAAATGACAGTTCCTTTTGGAAGTAGATTTCCTAATTGTTCATAAAAGACACTAACAGCTCCCCCTCCTAAAATTACTTTTACATCTTTGTTGTATTTTTGTGCTCTTTTGAGTCCCATCTTGACTAAAGAGGTATTTCTATATATCTCTCCATAATGAGATGCAATTAATTTTAAACCTCCCCAAGATCCTCTAATTTTTTTAAAGATATTTTTTGAGTAGAAAACCTCAAATGAGTTTTGTAGGGGATTTCCGCTTCTACCATCGACTGGTGCATAAATTTGTATGTCTCTCCATGAAAATATTATTAGGTGAGGTCTAAATTGATCAATTTTTCTAGTTAAAATTTTAGTGATTTTATTAGATGGGATTATCGCTAAATCAATAAATTGTTGTTCAATATTTGGGAAACATTTATGGATATGGTCTGCTAAGTAAATAGGTCCTATAGGAAATATTGGATTGCATGGAAGCCTTACAATAAGAATTTTCTCATAGTTATCCCTGTGGAGTTTTTCTTTATTTATTTTTGTGAAACCAAAATTAAAATTCATGCTATGAAATTCAGATGAATCTGTCACTTTAAGAATCTAACTACTTTATTACTAATTTGTCGAAATTAAAAATATTAAAAAAATACTAATAAAAATTTTTCAAATTTCAAACATCAGAAATTATATAAAGACTTTAATTGTTAGTAGTTTTAATTTGTCAATCCATTTAGCTGGCAAGACATAAACCCTTCATCAAAAAAATTTAAATACTTTTATAAAATAGAATTTTGGGGTACTAAAAAATCTTTAAAAAATATTTTAGTTGCGAAACTCTAGCAATAATTCTTGTTTTTAATATGCTTTTGAAATGCCGATAATTGGAATTGAACCAACGACCTACTGTTTACGAGACAGTTGCTCTACCGCTGAGCTATATCGGCAATATAAAAATATTGATATTTTCATATAGACTTAATCTTATAGATGAAAGAATTCATGTCAAAAATAGATCCTGAATTAAAAAAGAAACTATTAAAAGAATCCCAAGCTCCTTTTAAGGGATTAAGAAAAATATTATGGATAGCTTTTAGTGGTTCGGCATTTTTGGGACTTTTTATAATGCTTTCAAAAATTGCGAGTGGAAGTGAATTACAGCAAAATAACCTCCTAATACAAATTGTTGCTTGTATATTATTTCCTACTTTATTATTCCTTGACCGGGATAAAGATCTATAAGTTAAATATTTAATTATTTAATTATTTAATTATTTAGTTAAAGTCCTTTTTTGAGTGACAAATTTGAATGCTTCGATTATGTCTCCTTCATTCCAAGACGAGAATTTATCACAGCCAACTCCACATTCAAACCCTGTATTTACTTCTTTCACATCATCTTTAGACCTTTTAAGCGAGTCTAGATTACCTTCGAAAATTACTTTATCTGATCTAATAACTCTAAGAGAACAATTTCTTTGTAATTTGCCAGTTTGTATATAACAACCTGCAATAGCACCTTTGCCAACTGCGAAAGTTGCTCGAACTTCCGCTTTACCTAATGATTCTTCGACAAGATCGGGTTCAAGTAGCCCTTCCATGGCCAACTGAATATCTTCTAAGAGTTTATAGATTACTTCATATTCTCTTATATCAACGTCATTAGCATCAGCTGCTCTCTTCGCTCCAGAAGCCAATGAGGTGTTAAATCCAATGATTACCGATCCAGATGCAGCAGCAAGATCGATATCTGTCTCAGTTATTTCTCCTGGAGCAGAAAGTAGGACTCTTACTTGAACCTCATTTTTTGGTAATTGTTCTAGTGATCCTAATATCGCTTCAACACTACCTTGAACATCTGCCTTGAGAATTAAGTTTAACTCTTTAAGTTCTCCATCATTCGCTTGAGTTGATAAGGATGATAAGCTGACTCTTCTAGAGGCCATTTGCTGAGCTAATTTTGTCGCTCTAGCATCTGTTGCCCTATCTCCGACAATGGCTCGACCAGTTTTCTCATCAGGGTAGACTTCGAATTCATCCCCTGCAGTGGGTACTTCACTGAATCCTAGCGCTTCCACTGGGAATGATGGCCCTGCTTCTTTGATTCTATTACCATGTTCATCAACCATCGCTCTAATTTTTCCAAGGACTGAACCCGCAGCTAAAACATCTCCAGATTTCAAGGTTCCATTTTGCACTAACAAAGTAGCCACAGGTCCTTTTGCTTTGTCTAGGTGAGCTTCAATAACAGTACCTTTTGCAAATCTATCAGGGTTAGCTTGTAGATCTTCAACTTCTGACACTAACAAAATCATTTCTAGCAATTTTTCGATATTTTGTTTTTTTATTGCACTCACTGGAACCATCACAGTATCTCCTCCCCAATCTTCAGCAATTAAATCTTTTTCTGATAGTTCTTGCTTTACTCTCTCTGGAGATGCTCCTTCTTTATCAATTTTATTTATTGCAACGACAATTGGTACTTTTGCTGCTCTTGCATGACTAATGGCCTCAAGCGTTTGAGGCCTGCAACCATCATCTGCAGCAACTACAAGAACAGCTACGTCAGTAACCTTTGTACCCCTTGCTCTCATTGCAGTAAAGGCTTCATGCCCAGGGGTATCAAGAAAAGTTAATTTTTTCTTTTGAGATTCATGTTCAAATTCAACTTGATAAGCCCCTATGTGTTGAGTGATGCCTCCTGCTTCCCCTGAAGCTACTCTTGATTCTCTGATGGAATCTAAAAGACTTGTTTTGCCATGATCTACATGACCCATCACTGTAATAACTGGTGGTCTTCTTATTAGATTATCAATATCATCAGATTCAATCATATCAACTGTTTTCTCAGCAGCTTCTTGGATATCATCTTGTAAAACAGGCACCCCGAATTCTTCTGCTACTGTTTCGATAGTTGCTAAGTCAAGTGATTGAGTAACAGTTGCCGTTATACCTTTGAAGAAAAGAGATTTTATTATTTCAGAACTTTCAAGGCTTAATTTATCAGCTAATTCTTGAACAGTTAAATTATCTTCGGGAACTATTATCATTTCAGGTCTTACTTGTTTAGCCTCTTTGGCAGCCTTTAATTCCATTGCTCTCCTTTTCTGCCTTTGTCTTGTGGTCTCTTTTTTCTTCTTCTTAAATTGTTTGATAGATTTTTGAGATTTAGTTTCTTCAGACTTTTCTTTCTTAGGACGCGCCAGACTTGCTGATAAAATTGAAATTTTCTCGCCTGAGTATCCACTGGTTTCAGATGTTAATGAATCATCATTTTCACCAATAATATGAACTTTCTGCCTTTGTTTTTGAGGATTTTTACTTCTTAATGCTTCAAGTTTTGCGCTATCATCCCAGTCTGTCTTCCCAGGTTTCTTTGAACTATTTGAAAATGCTCTATGAGGAGGTTTTTTGGAACTTGGAGTAGCATTTGGACGACTATTAGGAGCTTTCACCTTCTGCTTAGGTGCATCGATATTTTGTATTGCGTTATTGTTTTTACCTAGGTTGTCTTTCTCAGAGTTACTATTTTTTTGAAGCTGCAAAAGTTCATTAGGTGATACTGGCTTCCTTATGCCAGAAGAATTTTGGCCATTGAATTTAGAACCAGGCCTATTATTGGGCATGCCAGGTCTGTTGGGAGAACCAGCTATTATTGGATGCTGTTACCGGTATTGGGATTGCCTTGCCTATTAAATGAGCCAGGTCTGCCTTGATCTGAAGGTTTGTTTCTTAAACCAGGTCTATTATTGGGCATGCCAGGTCTGTTGGGAGAACCAGGTCTATTGGGATTGCCTTGCCTATTAAATGAGCCAGGTCTGCCTTGATCTGAAGGTTTGTTTCTTAAACCAGGCCTATTGGGCATGCCAGGTCTATTGGAGAACCAGATCTGTTGGAGGGAGTTTGATTAAAAGAAATATTTTGCTTATTATTTTGCTTAAGAGACTCCTCTCTTCTTATCGGAGCTCCTACTAGCTCAGGGCTGTTTGGTCTATTATTATTTTTTAATTTAGGTTTGTTCGTATTTTTATCAGGTTTGTTTGATAGTGTTCTTTTGTTCCCTGAATCGTAGATTTTTCTGGAAGATTCATTAGATTTAACATTATTATTTATATTTTTAGGCTTTGCAATTAGTTGAATAGGAGGTTTTGCCGGACTTTTGATAGGTGGGGTTGTGCTAATTAGCGAAGTTTTTTTATCTTGGTTGATATTTTGTAAAGGATTAGTCTTAATATTTTGTTTCTTAAGGTTTGCTTGAGATTGTGGACTATTAATAATATTGGGTTTATTGGGTTTTATAGATTGATTTGAAATTTTTTTAAGACTCTCGGGCTTATTAAGAGGTTTTATCAATAATGGCTTTTTGTTTGAATTATCTTTAATTGGATCACCTTTTATAGAGGAAATAATCGGAGATTTATCTTCTTTGTTTTGTTTGTGATTATCTTTTTTAATTGAAGGCTTATTTATTGAAAGTATTTTTTTATCTGTATTTTTTTTATTAATAAGATTTGTTATTTTTTTTGCTTCTTCTGTACTTATAGAGCTGCTATGGCTTTTTACTGAAATTGAAAGTTTTTGAGCTGCATCCAATATATCTTTGTTTTCCAGATTTAAGTCTCTGGAAAGTTCATAAATTCTGATTTTATCGCTGATAGTCATTTAATCTGATTTGTACTCTTTTTAAAAGAGAATTTATTTTAATTATATTCCTTTATTGGAATGGTCATTGTAGCTTGTAATTTCTTTTTCAAAAATTTCAATAAATTCAGGTTCTAAAAATGTTTTTAAAGCTTTTTGAAGCTTTTTTTTGATCTTGGAATCTGAGTAACATTTTGTAGACTTGCAAATGTAAGCTGATCTCCCCATTCCCTTTTGAAACATAATGCCTTCCTTATGATCTTTGGTAATCTTTAAAAGATCTTTTCTGTCATATGTTTTTCTACATGAAATGCATACACGCATAACAGGGACTTGTTGTATCACCGTTTTTTATCCTCTTTGGCAGATATCTCAGTATCTTGAACAGTCTCTAATGGATCATTATCTGTTAATTCTTCTCCTTCGTATTGTTCCTCTCCATATTCTTCTTCATCTTCGGGAAGGGGATAAAGCTCTCTTAATCTTGCATCTTCTGCCGCACGCTCAGCTTGTTCTGCTTCTAATCTTAGTTCAGCTTCTCTCTGGAGATTTTCTTCTTCTTCCCTTTGAATGATTAATTCAGAGACTGCAGCATCTTCTGCTTCCTGATCGTATTCATGTGAGTTTTTAACGTCAATCTTCCAACCAGTTAATCTTGCGGCAAGTCTTACATTTTGACCTTCTCTACCAATTGCGAGACTTAATTGATCAGGTGGAACTAGTACATGCGCATGTTGCCCTGCTTGATCTACAAGTCTTACTTGATCGACTTTCGCAGGACTTAAAGAGTTTAAAATATACTGGATTGGATTAGATGACCATTTAATAACATCAATTTTTTCTCCTCTTAATTCATTTACTACTTGTTGAATTCTTGCTCCTCTAGCTCCAATACAGGCACCTACAGGGTCCACTTCTTCTTCGACACTATCAACAGCTACTTTTGTTCTTGGCCCAACAGCTCTTGAAGGAGGGTTGGCTTCTCTTGAAACAGCAACAATTTTTACTGTGCCTTCTTGAATTTCCGGGACTTCATTTTCAAATAAATAAACCACTAAACCAGCATTTGCTCTACTTACAAAAAGTTGCGGCCCTTTTCTTGCAATTTCGCTAACTTCCTTCAAAAATACTTTGAAAGTTGCATTTGCTCTATAGTTATCATTTGGTAATTGATCTCTCTTGGGAAGTTCGGCCTCTACTTCAGGTCTACCAATACCCGAACTAACTCCCATAATTACTGATTGTCTTTCAAATCTAATAACTCTTGCAGTTAAAACAGGATCTTCCAAATCTGCAAATTCTTCTTGGATCATTTTTCGTTGTTGATCTCTTAATTTTTGGGCTAAAACTTGCTTTGTTGTTGAAGCAGCCATTCGCCCAAAATCCTCTTTTTCTGGAGTAACGTCTAAAACAACTGTGTCGCCTATTTGCGCATCATCAGCTACTTGTTTAACTTCTACAAGAGATATTTGATGATCTTCGCTCTCAACTTCTTCAACAATTATTTTACTCGATAGTATCCTATAACCTTCTTCATCTAGATCTAGTCCAACATCAAAATTACTGAAATATTCTTCATCAAATGGATCTTGGTTAACTCCAATGTAAAAAGTTTTTCTATATTTTTCGTATCCTTTTAATAAAGCTTCGCGTAAGGCTAATTCCACGATATTAGGAGGTAACTTTTTTTCCTCGCTAATGTCTTCAATGAGATTGTTTAAACCTGGGAGAATAACTAATGCCATCTATGATGGGGATTTGAATAATGGTTGAAAATAATTAATCTTTTAATGTACTAAGACTAATTTTTAGTACTTCATCAAAAGGGATTTTTTTAATCTTACCTTTTATGTTAATGGCTAAATAATCTTTAGACTTTTCATAAAGTAAACCATTCAGAAATTTTATTTTTGAATTCTTTTGGTTTAACTCAACATTAACTGGAAAACCTTTAAAAGTTTTGAAGTCTCTTTCTGAGGTTAGTTCATCACTGACCCCTTGACTACTAATTTCTAAGACATATGAACAATTTAAAAGATTTGATTTTTCTATTTCGTCAGATGCTGGGCTATTAAATAGCGCACAATCATCTAAGGAAATGTCATCCCCATCAGTTTTTCTTATAGTT
>AACY020533800.1_pt1 | contig 17583 bp, 17 predicted proteins | sample 267378 | NCBI WGS metagenome assembly AACY02 (sample SAMN02954345, study PRJNA13694) | marine metagenome | biome: aquatic; feature: ocean; material: water; isolation source: isolated as part of a large dataset composed predominantly from surface... | reverse complement strand
TGGCTGCTGGCGAATGCCTGGCGCTCCTGGGCCCGAACGGTGCGGGCAAGACCACGACCACGGAGATCCTCGAGGGATATCGCCGCGCGGATTCGGGGACGGCCCGAGTCCTGGGTGTCGATCCGGCCACGGGTGGAATCGACTGGCGGGCTCGCCTGGGCATCGTGTTGCAGGCCGACCGAGATCTCGGTGACCTGACGGTGCGTGAGGCGGTCCAGCACTTCGCGGGATACTTCCCTCGCCCGCGTGATCCCGATGATGTCATCTCGGCCGTGGGACTTCAGGCCAAGGCGAAGTCGCGCAACGGCAAGCTCTCCGGTGGGCAGCGCCGGCGTCTCGATGTGGCGCTGGGCATTATCGGGAGTCCTGAGGTGCTGTTCCTCGATGAACCGACCACCGGCTTCGATCCGGCAGCCCGCCGAGAGTTCTGGGACCTGATCGCCGGGCTCAAATCCGAGGGTACGACGATCTTGTTGACCACCCACTACCTCGAGGAGGCCGAGCACCTCGCCGACCGAGTCGCTGTGATCGCGAACGGTCGGGTCGTGGCCTATGACACGCCTGCGAACCTGGGAAACCGGTCCCAGGCGCGAGCCGTCGTGACGTGGGAGGAGTCGGGATCGGATCGATCCGAGGCCACCGATGAGCCGACCCGGTTGATTGCCGAACTCGCTGCTCGCTTCAACGGTGAGGTTCCTGGTCTGCAGGTGCACCGGCCGAGCCTCGAGGAGACCTACCTGTCCTTGATCGCGAGCGAAGCCGCTGATCGCCAGGATGTGGAAGGCGGTGCGATGTGAATCGCACCCTCGCAATCGGCCGTCGACGTATCGGGATCGAACTCCTGCAGTTCTTCCGCGATCGTGAGAGCGCGATCTTCAACTTCATGCTGCCGATGATCTTGCTGATCATCTTCGGTTCGGTGTTCGCCAATCAGGAAATCGGATTCGAGGACGTCACGTTCTCGCAGTATTTCCTCGCGGGAATGATCGCGTCAGGAATCCTCTATACGTCATTCCAGAACTTGGCGATCGCCATCCCGATGGAACGCGACGATTCGACCCTGAAGCGGTTGGCGGGTCTGCCGATGCCGAAAGCGTCCTATTTCATCGGCAAAGCCGGCATGGTGTTCGTCGCTTATGTGGCGCAGGTCATCATCCTGCTGATCGTGGGCATCCTGTTCTTCGGGATCGACCTCCCCTCAGGTGGCAACAAGTGGTTCACCTTCGCCTGGGTGAGCATCCTCGGACTGGCCTCATGCACTTTGCTGGGGATCGCATTCTCCGTCGTACCCAAGCAGGGTAAGGGTGCATCGGCCATCGTCGCGCCCATCGTGCTGGTCTTGCAGTTCACCTCGGGGGTGTTCTTCGTCTTCACTGAATTGCCATCGTGGATGCAGACCTTCGCTTCGTTCTTCCCGCTGCGCTGGCTCACCCAGGCGATGCGTTTCGTATTCCTGCCCGATGGCGCCCAGGTCATCGAAGCCGGCGGGGAATGGCAGTTGGGACTCGCAGCACTGGTGCTCGTCACCTGGACGATCATCGGATTCGTGCTGGCACTGACGGTGTTCCGCTGGTCGCCACGCGGTGAGAAGTAGCGGGCGAGGAAGAGCGGGCACGAGGAGGCGCTGATGCTCGGCACGCTCATCGTGCTCGGGGTCGTGATCGGGGCGAATAACCTGTCTGCGGCGCTCGCGCTCGGTGCTCTTGGACACGGTCATCACCGCTGGCGCATCGTCGGGGTGTTCGCCGCATTCGAATTCACCGTGCCACTTCTGGGTGCGCTCCTAGGACAGGCAGCAGCGACGGCGATCGCCGATCGAGTGCCGTGGCTGGGTGCCGTGCTGCTCATCGGACTGGGGGTACTCGTGCTGGCCTCCGTGCTGCGGCGAGGGCACCCGGATGGACGGCTGGCGCACCTGGCGACCAGTTGGCGCGGGCTGATCGTGCTCGCAGCAGGATTGAGTGCGGACAACCTGGTCGTGGGGTTCAGCCTGGGCCTGGAGTCGATCCAGCCCCTGGCTCTAGCCGGCACGATTGTCGTGTTCTCCTCGGTGTTCACCTTCATCGGCGTGACCGTGGGAGACGATCTGCGGCGGCACTGGGAGCGGCGGACGGGGGTCATCGCAGGGCTGCTTCTCATCGGGCTCGGCATCGCGGTCGCCGCAGGTTGGCCCTAGGCGCCGTTCGACTTGCGGGAGTGGTCGGGATCAGCGATGCTTTGGCAAAGCAGGGGGAGTATCCCGGCAACAGGTGTTCGTCATCACGGTGTCGCCACCGGCACCCGGGCATCTGACTTGATCGGCCAGATTTGGCGAGCATCGAGTGGGCAGAGACCTTGTGCCGCAGACGCGTGTGCGTCTCGACACAGTGGAGGCCTGTGATGGATGCCCATACTCGAATCCCGACCGTGTTGACCGATGAAGGTCGGCAGTTGCTGACCGAACGACTCCACGACATCAAGGATCGTCGGATGGTCGAGCTCCAACCGCACCTGATCGGACCCGAACGCGATGAACGCGACGTCGCCCTGTTCGAAACGCTGCTCGTCGAGGCAGCGGATCTCGAGGGCCTGCTCGCCGAAGCTGACACCCTGGATTTGACCGAAGACCCCGACGAAGTCTGCCTGGGGGCTCGAGTACGCATCTCGATGCCTGATGGATCGAGCGAATGGGTTCGCCCCGTTCACCCTGCCGAGGCGACCGTCGATTCCGAACGGATCAGCATCGACTCTCCCTTGGCTCGAGCGCTCGGCGGGGCAGCGGCGGGCGATATCGTGCTGGTGTCGGCGCCGACAGGTGATTGGAAGTGCCGCATCGAAGCTATCGAGCGGTGACCCCGGGTCGGGCCTGTTCTCCTACGCCTGAGAGAGTCTGGCCTCAATGAGTTGGGATCTCGTAGCGACGAACGTCGCCTCCGTTCCCGTCCTGGCGTTCCTCCTCGGAGCGCTCGCCGCGGGCCTGAAGGCCGATCTGCGCCTGCCTGACGCGGTGTATCAGGCAACGTCGATGTATTTGCTGTTAGCCATCGGACTCAAGGGCGGTGTCGCCCTCCGAGAATCATCGCTGGCTGAGGTCGCCGGACCCGTTGCCGCGACATTGATCCTAGGCCTGATCATCCCTGTCCTGGCGTTCGTGGTCCTGCGGGTGCTCACCCGGTTGGGGCCCGTGGATCGAGGTTCACTCGCCGCCCATTACGGTTCGACGTCGCTGGTGACATTCACCGCGGCCCTGGTGTTCCTCGAGGCGAGCGACATCTCCTACGAAGGCTATGTCGCGACGCTGCTGACGATCCTGGAGATTCCCGGCATCCTCGTCGGTCTGCTACTAGCGGGTCGAGCGATGAGCGGCGGCGATAAACGAGGTTGGTCCGAGGCGCTGCGTGAAGTACTGCTGGGGCGATCGGTGCTGCTCCTCGCCGGTGGTTTGGTGATCGGATATCTCGCCGGCCCCAACGGTTATGCCAGCGTCGAGCCGTTCTTCGGCGGGCTCTTCACCGGGGTGCTGGCACTGTTCCTGCTGGAAATGGGGGTGCTCGCCGGTCGGCGTCTGGGTGCGTTGCGCGAAGCTGGGTGGGGGCTGCCGGTGTTCGCCATCGCGTTTCCCATTCTGGCCGGGACGCTGGGCATCGTCGGTGGCTTGGTTGCCGGCATGTCCACCGGCGGCGCGATGGTGCTTGGTGTGCTGACGGCGAGCGCGTCCTACATCGCAGCACCGGCAGCGGTGCGTCTGGCTCTGCCCGAAGCCAACCCGGGCATCAGCCTGACGGCCAGTCTGGGCATCACGTTCCCGTTCAACCTCGTCATCGGAATTCCGCTCTATCTGCTCATTGCCGAATGGCTGGCAGGCATTCTGTGACTACGACTGGAGGTCACTGCTGATGGATACCAGAGGTTTCGTCACCTGCATCACTATCGTCGCCGAGTCGATCGTGGAATCCCGTTTGCTGGAGGGGCTCACGGCAAGTGGTGCCCGTGGTTGGACGATCACACCTGCGCGAGGGAGCGGTCCGAAGCATCAGGGGATGAGCGAGATCGAAGGCGGCAGCATCCGGGTGGAGGTTCTGGCTTCCGCAACGGTCGCCGACCGCATCTGGCAACTGCTCCGCGAGGACTACTTCACCAACTACTCCATCGCCGCGTGGGAGTATCCGGTGCAGGTCGATCGGGCTGAACGCTATTGCGATCCCGCTCCACCGCGCTGATAGTTCCTGCGCACCTCCCACCACGCACCGAGCCCGCCGCCGATCAACGTGAGGCCGGGAACGAGGTTGAAGGCGAAGCCCTGCAACTCGCGGAGCGGACTGCTGCTCGATTCCAGCCAGGGATCGAGCAGCAGGTAGGCGCCAGCACCGATCGCGAATCCGAGTATCGCGCCGATGGTCACACCGATCACGATGGGTAGGGACCGTACTCGCTGCGGTTCGGGCGCCGACGTGTTCACTCGGTGAGATCCACGTCTCTCACCAGGCCTTCGGCAGGTTTGGACTGACGCCCACGGTTGCCCAGGAGCGGTACCGAAACGACCGCGGCAGCCAACACACCCCAGCCGGCGATGCGCAGCGCATCGGTGACCCCGACCAGATAGGCCTCGCCGGCGATCTTCGCGGCCTGGTCACCGGCCTTCTGGCGGATCTCGGGGATCGCGCCGGAGATGACCTCATCGGAGAGGTCAGCCGCGTTGGAGATCGACGACGAGGTCGCCTGCCATGCAGCCGCCACCTGGGTGGCTGAGATCGCGCCGACGACCGCGATGCCGAGCACGGCGGAGATGGAACCGATCAGGTTGAGAAAGCCCGATACGGCGCCGGTGGATTCGCGTGGGACAGCCTCCATGGCCCCGGCGCTCACGGCGGGCATGCCGAAGCCTAGACCAGCGCCCATGATGGCGAGGAACAGCGCGACCGACCAGGGACCGGTCGATTCGCTCATCGTGGACAGCCCGAACAGTCCGGCGGCCGTGAGTGCGAGGCCGAGGCCGCTGGTCAGCCCCAGGCCGATACGCCGCATCACCAACGGTGAGACGGGCGAGAGCACGACGAGCATGAAGGAGGCGCCGAAGGCGACGAGCCCGGCGACGAGCGGGGAGAAACCGAGGACGTTCTGGACCAGCATCGTCTGCTGGAGCATCGCACCGGCGAGCACCATGCCGAGGATGACGAGCAGGATCAGCGTGGCGGGGATCGGGGCGACCTTGATCGCCGCCCAGTCGGTGAGCGGCATCGGGCTGCGGCGTTGCTGCGCGATGAGAGCCGCGACGACGACGAGGCCGACTGCCACCGGCCCCCAGACGACCGGACTGCTGAACGGATTGTGTTCGAGCAGGCTCAAGCCACCGGCGATGAAGATCATCGACATCGTGAGCAGCGCTGCGCCGAGCACGTCGACTTTGGACGTTGATCTCGTCTGGGGTGTGTCATTGGGAACCTCGCGCATCACGAGTGGAATGACCAACGCCATGAGGATCACGTTGATGCCGAACACCGAACGCCAGCCGAGCGCGGAGACGAGGACACCGCCGATGAGCGGACCGAGTGCGGAGGCGCCGGAGGTGACGGCGGTCCACAGTCCGATGAGTTTGCCGATCTGATCGCGGGGAACGGCGGCGACGAGCATGGCCAGGGCCAGGGTCCCCATCGCACCGGAACCCACACCCTGCAGGGCGCGACCGATGATGAGCGGGATCATTCCCGGAGCCAGCGCGCTGACCAGTGATCCTACGGCGAAGACGCCGGCACCGAACAGATACAGCCGGCGTCGGCCGAGTCGATCGCCGAGCGCACCGAAGGGCACGGCGAGCGCGGCACCGGCGACCATGTAGGCCATCACGGCCCACTGGAGTTGAAGCATGCCCTCGTTGAACTCCCGCTGGATCGACGGGAGAGCGACCGACATGACGCTGAGATCGAGGCCGACGAGGAATTGGCCGATGGCCAGGGCGAGCAGGGCGAGTGAGGTCTTGACGGGCTCGGGCTTGTCACGCATAACGGCTAGAGCCTAGTGGGGGATTTTCCCGGACGTTGTTGATCGGGGGTGGCTAGGGTCGCAGTCGTGGCAGTGACAGTGGATGTTGCCGTGAGGTGGATCGATCTCGATGCACTCGGACATGTCAATAACGCGGTGTATCTGAATTATCTGGAGGAGGCCCGTGACCGATTGCTGGCGGCCGCCCTCGGCGCGGCCTTCGCCCACGTCGTCATCGCCCGCGTGGAGATCGACTACCGGCAGGAGATACCGCGCGGGATCCCGCAGGTCACGGTCACCGCGGCGGTGGAATCGGTCGGTACCTCCAGCATCCGGACGGTCGAGGAGATCCGGCTGACCGATGGCACGCTCAGTGCGACATCGCGGACGGTGAATGTGATGTGTGCAGCCGGGGGACGGTCGTCACGACCGCTCGTCGATGCCGAGCGCGCCGCGCTGCTGAATTCCGGGTGATACTTCGGGTAGATGTGGCCCGAATCGGGCACTAATCACCCGAAGAATCGCTACGGGTGAGTTCGACCTCGAAGGTGGTGTTGCCCTCGCCGAGGCGGATGTAACGCACCGCCATGCGGTCGTCGTTCACCACCCCGGAGAAGAAGCCCTCCTCCTCGGTGAGGACGAACGTCGTGAAGCCCAGCCCGATCTGGCCGACGAGCTCGTCGCGATCGGTTTGCCCGTTGCTCGTCCACTCCTCATAGCCCCACACGCTGGCGCCCTCCTGGCGCTCGATGACGATCGTCTCGGTCGCCGTCGCCACGGTCCCATCGGGCAGGGGATAGGTGTACTCCCCGGTCCACGTGCCGATCATGTTGACCGGTTCGCTGGGGCCACTCGGTGCGCAGGCGGTCACGCCGAGCGCCAGGGCTGCAGCGGAGACGGCGAGAACGCCACGGGAAACGCGACTGCGGGGCATGAGAGTCATGCCCCGCAGTCTGCCAGGTCGGCTCTGTGTTGGGTGTCAGGACTGCGGCATCTGCCCGTCGACGTAGTACGCCTTCACCTGCGGCATCACCGGGCGCATCATGAACAGTGGCCGGCGCAAACCCGTGGCGCTGGGCCCCGGCTTCGTCCACGACATCCACTCGCGATACACCGCACGGGACTTCTCGGTGTCGACGACGACATCGCCGTACTTGTCCTCGTCGTGAGCCCGCTCGATGGACACCTTCTGATGCCAGCAGTGCATTCCCGACCAGGTGTCCGGGTGCACCGGGAATGCCAGGTTCTGGTGCACACCCGGGTCCTCCCAGGTGATGCGGGTGGAATCAGCATCTTCGCTGACGAAGGGGCGCACGCCCTCCTTGTAGCGCAAGCGCCAGCGACCGTCGGGAAGCTTGCCGATGTCGACCTTGCCGGTCACCCAGCGGCTACCGGCATCGTCGGTGGTGCGCCAGCGGCCCATGTGGTGGCTGAGCGCGGTGATACCCGGGCGCACACCCTCGGTCACCCACACGCGGGCGACGAAGTAGCCGATCTCGGTGGTGACGCGGACCATATCGCCGGTGGCCAGGCCACCGAGGCGCTCGGCGTCGACAGGGTTCATCCACATCGGGTGCTTATTGCTGATCTCGTTCAGGTACTTCGCGTTACCTGAACGGGTATGGATCAGCGTGGGTAGCCGGAAGGTCGGCACGAGCAGCATCTCGCCCTTGTCATGATCGATGCCACTGTGGTGCACATGCGACTCGATATAGGTCGGTGTCGCATGCTCAGCCCAGCCGAAATCCTCCATCGCGGGTGAGTAGATCTCCAACTTGCGCGAGGGTGTCAGCCAACCGGCGACCTTGGTGCCGTCCTCCATCTGGATGCCGACCGCACCGGGCTCACCCACCAGCGGCTTCTGCGTCTCCGGCGTGATCGGCTTGCGCAGCACGCCGTTCTCATCGGGGACTGCGCCGTCGAGTTCAGCCTCGGTGAGCAGACGCTCGTCCTGGCGGTACAGGCCGTTCACCACTTCGACGGCGCCGTACTTGCGCATGTATTCCAGCGGGGTGAGACCTTCCTTGGCGGCCTTCTCCGGCAGCCCGGGCACGTTCTTGTCGAAGACGTAGCCGTAGTAATCGTCCACGGTCATCTTCTCGCCCGGGCGACCCGGCGCTTCGAAGAACTGGCGGATGCCCAGCGCACCGTCCGGGTCGATGCGCCAGGACAGTTCGAACCAGAACTCCACCTCTTCCCAGACCTCGCCGGGGTTGGCATCGCGGGTGTCGCCGATCTTCTCGCCCATCTTCTCCAATGCGACGCGACGCACTGGCTGGCGGAAGCCCAGCCACTTGCCGGCGTATTGCTCATATGACTGGGTGTCGTGACGCTCGGTGGAGTGCCCGAACGGCAGGACGTAATCGGCCCACACCGCAGTTTCGTTCCAGGTCGGCGTCATCGCGACGTGGCAGCCGACGAGGTCCTCGCGCGAGAGCGCCTCGATCCAGGTGAAGCCATCGGGGTTGGTCCACACCGGGTTGTACACGCGGGTGAAGTACACGTCGAGCTTGCCGCGGCCCTCGAGCAGGAAGTGCGGCAGCAGGATCGACAGTTCGTTGGTGGCCAGGGGGAACTCCTGCGGCCAGAGCAACTCGTTCCAGGAGTCATGCCCACCGGGCATGTTCGGCCCGTGCGGGATGAGCTTGTTCCAACCATTGGGGCTCGTTCCGCCTTCTTGGCCGACGCTTCCGGTGAGCACGGTGAGGAAGAACAGTGCACGCGCCACCGCCCAGCCACCGCGGTTACCCGCGGATGCGGCACGCCAGGTGTGCGCGGCGAGTCGACCATTGGCCTTCGACACGATCTTGGCAACCCGCTCGACCTGCTTGAGCGGGATGCGGCACTCCTCGGCGGCGTACTCGAAGGTGTACTGCGCGTAGTCGTCGGTCAGTGCCTGCTTGAACGCCTCGAAGTCATCGCGGTTGGCCTGCGGATGCATCTTCTCCAGGTAGGTCTGCCAGTTCACCCAGCGGCGCACATAGGCCCAGTCGACGTTGTCGGTGCGCAGCAGATAGGACGCGATCGCCAGCAGCAGCGCAGCCTCGGTGCCCGGCCACGCCGCCACCCACTCGTCGGCTTTCGCCGCGGTGTTGGACAGGCGCGGATCGATGGAGATGATCTTCGCCCCGCCGTGCACCTGAGCCTCTATGATGCGCTGGGCGTGCGGATTGAAGTAGTGCCCGGATTCCAAGTGGGCCGACACCAGCAGGACCACGTTGGCATTGGCGTGATCGGGTGAAGGCCGGTCGTAGCCACCCCACATCGAGTAGCCGAACCGCGCACCGGCGGAGCAGATATTGGTGTGGGTGTTGTTGCCGTCGACGCCCCAGGCCAGCAGCACTCGCTCGATGAAGCCGTCCTCGCCGTGGCGACCGACGTGGTACATCACATCATTGGGGCGCCCCTCGGTGATCGCCCTACGGATGCGCGCGGCGATGTCATCGAGGGCGTCATCCCAACTCACCGGTTCGAACTGCGCCGAACCACGCGGCCCGACGCGCTTCATCGGGGTGAGGATGCGCTCGGGGTCGGAGGTCTGGTTGATCGTGGCCGGGCCCTTCGCACAGTTGCGTCCGCGCGAACCCGGGTGGGCTGGATTGCCCTCGATCTTGACGACCTCTTTGGTTTCCTTGTCGACATAGGCCAGCAGCCCGCACGCCGACTCGCAGTTGAAGCAGGTCGTGGGCACCAGCATGTAGTGCCGCTCGACCTTGCGGGGGTGGGCCTTGGCGTCGTACATCATGACGTCGTCCCAGGTGCTCACCGGTGGGTAGTTCGACACGGTCTCGCGTACGCGCAGGCCGTGATGCTCGGGAGCGTCGGCTCCCACCGGTTCGGCGGCGGGACCGTGTGCGGTGTAGGTGTCCGGGTCGCGAGGCTTCATGACAGTGATCGTGCCTTCCGCTTGAGGGTTTCGTCGGAGTCGGGGGTCGGGAGTCGGTGTCAGGACGGGGTCAAGACAGCGGCGGATCCTGCGCGGCCATCACATAGACGCGCTCGTGCAACACGAGTGCGACCTGGACGATGAGACCGGCGAGGACAGCGAGGATGACCGGGCCCCCGAGGGCGACGGGCAGTGCGATGAGAGCGCCGAGGATGGACAGGGCGACCGAGCCACCCCAGAACATTCCGCGGTAGCGGCCGTGGGTGATCGCGTGCGCGGCCACCTGGGCATTGCGAGTGGGGTGGTTGCCGCCGAATTCCACGGCCGTGATGAGCAGGTGCGCGACGACACCGGCGATGAGAGCCCAGGAAAGCCAGGCCATGGTGCCCTCACCGGGGGCGAGAATCGCGCCGATGATGAGCAGTGCACCTGCCCCGACCATGACGGCCTGGGCCTGCAGGTGCCAGAACAGCACCGGTGACTGCCACAGATCTCGACCCTCGGCCTGGCCGAACAGGAACGCGGTGTAGCCGGCCACCATCATCGCCGCGGGGATCGCCGGCCATGCCAGCACCTCGATGACACCACCGAAGGAGCCGAGGTCGAGCAGATCGGCTGCTCCAGCGAGGAACCACAGGCCGCCGATTCCGGCACCGATGGTGAGGAAGATGCCACCGATCGCCAACCACGATCGTCGGTTGACCTTGCGGGGATCGAGCAGGAACAGGAACCGTTTCGGTTGCTTGAGGTCCCACACGAGCAGCACGGCGGTGACGAGCAGGAACACCTCGGTCAGCAGCGGTGCCACCACGGTGATGAGGCTGCTGCGGTCGGTGGTGAGCAGGATGATCAGCGCGCCGAGCAGGAGTGCACCTGCCGCGATCGACTTGGTCCACAGATAGGTCCAGACCTTCCAACCCCACGGGCGTGGATGCGCGGTGTTGAGAGTGGTGCGCGCCCCGGACATCGGGTCACCGGGCAGTTCGGCGGCGGTCTCCAGGCGCAGGGGATCGGCATCGGCCCACAGGTAGGTGTCCTCGACGGGTGCCGCCAGCGGATCGAGCGTCGACTGGTCGGCACCGACGTAGTACACGTTCGGGCGCGTGCCCTGCTCGGGCGTGCGCACGCTGACAGGTTCGATACTCAAGAACTTGCTGATCCCGCTGGAGGGATCGTCGATGTCACCCATCCAGATCGACTCGGTGGGGCACACCTGGACGCATGCGGGCTCCAGGCCCTGATCGATGCGGTGGGCGCAGAAGTTGCACTTCGCCGCGGTGTGCGTGTTCTCGTCGATGTAGATGGCGTCGTAGGGGCATGCCTGCATGCACATCTTGCAGCCGATGCACTGGGTGTTGTCGAAGTCGACGATCCCATCCGGGCGGATGAACAGCGCCGTCGTCGGGCAGCCCTTCACGCACGGGGCGTCCGTGCAGTGATTGCACCGCAGCACCGCCATCTCGCGTGTCGTCGTCGGGAACTCTCCCTTGTCGACGTATTTCACCCAGGTACGAAACTGCCCGACGGGCACTTCGTGCTCGGTCTTGCAGGCCACCGTGCAGGCATGGCAGCCGATGCAGGTGCGTTGGTCGATGGCGAAGCCGTAGCGCAAGTCAGCTCACTTCTTTCGGATGTAGAACTTCAGGACGTCGCCGTCCTCGGCCGAGTCGAGCAGTTCATTGCCGGTCTGGGTGGCCCAGGCGGGAATATCTGACCGGGCACCGGCGTCGGTCGCCTCGACGAGCATGACCTCGCCTTCGCCGATCTCCTTGATTCCCTTGGCGGTCATCAGCACCGGCATCGGGCAGGTCATGCCCTTGGCGTCGACGGTCTTGTTTACATCGGTCATGGCATGTCCTTCGTTTCGTGGGTGAGATTGGTGCAATGGGAGAGAGGGGTCAGATGAAGAGGTTGATCTGGGACTTCGACATCGCCTGCAGTGCTGTGGCAGCACCGACCGGTTGACCGAGGCCATCGATCATCTGGTCTGGCTCGATACCCATGAGGTCCATGGTCATCTGGCAGGGCCACAGTTTCACGCCCATGTCCTTGCAGATGTCGAGCAGATCCTCCGGAGGCATGAGGTTGTTCTTCTCGGCGACCTTGCGCATCATCCAGGCGCCGGAGCCGCCCATGTTGAGCTTACTGAGCTTGGCCTTCTTCATGCCGGGTGCGTTCATGCCGGCCAGGGCCTTGGTCATCGAGTCGTTGCCGGTGATGCGGACGTCGTCCTTCACGAGGGGGAACAGGCCCCAGAAGGTGAAGAAGACGGTCACGTCCATCCCGGTGGCAGCCCCGGTGGAGCTCAGGATCATCGTCGGCCACAGCTTGTCGAGGTCACCGCTGAAGGCGATGATCGTCATGGAGTCGGGGGCATCGGCATCAGTGCTCATCGTGGGATCCCCTTGCAGGAGTCGGGTGTGGTTCCCTCACGGTCGGCCCCCGATGGAGCCGCTCGGGAAGGAATGTCCGCGCATTTGTCCGAAATCCTAGCGCGAACACCGATCCAGATATTAGCGTTTGCGCATATTCATGGCATCGGTTCTCGGCATCGGTTCACGACACCGGGTCGCCGACTGCCATCACGACCAGTCCCGCCCGGGACTGGCAGGACGGACGGAGAGCACGACATGACCGCATCCCTCAGCCCAGCAGAGTTGTACGCCGAGATCGAGCGGGGGGAGACTCCCTTCATCCTGGATGTGCGCAACCAGGATGAATACGCCGCCTGGCAGATCGAGGGCCCGCGGCCGGTGCCGATGAAGAACGTGCCGATCTGGGTGGCCGTCGAGGACAGCGAATCCCTGGCAGCCGAGCTCCCCGAGGATGCCGTCGTCGTCTGCGCCCATGGAAATGGATCCGACCTGCTCATCGACGTGCTCAAGGAGGAGGGCCGCCACGTGCGCACCCTCGAGGGTGGCACCGCCGCGTGGGCTGCCCTGCTCGTCCCGCGCGAGCTGCCCGGCCTGCCCGAGGGGATGCGTGGCTGGCAGATCCAGCGGCCGTCGAAGGCCTGCCTGTCCTACCTGATCGGTGTCCCCGGCCAAGGTTGCATCGTGGTCGACCCGGCGCGGTTCCCCGAGCCGTACGAGGCTCTCGCCGCTGAGCACAACATGACGATCCTGCACGTGATCGACACCCATGTGCATGCCGACCACATCACCGGTGGCATCGAACTGGCCGAGCGCAACGGGGCTTCCTACAGCGTGCCGATCGAGGACACCGGCGGTCCGACGCCGTTCCCGAACACGCCGCTGGTCGATGGCGAGGTAATCGATCTCGGTGATGCGCAGATCGAGACCCTGGCGATCAAGATGCCCGGTCACACCCCGGGCACGACCTGCGTGCACATTCCCGGCCACCTACTGCTGACCGGTGACACGGTTTTCGTCCGCGGGGTGGGCCGCCCCGACCTCACCGGCAAGGCCGAGGAACTTGCGCGCGAGCTCTATCACACGGTGCACGATCGGTTGCAGCCGTTGGATCCGGCCACCATGATCCTGCCTGCGCACTGGTCGTCCCCCGACGAGGTGGCTGCAGATGGACTGGTGCGCACGACCCTCGGTCATGTCTTCGAGTCGACGCTGCTCAGTGAGGCGGACCTGGTGAAGTTCGTGCATGAGATCGTCACCAGCCTGCCGGCCGCCCCCGACACCTATGACACCATCCGCCTGGTGAACTCCGGTCAGGCCGCGACGGCGGAGGAGATCGAGTTCTTGGAGATCGGCAAGAACCAGTGCGCCGCGTCCACCACGGTGTGATGAGCGCGACGTAGGGCAGGATGCAGTCATGGACCGGGCGACAGCGATCGAGATCCACGAGTTGCATGCTCGGTTGTGCAAGGCGATCGCCGATCCCAAGCGACTGCTGATCATCAACGAGTTGCGCAATGGGCCGATGAGCGTCGGTGATCTTGCCGAATCGCTGGAGATCAGCCAGTCCAACTGCTCGCAGCACCTGGCGATCCTGCGCGACCGCGGTGTGGTCGAAGCGCAGCGGCAGGGATCGACCGTGCTGTATTCGCTGCGCGGAGACAGGGTCGTCGCCGCAATAGACCTGCTGCGGGATTTCATGGCTGACGAGCTCGGCAGCCAAAGCCGCCTCGGCCAGGCGGCGGCATCTCTCACCCGCGACTGAGTGCCGTCTCGATCGCGGTGGTGAGCCGTTTGCGGGCGCCGACCAGGCTGGGTCCGTACCACGTCAGATCACGACCGCTGACACACGCGTGGGGAATGCCGTCGAACGCTTCGGGACCGTCGTCATCGCTGAATGCATACGGTTCATCGGGCAGTACGAGCAGATCCGGTTCGGTAGCGAGGATCTGCTCGACACTCGCCTTGGGATAGTGGTCCTCGATTCCTTCGATACCGGCGAAGGCGTTCTGGACACCGCAGCGGGCGAGGACATCGCCGGCGAACGTGTCGCGGCCCAGCACCATCCAGGGGCGACGCCAGATGGGGATCACGGCGGTGGCAATCGGTGCCGGTTCCGGCGCGGACCACTGAGCGCGGGCCATGCTCAGCCACCCGGGATCGTCGTGGGTTCCGCAGGCGTGCAGCATCTCGCTCAACGCATCGAGGGCATCGGGCACGGTCGCGGGGTACATCACGTGAACGCTGAGTCCAGCGTCTCGCAATCGATCGAGGTCGACCGCCCGGTTCTCCTCGGCATTCGCAACGACGAGATCCGGGGCGAGGGAGATGATCTGGTCGACATCGGGATTCTTCGTTCCGCGAATGCGTGCGACATCCAGGTCACCCGGATGGGTGCAGTAGTCCGTCGCCGCGACGATGCGACCGGGCAACGTCGCGGCGATCGCTTCGGTCAACGAGGGGACGAGCGAGACGATCCGGTTGGCCATGCGCGTAAGCCGCTAGGCGGTAGACGTATGCGTCGCCAGCGTGCTCATCACGGCGGCGCGTCCGGCTTCGAGCCGTGCGACGGGAACGCGGAAGGGTGAACACGACACGTAGTCGATGCCCACCCCGTGGAAGAAGTGGATCGACTCGGGGTCGCCTCCGTGCTCACCGCAGATACCGAGTTTCAAGTCCGGTTTCGTCGCTCGGCCCTTCTCGGTCGCGATGCGGATGAGTTCGCCCACACCGTCGACATCGAGGCTTTCGAATGGCGACACGGTGAACACGCCCTTGTCGAGGTACTGCGCGAAGAACGCGCCTTCGACGTCGTCGCGGGAGAAGCCCCAGGTGGTCTGAGTGAGATCGTTGGTGCCGAAGGAGAAGAAGTCCGCTGCCTCGGCCACTCGTCGCGCGGTCAATGCTGCCCGCGGCAGTTCGACCATCGTGCCGATCGGCATCGACAATGTGACGCCGTTGCCGTCGGCGACCTCGGCGACGATGTGTCCGACTTCGTCTCTCACGAGGTGCAGTTCCATCACCGAGCCGATGAGCGGGATCATGATCTCGACCTTCGGCCTGCCGCCGGCCTGCACGCGCAGTGCTGCCGCCTCGGCGATGGCGCGGACCTGCAGTGCATACAGTCCCGGTAGGACGAGCCCGAGGCGCACACCGCGCAGACCGAGCATCGGATTCGACTCGTGCAGTCTCTCCACAGCGTGCAGGAGCGCCACATCCCGTTCGTCCGGGGCGCCGCGTTCCTCGGCGAGGGCGACGCGCACGGATAGATCGACCAGGCTGGGCAGGAACTCGTGCAACGGGGGATCGAGGAGCCGGATCGTGACCGGTAGATCATCCATCGCCTCGAGGATGCCGACGAAATCGTCGCGCTGGCGCGGCAGCAATTCGGCGTACACCGTTTCGCGCTCCTCGGGAGTTTCGGCGAGCACGAGGCGTTCGATGAGGACACGGCGATCGCCGAGGAACATGTGCTCGGTGCGGCACAGGCCGATCCCCTCGGCGCCGAGAGTACGTGCGCGCGTCGAATCGGTGACTGTGTCGGCATTCGCGCGAACGCGCAGTCGTCGCACCTGATCGGCGTGCTGCAGGATCCGATCGACCGACATGATCAATTCGGCGGTCTCCTCGTCGGCGGCTTCGATCGCCGCGGTCAGACCGGATTCGAGATAGGTGACCACCGGTGATGCGACCACGGGAACGGCACCGACGAACACCTGCCCGGTCGAGCCGTCCAGGGAGATGACATCACCCTCGTCGACGACGAGGTCTCCCGCGGATGCGCGCTTGGCCGCCGGATCGACATCGAGTGCCTCTGCACCGACGATGCATGTCGTGCCCATGCCTCGGGCGACCACGGCTGCGTGCGATGTCTTCCCGCCGCGCGAGGTGAGGATGCCCTCGGCGGCGATCATGCCCTCGAGATCATCGGGATTGGTCTCGCGGCGGATGAGGATGACCTTCTCGCCGCGTGCGGCCCATTCGGCCGCTATCGGAGAGTCGAAGACGGCCTTGCCCACGGCAGCGCCAGGACTAGCGGCCATTCCGGTGGTGAGGTTGTCGCGCGGACTGCGCGGATCGAACTGGGGGAACATCAACTTGGTGAGTTGCTCGCCACTGACGCGTGCGAGCGCCTCGTCCATCGTGATGAGGTGTTCATCGACGAGTTGGGTGGCGATGCGGAACGCGGCTGCTGCCGTGCGCTTGCCGATTCGGGTCTGCAGCATCCAGAGTTTGCCGCGCTCGACGGTGAACTCGATGTCGCACAGATCGCGGTAGTGCGTTTCGAGTCGGCGCATGATCGTCTGAAGTTCGTCGTAGGCGGCCGGATCGATCTCAGCCATATCGGCCAGGCTGATCGTGTTGCGGATACCGGCGACGACATCCTCACCCTGCGCATTCGTCAGGTAATCGCCATAGGACCCGACCTTGCCGCTGGCTGGATCTCGGGTGAAGGCGACCCCGGTGCCGGAGTCTTGCCCCAGATTCCCGAACACCATCGTGACGACGTTGACAGCGGTGCCCAGATCGTGGGGGATGCGCTCGCGACGGCGATACAGGTGCGCCCGGGGGGTGTTCCACGACGAGAACACCGCTGTGACGCACAGATCGAGCTGCTCTCGCGGATCCTGTGGGAACGGCCGGCCGGAATGATCGAGGATGATCTTCTTGTACGTCTCGACCAGGGACCGCAGGCCCTCGACGGAAAGACCTGAATCCTCGCGAACTCCCTCGGCTTTCTTAGCGGCGTCGAACGCGGCCTCGAAGGAACCACCATCGACATGCAGAACCGTGCGGCCGAACATCTGGATCAGTCGCCGATAGGAATCCCAGGCGAAGCGCTCATCCTTGGTGGCAGCGGCCAGTCCATTCACCGAATAGTCGTTCAAGCCGACGTTCAAGACGGTCTCCATCATGCCCGGCATCGAGAACCGTGCACCCGACCGCACACTGACCAGGAGAGGGTCGTTGACATCACCGAGGCGACGACCAAGCTCGTCCTCGAGCCGACGGAGCGCCATCGTGACCTGGACGCGCAGATCGGCGGGGACATCGCCGACCTTGAGGAATTCCCGGCAGGCCTCGGTCGTGATGGTGAAGCCGGGCGGTACCGGCAGGCCCAGGCGGGTCATCTCAGCGAGGTTCGCACCCTTTCCACCGAGCAGATCTGCGTCCTCGCGGCCGCCTTCGCTGAAGTCGTACACATATTTCGTCATCGTCGCCTGCGCTCCCGTCTGGTGATCCACTTTCCACCGGATGCGCCCAGACGCTACTCCTGCTGCTCAGGCTGTCCAGGGACGGAGGTCACGTTGACTGCTCTCGCACCGTCGACTCCGCGACCACGAGGATGGCGTCGGCGATGCGGGC
>AACY020176770.1_pt1 | contig 17588 bp, 20 predicted proteins | sample 267378 | NCBI WGS metagenome assembly AACY02 (sample SAMN02954345, study PRJNA13694) | marine metagenome | biome: aquatic; feature: ocean; material: water; isolation source: isolated as part of a large dataset composed predominantly from surface... | reverse complement strand
AACTAATTAATTATTTAAAGACTGCCATCAAAAAAGATTATCTATATTCAAATGATGAACTCATTTATATGAAAAAAGAGTTAAGACATTTGAATGAGCAGCTTGAAGCCATTAAGAAAACTACTAGTAAAGGATTTGGAAATTAATGAGACCTATTAGAGCGAAAGAATTACTTGAATTTGATAAAAATCTAGAAGTGGTAATGCTTCAATGTTATCCACTCCCTGAGCAGGTAATTTATCAAGCAGCAAAGAATGATTATTCAGAAACTCCGATTCATACGCAGAGCATTCCATCACCTTCTGACTGTGGTGCCTGGATTGTAGAGAGACTCCTGGCTAACGATAGAGGACACTGGGGACCCCTGGAGCACCCAGGAATCACTTTCTCGGTGTCTGGGTATGTTCATAACGTTGCGATGCAAGCAAGGACCCATAGAGTGGGAGTTAGCTTCGATGTTCAGTCTCAAAGATATACAGGAAAAAGAGTGGTTAAAGTTGCAAGTGGTGATTTAAATCCAGAAGATGTATTTTATGTTCGACCTCCAGGATTTTATACCAACAGATATGGTAAAAAATATGATTGGACCGAAGAAGATTATATGGATGAACTAAACTGGATTGTCGAAGGTTGTAAGCGTTATGCTGTGAAGTATGAAAAGGGAATGTGTGAAGAGCATATTAGAGATTACCTTGCACAAGCAATTCGTCAGAATTTTGTGGTTTCTTTTAATCTTCGTTCTGTTCTTCATTTGATGGACCTTAGAGCTAAATTGGATGCTCAACTTGAAATTCAAGCATTGTGTGAGCAATTAGTTTCACATTTACAAAGATGGGCTCCAAATGTTTGGAATTATTATGATGAGAAGAGATTGCACAAAGCAAAACTTTCTCCTTGATTTAAATGTATTATTTATTGCAATAAATAATTTTATTGAATATGGAGGAATAAAATTGGCAATTTATCCTGTTTATAATCCCGAAACGGGTGAAAAAAAGGTAATTGAGATGAGTGTGCATAGTATTATGCAGTGGTATGAAGATAATCCTGAATGGAAAAGAGATTGGTCTGAAGGTTGTGCTACGCCAGGAGAAATTGGCGAGTGGAAGGATAAGTTGGTAAAATCAAAGCCAGGTTGGAATGATGTTCTAAGTAAAGTGGGAAGTGTTCCTGGAAGTAAAATTAAACCTATAAGCTGAGAAAATAAATGCCAAGAAGAAAAAGAACTCAAGACTCTACTTCTTTTGTAGAGACCATTACTGCAGGTCAAAAAAAGAGAAAGAAGTCAATTACTTCTGATTTTTTATTAGATATTGAACCTCTTACTGATAATCAAAAAAGATTATTTGAATCATATCAGAATGGAAAACATATTGTGGCTTATGGTAGTAGTGGTTCTGGTAAAACGTTCATTTCTTTATATAACGCATTAAAAGACGTATTGAATGATATAACTCCTTATGAAAATATTTACATTGTACGTTCTTTAGTTCAAACTCGTGAGATTGGGTTTATGCCCGGAGATGAATCACAAAAACAAGGGTATTTTGAAATTCCGTATAAAAATATGGTTAGATTTATGTTTCAACTTCCTTCAGATGCAGATTTTGAAATGCTATATGATACTCTTAAATTTCAAAAAACAATTAAGTTCTATAACACATCATTTATACGAGGTTTGACTTTAGATAACTGTGTCATTATTGTTGATGAAATGCAAAATTTGTCATTTCACGAATTGTGTTCTATAATTACTAGAGTTGGCGAAAACACCAGAATCATTTTTTCTGGTGATGCCTCTCAGAGTGATTTGATTAAAACAAATGAAAAAAATGGTATTCACGATTTTATGCGAATTCTAAAGACAATGCCTTCATTTGATTTAATTGAATTTGATGTAAATGACATTTGCAGAAGCGGCCTAGTGAGAGAATTTTTGATTCATAAGGAGGAATTAGGATTGTAATGATTTTTAATCATAGTCCATTAGAACTACCTAAAATAGAGAGAGTTCATAAAGATGGAGTGAGATATTATAAACTTCCAGATAGTGATACGGATAAACTATTTGTTTCAATTACTTCTATTACTAGTTTTTACAATCGTGAGATTTTTAAAAATTGGAGAAAGAAAATAGGAGAAGCTGAAGCAAATCGAATTACAAATCGAGCTACAAGTAGAGGAACTGACACTCATACTTTGATTGAAGCATATACTTCAAACTTAGATCTACCAGAGGTTCAAGAGCTATCTCATAAATTATTTGAGATTTCAAAACCAGCTTTACATCGGATTGGAACCATTTATGGAATGGAAATTCCAATGTATAGTGAGACTCTTGGAATTGCTGGAACTTGTGATTGTATCGCAGAATTTGATGGGGAATTATCCATCATTGATTATAAGACAGCAGAAAAACCTAAAAAAAGAGAGTGGCTTGACCACTATATGGTTCAAGCTGTTGCTTATTCTGCAATGCTCCACGAACTTACTGGATTATGCGCCAAAAAGTTAGTGATTATTATGACTTGTGAAAATGGCGAACTTGAAGTTTATGAAGAAAGAGACATTTTAAAATACCTGAAATTACTTATAAAATATGTTAAGCATTACGTTAAAGAAAATAGCTAAAATGGAAATTAATAGCGAAGTTAAGAAGATAATCCAATCAAAGTTCTTATCTCAAGAGAAGTTTTCAATTGAAATTGAACGGTATGTTCTTAAAAATAATTGTAATTATATTGATGGTATCATTCAATACTGTGAAGAAAATGAGATTGAAATTGAGATAATACCTAAATTGATTTCAAAACCTCTTAAAGAAAAATTAAAGAATAATGCAATTGAATTAAATTTTCTAAAAAAAGTAACAAAATCAAAAAAACTTATTTAATGTGGACCCATTTCAATGCTATACAACTTTTCTAGCCTTAAAACAACATTTTACTAAACCATCTTACGATGTTATTAAATACAATTGGAAAACTAGAGCTTCGCTTGCTTCGTTTAATAAAAGAACAGATAGGTATTTCTTTGAAAAGCTTTCGAGAAAAAAGAACGAACAAGAAATAAAAGATTTTTATGTTTCTAATTTTGTGGATTGTGATAATCCACATTCAATTTATATTTCTGACCTAATGAAAGAAGGGGAGGAAACTTACGTAAATTGGATGAAAAGAGTTCAAAGTCTTTCTTATCTTTTTGAAACGGAATCCTCAGTCTTTATAAACAAAGATAGTTTTAATGACTTTTTTGAATGTAGAAATGGGCAGCACTCTGAATTGATTCGCAAGTATTTACAAAAAGCACTTTCAATCGAAACCTTGGTTATTTTGGAAAAACTCTTGCATTATGTCAAAGACTATGATAAGGTATTAGATGACCCCCTCTGGTATCTTCTTAAATTGAGAATCCTTAAATATGGTCAGCTGCTAAATATAGATACAAAAAAGTATTCAAAGACATTAAAGGAGATTATTTGTGAGTGATTTTTTTGATTCTGATATAGTAAAGCAAACGATGAGAGAACTTGAAGAAATGCAGGAAGAGTTAATTATGCATATCTTTCACGTTCCTAACTATTCTTTAGAAGAAAAAAAACAATATCTCCAACTTATTAAAGATTTTTTGGAAAAACAAAAACTTCTGTTTTTAAGAATGTCTTTATCAGATGACCCTGAAGCTCAAGCAACCAAGGATAAAATTCTAGAATCAGCTAGAATGTTTGGATTAAAAAAAGGTCAGGGAATAGACCAATTCTTTAAGAATCTTGAAGTTCCAATTCGAGAGATTGAAAAATCTCTAGGACTATAGTAAACTATTGTTGGCTAGGTAATCCAACTTAAACAAGCTAAACCCTAAAGTAACATATCGCAACATCGCATTAAACAATTATGTCTTTCGCAGATTACAAAAAGAAGTCAAAGCTTGGTTCTTTGACCGAAAAACTTGTTGAAAAGTTCAACAAGATGGAAGAAAGCTCTTCTCGTGAAGATGATTCCCGTATTTGGACTCCTAAAATGGGTAAGTCTGGAACCGGAGAAGCAACAGTACGATTCCTTCCGGGTGGTGGAGGTCACGATGAAGAAGCTTACGTAGAGGTGTACTCACACGCATTTAAAGGTGAAACTGGACAGTGGCTCATTGAACCCTGTAGGACTACGTTGGGCAAAAACGTAGCTTGTCCTGTATGCGAAGAAAACAGGAAGCTATGGGCTGAAGGTAAGGAACATATTGTAAGAGGGGACGACGATAATCCAGGAAGAAAGAGAAAACTGAATTACTATTCAAATGTTTACATCATTGATGACCCCATAAACCCTGAAAATAATGGGACAATAAAAATTTATAAGTATGGTGTAAAGATTCTAGATAAGATTAAACTAGCACAAAAACCCGCATCTAAAAGGAAAAAACCTCTTGATGTTTTTGATATGTTTAAAGGTGCTGATTTCAATATTGTTATCAATAAAAAAGGTAAGTATTGGAATTATGATGACTCTGAATTTTTGGATTCGGAACCATTTCTAGATGGGGATGAAGAAAAACTAGAGGAAATCTATAATTCTCTTTATGATTTAACTGAATTTACAAGTCCAGAAAAGATTAAATCATACGAAGAAATCAAAGCTCGTCTTGATATCGTAAATGGAAAAACTTCTCCAGTTGCATCAAAGCGTCCTGACCCTGAACTTGAAGAAGAGATGGAAGAAGAATACGTTTCTGTAAAGAGTAAAACCGCTACGATTCTTTCGGATGATAGTGATGATGAAGAAGATGAAGACACCGAAGACTATCTAGCTCGGTTCTCTAAACTTGCTGAAATGTGAGTTAAGATTAAGCCCCCGAAAGGGGGCTTTTTTATACTCCTGTTAATTTAGGATTATAAACCTTCTTAGTTTTATTATCTATTGTTTCACTAGAAGGTGCGTAACTCATAATATTCTTCATATCACTGATGAATACACCAAGATATTCTGGCTTGAGTAGTAGAATCTTTCGATAACTATCGTTTTCATCAAGCTCGTCTCGATAATTAGATACGACTCTTTGCTGGTCTCTAACGTCAACTATATTTCCAGATGTGTTTAAATAACTAATTTCTGTTTCGTTAAAGATAGTAACTTTAACTCCAGGGAATGGATTGTTCATTGTCTTAACCTATTGAGATGAATCTAAATTGTGGGCGTTTAGTGTTTGTTTCTGGGTCTTCTTCTGCCACGATATTATAAAGTCTAAAGTCATCTGTAATATCAATTGCATTTCCAATATTTGTATTAACTACAACTTCGGTTGTGGTTACGTCTCTATTATAAATTGGAAGTTCTCCACCCCAAGTGCTAGGCCAACCGTTCAAACTGTTGGGTACAAATATATTCTTAATTTCTGTTCTTCCATAAATGAATAGATATGAATAATCAAGTCTAGAATAGTCGGGGTAGATTGAAGTTTCTTCTGGTTGTTGAAGACGAATGTCGGTAATTTGATATTCCTCTCCAGTATATTCTTCACCTTCGCCTAAATTATCTCTTTCCCAGACCTCAATATATTGTCCCAGATTAATTGTAATTGTAAGAGGATAAAATTTACTTGGAACTGGAAATCTACTCAGGTCATAAAAAAGAGGAGAATCTTTATTTTCAACTGTTGTGAATTCTTGGTAGGTATCTGGGTCTACTTTAAGTTTTTCTGGGACAACAATACGATTATATTCATCTCTAACTTCAATCGTTTCAAGATATTTGAAATCATCGAATGCATCTTCGGAGCCATATTTATCAATTAAGTATTCATAGAATGAATTATTATCTAATGGCCATTGTGAAGGATAGCTAATAATATTATTTGTAATTAAAATAACCCAATCAAGTTCAGGGTCTCCGTAAATTCTTTCTGCAATTTGGTCAGGTCTTTCATCATTTTTAATTTGATAATAATTAAAAGCAGTTGCAGCATTTGCAACATCCTCACGTAATTTTGCCCTTCTAAAAATATTTTTCGCAAGAGTATAATCTTCATTTGAAGATTGATTTGCAAATCTTGAGATGTATTGTATATTTGGTAATTCGTTAAAGTATGCCATATCAGTATCCTACATCCTCTTTGGTGATTGGTTCTAGGTCTTTACCTTGGAATTCACCCAATACAGTCTCTTGATAGTCATTATTATAAATGGGTTCAATTTCAGAGAACTGCATACTCATAATAACTGAAGTTGGTTGACCTTTTTCATATGCAGACCATTGACCATCTGGAGTATAATTAACTTGAAAATTAGTTAAGGCACAAAGTTTAAATTTATTTACGCCTTCTATATTTTTATCATTATCTGTTTTATAATTAAGTTTAAAGATATTAGGAGTTCCCAATAGAAGCGATGCAGAACCCCCGGCACTATAAGAACCATTATTATTTGATTTTCTTGCTGCCATTCCTTGTTTGAAAAAACGAAGAATTCTTCTCACGTTACTAGCTTCCTTTTCATTTCTTGGTGATAATTTATAATTAAAGGAAAATCCTCTTAATTTTGGACCATTAAATAGTAATTCTAAATTAGAATTTGGAACAACTCCAAATCCTCTTTGAAGTATGGTTTCTGGTGAAATATCAAATCCTTGCCCCTTTAATATTGTGGATGCTATAATTGCTTTCATATCCGGCCTATTAAGATCAAATCCTCCCGCTGCAATTTCGGCTGCTATTCCACTTAGAGCACCTGTATCTAAATTTATAAGTCCTTTAGTTCTAGTTGTAATTGCGAGGGCACCTGCACCCAATGCAAATGTACCCAAGGCATTTGCTGCTAAATTATTATAGCCATATGAAGCCATACCTAAAGTTCGATTGTCCATATTACTAGACCCCCAATCCACCCCATTTATATCTACGACTTCATTTGGCATTGGGAGAATTACTTTACCAATGAGGTCAGTGATTGCACTGTTTCTTTGTAATCCTTTCGTAAATATTCCTTTTCTATTTTCCTCATTTGTAAAGATGTTATTTGCTGGGGCTTTATAGCGATATTGGCTTATTCTTAGAGTGTCTTGTTTACTCTTAAGAATATCTCTCGGATATGTAAGTAAGGTAACATCACCAAAGAGTGACTTTTCATTTTTAGTTACTTCGAAGTTTTTAGATGGGTCTTCACCAAAATTAGAAGACGCATTTTGAGTAGCTGCAAGTAATCCGCTGCTTTGAGATAGAGTGGGTTGCCCTGAAAAACCTTGGTCCTTTGATGGCGCATTTTGAGTTACAAAGGAAGGTAAGATATTTCCAGGAACTCCCTTTATATTTTTATTAAAATAATCTTGAACTTGTTGATGAACTTTGTTTTTTTCGTCAACTGTTGCTACAGCTCCAGGGTTAAATCCCCACACTCCATTTTTGTAAATTTCAAATGATACTCCAACGGCGCCTCCAATTGTATTATATTGCAATAAACGAGTATCTCCTGTTTTAGGGTCATAGGCTAATTTTAAATATGTTTCTCCACCAACAGCCTGAGATTGCGGTTTATAAAATTTACTATTTAAAGTCTTTTCTGCCATTATGGTTTATGGAGATGATAGTGAATCTGGATAATCCCAAACCTGATATTTTGGAACTTTTTGACCTCGTTTATTTACAAAGCTTTCCGTTGGTAACAATGAAACTCCTTTCCAATCATCTCTTGGAACTTTGTATAATTCTGATGAAACGTTACCAAACAAATAATTTTTCAATGTTTTACGTGGAGCGTTTACTACTCCTTGTTTATTTAGGAACGATTCTGTAATCCCTCCGCGATAAGAAGGGTTTAAGTAATGAACATTTGCTCCAAAAAATAGACCCTGCCTTGGTGATACTTCAATCACATAAACCAATGGATGTTGGTCCCAAAATTTATATTTTTGTGGGTATTTAGCTGAATATGAAAAGAAGATAAGGTCTCCTGGTATAATGAAATTAGTATCAAATTGATTGAAGTTTTTCTTTTGGTATTCAGCAAGTTCATTCATCAAAGTATTTGTATACCAACTTCCGCTTTTATATCCAGTTCTACCTGCTTTTTTTAAAATGTCATCTGAAATCATAATGGGATTCCCAATTCTCTTTCTGTGAACACCCTGAATTCCCAACCACGCTCTTTACAATATTTTTTTGCGGCATTCCATTTATGCTGATTTACTGCCCAAGTTTTAACTCTATATGCCCAAGAACGAGTCTTTCTTTTTGGATTCTTTTCTGGTTCTATAAGGTCTTTTTGTGGTTTTACCTCTATTATTGCTTTCTTAATATTTCCTTGTTTATCTTTATATTTAATTAAAAAGTCAGGAAAATATCTATGAGTTCTGCCATCTAAAGGTGATACGTATGGAATAAAAAACTCTTCAGATTGGTAAGATAATATGCTTTCGGAAAGGTCACAATATTCCATAAATTTAAGTTCATATGAAGACCTATAGATGATTTCAGTGCAATCACCATCATATTTGTCTGGATTTTTTGGTCTGAATTTTCCTTGATTATATTTTACTTCCTTTGCCATCTATCATAAATATATAAGGATTTTTAGTATTTATCTAATGGCTGAGGAGCTAGGTAAAGGTTTAGGGGCAGGTTCGCCTCCTATTGGAAGCCTTTATGTAAAACAAACAGAACCGAGAAGAGATAAAGATGGAAGAAGCATTACTCTCCCTGGTATAATTGATATTTTTGGCTCTCTATCAGTTACAAGTCAATTTCAATTATCTTTACATTTATCTACAGAAACATCCACTGATAGTGGTCTGCTCAGTCATCTAAGTAAAGCTGGAGTTCTGCCAAATAAAGATGCTATAGTTTCTTATGATTTTCTTTGTTCGGATGCATCTTTACCTGGAGCATCTTTTGATGTATCTCAAGAGATGGGAAGTCGTCAAGGTACCATAGAAATGTTTCCAGTAAAAAGAATTTACCCACCTCTTGATATTACTTTTTATGTGGACAGTGAGTTTAAAATTATTCGTCTTTTTGAAGAATGGATGAATTTCATTAATCCATTGTATAGTTATGATGGTAAAGCAGTGACAAGTCCGGTTGGGTTAGGGAACTATAAAAATAGACCGGATTTCTTTAGAATGCAATATCCAGATAGCTATAAACGAATCATATCCATCAGTAAATTTGAAAGAAATTTTAGAAAGAAAGGTAGTGATGTGTTAGGGAATATGCCAAGAGTTACATATCGTTTGATTGACGCATTTCCAGACCAACTAAATTCTATTCCTGTAACTTATCAAGGAAGTGTCATTACAAAAACAACAGTAAGATTTTTATATACCCGTTATGTAATGGAAGTAAATAGGGGCGAAGACAACGATAAATAAAACTACTGAATTCTAATCATTTATGCCATTACCTAAAGTCGTTACAAGTCAGTTTGAATTAATTCTCCCATCGACTGAAAAAACAATTAAATTTCGTCCATTTTTAGTTAAAGAAGAGAAAGTTCTTCTTGAAGCCGTAGAGTCTAAAAATGAAAATCAAATTATAAATGCAATGAAGCAAATTCTTAAAGGTTGCATTTTAACTAAAGGGATAAATGTAGAAGAGTTGCCATCATTTGACATTGAGTATATTTTTCTGAATGTTAGGTCAAAGTCAGCTGGAGAAAATATAGATTTAATCATTACGTGTGGAGACGATGGTGAAACTCAAGTTCCTGTTACAATTTTTATTGATGAGATAAAAGTGGAGAAAGACCCAGAACATTCAAAGGATATTACTTTAAATGATAATTTAATTCTAAGAATGAAATATCCATCTCTGAGGCAATTTGTGGAGAATAGCTTTATATTTGATAAAGGTGAAGAAAAACCTACAACGGTTGATAATATTAATAAATCATTTGAAATTATTTCTTCGTGTATGGATGTAATTTTTAATAATGAAGATAGTTACGCCGCAAAAGATTGCACTAAAAAAGAGCTTTTTAGTTTTCTTGATGATTTAACAACTCAACAATTTAAAAAGATTGAAAGATTTTTTGACACTATGCCAGTTCTTCGTCATAAATTTAAAGTTACAAATCCAAATACTGGAGTAGAAAATGAAATTGTGTTGGAAGGACTAACCAGTTTTTTTACTTGATAATGGCTTATATGAGCCTAGAAAATTATTATAAAATGAACTTTTCTCTGCAGCAATATCACAAGTGGGATATGCAAATGGTGGAGAATTGGATTCCTTATGAAAGAGAATTATATGTTGCTTTATTGGCTCAACATATAGAAGATGAAAATAAAAAGAATGTTCAACCTTAATTTACTAATCTAAATATTTTATAACTAGAATCACTAAAATGAGAAGTCTCATTAATCCAGAAAAAGTTATAGGGAATGGTGCGGCAAAAATTGAATCTTTTTCTAACTTTATGGGTGGTTCTACTTTAGAAGAAACTTCTTCTGGAATAAGTGCGGCTGCAAATAAAATATCTAATTTTTCAAGACCTACAATTAAACCATTACCAGGGCAAACAAATTCGATTATACAAAATATATCATCAAACGTTACAAATAATATAGACAATAGTGTTAATAAAACAATTGTTTCATTTAAGTCCGAATTTCAAAATACAGTAAGTGGAGTTCAGAAACAGGTTAAATCAACCCTTGGGGATTTAATTAAAAATTTCACAAAAGACTATCAAAAAAGAATACAAGATAATGAAGCAAATAAACCAACAAATATTTTAAAAAACTTTTTAGACCTTTATAGGAACGCAGTCAGTTTTATAAACTTTTTTGGAGATGGTAAAAATCTTAAAAAGATTGAAACAACTCTTAAAAGTCTTCGAAAAATGTTTAATGATAGCTTTGAAGTTGCAAAGCTAGTTCGTCAGACAATCATTAAAATTGTTAAACAACTTTCAAATCTTCCGACTGCATCAGGAAAAGCTGGAGATTTAGATTTAAATGTTAGTGTTCCAGGTGGACCTTTAAAGAATTCTGGAAGAGGTTCAATAGGAAGTTTTGCAAGAAGTCCAAGAGGTAAAGCATTTGGATTTGCAGCTGCTGGATTAGGAGCTGGAGCAGCTTTAGGTGCAGGTACAATGGCTATGAGTTCTTCTGACGCTCAAGAAGCTCAAAGATTTCAAGAAGAAAAGTTATCATCAACCGTAAAAGGTCAAGATACTTCTCAATCTGTTCCAGAAGGATTTTTAGATTCTTTAGGTAGAATTATAGAAAGATTTTCTAGTGCTATTGAAAATTTAGTTGAGGGTGGTAGAAAATCTTCTGGTTCTTCTGGGGGGAGTTCATCCCAATCGTCAGATCAAGAACAAAAAAGTTCAGATTCGCCATCTTCACCTTCGAACCCTACTGACTCATCATCAGATAGCCAAGCCAATATGCCTGGAACTGATAAAGACTTATATACTCTAGCTACAATAGCTGGTTTAGAATCAGGTTCGGCGCAAGGAAGAGCCGATGTCGCTCAATCTGTTTATAATAGATTAAGAGATAAGAAATATGGTGGAAATAGTGTGTATGAAATTCTAACACAGGATGGTCAATATCAACCAGCATATATAGACCCTACAGCTAAAGGGGGTTCTGGGGCAAGAACGGCCCCAGAATTTAAAAATATTAAAGATGAAGCTAGTGCAATAATAGCAATTAAATCTTATTATAGAAAACGTGGTCAAAATATTAGTGATGATGGGGCTAAAAAAATTATAAGAGATGCCATAGCCGCCATACAAAATAAAGAGTATCAAAAAAAAGCAGCATCTTTTGTTGGAGGTAGAACAGATTTTCTAGGATATGATGCAAAGTTACGCGCACAAATACATCGTCAGGTATCCACTGATAATTATTTTGGAGCCGAATATGGTAATTACACACAAAATTTAAAATTGGGGGCTGCTCCAATCCCCTCATTTGTTTCTGGAACAGGTAAGCCTGGGGCAGCTTCTCAAACTTCATCGGTAAAACCAAATGAAGCTACATCTCAACAGATGCAATCGTCTCAGATACAACCACAAGAGCAAAAAAAAGCACCACCAGCGGTTACAACACCTCCAGGGCGAACTCCACCCTCCAATAACATTGTATCAACTTCCTTGCCTCCAGAAGTTACCGTAATTCCCGGAGGTGGAGGCAACCAACAAAATGTTATGTCTCCACCTGTAACTGGAAGTGAAGGAAATGCACCAGACGTATCAATGTTTGGAGATACTACCAACCCAAATAATCCTTATTGGTCTTTACCTTTTGCTTTAGGAATAATAAACGCATAATATGGCTATCACTACTCTAACATCTTCTCTCACTTCTGCGGCTAATAATATAGTATCAACGAACCTGAGGTCAAAAGGTTCTTTTGATAAAGTTCAAATTGAATATAAAAGATTAGGTGATTTGCTTGAATTTAAAAGACTAGAACTTGAACGAATTCCCTTACCAAGCCAAAAAGAAATTCAAAAATTATCATCAATTAATGTAACTAATACTTTTGGTTCTGCTGGTGGACTTTTAGGAGCTTTGGCTGGAGGTGCATTAGATGTGGGTGGATTGGTTCGTGGTTTTTTTGCGGGGAAAGATGAGAAAATAGGAGGAACTCCCAAACCAACAAAGCCAAAAGTTAACCCAAAACTATCAAATGGTAAACTAAAAATTGGAGGGGTGAGAGCATTAGGTGTTGCTAATGCTCTTTTTGCTGGTTTAGATTTTGCAACAGGATTAGCTGAAGGTGAAAGTATAGGAAAATCTGCTGCTGGAACTTCAGGTTCTCTTGCTGGTTCATTATTAGGAGGAGTGATAGGTCAAAGCTTAATACCCATACCTGGAGTTGGATTTGTTTTGGGTAGTATGGCTGGTGGATTTTTAGGGGGGTGGGCTGCAGATAGAGTCTATGATGCTAGTGGATTAGATCGAGGAACTATCCAAAGAAAACAAGAAGAAAAATTAAGAGAATCTAGTAAATCAAAAACAGTGCCAACTGGTAATTATAGTGAAACCAATCAATCAAGAATTTTAAATAAATTTAATTCCTCTGTAAGTAGTTTTGAAAAATTTGTATCTAGTTTTTTAAGCGGTAATATTTTTTCAAGTTCAAAAGTAGAAGGTACAGATGAAGAATTGTCTGCAGATGAAGCACCTAAAGTTGAAAATGAAATAGAGATGGGAGGTGACATCAGTTACGGTGTAGGTAATGCAAAGTTTGGTGAAACTGGAAATGTTTCAAACTCTAAAGGATGGGTTCATGGACACTTTCAAGGTGAAAGTCCGCAAACTGTGGTTAATGACACCACAAAAGTTGTAAAGGCTTTGTTGGCTCAAGGTTCACCTGTATATTTAAATCAACCTGGAGGTTCGGTTGATTTGTTACCAAGTAAAAAATATAGCGATGATGAACTGAGAAATTATGTGGATAAAGCAAGAAGAGCGCACACCCATAGTGGAAGGGGAATGTCTATTGATGTATTTGTAAAAAAAGGCACAGCCGTTCCTGTCCCGCTCACTGATATTGGTCCAAGTGGTCCTGGATTTGGGGGATATGGGCGAGGCGGATTATCTGGTTATATTCAAGGAACTAGAACTTGGATTGGACACTTAGACCCTAAATCAAAAGAAGGTTTATCCGAAGCTAAAGGTGAAATAAAAGGAAGAGAGAGTCCAAATACAAGTAAAGATTCTCCGGTTCAAACATCATCAATAAATTCATCTGGAAAAAATAAAGTTCAAATGGATATTGAAGAATATAGAAAATTTAGAAAAGAAAATTTTGGAGTAAATCAATCTAGATTTGCTACATCTGAGCCTCAAAATTTTCAAATTAGAGAAATGGGAATTTATGGTAATAAAGGATATTCTATAAATCCTTTAGCTGATGATACAAATTATGAAATACATTCACACGAAGGGGCTGGTCACTGGGAAAATAGAGCTTTTGATATACCAGTTTCAGATATGAAGTCTGGAGATAAAGTAAATGATTTTTGGAAATCCAAAGGATATAAAACTTTATGGAGAGTTAAAGGTCATCTTAATCACGTTCACGTAGAAGTTCCAAAAAATAAGGTTAATGACTTTTTTACCATAAGTAATTCTATGGTTTCAGCTCAACCTCTCAAGCCAAGAGATATAAGTCAAAGACCATCTTACGACCAATCTCCTTATTCGCCCACACCTCAAACATTAATTGTAGAAAAGCCTACTGCTGTAATTGCATCGGGTGGAGGCGGAAGTAAATCACCTCCACTTATAGTATCTTCTGGTGGAGGTGGAAAGGTTATGGTTATTCAAGGCTCAACATATGAAGCCGAAAAAAACATTCTAAATAAACTTCTAGAACTCCCTCTCGTATAATGTCTTTCGCTGCCAATAGTGTTCAGGCAAATGCCTTTACAATTCAAACATTAGATGGAAAAACAACAATTGACTTGGCAGGTTCGGGGTCAATACTGTTTTTAGATTACTATGAAGATTTGCTTTCTCCTTGTGTTACAATGATAATTCAAGTTATGAATAGCACATCTCTAACGAATGTTTTACCTCTTCGTGGAGGAGAAAAAGTAGCATTAAGTCTAACTACGGCATTTGGTGAGTTTGCTTTTGATGGTGATAATGCTTTATATGTTTTTAGAATTAGTAATATTCTAGCAGATAGCACAAGCGAAAGATTTACGTTGCATTTGGTATCAAGAGAAACGATTACAAATGAAACATCAAGATGCATGAAAAGATATGATGGTAAAATTAATGAGAGTGTAAAGAAAATTCTAAGCGAAGTTCTAAAGACTAAAAAATTTAAAGATGATAATATACACATAACTGGAAATGCATATTCCTTTATTGGAAATATGAAAAAACCATTTAATATTTTATCTTGGTTGGGTCCAAAATCTTTACCAACCGAACACTCAAATAAAACTAGAGAAGTTAAAAGTGTAGGAGGAATCACAAAAGGAGTTTCTGGGTTTTTATTTTATGAAAACAAAGAAGGTTTCAATTTTAAAAGTATTGATTCATTAGTCAGCAGAACGAATTCTGGGACAGCTGACTCAAAAAACATACCAAAATATTCATATACTCAAGTTATAGAAACAAATAAACCTGAAAACGAATTTAAAATTTTGAATTATGGGATTGAAAAGAATTCAGATCTAATTAAAAGTTTAAGAGTTGGAATGTATTCTAACTTCACTTATTTTTTTAATCCATACTCTCAAAATTTTTCTGTTTACAAATACAATCTAAAAGATGAAATTGTAAATGCAAATAAATTAGGAACTAATTCAACAATTCCTGTATCTGAAGAATTAGGAACATCCCCTTCTAGAATATTATTCAGAACTTCAGATATTGGGATAATGGATAATGATTTTACAGGAAAAGTATTTAATGATGGTCAACAAAGAGACATTGCAGATATGGCAAAGTCTGCATCTAGATATAATATTTTGTTCACTCAAAGTCTAAATATGGTAGTTCCTTGCAATATTAATTTAAAAGTTGGAGATGTAATTTACGCTGAATTTCCTCGAATTGAAAGAACCGACAATAAGAAAGCAGATGATGAGCAAAGTGGTTTGTATCTAATTAAGGAACTTCGTCATCATATTGAACCAGGAACAGTTGTTACTAGTTTAAAATTAATTCGTGATAGTTATGGACTTTATGGAGCAGAAAACATCGCTTAAAAAAATGGACATTCAAGAAACAATTAAACTTATTCAAAAAGAACTTGATATTAACTCTATAAATAAACAGAGAAAAAGATATCTCGAATCTTATCTCAATGAGTTAATTGCATACTCTCAAAGACATCCTGAAGTTACAGAGGTTCCAAGTTCTTTAGCTCTTTATTGTGATTTAAATCCAAATGCAATTGAATGTAAAATTTTTGATGTATAAAAAATGATTGATGAAACTATCTTTAAAAGTAATCATTTAGGAAAAGACGGATTTGTTTGGTGGTTAGGGCAAGTTGCTCCATCAGAAGTATGGAAAAAACAATCAAGCTATGCAAATCTTTCTAATAAAGATACTTCATCAAAGACTTGGACGGAAAGATGTAAAGTTAGAGTTATAGGGTATCATACATTTAGAAAAAATGAATTAAAGGATGAAGATTTACCCTGGGCTCAAATTCTATTAGACCCGGCTTTTGGTAGTGGTCAAGGTGGAGAGGGGTGTAGTAATAATTTAACAGGTGGTGAAATATGCTTTGGTTTCTTTTTAGATGGAGATGATGCACAACAACCAGTTGTAGTTGGATTATTAAATAGAAATAGAAATGTTCAGAATCTTATTCCTGATGATGTCGCTTTTAAACCTTTTACAGGACATCCTGGAAATATCATTTCAAATACAAAAAGAGAAGCAGTAAATGCAACTGCCCCTAAAACTCCACCATCTGCCATAACACCATCATTAAATGAAAATGCTCAACAAATAGCTCAAAATTTTGGAGGAGCAGGACAAGTTGGACTTGCATATACAAATGGTAATTATTTTTTAAATACTTCAAATTCAGCAGGATTAGGAGTCTCGGAAGTATTTGGTACAAACTCTCTTAATCTTGGAGTGGGTATTAATACAAATCTGGCGCAGTATTCTGGGATATTTACTCCTGGAGATAAACTTTGGACTTATGATGAAAGTCTATCAAAACTTGCGTTTGACCAGATAACAGACAAAAGTTATGTGATGCCAAGTAACTGTCGTGATAATATGATTGGACAGATTACACAAATATTACAGGATTTTATTGCATTTACAAATGGGATTCAAAAATATGCGAATACTTATATTAATCCAATTCTAAATGAAATTGTAGATATTGGTTCTAGAATAAAATCTGTAGCAAGAAGTATCGGTGGAATTATACGTTTGATTATTAATTCAATAAGAAGTGGGTTAATCAAGTGTATTGTTTCGCTATTTAAGAAATTCATAGGAATTGTTGTTCCAGATACTCTTCAGACAATTTTTGGTCAATCTGTAAAAAATATTATTAACATTCTTTTTTGTGTTTTTGAGAAGTATATACCGACAATTTTAAGAGATTTAGAAAAATATTTAAACAAAATGGTAGATAGCGTTTTCAACGCTCCAATTTGTGCAATAGAGCAATGGACTGCTGGCATCTTGACTCAAGTAATGGATACCGTAGAAAAAGGAATAGACCCAATTTTATCAGGAATTAGTTGGCTCACTGGAGGATTGTCAAATGTATTCAATGTTTTAAATCAAGCTTCAAGTTTGGCATCTCAAATTTATAGTTTTCTTGGTTGTGATGGATTAAAATGTCAATCTCCAAGTAAATGGTCATCTAGATTTGGTCCAAGTCAAGTGGATTCGGATGATTGGAACAAAATGGTTTCAAGTATTAATGTGATAAAAGGAGTTTCTGATGGGCTTAATTCGGTTGAAGGTGCTATCGCTGGATTATCTCTGTATGGTCAGAGTCCATCTTATCAAACTTGCAATGATTCAGTAAATAATCCAAAAACTCAAGATGAATTATCATCTCTTCCTCCTGGAATTAAATGGTTTACTTGCATTCCACCTAAAGTTAATGTGGTTGGAGATGGAGTTGGTGCAAACTTAATTCCTATT
>AACY020556645.1_pt1 | contig 17602 bp, 16 predicted proteins | sample 267378 | NCBI WGS metagenome assembly AACY02 (sample SAMN02954345, study PRJNA13694) | marine metagenome | biome: aquatic; feature: ocean; material: water; isolation source: isolated as part of a large dataset composed predominantly from surface... | reverse complement strand
TCCTCGCCGCCTCGATCCGCAGCGTGAACCATGTGCGCGAGGCCGCCAAGATCGAGGCCGACGTCGCGACCATTCCGCCCGACGTGATGGGCAAGCTCGTCTCCCATCCGCTCACCGACAAGGGCCTCGCCGCCTTCGTGGCCGACTGGTCCAAGACCGGCCAGACGATCCCGACATGACCGACGGGCCCGACCCGGCGGAGGCCGCGCTCCGCGCGCGCATTCTCGCCGAGCCCGCGCTCGTCCTCGACGACCGCGACGTGATGGGCGCGCTGATCGCGGCGAGCGACGCGGCGGCGGGGCGCAACGTGGTCGATCTGCGCGGGGCGCTGGTCTCGCGGCTCGAGTCGCGGCTGGACCAGCTCGAGCAGGCGCACCGCACGGTGATCGCCGCGGCCTACGACAACCTTTCGGGCGCGGCGCAGGTGCATCGCGTCGCGCTGGACCTGCTCGACGCGCAGGACCTGCCGGCGCTGGCCGAGGCGCTGCTGATCGAGGCGCCGAGGACGGTCGCGGTGGAACAGGCGCGGCTCTGCCTCGAGACGGAGGCCGACCCGCCGAGCGAGACGCTCGGCCTGCCGACGGCGCTGGCGGCGCGCATCGTCGCCTTCCCCGAGCAGGGGGTCGAGGCCTACGCCGCGCTCTCGGACGCGCCGGGGCGCGACGGTGTCTGGCTGCGCCCCGCCCCGCGCGAGGCGGAGCTGCTCTGGGGCGACGACGCGCCGGCGATCGGATCGGAGGCGCTGATCGCGCTCGACCTCGGCGCGCGGCGCGCGATGCTGGCCTTCGGCGCGGCCGATCCCGACCGGTTCGCGCCCGAGCATGGCGTCGATCTCGTCGCCTTCCTCGGCGCGGTCGCGGCGCGCCGGCTCGCCGCGCTCCTCGGCTGACGGGCGCGGAGGGTCCCCCGGCGACCCGGCGTCGACGCTCCGCGTCGTCGCGGGCCGCGCCCGGGCCTCAGCGCCCGACGAGGGCGGCGCAGGCGGCCGGCAGGTCGGCCAGCGTCTTGCCCCGCCGCGGCGGAGACGGGCTCGGCGCGGGCTTCGGGTTCAGCGCCTCCTCGGAGAACCACCAGTCGAGCGTCGCGTCGCAGCCGTCGCCGGGCGGCGGCGGCGTCTGGGCGACGCAGCCCGGCGAGGTCTCCGGGCATGCGAGGCGCACATGCATGTGCCCGTCGTGGCGCCACCACGGCCGCACCTTGCGGAGCCACGCGGCGTCCGCCGGCGCGGCGGCGCGGCAGAGGGCCTGCTTGATCGCGGGGTTGACGATGACCCGCGTCACCGCGGGGTCGCGCGCCGCGGCCTCCACCAGCGCGGAATGCGCGCCGGTCCAGGCTTCGGTGACGCCGCGCCGGTCCGCGCGGACGAAGTTCGGATAGCCGTCGGAGCCGAGCCCCGCCGGAACGGGCGCCTCCGGCCGACGCAGCCAGACGTCGACGTCGAGCCCCGACTGGTGCGAGGCGTGCCCCGAGACCGGCCCGCCCCGCGGCTGCCCGAGATCGCCGACGATGAAGCCGTGCGGCCAGCCGAGGCCCCGCGCCTGCGCCCCGAGCCGCTTCACGAAGGCGATGAGGTCGGGATGACCCCAGAACCGGTTGCGCCCGCGCCGGATCGAGGTGAACCCCTCCCCCGACGCCGGCAGCGCCGCGGCGCCGGCCACGCAGCCGCCCGCATAGCCGCCATGCGCCGCGGGCGGGCCGGAGGCCGGGTCGCCGACCGCTTCGAAGAGCGCGCGCGCCGGGGGAGCGTCGGCCCAACCGGCTGAAGCCCAACCTGTTGTGGCCCAGAGGAAAACCGCCAGAGCGATCCGCCACCCCGCCATCACGCCGCTCCCTCGTCGCCACGCCATGACCCTGATCATTGCACGAAGCCACCCTGCGACGAAATCGCCTCACGTCGGTCTGCGGCGTTTTTCCCGCGTCAAGCAGGCGTTACACTCCCCTTCCGACAGAGCGAGGACGCCCCGATGGAAAGCTTCGCGCTTCCCAACCAGAAATTCAGCCACGTCCGGTGTGGAGACTGTCCGATCCGCGAGCGCGCGGTCTGCGCCTACTGCGCCGGCGACGACCTCGCGACGCTGGACGCCATCAAGGCCTATCGCGACTTCCCGGCGGGCCGGGAGATCCTGGCCTCGGGCGAGGCGGCGCCGATCGTCGGCAGCATCGTCAAGGGCGTGGTGAAGCTGACCAAGACGCTCCATGACGGGCGCACGCAGATGGTCGGCCTGCTGTTCCCGGGCGATTTCGTGGGCCACGCCATGCGCCCACGCGCGGAATACGACGCTGTCGCCGCCACCGACGTGACCCTCTGCCTGTTCCAGCGCGGCCCGTTCGAGCAGCTGCTGCGCAACAAGCCCGCGCTCGAGAAGCGGCTGCTGGAGATGACGCTGAACGAGCTCGACGCGGCGCGCGACTGGCTGCTCCTGCTCGGCCGCAAGTCGGCGCGGGAGAAGCTCGCGAGCTTCGTGCTGATGCTGGCGCGGCGCGAAGCGGTCGCCGGCGCGCCGGAGGATGGGCCGGTGGCCGTGTCGTTACCGCTGACGCGGGCCGAGATCGCAGAGTATCTCGGCATGACCATCGAGACCGTCAGCCGCCAGTTCACCAAGCTCCGCTCCGACGGCGTGATCGCCTTCGATTCGACCCGCGCGCTCCGCGTGCCGGACCTCGACCGCCTGATCGACGAGGCCGGCGACTAGAAGGGCCGGCTGGTCCGCGTCGGGGACGAGGCGGTTATTGCGGAACCGGAGCAGATCGTGCCGGCGCCATTACGTGCGCAGGATCGCGCGATCGCCCCAGGGTGGTCGCTTCGGAACACCGGAGCGTGAGCGATTTATCTCTCAAGCGACTGTAACGGCTGCGCTTCTCGCACCGTCACAATGCGACCGCCCCCGGGATGGGGCGTTCGCGCGATCCGTGCTGGTCGCACGGATCGCCATCGCCGCTGAGCGGCAACTGAACATTCTCTCCGTCCCGCGAAACAGACGCGCGACGCCGCCAGCCGAGCCGATCGCTCCGGCGACCGGACGTCGCCGCACCGTTCAGCCGTTGTGCTCGCGGATCTTGTCGGCCGCCGCCTTGTCGAAGGCCACGCCCTTCTCCTCGAAGAGCGAGTCCAGCTCGCCCGACAGCGTCATCTCGGTGATGATGTCGCAGCCGCCGACGAACTCGCCTTTCACGTAGAGCTGCGGGATCGTCGGCCAGTCGCTGAAGCTCTTGACGCCTTCGCGCACGCCGTCGTCGGCAAGGACGTTCACGTCGCGGAAGTCGATCTGCATGAAGTTCAGGATCGAGGCGACGCGCGAGGAGAAGCCGCACTGCGGCATGCTCTTGGTGCCCTTCATGAACAGCACCACGTCGTTGGCCTCGATTTCCGCCTTGATCTGGGCGTGGGAGGGGTCGGCGAGATCGGACATGGATTGCGCTCCTCGCGGTCGTCCGGTGTTTCGGTCCAGGCCGTGCGGCGGGGTCAGTCCGGGGCGCTGGTCGTCAGGGCGAGGGCGTGCAGCGCGCCCCCCATGCGGCCCTTGAGCGCGCCGTAGACCATCTGGTGCTGCTGGACCCGGTTCTTCCCGCGGAACGCTTCGGCCACCACGGTCGCGGCGTAGTGGTCGCCGTCCCCCGCGAGGTCACGGATCTCGATCCGCGCGTCGGGGAAGGCTTCGCGGATCAGGCGCTCGATTTCGGCCGCTTCCATCGCCATGCGCGTCGGTTTCCTCGTCGCACTTTCCTGAGCGAAGCTGTAAAGAACGCGAGACACCGAGTCCAGCCGAGGGAGACGAAAGTGGCGAAGCTGGGCGACGCGCCGCTGGTGCACGAGACGGCGCGGATCCGGAACTCCACGCTCGGGCGCTATGTCGAGATCGGCGAGGGCGTCCACATGCTCAACAGCGCGATGGACGACTACTCCTACGCCGTGCGGTTCGCCGACATCGCCAATGCCGCGATCGGCAAGTTCGCCAACATCGCGAGCTTCGCGCGGATCGGCGCGACGGACCACCCGATGGCGAACGCCTCGCAGCACCACTTCCTCTACCGCTCCAGCTGGTATTTCGACGACGCCGAGGACGACGCCGAATTCTTCGAGCGCCGCGCCGCGCGGCGGATCGCGATCGGTCACGACGTCTGGATCGGCCACGCCGCGATGGTGATGCCCGAGGTGTCCGTCGGGCACGGCGCGGTGATCGCGGCCTCCGCGGTCTGCACCCGGAACGTGGCGCCCTACACCGTCGTCGCCGGCGTGCCCGCCCGGCCCGTGAAGCGCCGCCTGCCCGAGCCGGTGGCGGAGCGGCTGATGGCGATGGCGTGGTGGGACTGGCCGCATGATCGGCTCCGCGCGGCGCTTGCGGATTTCCGGGCCTTGCCCGCGGAGGCGTTTCTGGAGAAGCACGGCGGATGACCCGCCGCCGGAGCCGACCCTGACCCCCGCCGCCCGCATCGCCGCCGCCCTCGAGGTGCTGGAGGCGTTCGAGACGGGCGACGCGCCCGTCGACCGCCTGCTCGCCGCCTGGGGACGGAGCCATCGCTTCGCGGGCTCGAAGGACCGCGCGGCGATCGCCGATCTCGTGCACGCGGTCCTGCGCCGCCGCCGCTCGCTCTCCTGGCCGCTGCGCGAGGAGACGCCGCGCGCGGCGCTGATCGGGCTCGCCGCGTCCGAGCCAGGCGGCGCGGAGGCGCTGTTTTCCGGCGCGCGGCACGGCCCTGCGCCCCTGACGGCCGCCGAGCGCGCCGCGCTCGCTGAGCCGCCGCCGCCCCCGCCCGATCCGGTGCGCCTCGACTATCCCGACTGGCTGGACGGCCTGCTGCGCGAGAGCCTGGGCGCGGCGTTCGAGCCGGCCATGGCGGCGTTGCGCGCGCGCGCGCCATTGGATCTTCGGGTCAATCTCCTGAAGGCGACGCCGGCCGAGGCGGCCGACGCGCTGGCCGCCGAGGGCGTCGAGACCGCCCCCGGTCCCCACGCGGCGACCTGCCTCCGCGCGGCGCCGGGCGCCCCCGTCGCGCGAACCGCCGCCTACGAGACCGGCCTCGTCGAGCCGCAGGACGCCGCGAGCCAGGCCGCCGCCGCCTTCGCCGGCGCCCGGCCGGGCGACGCCGTGCTCGACTACTGCGCCGGCGGCGGCGGCAAGGCCTTGGCCTTCGCCGCGGCGTCGGGCGGCGAAGGCCGCGTCCTCGCCTGGGACCGCGCGCCCGAGCGCATGCGCGACCTGCCCGCGCGCGCCGCCCGGGCCGGCGCCCGGATCGAGGCGCTCGACGCCGCCGCGCGCGACGCGCTGGCCGGCGCCTGCGACGTGGTGTTCGTCGACGCGCCCTGCTCCGGCTCGGGATCCTGGCGCCGCGATCCCGGCGGGAAATGGCGGCTGACGCCCGCACGGCTCGCGGCGCTCGCCGAGACGCAGGCGGCGTTGCTGGCCGAGGCGGCGCGCTTCGTCCGGCCCGGCGGGCGGCTCGTGCACGCCGTCTGCTCGATGCTGGCGGTCGAGGGCGACCCGCCGGCGCCGCCCGGCTTCGCCCCCGCCGGTCGGCTGCGGCTGACGACCGCGGACGACGCGGACGGTTTCACCTGCGTCGCGTTCACCGGATCGTTAGGTTAACCGTTAACCTTTTATTGACCGTTCCGGCGCAGCCATGACGGTGCGGCCCTCCGTCGCCCGCGAGGCGACGTTGGCGGAGCCGCGGCGGGAGAACGATGAGCGCGACGGACCATCCAGGGCCGAGCCCGGCGCGCGCGGCCGCGCCCCTCCGGACGCTGACCGCGGCGACGGGGGCCGCGGCGCTGGCGGCCGTGGCGGCGCGTTCGGGCGCGCCGGAGGCCGGCGTCGCCCTCGCCGCCGCCGCCGCCGGCCTCGCGCTCTTCGGCGTCGGCGCCGCGTGGCGACGCCGGAGCCGCGCGCCGGCGCATCTGCGCGCCTTCCGACGCCTCTGCGGCGCGAGCGACGAGCCGGCGGCGCTGACCGACGCGGCCGGCCGGGTGGAGGCGACCAACGCCGCGCTCCTGTCCCGCCTCGCGCAGCACCAAGGCGACGCCGCGCCGCCGCTGGTCGCATCCGACGCGCTCGCCCCGTTCACGGGCGATCCGGGCCCCCTCGCCTACCGCCTGCTCGGCGCCGCGGCGCGCGACGGCGCGGCCTGCGAACGCGCCCGGCGCGGACGGGCGGAGTGGCTCATCGCCGCGCGGCGCGCTTCGGAGGGTCGGCTGCTCTGGACCGCGACGCCCGCGGCCCGCGTGCTCGGCTCGGGCGACCGCGACGACCTGATCGAGCGGCTGCCGGTGGCGCTCGCGCGGCTCTCGCCCGAGGGCCGCATCCAGTTCGTCAACGCGGCCGCGCGGAAGCTGCTGGGCGCCGCCGCGCGCGACGGCGCCACGATCTCCGACGTGATGGAGGGCCTCGGCCGCAGCATGGAGACCCGCATCGCCGAGGCGCTCCGCGGCGATTCGAGCGGCCGGCCGGAGATCGCGCGCGCCCAGCCGGACGGGCGCGAGGCCTTCCTCCAGGTCTCGCTCACCCGTCTCGGCGCCGAGGAGGACGGGGCCGGCCTCGTCGCGGTGTTCGTCGACGCGACGGACCTCCAGACCCGCGAAAGCCAGTTCGTCCAGAGCCAGAAGATGCAAGCGGTCGGCCAGCTCGCCGGCGGCGTCGCGCACGACTTCAACAACCTGCTGACCGCCATCTCCGGCCACACCGACCTGCTGCTCCAGCGGCACGCGCATGGCGACTCGGACTACGCCGACCTGAACCAGATCCGCCAGAACGCCAACCGCGCCGCGGCGCTGGTGCGCCAGCTCCTCGCCTTCAGCCGCAAACAGACGCTGCGTCCGCGCGTCGTCCGGCTGACGGACACGCTCACCGAGATCAGCCATCTGCTGAACCGCCTGCTGGGCGAGAAGGTGACCCTGCGCATCGACCTCGCGGAGGACGCGCATCCGGTGAAGGTCGACGAGCGCCAGTTCGAGCAGGTCATCATGAACCTGGTGGTGAACGCGCGCGACGCCATGAAGGAGACCGGCGGCGAGGTCACGCTCCGCAGCCGCAACTGGCGCATCGAACAGGAGACGCGGCGCGGCCGCGCCGTGATCCCGCGGGGAGACTACGTGCGCATCGACGTCGCCGACACCGGCTGCGGGATCCCCGCCGACACGCTCGAGAAGATCTTCGAGCCGTTCTACACCACCAAGCGGCAGGGCGAGGGCACCGGCCTCGGCCTCTCCACCGTCTACGGCATCATCAAGCAGACCGGCGGCTTCATCTTCGCCGAGAGCGAACCGGGCGCGGGGGCCGTGTTCTCGATCTATCTGCCGCGATCCGACGAGGCCCCGCCCGAGACCGCCGCCGTCGCCCCGACCCCGGAGGCGCAGGACAACACCGGCCACGGCGTGGTGATGCTGATCGAGGACGAGGCGCCGGTGCGCGCCTTCGCGTCGCGCGCGCTGAAGCTGCGGGGCTACGAAGTGCTGGAGGCGGCCTCCGCCGAGGAGGCGCTGGCGCTGCTCGCGGACGAGACGCTGCATGTCGACGTGCTCGTCTCCGACGTCGTGATGCCCGGCATGGACGGCCCGACCTGCGTGCGGGAGGCGCGCAAGATGCGCCCGGACGTGCGGGTCGTGCTCGTGTCGGGCTACGCCGAGGACGCGCTCAAGCGCTCGATGGACGGGATCGAGAACTGCAGCTTCCTGCCGAAGCCGTTCTCCCTCAACGACCTGACCGCCCGCGTGAAGGCCTGCATGGCGTCCTGACGCCGTTGCGCGCGACGACGAAAAAGATGTTCCCCCGACGTTCCGTTTTTGCTAGAACATTCTAGGAACATGCGGGCGGCGAAAGCAGCCGTTGCGCCAGCCGGGGAAATTCGCGATGACGCAGAACGTGCTCACCCTCGTCGAAAGGCGCGAGATGGACAAGCAGAAGGCCCTCGACAGCGCGCTCTCCCAGATCGAGCGCGCCTTCGGCAAGGGCTCGATCATGAAGCTCGGCTCGCGCGACGCCGCGATGGACATCGAGGCGGTGTCGACCGGCTCGATCGGCCTCGACATCGCGCTCGGGATCGGCGGCCTGCCCAAGGGCCGGGTCATCGAGATCTACGGGCCGGAGAGCTCGGGCAAGACCACGCTTGCGCTCCACTCCGTCGCGGAGGAGCAGAAGAAGGGCGGGGTCTGCGCCTTCGTCGACGCCGAACACGCGCTCGATCCGGCGTACGCCAAGAAACTTGGCGTCGACATCGACGAGCTGCTGATCTCCCAGCCCGACGCCGGCGAGCAGGCGCTCGAGATCACCGACACGCTGGTCCGCTCCGGCGCGGTGTCGCTGGTCGTGGTCGACTCGGTCGCCGCGCTGACGCCGCGGGCCGAGCTCGAGGGCGACATGGGCGACGCGCAGGTCGGCGCGCAGGCGCGGCTCATGAGCCAGGCGATGCGCAAGCTGACCGCCAGCATCTCCCGCTCGCGCTGCATGGTGATCTTCATCAACCAGATCCGCCAGAAGATCGGCGTGATGTTCGGCTCACCCGAGACCACGACGGGCGGCAACGCGCTCAAGTTCTACGCCTCAGTGCGCCTCGACATCCGCCGGATCGGCGCGATCAAGGATCGTGACGAGGTCGTCGGCAACACCACCCGGGTGAAGGTGGTCAAGAACAAGGTCGCGCCGCCGTTCAAGCAGGTCGAGTTCGACATCATGTACGGCGAGGGGATCTCCAAGGTCGGGGAGCTGATCGATCTCGGGGTCAAGGCCGGCGTGGTCGAGAAGTCGGGGGCGTGGTTCTCCTGCTTCGACCAGCGCATCGGCCAGGGGCGCGAGAACGCCAAGCAGTTCCTGCGCGACAATCCCGACGTCGCGTTCCAGATCGAGGACAAGATCCGCGCCGCGCACGGCCTCGACTTCCACGCCGCCGAGACCGACGACGACGACCCGATCGAGGCGTGAGCCGGCCCGCCGCGCGCCCCGCCCGGACGGCGGCGCGCGGCGTTCTGGACAGCCGGGAGGGGCGCCGATAGACACGGCGCGCCGCCGCTGTCCGCGGCTCCGGAGACGCGCGCCATGGCTTCGCTGAACGAGATCCGCTCGACGTTCCTCGGCTATTTCGAGAAGCATGGGCACGAGGTGGTCGCCTCCTCGCCGCTCGTCCCGCGCAACGACCCGACGCTGCTCTTCACCAACGCCGGCATGGTGCAGTTCAAGAACGTCTTCACCGGCGTCGAGAAACGCGACTACGTGCGCGCCGTCACCTCCCAGAAATGCGTGCGCGCCGGCGGCAAGCACAACGACCTCGACAACGTCGGCTACACCGCCCGGCACCACACCTTCTTCGAGATGCTGGGCAATTTCTCCTTCGGCGACTACTTCAAGGAGATGGCGATCCCGCTGGCCTGGGACCTCGTCACCAAGGAGTTCGGGCTGCCGGCGGAGAAGCTGCTCGTCACCATCTACCATGACGACGAGGAGGCCGCGGAGATCTGGCGCAAGCACGCCGGGCTGCCCGACGAGCGGATCATCCGGATCGCGACCTCCGACAATTTCTGGTCGATGGGCGCGACCGGCCCCTGCGGCCCCTGCTCCGAGATCTTCTACGACCATGGCCCGCAGATCGCGGGCGGCCCGCCGGGGTCGCCCGACGAGGACGGCGACCGGTTCATCGAGATCTGGAACCTCGTCTTCATGCAGTTCGAGCAGTTCGAGGATCGGCGCGAGACCCTCCCCCGCCCCTCGATCGACACCGGCATGGGGCTCGAGCGCATCGGCGCGGTGCTCCAGGGCAAGCACGACAACTACGACACCGACCTGATGCGCGGGCTGATCGAGGCGAGCGCGAACGCCACGAGCGCCGACCCCGACGGCCCGGGCGCGGTCCATCACCGCGTGATCGCCGACCATCTGCGCGCGACCGCGTTCCTGATCACGGACGGCGTCTCCCCCTCGAACGAGGGCCGCGGCTACGTGCTCCGCCGCATCATGCGCCGCGCCATGCGCCACGCGCATCTTCTCGGCGCCGAGGACCCGGTGATGTTCCGCCTCGTCCCCGCGCTCACCCAGCGCATGGGCGAGGCCTTCCCCGAACTCGTCCGCGCCAAGCCGCTGATCGAGGAGACGCTCCGCCTCGAGGAGACGCGCTTCAAGACCACGCTCGACCGCGGCCTCCGGCTGCTCGACGACGAGCTCGAGAAACTCGGCGACGGCGCGCCCCTGCCCGGCGAGACCGCCTTCAAGCTCTACGACACCTACGGCTTCCCGCTCGACCTGACGCAGGACGCGCTCCGCGAGCGCGCGCGCACGGTCGACGTCTCGGGCTTCGAGGCCGCGATGCAGGCGCAGAAGGCCCGCGCCCGCGCCGCCTGGTCGGGGTCCGGCGAGGCGGCGGACGAGGGCGTCTGGTTCGACCTGCGCGACGAGATCGGCGCGACGGAGTTCCTCGGCTACGAGACCGAGACCGCCGAGGGCGTGATCCGCGCCCTTCTCCGCGAGGGCGACCGCGTCGGCTCCGCGAAGGCGGGCGAGGAAATCCGCCTCGTCGCCAACCAGAGCCCCTTCTACGCCGAGGCCGGCGGCCAGGTCGGCGACATGGGGGAGATCGTCACCGCCACCGGCCGCGCCGAAGTCACGGCGGTGCGCAAGCGCGCGGGCGCGCTCCACGTCCACGAGGCCCGCGTCGTCGAGGGCGAGATCGTGCAGGGCGAGACCGCGCGCTTCGCGGTGGACCCGGCCCGTCGCGGCGCCGTCCGCGCCAACCACTCGGCGACCCATCTGCTGCACGAGGCGCTGCGCATGGCGCTCGGCGAGCATGTCGCCCAGCGCGGCTCCCTCGTCGCGCCCGACCGGCTGCGATTCGACTTCGCGCATCCCAAGCCGTTGACCGAGGCCGAGCGCGCCCGCGTCGAGGCGGAGGTCAACGCCTACATCCGGCAGGACGCCGAGGTGACGACCCGCATCATGACGCCGGACGACGCCGAAGCCGCCGGCGCCCGCGCGCTCTTCGGCGAGAAATACGGCGACGAGGTCCGCGTCGTCGGCATGGGGCTCCGCCCGGAGGGCGAGACCGGCCCGGCCGGGCGGACCTACTCGCTGGAGCTCTGCGGCGGCACCCATGTGCGCCGGACCGGCGAGATCGGCCTCTTCCGCCTGACCGCCGAGGGCGCCTCCGCCGCCGGGGTGCGGCGGATCGAGGCGCTGACCGGCGAGGCCGCGCTCGCGCGCGACCTTTCGCAGGAGAGGACGCTGCGCGCCGTGGCGGAGCTTCTGCGCTGCGGCCCCGAAGAGGCGCCGGACCGCGTGTCGGCGCTGATCGAGGAGAAGCGCCGGCTCGAAGCCGAGGCCTCCGATCTGCGCCGCCAGGCCGCGCTCGGCGGCGGCGGCGCGGCGGAGCCGGCGGCGCGCGACGTCGGCGGCGTCGCCTTCATCGCCCAGTCGCTGAAAGGCGTCCCTCCGAAGGATCTCCGCGGGCTGGTCGACGCGCACAAGGGGCGCATCGGCTCCGGCGCGGTGCTGCTGATCGCCGAGAACGACGGCAAGGCGGCGGTCGCCGCGGGCGTCACCGACGATCTCACCGGCCGCGTCTCGGCCGTCGATCTCGCGCGCGCGGCCTCCGCCGCGCTCGGCGGCAAGGGCGGCGGCGGGCGGCCCGACTTCGCCCAGGCGGGCGGCTCGGACCCGTCGAAGGCCGAGGAGGCGATCCGCGCCGCGGAGGCGGCCCTCGGCGGCTGAGGCGACGCCGGCCCGGGCGGCGGCTCAGGCCGCCGCCGGCGCGTTCTCGATCCCGAGCACCGCGCGCATCGGCCCGGCGTCGGCGACGAGATCCGCCAGCGTGTAGCCGTCGAGCACGGCGAGGAAGGCCTCGAGCGCGCGCCCGATGATCGAGCGGAAGCGGCACACCTCGACGAGCGGGCAGCCGTTGCTCGCGAGGTCGAGGCACTCGACGAAGCAGCTGCCGATCTCGGTGCGCCGCACGACCGCGCCGACGTTGATCTCGGCGGCGGGCCGCGCGAGGCGCACGCCGCCGCCGCGCCCGCGCACCGTCTCGACGAAGCCGCCGGCGGCGAGCGCGTTGGCGATCTTGCCGAGATGGCTCTCCGACATGTTGCAGGCCTGCGCGATTTCGGCCACCGGCGCGAGCCGGCCCTTGACGAGCGCGCAGTACATCATCAGGCGCATGGCGTGGTTCGAGCGGACGGTCAGCTGCATGGAGCCCTCCTCGACGGTGGCTCCGCATAACCCGCCCGGCGCGCTCGGGAATTGACCGGGATCATGTCGGACCGCGCCGCCCTGCGGCAAATCGGACTCCGAAAGTCGTCATTCCGCAGCGCCGCGCTCTCCGGAGGGATCCGATGCCGTTCCGCCTGCCCCATCGCCTCGGCGAGGCCTATTCGCCGCTCTACTTCCTGGCCGCGCTCGGCCCCGGCGGCCTCGCCGTCAGCTTCTTCATGTGGCTGCTGTTCTGGGTCCCGCATCCGGGCCGGCCCGTGCCGGTTTTCGAGGACGTCGCGGCCGCCTTCCAGACCGGCGCGCCGTGGCTCCAGGGGGCGATCGCCATAGCGGCGGTCGGGATCGCCGTCTTCGCGCTGATGCATCTGCGGCTGCTGCTGTGGAACATCGCCGAGGCGGCGGCCTGGCGGCGCACGCCGGCTTACGCGGCGCTGCGCGCCGGGAACGGCGAGACCCAGTTGCTCGCGGCGCCATTGACCGTCGCCATGGCGATCAATGTCGGCTTCGTGCTCGGACTCGTCTTCGTCCCGGGGCTCTGGGGCGTGGTCGAACTGCTGTTCCCGCTGGCGCTCGCGGCCTTCGTCGCGGTCGGGGTCTGGGCGCTGAGGCTGATGGCCGCCTTCTGGGGCCGGGTGCTGACCGAGGGCGGGTTCGACTGCGCGAAGAACAACGGCTTCGGTCAGCTGCTGCCGGCCTTCGCGCTGGCGATGGTCGGCGTCGGCCTCGCCGCGCCCGCCTCGATGAGCCAGACCGCCTGGGTGGCCGGCGCGTCCTATCTGCTCTCGACGCTGTTCGTGACCGCCGCGGTCATCCTCGGCGCCGTGAAGCTGGTGCTCGGCGTGCGCGCGATGATGGAGAACGGCGCGAGCGCGGAGAGCGCGCCCACGCTCTGGATCGTCGTGCCGATCCTGACGGTCGTCGGCATCGCGACCATGCGCCAAGATCACGGTCTACACGTCCATTTCGGCGGCCATGTCGGCCCGGCGGAGACCTTCGCGACGCTGTCGACCTTCCTCGCCGTCCAGCTCGCCTTCCTCGGCCTCGGCTGGGTGGTGCTGCGCCGCTTCGGCTACGTCGCCCGCTTCGTGACCGGCGACGCGCTCTCGCCCGGCGCCTACGCGCTGGTCTGCCCGGGCGTCGCGCTGACGGTGATGCTGCACTTCTTCCTGAACAAGGGGCTGGTGGGCGTCGGGCTCGTCGAGAGATTCTCGCCCGCCTTCTGGGCCGTCACCGCCGTCGCGCTCGTCGCGCAGGCGCTCACCATCGCGCTCGTGCTCCGGCTGAACGCGAAGCACTTCTCCGCGGCCTGGCGGCGCGCCCACGCCCTGCCCGCCTGACCGCCCTCCGCTCCATCCGCATCGAACACGGGAGACCCTGATGCGCCTTCTGCTCGCCGTCCTTTTCGCCGCCGCCGCCGGCCTCGCCGCGGCGCAGCCGGCGCCCGCTCAAGACGGCCACGCCGCGCCGTCTCCGAAGCTGCTCACGATCGTCGCGACGCCCGAGCCGCAGACGCAGCTGATGGCGATGGTCCTCACCATGCAGGCCGTGCAGCAGGGCGCGCAGGCCCGCATCCTGCTCTGCGGCCCCGGCGGCGACATCGGGCTCATCGACGCGCCCGACGCGGCCACCGCTCCGCAGGCGCCGAAGGGCATGAGCCCGCAGAGCCTGATGAGCGTGCTGATAGAGAGCGGCGTGACCGTCGAGGTCTGCGCGATCTACCTGCCGAACGCCGGCCTCGCGCCCGAGGCGCTGCTGCCCGGAATCGGGGTCGCGAAGCCGCCGGAGATCGGCGCGGCCCTGGTCGCCGAGGGCGCGCGCGTTCTCAGCTTCTGAAGGGCGCCGCCGCCCCGCAGCGACGGCCTGGGCCGATCGGGGGCGGCGGCGCGTTTGCGGCGCCCGCCGGCGCGCGCGCCGACCATCGGGCGGGCGCGGCCTTCCGCGGACCGTCACCCCTTTTCGTCGAGCGCCTCCGCCAGCCACGGAACGACGTCGCGCGCGTCCGCCAGGGCGGCTTCTGCCGTCGGGAAACGCCTCGCGCCGAAGCCCGCGGGCGCGCCCCAGCCGCGCGGGTCCTCGGGGTCGCGGCGGTAGAGCTCGTAGCCGAAGCGCCCGTCCGGGCAGGCGAAGACGTCGACGCAGACGGCGCCGCCGGGGGCGTTCACCGAGCGGACGACCTTTCGCGCATGCGCCATCGCGGTTCCGGGATCAGTGGGCCGCGGCCCAGGTCGCGCCTTTCCCGCCCTCGACGACCAGCGGCACGTCGATCTGGACGGCCGGCGCCGCCGCGGCCTCCATGACGCCGCGCGCGATCTCGATCAGCGCCTCGGCCTCGGCCTCGGGGCACTCGAACAGCAGTTCGTCATGGACCTGGAGCAGCATCCGCGCCGAGAGCTTCGCGCGCGAGAGCGCCTTCGGCAGCCGGATCATGGCGCGGCGGATGACGTCGGCCGCCGTACCCTGGATCGGCGCGTTGATCGCGGCGCGGTAGGCGAAGCCGGAGCGGGGGCCCTTGGCGTTGATCTCGGGGGTGTGGACCCGTCGGCCGAACAGGGTCTCGACGTAGCCATTGGCCTTCGCGAAGGATTTCGTGCGCTCCATGTAGGTCCGGATGCCGGGGAACCGCTCGAAATAGGCGTCGATGAAGGCTTTCGCGTCGGCCTGCGGGATGCGGAGATTGTTCGACAGGCCGAAGGCCGAGATGCCGTAGATGACGCCGAAATTGATCGCCTTGGCCTGCCGGCGCACCATCGGGTCCATGCCCTCGATCGGGACGCCGAACACCTCGGAGGCGGTCATGGCGTGGATGTCGAGCCCGTCGTTGAAGGCGGATTTCAGCGCGTCGATGTCGGCGATATGCGCGAGGATGCGCAGCTCGATCTGGCTATAGTCGAGGCTGACGAGAACATTGCCGCCCTCGGCCACGAAGGCCTCGCGGATGCGGCGGCCCTCCTCGGAGCGGACGGGGATGTTCTGGAGGTTGGGATCGGTCGAGGCGAGGCGGCCGGTGGTGGTCGCCGCGAGGCTGAAGCTGGTGTGGACGCGGCCGGTCTCGGCGTTGATGTGCCCTTGCAGCGCGTCGGTGTAGGTGCCCTTCAGCTTCGAGAGTTGCCGCCAGTCGAGCACCTTGGCGGGCAGGTCGTGGCCCTGCGCGGCGAGCTGCTCCAGCACGTCGGCCCCGGTGCCGTAGGCGCCGGTCTTGCCCTTCACGCCGCCCTCGAGGCTCATCTTCTCGAACAGCACCTCGCCGAGCTGCTTCGGCGAGCCGACGTTGAATTTCTCGCCGGCCAGCTCGTGGATCTCGGCCTCGAGGGCGCCCATGCGCTGGGCGAAGGTCGAGGAGAGGCGGGAAAGCGCGTCGCGGTCGACCTTGACGCCGGCCATCTCCATTTCGGCGAGGACCGGGACGAGCGGGCGTTCGAGGGTTTCGTAAACCGTGCAGACGCCGTGGCGCACGAGGCCCGGCTTCAGGACGCGGTGGAGGCGCAGCGTCACGTCGGCGTCCTCGGCGGCGTAGCCGGCGGCCTTGCCGATCTCGACGCGGTCGAAGGTGATCTGGGCCTTGCCGGAGCCGATCAGCTCCTTGATCGGCAGGCAGTCATGGTCGAGGACGCGACGGGCGAGCGCGTCCATGTTGTGGGCGTGGAGCCCCGCGCCCTGCGCGTAGCTCAGCAGCATCGTGTCGTCGATCGGCGCGACCGTGAGGCCGTGGCGGCGCAGCACCTTGAGGTCGAATTTCAGGTTCTGGCCGATCTTCAGGACCGCCGGGTCGGCGAGCATCGGCTTCAGGATCTCGAGCGCGCGCTCCATCTCCATCTGGCCGTCGGCGCGCTCGGAGGCGCCGAGCAGGTCGCCATCGCCGGTGCGGTGGCCGAGCGGGACGTAGCAGGCGCGGCCGGGCGCGAGCGCGAGCGAGACGCCGACGAGGTCGCAGGCCATCTCGTCGAGGCCCGTCGTCTCGGTGTCGAGCGCGACGAGGCCCTGCTCCGTCGCTTCGGCGACCCACGCCTCCAGGGTCTCGGGGTCGCGGACGACGGCGTAGGCGTCGCGGTCGATGGGCTCGGGCGGGACGGCCCCGGCGGTGATCTCGAAGGCGGCGGCGTCGGCCTCCGCCGCGTCGACGGGGCCTGCGGCGGCGACGGCGCTGGCCTCGATGGCGGCTGCGTCGGCCTCCAGCGCCTCGGCGACGCGGTTCGTCAGCGAGCGGAACTCCATCGCCTTCAGGAAGCCGATCAGCGCGCCGGGCTCGGGCGGCTTCACGGCGAGGTCGTCGAGCGCGGGGAGGCCGGGGACGTGGTCGCAGAGCTCGACGAGCCGGCGGGAGACACGGATCTGCTCGGCGTGGTCGATCAGGGTCTGGCGGCGCTTGGGCTGCTTGATCTCGTCGGCGCGCGACAGCAGCGTCTCGACGTCGCCGAAGGTCTCGATGAGCTGGGCGGCCGTCTTGATCCCGATGCCGGGGGCGCCGGGGACGTTGTCGACGCTGTCGCCCGCCAGCGCCTGCACGTCCACCACCTGCTCGGGCGGCACGCCGAACTTCTCCAGAACGGCGTCGCGGCCGAGCCGCTTCAGCTTCATCGGGTCGAGCATCGACACGCGGTCGTCGACGAGCTGCATCAGGTCCTTGTCGGAGGAGACGACCGTCACCTCGGCGCCGGCCTTCGCGGCCTGCCGGGCGTAGGTCGCGATGATGTCGTCGGCCTCGTATCCCTCGACCTCGATGCAGGCGAGGTTGAAGGCGCGCGTCGCCTCGCGGATCAGCGGGAACTGCGGGATCAGGTCCTCGGGAGGCTCGGGGCGGTGGCCCTTGTAGTCCTCGTAGAAGTCGTTGCGGAACGACTTGCCGGAATGGTCGAAGACGACGGCCATGTGGGTCGGCCGGCCGTCGTCGTCGCCGCGATGCTCCTCGAGCATCTTGAAGAGCATGGCGCAGAAACCGGAGACCGCGCCGACGGGAAGGCCGTCGGACTTCCGGGTGAGCGGCGGCAAGGCGTGGAAGGCGCGGAAGATGTAGCCCGAGCCGTCGACGAGATGCAGGCGGTCGCCCGCGCCGAGGCTCACGACAGCGCCCGGCCGTCCGTGTCGCGGTCGCCGCCCTGGGGGAGATCGCCGTCGGCGTCGGGACGCACGCCCGTCGCCTCGAACCCGCCCGGCGCGACACCGGATGCGGGGGGGTCGGCCGGCTGGTCGGCGGGGCCGCCGCGCAGCACGAAGCGGCGGTCGCAATACTTGCACTCGACCCAGCCCGACTCGGGGATGGTGTACCAGACCTTGGGATGGCCGAGCGCGCCGCCCTCGCCCTCGCAGGCGATGCGGCTCTCGTCCACCACGATGGTCTCCGGCGCGTCGATCATGGAATCCCCCGGGGCTCGCGTCGCGGCGCATCATAGGAGCGCGCGCGCGCCCCGCAAGCGAGGAAGGCGCGG
>AACY020556790.1_pt1 | contig 17663 bp, 19 predicted proteins | sample 267378 | NCBI WGS metagenome assembly AACY02 (sample SAMN02954345, study PRJNA13694) | marine metagenome | biome: aquatic; feature: ocean; material: water; isolation source: isolated as part of a large dataset composed predominantly from surface... | reverse complement strand
AGGACGCACCCCGGTTCTACACGGAAATTAAAACGGTGACGGCGCGGTGGTTCGACGACACCCCGGTGACCGGTGGGCCGAACATGTCCATCGCCCTGAAGTAAAGCGCCCGGCGGGAAAGGAGGACGCAGTGGATTTTGAGCTAAGCGAAAGTCAGGACGCCTATGTGGCCATGGCTCGGCAGTTTGCCGCGAAGGCCCTGGCGCCAAAGGCAGCCGAGTGGGATGCGCAGAGCCACTTCCCCAAGGACGTGCTACGGGAGGCCGGTGAGCTCGGGCTCATGGCCCTTTACACGCCGGAAAGTGCTGGGGGGCTGGGCCTGTCCCGGCTCGATTCAGCCCTGATCTTCGAGGCCCTGGCCGAGGGGTGCACCTCCACCGCTGCCTTCATGACCATCCACAACATGGCCCTGTGGATGATCGCCACCTTCGGCAATGAGGAAACCAAAGCTTCGTTTTGTCCGGATCTCGCCGAGGCGAAAACCTTGGCGTCCTATTGCTTGACCGAGCCCGGCGCGGGCTCCGATGCGGCGTCCCTCAGGACCACGGCCACCCGCGTGCCGGGGGGCTATCGCTTGAACGGACAGAAGATGTTCATCTCCGGCGCTGGCGATACGGACGTGCTGGTGGTCATGGCCCGGGTGGCCGATGACGCCGGGCCGCGCCCCGGGGCGAAAGGCGTTTCGAGCTTCGTGGTGCCCGCGAATACGCCGGGCATCAGCTTCGGTCGCAAGGAAGAGAAAATGGGCTGGAACAGCCAGCCTACCCGGGCGATCACCTTCGAGGACGCCTTTGTCCCTGAGGTTCAGCGCCTTGGGGACGAGGGCGAGGGCTTCAAAATTGCAATGAAAGGCCTCGATGGCGGCCGCATCAATATTGCGACCACGGCCGTGGGCACGGCCCAGGCGGCGCTTGAGCAGGCCCTGGCCTATGTTGGCCAGCGGCAGCAATTTGGCCAGCCCATCGGCGCGTTTCAACACACCCAGTTCGAACTGGCGGACATGGCGACCGAGCTGTTAGCGGCGCGGCAGATGGTCCGTTTGGCCGCGGCGCGTCTCGACGCCGGCCACCCCGAGGCTACGCTCTACTGCGCGATGGCAAAACGCTACGCCACGGACCGGGCCTTTGAGGTGTGCAATAAGGCGCTGCAGCTGCATGGCGGTTATGGGTATATCCGTGAGTACCCCCTCGAGCGGCACCTCCGCGACGTCCGCGTGCATCAGATCCTCGAGGGGACCAATGAAATCATGCGGGTGATCATTGCCCGTCGTATGCAAATGGAAGGCGCTGCGGCGCTGCTTCACTAGGGAGGGAAGATCATGCTCGCGAGCCCCACGGAAAAACTGAAGCTGGCGGTGGAGGGCACCACGGCGATCCTGACCATCGACAATCCGGCGGCCAATGTTTGGGATGAGGAAAGCCTTTCGGGCCTCGAAGCCATCATGGCGCAGCTGAATGCCGACCGGGAAATTTTCGCCCTGATTATCCATGGGTCGGGGGAGAAGTTTTTCTCCGCCGGCGCCGATTTGAATGTCTTTGCCGACGGCGATCGAGCCCGGGCCCGGTCCATGGCCCAGCACTTCGGCCGCGCCTTCGAGGCCCTCTCGGCCTTTCGCGGCGTGTCGATCGCCGCCATCAATGGCTATGCCATGGGCGGGGGGCTGGAGTGTGCGCTGGCCTGCGATCTCCGCATCGCGGAGCAGCACGCGCAGATGGCGCTGCCGGAAGCCACCGTCGGCCTTTTGCCCTGCGGCGGCGGCACGCAAAACTTGTCCTGGGTCGTGGGCGAAGGCTGGGCCAAGCGCATGATTCTCTGCGGCGAACGAGTCAATGCGGAAACCGCCGAGCGCATCGGCTTGGTGGAAGCGGTAGTAGAAAAGGGCGAAGCGCTGGCCACGGCGAAGCCTGGGCCGCGAACGTGGGGCGTCAAAGTCCCGTGGCGGTCACCGCGTGCAAGGGCTTGATCATGCGTGCGCGGAAAGGCCCTCTGGCCGAAAGCTATGCCCATGAGCGGGAAGCCTTTGTGGACCTGTTTTCGACGGCAGACCAGCGCGAAGGGTCAACGCGTTCCTCGAGAAGCGCGCCCCGGTGTGGAAGAACGCGTGAGCGAAGCGCTGCCCGAGGCCGGGCGCTGTCTGTGCGGGGGCGTGCGCTACGCGCTCACGGCACCGCCGGAAGCGGTTTTTCTGTGCCATTGCCAAACTTGCCAGCGCGCCCAGGGGACGGCCTTTAACCTGAGCGCGCCGATTCCTCGAGATCAGTTCGTGCTGCTGGCGGGAGGGGAGCTGCTAACGCGCTTCGAATCCTCCCCCGGTAAGGAGCGGGTATTTTGCCGCCGCTGCGGCAGTCCGATTTATGCGGAGCGGCCAGCGACGCCCCAGCGCGTTCTGCGCGCCGCGCTGCTTCATGATCTTGGCCAGCTTCCGCTGAAGGCGCAGCTGCACAGTGACGAAGCGCTCCCGTCTCTGCCCCTGCCGCCGCTGCCAAGCGCCTAACGCATAAGGAGAAGCCCATGAGTGCGTCCGTTGGGGTGGACTTTGCCCTGTGGCCCAGCGCCGGGCCCGGAAAAATTGCCGTGGCCACGCTGAATGTGCCGGCCACCTTAAATTCCCTCGACCTGGCTATGGTCGACGCCTTAAGCGAGGCCCTGGCGCGCTGGCGGGAGGACCCCGAGGTCGCCATGGTGTACCTGCGCGGCGCCGGCGATCGCGCCTTCTGCGCTGGAGGGGATATTCAAGCCCTTTACCGGAGCTGTAAGGCCAATCAGGAAGCGGGAACGCGGGTGGATGCCTACGCGGAAGATTTCTTTGAGCGGGAGTATCGTCTCGACTACGTGCTCCACACCTACCCGAAGCCCGTGCTGTGCTTCGGTCACGGGGTGGTGATGGGTGGAGGCCTGGGCCTTTTGGCCGCGTCGCGCTATCGCTTAGTAACGCCAAAGAGCCGGGTCGCCATGCCGGAGATTACCATCGGCCTTTTTCCCGATGCCGGGGGCAGTACCTTGCTCTCGTCCATGCCCGGGGCCCTGGGGCTCTTCCTTGGGCTCACGGGTACGCACTTTCGCGGGGGCGATGCCCACGCCCTGGGCCTAGGGACCCACCTTGTGGAAGACGATGGGGGGCCGAGCCTCGAGGCCGGACTGCAAGCCTTGGCCCTGCCCGCCGCGGTGCCCAGCGCGGTGGACGCGGCGCTCGAGGCGTTTCTTGGGTCCTTGCCTCAGCCTGAGGCGCCCACCCCCATTTTTGATGAGCGCGCGCGTATTGATGCCGCGCTCCTGCCTGCGGCGGGAGAGTTCTCCGCCACCGTGGCGGGCTTGCGCGCCCTGGCGCCGGCTTCCGAGGCGCTTGCCGAGGCCGTTGCCACCTTTGAGGCGGGATGCCCCGTTACGGCAGGCATCGTCGTTGAGCAGCTCCATCGTGCCCCTGCCCTCAGTTTGGCGGAGCGTTTTCAAATGGAGCTCGCCATTGGGGCCAACTGCGCCCGGCGGCCGGATTTTCCCGAGGGCGTGCGCGCCCTGTTGATCGATAAGGATCGGTCGCCGGCCTGGTCCGTGGCGAGCCATGATGCGCTGCCTCGGGAGGTGGTGCTCGCCCATTTTGAGGGGCCTTGGCCTGCCCACCCCCTCGCTGATCTGTCTGCATAAGGAAGGGAACCATGGCACGCATTGCGTTTATTGGCCTTGGCAATATGGGCGGCCCCATGGCCCGGAACTTACTGGCTAAGGGCCACGAGGTGGCGGTTTTTGATCTCAGCGAAGCTGCTGTGGCCAGCGTCGAGGCGGCGGGGGCACGGCGAGCGGAAAGCGCTTTGGCGGCAACGGAAGGCGCGGAAGTGGTGCTGACCATGTTGCCCGCTGGGGCCCACGTAGAGGCCGTTTACCTCGCGAGTACGGATCAGCAGTGTCTGCTGGATCAGCTTGCCCCGGGGACCTTGCTGCTCGATTGTTCCACCATCGCTGCGGATACGGCGCGGAGCCTCGCCCGGGCCGCGGCCGCCCGGGGCTTGGTGATGCTCGATGCGCCCGTATCCGGCGGAGTGGGCGGGGCGGAGGCGGGCACGCTGACCTTCATGGTGGGCGGCGATGGCGACGCCCTCGAGCGGGCGCGGCCGGTCCTGGCGGCCATGGGTAAGAACATTTTTCATGCCGGGCCCGCGGGGGCCGGGCAGGTGGCAAAGATGTGTAACAACATGCTGCTTGCCGTGCTCATGAGTGGGACCGCCGAGGCGCTTGCGCTTGGGGTGCGGGAGGGGCTCGATCCGGCAGTGCTGTCGGACATCATGAAGCAATCCTCCGGGGGGAACTGGGCGCTTAATGGCTACAACCCTTACCCCGGCGTCATGGAGGGGGTGCCCGCGGCGCGGGGCTATGAAGGCGGCTTTCTCGTCGATTTAATGCTCAAGGATTTGGGCCTTGCCCTCGATGCAGCAGCCCGCCTGGGGCAAAGCGCGCCGCTGGGTAGCCTCGCGCGATCGCTCTACACCCTCCACAAGCAGGGCAACTCGACGGCCACTCAAGATGTGGGCCGCCTCGATTTCTCCAGCATCCAACAGCTTTTCCTCGCGCCGCCCGCATGAGCGCAGGGGGCTGGGGCTTTGATGGGCGAAAGCGCCCGGCCTTCGCCCACACCCCCGGCCCGGGGCAGCGGTCCGTATGGGACTTTCCCCGCCCGCCGGCGCTTGTGCCGGAGGCGCGCCGGGGCCGGGTGACGGTCCAGGACACGGTGCTTGCGGACAGCAACGCCCTGCTTGCCCTCTGCGAAACCGCAAGCCCGCCCACCTACTACTTTCCCCCCGAGGCCATCGCCTGGGATGCGCTTGTGCCCCTTACCCAGCAAACGGTGTGCGAGTGGAAGGGGGTGGCGCGCTACTTTAGCTTGGCCGACAGGCCGGAGGCCGGCGCCCTTGCCTGGACCTATGAGCACGCGGCGGCGCCCTATGAAGCCCTCCGCGGCGCGGTGGCTTTTTACGCTCGAGATCCGCTGCACTGCGTTCTTGGCGACGAAGTGGTGCGCCCCCAGCCCGGGCGCTACTACGGGGGCTGGGTAACGGCGGACCTTGTGGGGCCCTTCAAGGACGATGGGGTACGTCGCCAGTGGTGAATCCTCATCCACCCCGGCGGCGCGCCCCGGGGGCGCTGGCCGATGACGTGGCCTGGGTCAGCGTGGCCCAGGGCGGGCGGCGCGATCAGCTCCAGACCCTGCGCCTTGCCCTGGAGGCCCAGGGCATACCCTATGGCGTAGGGCAGGAAGAGGGAGGCTGGCGGCTCCTCGTGCCGCCGGAGCGCGCGGTGGAAGCGCAGCGGGAAGTGCAGGCCATGCTTGGGGAAAGCGCGCAGCCGCGCCGGCCCCCACCCACACCTCAAGGCGATTCCGGCTGGGGGGCAGCTGGCGTGATCCTCCTGCTCCTATGGCTCCTGCCGGGATTATCGGGCCTGGGCCTGCTCCCTCTGAGCATGACCGAGCTGGGTATCGGCGATGCGGAGCGGCTCCGCGCCGGCGAGGGCTGGCGCGTGCTCACGCCCCTCATGCTCCACGGGGACGTGCCGCACCTGCTGGGCAACTCCCTTATGGCGGTGCTCATGGCGCGCCTGCTCGGCCCGTGGCTGGGCAGCGCCTATGGTTGGACCCTCGTGCTGCTTGCGGCGGCCCTGGCCAACGGCATCCATCTTGGTCTAGCGGCCCCGGGCTTTCGATCTCTCGGGGCCTCCACGGCCCTGTTCGCAGCCTTCGCGGTTTTTGGCGTGGGGCGGTTGCAGGCCGGGGCGCCCCGCCGTCTGGCGGGTGGCCTCGAGGCGCTGCGCTGGGCCGCGCCCCTGGGGGCTGGCCTCAGCTGGCTTTTGCTGTTTGGCCTGGGTGGAGACGATCCCCGGGTAGATGTGGGCGCCCATCTTTGGGGCTTTGGAGCGGGCCTTTTGCTCACCCTTCTTAACCCGTGGCGGCCTTCTGCTGCGCGGCCCCTGGCGCGCTGGGCCCTGGCCCCGTTCCCCCTGGCCGTGCTTCTGGGCGCTTGGCTCTGGGCGATTTTCCCGGCTTGAGGCCCGAGAAAGGCAGAAGGCAAGGCGAAAGTTGATTACCCTTAGCGGATAAAGAAAAAGGAGAACGCTGTGCCTGTGGATCATACCTTTGCGGGAAACCCTCTCGATCGCGCCGACGTGCGCCGCCGCGATCCGGCCTGGCTCGCGGCTGCGGCCCATCGGAAGGAGGCGCGCTATTTGCCCCTTTGGCAGCTCAACGTGCTGGTGGATTCGGGGCTGGGGCCCGCAACCCTTGGCTGGCTCGATCCAGAGACGATTGCCCGCTTGGGGGTGGATCAGCCACCGATCTTCCTTGGCCTCGATAGCCAGGATCGCCCCTGCTTTTCGCTGGATATTTCAGAGGTCGCCGACCCCCATCATGAGCTTGCGCTGCCTGAGGGTCTGGCTTTCCAGGAATCGCGGGGGGCGGCCATGACCTTGCCGCAGGCGGATACGGGCATTCTCGCGCAGGCTCGGGCGCAAGTGGGCTGGCATCGCTCCCACCGTTTCTGCAGTGCCTGTGGTGCGCCGACGGTCATGCAGAAGGGGGGCCATCAGCGCCACTGCGACGCCTGCGGAACGGACCATTTCCCCCGCACCGATCCCGTCGCCATCATGCTCGTGAGCCGCGGCGATCATTGTCTCCTAGGGCAGAGCCACGGCCCCCTCGTGCGCTTTGGCATGTTCTCCGCCCTTGCTGGCTTCATCGATCAGGGCGAGACCCTCGAAGAAGCGGTACGCCGCGAGATTCGTGAGGAGGCGGGGGTGTCCGTGGGCCGGGTGACCTACCACAGCTCTCAGCCTTGGCCGTTCCCCTCGTCCCTCATGATTGGGTGTCATGGGGAGGCGCTCAGCGAAGCGATCACCATTGATGAAGAAGAAATGCACGACGTCCGCTGGGTATCGCGGGAGGACGTCCTTGAAGCCCTGGCGGAGCGCAATCCTCGATTGAAGGTGCCGGGCCCCATGGCCATTGCCCACCACCTCATCAAAGCCTGGGCCGAGGGCGAGGCCGGACAGTTCGCCTAGCCCTGGGCTTTTCCGTTTGCCGGCGGCCCTTCCGAGGCTGCGGGCCTAAGGCCGTAGGGGGCCACTAAGCGCCACAAATGCTGGGGCAGCATGTGGCGCAGCTTAGCGGGTCGGGACCGACGCAGGTGCAGTACGGCCTCGATGGCCTTCATCTCCAGGCGGGCCCGGGCGAATTCCAGGCCCCGGGGCCCGATCCGGGGCATAAGCCAGCCCATGAGGGGCCGCAGGAAAGCGGGCATGCGTCGAAGCGGTAGGCCGCCGGCAGCCCGGCGCGTGTTTTCTAGGAAGCCTTTGACGGGCCCGGACCGCTTGCCTTGGCTTTCTAAGGGCGTGAGGGTCACCTGCGGGCCCAGGGCATCGAGCAGGGCGCCTCCGCGGTCGTTGCGAACGACCACCCACTGGGCCCCGGTACCGGCCATATACCCCACGGTGATGTCGGCGAGGCTATTGGTGTAGTCCACGCAGCTTTGGCAGGTAAGGGGGAAGAAGTCGTCCCCCAGGTCTTGCAGTGGCAGCTGAAGGAAAGGAATGCGCCGTATCTGACCCCCTTCATAGCGTAGCTCGACGTGGTAGTCGGGGCAGAATTCAAGGTAGCGAATGCGATCCGGCTCGCTATCGAGAGCGGCCAGAAAACGGTGGAAATGCTCGGTGCTGGTGTTGTCCGAGCAGGGCGTGCCAATTAGATAGAGCGCGTCAAGGCCCAGGGACGCCTCTAGGGACCGGAGGGCGTAGCTTTGGCAGGGGAGGGCGATCACCGCGAGGCGGCGAAAGCCTAAGGCCTGAGCCCGTTCCACGGCAGCCACCACTGGCGCATAGCCCATGCGCATGCCGCGAGCTGCAGCGAGCGCCGCCGGTTCCGTGATGATAGTCGCCTCCGGGGCCCAGCGGTCGTTCGGGTCGGCGGCGACCGTCACCACCGCATCGACTCGCCCTTCGCGAAGGGCCCGTTCCGCCAAGGCCGTGGTCAGGCCGGTCCATTGGGCGCCAGGGGCACTTCCTTGGTAGCTCGCCCGGTGCATCCGCTGCGTTACCCCGAAGAAGGGCTCATCACCCTCCGTGCCGCGGGTTCTGCCGTGGCTTTCCCGTTCTAAGCGGGCGTAATCGGGGGCAATGAACTGGCATGCCGTTGCGCAGGCCTTAGGGTTGGCCATGCGGGAGACGCCGCAGTCCGTGCAGAGATCGCGGTGCGGCGGGGGGGCGTGGGCAATAAGGCGCCAGCGGCCGGCCGTTCGTTTTTCTCTTAAGGTGGCCGCTTCATTCATGCAGCAGCTCCGGAATTCTGTCCAGCTAAGCTGACACAGGCAGAGCGTGGAGTAAAGTATGGCTGACGTTTTTCCTAGAGGGAGGGCACCCTCTGGCGGACCAGAGGGTGCCCCAGGGGGCGCGATTGGTCAGATCGCGCCGAGGGACAGGGCCTTGCGAAAGGTCACAAGGACTTTCTGACAGGCATACTGCCCAAGTTGGTTGATCGAAAAAAACAGTTTTTAATTTAGAAAAAGAAAGAGAAAAGCGATCCTTCCGCATCGCGAGGCTTCGCCTTGTTCTGGGGAAAAGTTCAATAACTTCAGGGAATTAATTGCCCCGCAGAAGGCGCTGGACAGCAGCGTGGTCGGAGCGGCGTGGGGCATAGTTCGCGTAGACCGTCTGCCGCAGGGAAGGCACCTCACACAGGGGTGAAACGCCGTACATGGCTTTGAGGTCAGCGCTGAGGGATGAGGGGGCAGGAAAGGCACCTAGGCCCGCCATGGCAAAGCTTTTAAGCAGAGCGCTGTCGTTAAATTCGCCCACGATGGTGGGGTGAATGCTGTACTGATGAAACCACTGTTCGAGGTCCCGGCGCAGGGGGGCATCGGTGGTTGGCAAAAGTAAGGGCACGCGGCCCAGGCAGGCTTCGGGGGCCTTGGGCGCCTCGGGAGCTAACGGTTTTGCCGCGTAGAAAGTGACGGTATTGACGGCTAGGGGCTGGCTTTCCAACCGGCCCCAGGCTGTGGCCCCGAGGGGCGAATCGGAAAGCACTAAATCTAGCTCGTGCTTGCTGAGGGCCTCCGCCAGGATTGGCAGGGGCTTCTGCACTACGAGCAGGCGCAGGGGGCGCGATAAGGTGAGTGCCGGGGCCAGGAGCCTCTGAGCGAGCACCTTCGCGATGTCTTGGCCCAGTCCCACGCGGAAGGCGAGCGGTTGGCTCTGATCTTCGCTGCGCACCACCTGAGCGAGCTCCGCGCCCAGGGAAAAGATTTCGTTGCTATAGCGCAGCACCGTTTCCCCCAGGGGCGTGAGCTGTAAGCCCCGGCCGATGCGCTCGAACAACAACCCCCCAACGTCCTCCTCAAGCTGGCGCAGCTGGGCGCTGAGCGTTTGCGGGGTGAGGTGGAGACCGCGGGCGGCCTCCACCACGGACCCTGCCTGCGCAATTGCGTGAAAATGCCGCAGATGGAGGTAGTTTAAGTGGCGCACGGCCTTAGCTGGACTCGACGCTGCGGACGAGGCCCTTGAAGTGGCCGAGGGCATACATCTGTTCAATGAGCGCGGGCTCGTAGGCCCCTTCGGGGTTTTCCCGAACCAGGCGATCAATGGCGTGGGCATCATCGCCCACGAGAATGCGCCAGCGCTGCTGCCGCACTCCTTGGAGGATGATCTCCGCCGCGGCCTGGGCCGTCGTCGGCGCAGAGGCTTCAAACTCCATGGCCCTTGCTCGGAGCAGGCCGCGAATATCGTCGTCCGGGAGGTTTGCCACCGGGAGTCCTGCCTCGACCATTTGAGCGCGCACCGCTGCGATGGCTTCTCCACTCAAGCCCGAGGGGTCCTGCTGCAGCACCTTCATGGAGTTAGCAACGATTTGCGTACCAATGTGCCCGGGCATCACCACGCTGCACCGGATGTGGGGCGCGTTTAAGCGAAGGTCCGTGATCAGCGCTTCAGTAAAACCCTTCACCGCGAATTTCGCTGCGCTGTAGGCCGTGTGGGGGGTATGGGGCCCGACGGAGGCCCAGAACCCGTTGATGCTTGCGGTGTTGATGATGTGCGCTTCATCGGCGGCCTTCAGCATGTCCATGAAGACGCGAACGCCGTTCAGTACCCCACCCCAACACACGGCAAAGGTCTTGTCCCAGGCGGGCCGGCTTGCGGCCTCGGTGATCGTGCCGCCACCGCCGATGCCCGCGTTATTGAAGAGAAGCTGGAGCGCGTCAGTCTGGTGTGCGTTGGCCACGTGATCGCGGAAGGCCAGCATTTGCCCTTCGTCGGCGACGTCGCAGAGGTAGGTGCTTACCTGGATGCCTGGGCTCAGGCCTTCCGCCGCCTGGCGGGTTTCCGCGAGGGTGTCTTCGGCGACGTCGCAGAGGGCAAGGTGCGCCCCCTCCGCGGCCAGCGCGAGGGCCAACTCCCGGCCCATCCCCGTGCCCGCCCCGGTAATGACGGCCAATTTACCTTTGAAGCTTTCCATGGTGATCCTCTCCCCGGTTGATGAAGGCACAGCGTACCCCAGGGAGGCCTCTCGTGGGATGACACGTCAGAGACTGGGTAAAGGTGGGGAAAGTTCCGGGGCACGGGCGTGCTACGGGAGGGGTGCGGTCCCGGGCGGGGCCCGGGACCGAGGGAAGTTAGCCGAGTTTCATCTCATAGAAGCACAACTTGTTGCCGTCGAGATCTCGTACATAGGCTCCGTAGAACATGCCGGGAATCCGTTCCCCGGGGGCGCCTTCATCCGTTGCGCCCAGGCTGATGGCCTTATCGTAGAGCTTTTGGATGGCCTCCGGCCCCGGAGCAGGCAGGGCAATCATCACCCCGTTACCCGGGGCTTGGGCTTCCTGGTCATAGGGCAAGCAGACCGCCAGCATGGGCGCGTTCGGTGCCGAGCCGTAGAACTTGATGCGATCCTGGCCAAAGAGCTGCTTGGCCCCGATTTCAGCCAGCAGGGCGTCGTAGAACGCCGTAGCTTTGGCCATGTCCGTGGTGCCAATGGTGACGTAACCCAGCATGTGCATGCCTCCTTAGGCTTGAGAGGGGTTGGGGCTAGCGGGGCGCGAAGCGCTGGCCGCCGTCTACCCGCAAGGTGGAACCGTTCATCATGGGGCTTTCATAGATCGCAATGGCCATGGTGGCGAATTCGTGCGGCCGGCCCATGCGCTTGGGGAAGGCAGCATCTTTGGTGAGCTGGAGCTCGGCCTCGGAAGGGATACCCGCCGTAAGGCCCGTGGCAAAGAGGCTCGGCGCGATGGTCATCACGCGAACGCCGATGGTGCCCAGATCGCGCGCCATGGTCAGGGTCATGCCGGCGATGCCGGCCTTGGCGGCCGTGTAGGCGACCTGGCCAATTTGCCCTTCGAACGCGGCGATGGAGGCGGTGTTGATCATGACGCCGCGCTCGCCGACTTCGTTCGGCTCGTTTTTCGCCATGTGGCTGGCAACAACCCGGTTCACGTTAAAGGAAGCGATCAGGTTGAGGTCGATGATGCGCTGGAAATCCTCCAGCGGATGCATGCTGCCGTCCTTCGCGATGGTGCGCTTGGCCACGCCGCCGCCGGCGGTATTGACGCAGAACTGAACGCTGCCCAGGGCGGCGACGGCTTCGCCGATGACCGCTTCCATGCCCGCGTAGTCCATAACGTTGCAGGGGAAGAAGTGGCCCCCAAGGCGCTCGGCGATGGCGGCACCGTCCGATTTCTCGAGATCAAGGATGGCGACCTTGCCGCCGCGCTCAACGAATTTTTCTGCCGTGGCCAGGCACATGCCCGACGCGCCACCGACCATGATTGCGTTGCTGCCTTGGATTTCCATGGTAAGCCCTGCTCCCAGTATTGAAATGAAGATCTGATCATAGCGCGCCCCCCTCGCCTTCGCGACGCTTGACCTTGGGCTTGTCTCCCGCTCTAGGCAAGGGCAGTCTTGGGGAAAGCCAGGGAGGATTGGGAACATGTTTGATTTAGTGATTCGCGCGGGTCAGGTGCTTGATGGCACGGGCACAGAGGCCTTTGAGGCAGACGTGGCCGTGCAAGATGGGGTGATTGCCGCAGTGGGGCGGGGCCTCGGCCGGGGCCGGGAAGAAATCGATGCGAAGGGGCATCTCGTTACCCCGGGGTTTGTCGACATTCATACCCATTTTGATGGCCAGGTCACCTGGGATCCCTTCCTCAGCCCGTCCACGGGCCACGGGGTCACCACGGCGGTCATGGGCAACTGCGGCGTGGGCTTCGCGCCCTGCGCCCCGGAGCGCCACGAGTGGCTGATTCAGCTGATGGAAGGGGTGGAAGACATCCCGGGGACCGCGCTGGTAGAAGGCATTCAATGGCGTTGGGAGAGCTTCCCGGAGTACCTCGAGGCGGTAGAGCGCTCGCCCCTGGCCATCGACGTGGGCCTACAGATTCCCCACGGCGCGCTTCGCGGTTATGTCATGGGCGATCGAGCCGCCCGATTGGAGCCGGCCACGGCGGAAGACGTGGCGAGAATGCGCGCCCTCGTCAAGGAAGGGCTGCTGGCCGGGGCCCTTGGGTTTTCAACCTCCCGTACGGAAAAGCACCGCGATCGGGGCGGGAACCATACGCCGAGTTTTAAGGCCGAAGCGGACGAGCTCTGGGGCATCGCCGGCGCCCTGCGGGAGACCAATCGCGGGGTCCTTCAGCTGATTGCGGACTTCTGGGATTTCGAGTCCGAGTTTGCGCTCATTCGCGGCATGGCGGAAACGTCCGGTCGCCCCCTGTCCCTGACGATCGAACAAGATGATCGGCATCCGGAAATCTGGACCCGGGTGCTCGCGGAAATCTCCCGGGCCCAGGCCGAAGGGGTGAATATGCGGGGCCAGGTACCGCCCCGGCCCACGGGCGTGGTCATGGGCCTCACGGCCACGCTCAATCCCTTCATTCTTCATGAGGCCTATAAGCCGCTGCGTCACGCACCCTTGGAAGAAAAGGTCCGGGCATTGCGGGACCCCGCCTTCCGGGCGAAGCTGCTGGCTGAGCAGCACGCCTGGGACCCGCAGAACATCCTCGTGCACTTCCTGATGACCGCTTACCACAAAATGTTCCCGCTCGCGGAGGTGCCGAACTACGAGCCCGCGCCGGAAGCGTCCGTCGCCGCTCAGGCGTCCGCCGCGGGGGTGTCTCCGGAAGCCTATCTGCTCGATCTCCTCGTTCAGAAGGACGGCAAGCAGCTGCTTTACTTCCCCATCATGAACTACACCGGAGGCGACCTCGAGGACGTCCGGACCATGATGAGCCACCCTCACACCCTGTTTGGGCTCTCCGATGCGGGCGCCCATTGCGGCACGCTCTGCGATGCCAGTTTCCCCACGTCCACGCTGCTGCACTGGGGGCGTGATCGCACCCGGGGCGAGGGCTTCCCCTTGCCCTGGCTGGTCCATGGGCTGACGCAGAAAACGGCGCAGCAGGTGGGTCTGCTCGATCGTGGGGTCTTGAAGCCCGGCTATCTTGCCGACGTCAACGTCATCGATTTCGACCACATGACCCTGCATGCACCGGAGATCGTCTACGACCTGCCCGCCGGCGGTAAGCGATTTATTCAGCGTGCAGAAGGCTATCGGGCCACGGTGAAGCGGGGGGCTGTCGCCTTTCGCGATGGGGAAGCGGTGCTCACCCAGCACGACGCGCTACGCGGCAAGCTTCTGCGGGGCGCTCAAGCCGCACCCCAAGGCTAGCGCCGATGGGGCAGGGGCTGCCCGCTGGCGCCTATAGGGGACGCCGGGCATTGGTAACCGGGGCCTCGGCGGGGCTGGGGGCAGAGTTTGCCCGCCAGCTGGCCGAGGCTGGCGCCAACCTGGTCCTGGTGGCGAGGCGTCAGGAGGCGCTAGAGGCGCAGGCGTCTACCCTGCGAGCACGCTACGGCGTCAGCGTGGCGTGCTTACCTGCGGATCTCTCGGACCGGGCGGCGATCCCGCCCTTGCTCGCGGCGCTGAACGCGCTCGGTCCCGTGGATGTGCTTATCAATAACGCGGGTGCCGGCGGGCCGACCCTGCTGGGCCCGGCTTCCCGGGAAGAACAGCTGCGCTATCTCGAGCTCATGATGCTGTCCGTCACCCAGCTCTGTCAGGCGCTGGCGCCGCCCATGGCGGAGGCTGGCTGGGGTCGGATTCTGAATGTGGCGTCGGTGGCGGGGCGGATTGGGCGCGCCGGAGATGGGCACTACGGGCCGGCCAAGGCCTATGTCATTGCCCTGTCTGAAGCGCTGCATTTGGATCTGCGGCATCGAGGCGTTCACGTAACGGCCCTCTGTCCCGGCTTTACGCACACGGAGTTTCACGCCGAGGGGGAGCTGGCGGCCATGAAGGCCAAGCTGCCGAAGTTTCTTTGGTATGACGCCGACGTCGTGGTGCGCGAGGGGCTTTCCGCTTTAGAGCGCAACCGAGCGGTTTACCTGAGCGGGCGCCTCTATCGCTGGCTCGATCCGTTCCTCCAGTCCGTTTGGCTTCGGCCCTGGCTGCGCGTGCCGGCTCGGCCCCAGTAGGGGCAAAAAAAACGCGGCCCGAGGGCCGCGTTTTCTGCGCTTCAGTGCTTCGGTTGGCTGTTTACGCGCCCTTAACCCAGGCGGTGCACCAGCCCGTACCCTTCACGAGGCGGTTCTGGAAGATGCCGCAGGCGGCGTAGCCGTCGGCTTCCGTGGCCTTCTGGTAGAGAGCGCAGTTTCCACACATCTTGCCTTCCTCGGGGGAAGCTTCCACGTACTTCAGCGCCTGCGCCATGGGATCGCTCTCGGGTACCTTGTCCGCAGCGAGGGCGCGGCGCGTATCCAGGTTCACCAGCGGGATGAGCGCAGCACCAACCATGGCGCCTTTCAGAAAGCGTCGACGGGAGAATTCTTGAGCCATGCTGTCCTACTCCTAAGTGAATGTGAGCAACATGCTAAGGCAGACTTGGGCTGCTGTCCATGACAAAAACTAGACAGAAATGATTCTCATTTTCTTGGCCCTAGCCCAGCGCCGGCAGATCCTTGAAAGTGGGCTTTTCCCCTGCCTTCTGAGCCCGGAAGGCTTCGGCCAGTTCGCCCCCCTGGGTGAGCGCCCCCATCCACACGGCTTGATACTTTAAGGCGTCCTCGAGGCTGTGGTCCCGGGCGTAATTCATGATTTCCTTACTGCTGTGGATCGCCAAGGGGGATTTCTCCGCGATGCTGCGGGCGATCTTCCGCACTTCAGAAAGTAGCGTTTCCTGGTCTGGAAAGACCGCATTCACCAGCCCGGAAGCTTTGGCCTCCTCCGCGAACATCCGCCGGCCGGTGTAGGCGAGCTCGCGCATGAGCCCGGCGGGAATGAGCTTCGGCAGACGCTGGAGCGTGCCGACGTCGGCGGCGAGGCCGATGTTGATCTCCTGGATGACGAAGAAGGCGTCGGCCCGGCAATAGCGCAGGTCGCAGGCAGCAATGAGATCGACCCCGCCGCCCACGCAGCCGCCTTGGGTGGCCGCGATGACGGGAAAGCGGGCCCGCTCGAGGCGTGTGAACACGTCTTGTAGCTTCAGCAGGTGCCGGCGGGCGCGCTCTCCCGCATGGCCCCGGTCGGCGGGTGTTTGACCGCTGCCATCGAAGGCGGACACGTCCATGCCGGCGGTGAAGTGTTTGCCCGTGGACGCGATGATGAGCACGCGCACGTCGCCCCGCTGCTCGAGGGCCTCCAGGGCCTCGGGGAGCTCCGCCCAAAAGGCCGGCGGCATGCGGTTGAGCTCGTCCGGCACGGACAGGGTGAGTTCGGCAATGCCTTCTTCCACGGAAAGGGTGAAGCGCGTATAGCGTTGGGTCATGAGGCAGTTCTCCTTAAGCGCTGAAGAGGGTGGCGTAGATAAGAAGGGCGCCGGTCCCGATGCCGACGATCAAGGTGCCCAGGGCACCGAGCGCTCGCAGCGCCATGATGCCCCCACTCAGCCCGAGGGGATGGGCGAGGCGTGCTACGAGAAATAGGCCGCAGAGGCCTTGCACCGCAGTCGTGCTGCCCGACAGCATTTCCAGGAGGGCTAAACCCACCATCATGAGCCCGGCGTTCTCGGCGAGATTGCCGTGGCTGCGGATCGCCCGGTAGAGAGGGCCGTCGACGTCGCCATCCCCTAGGCTCGTTTGGGTGGCGCCACGCTGTCGCCCCACAAGGATCATCAGCACCATCTTCAGTACCAGCAGAGCGCCGGTGGTGGCTGCGGCGAAGCTTGGCGCATGGAGGGTCAGCTCAGTCATCGGTCGAGGCTCCTTGGCTCGGTGCGCGCCCCTTGCGGCTACCAAGGGAGCGCTGGAAAGCGGGCCTGGCCCGCAGGGTTTCATAGTAGCGGCTCACATGTTCCAGGTGCGCGAAGTCTACGAAGCTCGTGGCGAGGTGCACGCTATAGCCCACGGCAATGTCCACGGCGCTAAAGCCTGAGGGTAGGAGATAGGGGTGCTTGGCCACGGCCGCATCCACCACCTCGAGCGCTTTGATCAGTCGCTTGCTCTCCAGCTTCTGCACCACGGGAGAGCGGTTCTCCTTGCCGACGAACACCCGCTGCTGCACTAAAGATGCGCCATGGACCGCCATGGTTTCGGCATAGTGCAGCCAAATGAGCCAGTCCGTGCGCTCCCGGTCCCCGGGGGCGCGGTGGAGCAGACCGCAGGGGTTGGTCTCCCTATCGTAGTGCTCACCGAGGTATTGAATGATGGCGCCGGATTCGAACACGCGCACGTCCCCGTCCACTAGGCAAGGTACCCGGCCCAGGGGGGAAACGGCGAGGAAGCTCGGATCTCGAAGGGAGGCCATGCTGAAATCGAGCTCGTGGAGTTCGAAGGGCAGTCCCATCTCCTCCAAGATCCATAGGGCGCGCATGGAGCGGGCTTCCGGGCAGTGATAGAGCGCAAGCATGGGGGTTTCCTTATGGCGAGGGCGGAAGCATTACGCTTCGGCCTGAAGTTCTGATACATTGCGCCGCGCTGCGGCTGTGGCGGAACTGGTAGACGCGCTGGATTTAGGTTCCAGTGGGGAGACCCGTGGAGGTTCGAGTCCTCTCAGCCGCACCATCTTCTCCGGCGCCCCCTAGGGGGCGCGGCTTTCCATCATGGCTTGATAGGTCAGCACCTTGAACTCGTCTTTCAGGCGCGTGAGGTGCGGCAAGCTTTGGACCATGAAAACCCCCACGAGGTTCTCCTCCGGGTCAACCCAAAATGTCGTCCCAGCAGCGCCGCCCCAGCCGTACTCGCCGAGGGAGCTGATCGTTTCCGTGTGCGGGGGATCGATCACCACGGACACGCCAAGGCCAAAGCCATGGCCCCGGCGGCCCAGACCCATGGGGATCGCGGGTAGATGATCTTGCGTCATCAGATCGAGGGTTTTCGGCGAGAGGAGTCGTGCCTCTTCGAGCACGCCGCCGTTCAGCATCATTTGCGCGAAACGAAGGTACTCATCGGCCGTGCCCACCATGCCGATGCCGCCGCTTTCCAGGGGTGTGCCCTCAAGGTAGCCAACGGAGAGGCTTGGGTTAGCGACCACAAGGCCCTCGCCCGTGGGGCGCTCACCGAAGCCCTTGGGGCTCACGCCGGCGGGCGCGTAGAGCTCCGCGAAGCGCCCGTGGTCTGCCTTCGGCACCACAAAGCCCGCGTCCGCCATGGCCAGGGGATCGAAAATCCGTTCCTTCAGGAAGGCGCCGAACCGTTGGCCCGTCAGC
>AACY020310612.1_pt1 | contig 17666 bp, 17 predicted proteins | sample 267378 | NCBI WGS metagenome assembly AACY02 (sample SAMN02954345, study PRJNA13694) | marine metagenome | biome: aquatic; feature: ocean; material: water; isolation source: isolated as part of a large dataset composed predominantly from surface... | reverse complement strand
CGATGGTCGTCGGCGTCGCCAACCGCGGCGGCGTGATCTCCGAGCCCTGGGTCGAGGCGCTGACGGCGGCGCTCAACGCGGGGATGGACCTCGCCGCGGGTCTGCACAACCGCTTGCGGGACGTGCCGGCCCTCGCCGAGGCGGCCGCGCGGCTGGGCCACGCGCTGCACGACGTGCGCTCCCCAGACAGGGTCTATCCGATCGCCAACGGCAAGAAGCGCAGCGGCAAGCGGCTGCTGACGGTCGGCACCGACTGCTCCTGCGGGAAGATGTACACGACCCTCGCGCTCGAGGCCGAAATGCGATCCCGCGGCATGGACGCCGCGTTCCGCGCCACCGGCCAGACCGGCATCCTGATCGACGGCGAGGGCGTGCCGCTCGACGCGGTGGTGGCGGATTTCATCTCCGGCGCGATCGAGCAGCTGACGCCCGACGCCGATCATGGCCACTGGGACCTGATCGAGGGGCAGGGCTCGCTGTTCCACCCCTCCTTCGCCGGCGTCACGATGGGGCTGATCCACGGCGCGCAGCCGGACGCGATGATCCTCTGCCACGAGCCGACGCGCACCCACATGCGCGGTCTCGAGCATTTCCCGGTTCCGACGATGGAGGCGGTGATGGACGCGTGTCTCGCGGCGGCGCATCTGGTGAACCCGGCGGCGAAGTTCACCGGCGTCTCGGTCAACACGCATGCGCTCGACGCCGACGCCGCGGCGGCCTGTCTGCGCGACGTCGAGGCGCGGCTCGGCCTTCCGGCGGTGGACCCGGTGCGCAACGGCGTCGGACCGCTGGTCGAGGCGCTGGCGTGACGCGAAGCCTTACGGTCTCGCGCGACGTCTTTCCGATCGCGGGGCGCTTCGCGATCTCCCGCGGCGCGCGGACGCAGGCGGCGGTTGTCGCGGTCACGCTCGAGGAGGACGGCGTCGCCGGTCGCGGCGAATGCACGCCCTATCCGCGCTACGACGAGAGCGTGGACAGCGTCGTCGCCGAAATCGAGGGGCTGCGCGAGGGCGTGGAGTGCGGCATGGACCGCGCGGCGCTCCAGGAGGCGCTGCCGGCCGGCGCCGCGCGGAACGCGCTCGACTGCGCGCTCTGGGACCTCGAGGCGAAGCGCGCCGGCGCGCGCGTGTGGGAGATCGCCGGCCTCGCGGCGCCGCGCCCCGTGCCCACGGCCTACACGCTGTCGCTCGACGCGCCGGAGGCCATGCGCGCCAAGGCGGCCGAGAACCGCTGGCGCCCGCTGCTCAAGGTGAAGCTCGGGGGCGAGGGCGATCTCGCGCGCATCCGGGCCGTGCGCGAGGGCGCGGCCGACACCGCGCTGATCGTCGACGCCAACGAGGGCTGGACGGCTGAGGACTACGCGGCTCTCGCGCCGGAGCTTTCGGCGCTGGGCGTGAAGATGGTCGAGCAGCCGCTGCCCGCCTCGGGCGATGCCGCGCTCGGCTCGATGGAGCGCCCCCTGCCGGTCTGCGCCGACGAGAGCTGCCACGACCGCGCGACGCTGCCGGGGCTCGTCGGGCGCTACGACTTCGTCAACATCAAGCTCGACAAGACCGGCGGCCTGACGGAGGCGCTCGCGATGCGCGAGGAGGCCTCGCGCCTCGGTTTCAGGGTGATGGTCGGCTGCATGATCGGCAGCTCGCTCGCCATGGCGCCGGGGGTGATCGCGGCGCAGGGGGCGGCGCTGGTCGATCTCGACGCGCCGCTTCTGCTGGCCGAGGATCGCGCGCATCCTATACGTTACGACGACGCGGGCGCGCATCCGCCCGATGCGGCGCTCTGGGGATGAGGACTGACATGAGCCGGATCGTCTACGTCAACGGCGCGTTTCTGCCGGAGGAGGAGGCCAAGGTCTCGATCTTCGACCGCGGCTTCCTGTTCGCCGACGCGGTCTACGAGGTCACGCCGGTGATGCAGGGCCGTCTGGTTGAGAACGCGGGCCACATGAAGCGGCTGGAGCGATCGCTCGGCGAGCTGCGCATGGAGAGCCCGGTCCCGATCTCCGAGATCGCGGGCCTGATGAAGCAGCTCGTGGAGAAGAACGAGCTCTGGGAGGGGATCGTCTATCTCCAGGTCTCGCGCGGGGCCGCCGACCGCGACTTCGCCTTCCCGAAGGACGCCGCGCCGTCGCTCGTGATGTTCACGCAGGAGAAGCCGCTCGAGGAGACCAACGGCTCGCGGCTCGGGATCAAGGTGATCTCGACGCCGGACCTGCGCTGGGCCCGTCGGGACATCAAGACCACGCAGCTGCTCGCGCCCTCGATGATGAAGCAGGCGGCGAAGGATCAGGGCAAGGACGACGCCTGGATGGTGCAGGACGGTTTCGTGACCGAGGGCACCTCCAACAACGCCTTCATCGTCACCCGCGACGGCGTGATCGTCACGCGCCAGCTGACGAACGACATCCTCCACGGCATCACCCGCGCCTCGGTGCTGCGACTCGCCGAGGAGGCGCAGATGCGCTTCGAGGAGCGCGCCTTCACGATCGCCGAGGCGCAGGAGGCGGCGGAGGCGTTCATGACGGCGGCTTCCGCCTTCGTGACCCCCGTCGTCGAGATCGACGGAGCCATGATCGGGGACGGCAAGCCCGGCCCGATCGCGCGGCGGCTGCGCGAGATCTACATCGCCTCGGCGCTGGAGGCGGCGGAGTAGCGAGGCCGCCGCGCCCGCGCCGCCGTCAGGCGGGCAGGGTGCGGACCCGGATTTCCCGCTCGAGCGTCCGGTGGACGGGACAGCGGTCCGCGATCTGCATCAGCCGGTCGCGCTCGGCCTCGGTCAGGGTCCCTTCCAGCCGGATCGCGCGGGTCAGCACGTCCACCTTCCCCTCGCGGGTCTCGCAATCGGCGCAGTCGGCGGCGTGCACCTTCTCATGCGTCACGTCCACGGCGACGCCGGTCAGCGCGAGTCCCTTGCGCCGCGCGTACATCCGGATGGTCATCGTGGTGCAGGCGCCGAGGGCGGCGGCGAGGAACTGGTAGGGCGACAGGCCCTGTCCGCCGCCGCCATGGCTCTCGGGTTCGTCCGCGAGCAGGTGGTGGGGGCCGGCCAGCACGTCCTGAAGAAAGCTCTCCGGGTCCGCCTCCACGACCCTGACCACGCCTTCCGGCGGGGCCGCGGGCTCGGGCGCCTCGGGCAGGTCCAGGTAGCGCAGCGCCCAGGCGGCGATGACCTCGGCCGCGTATTCGGCGTCCTCGGCGCGCGTCAGCAGGTGATCGGCGTCGTCGAGCGTCACGAAGCTCTTGGGATGCCGCGCGGCGGAGAAGATTCGCGCCGCGTTGTCCACGCCCACCACCGCGTCGCGCGGCCCGTGGAGGATCAGCAGCGCGCGGCGCAGGCCCGCGATGGTCTCGGCGAGGCGCGTCTCCTCGACGTCCTCGAGGAAATCGCGCCCGATGCGGATCGGCCGGCCGCCGAGCGTCGCGGTCGCCGCGCCTTCCTTTCGGATCTGCGGCAGGGACGCGCCGAGATGCTGGAGCACATGGGCCGCGTCCGCCGGCGCGCCGATGGTCGCCACCGCGCGCACGCTCGGGATGCGCGCCGCGGCGACGAGCGCAGCGGCGCCGCCGAGCGAATGCCCGATCAGCAGCTGCGGCGCGGCGACCCGCGCGGCGATCGCCTCGGCGGCGCGCTCGAGATCCGCCACGTTGGTCGAGAAGGTCGTGTTCGCGAACTCGCCCTCGGAGTGCCCGAGCCCGGTGAAGTCGAACCGCAGCACGGCGATCCCGCGCGCGGTCAGCCGCCGCGCGATGCGCCGCGCGGGCAGCACGTCCTTTCCGCAGGCGAAGCAGTGCGCGAAGATCGCCGCTGCGCGCGGCGGGCCGGCCGGAAGGTCGAGGCGGGCGGCCAGCGCGGCGCCGTCGTGGCCTTCGAAGTCGAAGCGCTCCATGCGCGGGTTCATCGGGGTCTCCCGTCGATCGGTTTCGGACCGCGTCGACGACTAGGGGCCGTTCTCCGCCACGAACACGGAGAGCGGGGCGCCGCTCGCGCGCAGGGTCAGACGGTCGCCGTCGACGACGCCGCTCTCCACCGACCCGAGCATGCTGTGGACGGCTTGCTCGCGGCGCATCGTCTCCTCGTCGCAGGCCATCATCGTGCTGGCGATCGGTCCGAAGGCGAGCGCGCCGTTCGCGCCGATCTCGACCGAGCCGCGGAAGCGGTTGCAGCCGCCCGAGCCGTGGGCGCCGCCCTCGCCGTCGAACGCGAGGAACGGGATCTCGCGCTGGCCGGCCGTCGGGACGGGCGCGTCTCCCATGGCGAACAGCCGCCAGCGCGTGCCGACGAGCGGGCGATCGGCCTGCGCCGAGGCGGAGACGCGGACCATCACGATCTCGACCGACCTCCCGGCGCCGCGGTTGAGCACCGGGTGGCGCTCGACGGTCGTGAAGGCGAGGCGGCCGTCGGGCGCGCGCAACTCGGCGCGGACGGCGTAGACGCCGCGCGGGTCGATCTCGTCCGGGTCGTAGGGGATCGCGAAGGCGTAGGGCGGGCTTCCGGCGTCCGCGATCCAGGCGCGGCCGAGCGTCTCCGCCGGCGCGTCGGCGCGCGACACGTCCTCGAGACGGGCCTCGAAGACGGCTCCCGGGGGCGGCGCGATCCGGGCGAGATAGGTGGCGGTTCCGGTGATCTCGACGGCGGCGACGGGCATGGCGGACAAAAGGGCGAGGAGCGAGACGAGGACGGCGAGGTGCGGGCGCATGGGGCGCGTCTCCGTGGCGGTTCTCAGCGCGGCGGCGACCGGCGACACGCGGGATCGCGCGCCGACAGGATATCGCAAGCCGCCGGCTTGCGGCGCCGCGCGCAGGGCGGCGCGCCGCCGCAGGTCCCTCAGGCGGAGAGCTTCTCGTCGAAGGGGCAGCGGGTCAGGTTCTCGAAGCCGGTCTCGGTCACGATCAGCTGGTCCTCGAGCTTGATCCCGTCGCGCCCGCCCTCCGCGCCGATATAGACCTCGACGCAGAGCGCCATGCCCGGCTCGAGCACGCCGTCATAGCCCTTCGCCTCCCAGTCGACCGGCTGGAGGATCAGGGGCCACTCGTCGCACAGACCGACGCCGTGGAAGCGGCAGTAGCGGTTCTTGAGGAACTCGGGCGCGAGCTGGCGGCCGCCGAAGGTCAGGTCGCGGAAGGTCGCGCCGGGCTTCACCAGCGTCTGGTTGGAGTCGATGAAGTCGCGCGCGATCGCGTGCAGCCGGCGCTGCTCGGCCGTCGGTTCGCCGTCGCCGAGGAACCATGTCCGCGAGATGTCGCAGCAGAACCCGTAGACGCCGATGAGGTCGCTGTCCCAGGCGAGAAGCTCGTCGTTCCGGATCACCCGCGGGCCGCACTCCTGGAACCACGGGTTCGTGCGGGGGCCGGAGGAGAGGATCCGCGTCTCGATCCATTCGCCGCCGCGGCGGATGTTCTCCGCGTGCAGCACCGCCCAGACGTCGTTCTCGGTCATGCCCGGAGCCGCCTGCCGGCGCATCTCCGCGACGGCGCGTTCGCAGGCATGCACGGCGCAGCGCATGGCGGCGATCTCGTCGGGGCCCTTCACCGCCCGGCAGCGCTCCATCACCTCTTCGCCGTTCAGGATCTCCAGCCCGCGCCGTTCGAGCGCGCGGAGGCCGTCCGCCAGGATCTTGTCGACGGCGAGCCGCCGGTTGGACGGTCCGACGCGGGCGCGCAGGATCGAGTCCACCTCCGCGGCGAAGCTTGCGGCCTTCTCCTCGGCGCGGTCGCCGCTGTCGAAGTAGAAGAAGCCTGCGCCGGAGCGCACCTCCGTCACCAGCGGGTTGTGCGCGGACAGGAAGTCGTAGCCGGCGTATTCGAACAGGGTGATCGCGCCGTCGGCCGTCACGAGGCAGGCCCGGAACGGGTTGTGCGCCGCCCAGAGCTGCATGTTGGTGGTGTCGGTCGCGTAGCGGATCGACAGCGGATCATAGAGGAGCACGCCCGCGAGGTCGCGGGCGATCAGATGCTCGGTCAGCCGCTTGAGCCGCCACGCCCGCATCCGTGGCAGGTCGGGGCAAGCGATCCCGGCTTCGGCCCACTCCGCGTAGGCGAGGGGCGTCGGGCCGATCTCGACGCGGTCGTCGTCGTCGGGGGTGTTGTCCGGCCGCATCGGCGGGCGGCGGTCCGGGTCGATCTTGCGCGCGAAGGCTCCGAAGGCCCCGTCCGGCGGCGTGGTCATGGCTGAGCCTCCCCCCAACGGGAGAAGGCTCCTTCATCGCGCGACGCGCGGTCTGCTCCGCCAGCGGCGGAAGACGTCGTTTTCCGGCGTCAGGCGCGCTTGCGGCGGATGAGCGCGAGCCCGCCGAGCGCCGCGCCGAGCATCGGAAGCGCGGCGGGCAGCGGCACGGCCTGCACGGCGATGTCGTAATGCGCCGCGTCGCCCTGGCCGACGAGCTCGACGATGAAATCGCCGGCCATCGAGGCGGAGACCAGCAGTTGCGGCGTCGTGGTGTCGGTGTTGAGCGTGGTGGACGTCGCCAGCGCGGTCGAGGTGTCAGACGCGTCAAACAGATTAACCGTCAACGACGTGTCATCGCCGCCGCCTTGGGCGTCGACGAAGCCGTCGCCGAACAGCGAGACGGTGAAGCCGACGGCCGATTTGACGCGGAACGCATCGTCGCCATTGCCGATCCGTCCGAAGATCTCGATCCGGTCGCCCAGCTGGAGGGCGTCGCCGCCGAGCAGCGTGTTGAGAACGAAGGGATCGCGCAGCCCCTTGGCGTCGCCGCCGATATTCGTGACGCCCGAAATCGAGCGAGCGCCTTCGGTCCTTTCGATCGTGGCGGCGGAGGCGGCGCCGGCGGCGAGCAGGGCGGCGGCCAAGAGGGCGGTGAAGCGCATGTGGGAACTCCTGAACTGGTCACGCATCCAACTTGCGACCGCATCTACAGGAGGCTGCGGCCGATTTCACGAAAAATGGTGGTAAATGATGGTATTCGTCCGGCCTGTCGCGCGGCGGGGCTGTCCCCGACGCCTTGACCGTAGCGCGTCGAGCGCTGATCACTGGGCGATGGACCCGGTCGCCGCGCAGTACGAAGCCTATCCCTATCCCGCGCGCGATCCGGCCGAGGAGACGCGGCGGCTGCTGACCGGCACGCCGTCCGATCCGCTCGAGATCGATCATTTCCTGTTCGCCGGCCGGCGCGACTGGTCGAGGCCGTTCCGCGCGCTTGTGGCGGGCGGGGGCACCGGCGACGGGCTGGTGATGCTCGCCCAGAAGCTCTCCGACGCTGGGTGTCCGGCCGAGATCGTCTATCTGGACCTCTCCCGCGCCGCGCGGGAGATCGCGGAGCGGCGGATCGCCGCGCGCGGGCTCTCCGGCGTGACCTTCCGCACCGGCGACCTGCTGGAGGCGCCGGCGCTCGGCCCCTTCGACTACATCGACTGCTGTGGGGTGCTTCACCATCTGCCCGATCCGGGCGCCGGCTTCGCCGCGCTCGCCGAGGCGCTGGTCGAGGGCGGCGGGCTCGGGGCGATGGTCTATGCGCCCTACGGGCGCACGGGCGTCTATCCGCTTCAGGCGGCGCTGCGCGCGCTTGCGCCGGAAGACCTCTCGCCGCAGGAGCGCGTCTTGCGGGCGCGCGCCGCGCTGGACGCGCTGCCGGAGACGAACTGGTTTCGGCGCAACCACCTTCTCGGCGACCACCTCGAGAGCGACGCGGGCCTCTTCGACCTGCTGCTCCATGCGCGTGACCGTCCCTTCGCCGCGGACGAGGTCATGGCGGCGGTGGAGGCGGCGGGCCTCGCCTTCGCCGGCTTCGTCGAGCCGGCGCGATACGCGCCGGAAACCTGGATCGGAGAGGCGGCCGCCCCGGCGCGCGGACTGCCGGCCGCCGAGCGGGCGGCCCTCGGCGAACGTCTGGCGGGCGGGATCAAGACCCATGTGTTCTACGCGACCAAGGGTCCGCCGCGCGTCGCGAAGCCGGGGCCGGAGGCGCGTCCGCGCTTGAGAGGCGAGCGGCCCGGGCCGCTCGCGGCGACGGTCGGCGCCGGACGCGCCGCGCATGTGCGTCGCGACGGGGCGCGCCACAGGCTGGAGCTGCCGCGCGCCTCGGCGCCGGCGCTGAAGCTGCTGGACGGGCGGCGCCGTCTGGGCGAGGTCGCGACCGCCCTCAGGACCGATTGGGTCGGCTTCTCGGCCGCTTTCGCCCCGCTTTACCGGACCCTGAACGGCTGGGGCATGCTCTATTTCTCCGAGACGTTCGAGTGAGCGCGGCCGGCGCGCCCTACGCCCCCTTCATGGCGCCGCGGACGGCGCGGCCGCCGGGGCTCTCGCCGCTCGATCCGGCGGACTGGATCGCGTGCGATCCGGATTACGCGGCCCAGATGCCGGAGCGCGACCGTCTGCTCGCAGAGCGCCCGGAGGAGACGCTCGCGGCCCTGCCCGAGGCGGGACCGGCGCTCGCGGAGTTTCGTGCGGCTCTGCTCGCGCATCTCTCGACGCGGGCTGCATGGCGCATCGAGTCCGAGACGGCGCGGCGCCCGGACGGCGCGGCGATCCCGCTCGCGCTCGACGCGCTCAGGCTCGCCGGTCGGCTCTGCCAGGAGGATTTTCTCCTGATGGCCCCGGCGACGCCCGAATACCGGTTGGTCGCCGGCGTGCTCTGCTTCCCGGCGCGCTGGCGCTTGTCGGAAAAGATCGGGCGGCCGATGACGCGCATCCACGCGCCGGTGCCGGACTACGCCGACCATCTCGCGCGCCGGGTCAATCGCGTCTTCGAGGCGATCGTCCCCGAACGGCCGCTCCAGCGCGCGAACTGGCTCGTCCACGCCACCGCGCGGCTCGATCTGCCCCAAAGCGAACACGAGAAGGGACCGTCGCAGGACGACGGTCGCGATTGGTTCCTGCGGACCGAGCGGCAGACGCTGCTGCGGTTGCCGCGGACCCGCGCCGTCGTGTTCGGGGTGAAGACGACCGTCACGCCGCTCGACGCTCTGACCGCGGCCCAACGGGCGGCGCTTCGCGCGGCGCTGGCGGCGCTCTCGCCGCACGAGGTCGCCTATTCGGGCGGCGCGGCGGCGCACCGTCGGAAGCTGGCCGCGCTCGACAGGGGCTGCGCCGCAGCGTCCTGATCCGCCTGGACGCTCGAGTTTCACAGTTTGAGCGCGATCAATTCTCCTTTGCGCCTCGTCCTCTAAACCTGACTCGCGGATGCGGCTTAAGGGCCGGTCCGACGCTCTCGCCCGGCGCCGCGATGCGCGGGGCCGCCGAAACGCCATGGGAGGCGATGCTCATGACCACGACCGCCGAGACGGACGCCGACCGTCGCGACGTGCTGTATCTCGCGACGGGAGCCGCCGCCGCCGTGGTGGGCGGCGCAGCGGTCTGGCCGCTCATCGACCAGATGAACCCGAGCGCCGACGTTCTGGCCCTCGCCGAGATCGAGGTGGATATCGGCGATCTGCCCGAAGGGGCGCAGATCACCGTGAAATGGCGCGGCAAGCCCGTTTTCGTGCGCCACCGGACGCCCGCCGAAATCCAGGCCGCCCGGGCGACGCCGCTCTCCGCTCTCAAGGACCGTCAGGCGCGCAGCGCGCAGCATCCGGGGGAGTCGGCGGCGGACGAGAACCGCTCGCTGATGGACGGCAAGTATCTCGTCCAGATGGGCGTCTGCACCCATCTCGGCTGCGTGCCGCTGGGCGAACAGGGCGACTACGGCGGCTGGTTCTGCCCGTGCCACGGATCGCACTACGACACCTCGGGGCGCATCCGGAAGGGCCCGGCGCCCGAGAACCTGCCGGTGCCGGAACTGACGCTTGAAGGGACGACGCTCCGGCTGATCGAGGCCTACAAGGGCTGACCGGAGCAACGCGGCCATCCGCTCTCGCGCACGGCCGCCGACGGATCAGGCGGTCCAGTCGTCGATCGCGGCGATGTCGTCGTCGCTGAGGCCGAAATGGTGCCCGACCTCGTGGACGAGAACATGGGCGACCAGTTCGCCGAGCGTCACGTTCCCGCGGTCGGCCCACTCGTCGAGGATCGCGCGGCGGTAGAGGGTGACGCGATCCGGCGTCCCGCCGCTGTCGTCGACGGATTTCGAGGCGAGATCGACGCCCTCGTAGAGCCCCGTCAGCTCGAAGGGGTCGTCGATCCCCAGTTCGTCGAGCACCGCGTCCTCCGCGATGTCCTCGACCGCGATGACCAGGTCGGGGCAGCGCGACCGGAAGGCGTCCGGCAGCGCCGCGAAGGCGGCGCGCGCCAGCGCGTCGATGTCGGCGAGCGACGGCGCGCAGTCTTCCGCGAAGCCTGCGCTCACCAGACGCCTTCCTCCGTGGCGGAGCCGCGCTTGCGCATCGCCGCGTCCGCGTCGGGCGGCGTCGCGAGCAGGCGCTCGATGTCGAGCACGCGGATGGGTTCGGGGCCGTCCGGCCCCGCCTCCTCCGCGACCGCCGCCTCCGCGGAGCGCTTGAGCGCCAGGCGGAAGGCTTCGACCATGCGCCAGCGCTCGGCGCCGAAGGCGGCCTCCAGCGCGTCGTGGTGGGTCTCGACCCAGAGCGCTGCGGCGCCCGCGACTTGCGGGCAGGCGTAGGAGGTGCCGGAGACCTCGCCTGTCTCGCCCTCGGGCGAGGCGGCCCAGGCGTAGACCGGGCGGCCGTCCGCGCCGAGATGCGCCGAGGCGCGGTTGACGTCCTCGGCCACCGCCCAGACGTCCACGCGCGTCATGTCCGCGTACCCGCCCCGCGGATAGTGGGTGACGACCGCGCCGTCGCGCCGGAACCCGCCGACGGCGATCGTGCGCGAGAAGCGGGCCGGATAGACCATCCGGTCGATGATCTGCCCCGCCGCGCAGACGACGATCACGCCGGCCTCGTAGGCGCGGTCGATCGCCTCGCGCGTCGCGGGCGCCATGACCGTCTCGCCGGAGAGCAGGCGGCGGAGGCTTTCGTAGAACCCGAGGAAGCCGGGATTGCCCATGCTGATCGAGATGACGCGCGGCGGGTTCGGCCGCTTCAGCGCATGGTCGATCGCCGCGCCGATGTTGGCCGTGCGGGCCTTGCCGCGGAACACGGGGCCGTTGGCGACGCGATGGGGGACGACATGCGCGCCGGGCGCGACGCCGCGGAGGTCGGGCCCGTCGGCGAGGATCACCGAGAGCGTCTTGACGCCGTGATCCGGGAACTCCGTGGCCCCCGCGATCGGCCCGTCGCCGCGCGACAGGTCCGTGAGCGGCCCGCGCCGCCCGGAGGACGGATCGTGCCAGTTCAGCCCCTCGTCCATGAGGATGTTCGCGGGCGGTGTTCCGTCGGGCTTGAAGCCGAGGCCCGGATGGGGCGCGAGCCCGGTGTCGACATGCAGGATGCGGGTTCGCCCGGCGCTGAGCGCGGCCTGGGCCGCGCGCCAGCGCGCGTCGCCCGGGCCGGGACCGAGATCGGTGATGAAGGTCAAGAGAAGCCTCGTTCGTCGGCGTGCGCGCGCAGTTTACGCGCTGGCGGCTTCGGCGTCGACACGGAGTCGCGGCGGGCGGCCGGCCTCTTTCGCCCCGGCGCCCCGAGGCTTATTTCCACGGCTATCCTGTTAAAAAGGGCGGCGCGCGGCGTCGCCCGGCTGAAGGGGGAGATCAGGATGATGCGCGCGACTTCGATCTTCATGGCGGCCGTGCTGAGCGCGGCGCTGGGCGTGGACGCGGCGGCGCAGCGGGGCGCCGGGGCCGGCATGGGGCCGGGCGCGGGGCTGATGCGCGGCGGTGGCCAGCAGATGATGCAGCGGATCGGCATGATCGACGAGAGCGGCGACGGGCTGATCCAGCGCGATGAGCTCATGTCGTTCCGCGAGAACGTGTTCTACGCCATGGACGCGGATGGCGACGAGGCTCTGACGCGCGAGGAGTACATGAGCCTCCAGATGGGGCAGGGCGCCGACCCCGCGAACCGGGGGCCGCGCTACGAGGAGATGCAGGCCGCCAAGGAGGCCGAGTTCGACGCCATGGACGCGGACGGCGACGGGCTCGCGCCGATGGCCGACTTCATGGCCTACGCCGAGACGGCCTTCGACGAGGCGGATCTCGACGGCGACGGCGCGCTGTCGCGTCCCGAGTTCATGTCCATGCATCGACCGCAGTGATCGAGGGGCCGGCCGCGCCTGCGACGCGTGGCGCGGCCTGCGCCGCCGCCGCGCGCGTCGACTTGGGGCGGGGCGTGTCGCGCCTTGCCCCTGTTGCGGCGCAACGCTATAGGCGCGGTCGAGCGACGGAGGGACGGCCATGCCGAAGATCAACGGGAACGAAATCCGCCCCGGCAACATCATCGAGCATGACGGCGGTCTCTGGGTCGCGGTCAAGACCGACCATGTGAAGCCGGGCAAGGGCGGCGCGTTCGCGCAGGTCGAGCTCAAGAACCTCCGCAACGGCTCCAAGCTGAACGAGCGCTTTCGCTCCGCCGACAAGGTCGAGCGCGTGCGGCTCGAACAGAAGGACCAGCAGTTCCTGTACCAGCAGGACGACATGCTGGTGTTCATGGACGCCGAGACGTTCGAGCAGATCGAGCTGCCGGCGGACATCCTCGGCGACCGAAGGCCCTTCCTTCAGGACGGGATGACCGTCACCATCGAATACTACGACGAGGAGGCGCTCTCCGTGACCCTGCCCGACAAGGTCACCTGCGAGATCGCCGAGACCGAGCCGGTGGTGAAGGGCCAGACCGCGGCCAACAGCTACAAGCCGGCGGTGCTGGACAACGGGGTGCGCATCATGGTGCCGCCCTTCATCGCCCAGGGCGAGCGCGTCGTCGTCTCCACCGAGACCTTCGAGTACGCCGAGCGCGCCTGAGCCGCGTCCCGGCGCGCGATCCGCGGCCGGCTTTCCGCCAGACCGCCCGCCCGTCGCGGGCGGCGTCGTCGTTTCAGGAGGGACCGCGATGGCGACCGCCTCGGCCAATCTGACCGTCATGATCGGCGCGGCGCGCAAGGCCGCCCGGCGCCTCGTCCGCGACTTCGGCGAGGTCGAGAACCTTCAGGTCTCGCGCAAGGGACCGGGCGATTTCGTCTCCGCGGCCGACCGGATGAGCGAGAAGACCATCCGCGCGGAACTCGAGCGCGCGCGCCCCGCCTATGGCTGGGTGGGCGAGGAGAGCGAGGCGGTCGAGGCGAAGGACGGGATGCATCGCTGGATCGTCGATCCGCTCGACGGCACCACCAACTTCCTGCACGGCCTGCCGCACTGGGCGGTCTCGATCGCGCTGGAGCGCAAGGGAGAGATCGTGGCGGGCGTGGTCTACGACCCCGCGAAGGACGAGATCTTCGTCGCCGAGAAGGGCGGCGGCGCCTATGTGAACGACCGGCGGCTGCGGGTCTCAGCGCGGCGCGACTTCTCCGAGATGATCTTCGCGACGGGCGTGCCGTTCATGGGCTCGCCGCATCTGCCGCGCACGCTGAAGGAGCTTGCGAAGCTCATGCCGCGCTGCGCGGGCGTCCGGCGCTTCGGCGCCGCCGCGCTCGACCTCGCCTATGTCGCCGCCGGCCGCTACGAGGGCTACTGGGAGCGCGGGATCAGCGCGTGGGACGTCGCGGCGGGCGCGCTGATCGTGCGCGAGGCCGGCGGCATCGTGCGCGATCTCGACGAGGATGGGCGGGACCCGGTGTGGTCCGGCGCGATGCTCGCGACCAACGCCGAGGCGGCCGACCAGATCCAGGCGCTGCTGCGCGAGGCGTGAGGCCTCTCAGTCCGTCGGGACCGCGAGGCCGCGATAGACCAGCCGCATCTGCGCCATGATGGCCTCGCGAACCTCCTCCGGCGTCGCGTCGTCGAAGATCGCCGCGCGCGTCTCCCGGGTGTAGACGGCGAAGAACACGTCGACGAGGGCTGCGCCGTCGACGTCCGGGGCCAGTTCGCCCCCGGCCTTCGCCTCCTCGATCAGGTCGCGCACGGGTTCGAGCGCCGCCGCGAGCTGCTCGCGGTTGCGGCGCTCGTGGTCATAGGGCCATTCCCAGGAATAGGCCTGCATCACCGAATAGAGCTCGATGTCGCGCAGGTCGTGGGAGAGATAGACGTCGATCACCGCGCGCAGGCGGCTAAGGCAGTCGCCTTCGCTGGCGGCGACGCAGGCCGCCGCCTCCCGCTGCTGATCGTTGTTCGTCGAGATCAGCTCGAAGAGCAGCCCCGCCTTCGAATGGAAATGGGCGTTGACCATGCCGTGGGTCACGCCCGCCGCGCGCGCGATCTCGGTCGTCGATACGCCGGAGTAGCCGAACTCGGCGAAGAGGTCGCGCGCCGCCTCGAGCAGGCGTCGGCGCGTGGCCTCGCGCTTCGCCTCGCGCGTCGTCGTCCGGGCGCTCCGCGCCGGCTTTCTCATGGTCTCGCCCGATTTCCGCGGCGCCTCCGCTTCGAACGCATCGGCGACCGGGCGGCGCCTGTCAATGGCGATGCCATTGACAATGTTATCGACAATGATACCTAAATTGTCATATTTCTGTCGCATCGTGGGCGGTCAGCTCCCCCGCGCGACCCCTACGACGGTTGGACGAATGGCCCTTCAGATCGACGTCGCGGTGGCGCTCCTGCTCCGCGTGGACCTGCCCGCGAGCCTCGACGACGCCGAGGCGCGACGGCTCGCCGAGGCGGAGGCGCTGCGCCGCGCCCGCGGGCTGCGCGGGGCCGTCGCCGCCGAGATCCTGCCGGCCGCCTGCGGCGCGCAGGCCGTCCGCGACCACGACGCTCCGGGGCGATCGCGGACCGATCGGAACGGATAGCGCCCTCCGAGATCGCGTCCGCCTTGCGGGACGTTTCGGTCGTTCGCCTTCCGCTCAGCGGCTCTGGAGATCCGTGCGACCAGCACGGATCGCGCGAACGCCCCATCCCGGGGGGTGAGGGCCGTCTCGGAAACGCGCCGGTGGCGCGTTTCAGGCCCGAACGGGCGGAGCCCCGGCCAGTCGCATTGCGACGGCAGCGAGAAGCGCGGCCGTTACAGTCGTTTGCGCGATAAATCGCAATAGCCCCAGCGTTTCAAAGCGACCACCCTGGGGCTTTCGCGCGATCCTCCGCACGTAACGGCGCCGCGCAGCGCGCCAACGTCCCCTCCGGCCCCGAACCGGACTCCTCCAATTCGACCTGACCGCCAGGCGACGCGGCCCTCGTCAGGCCCTGCGCGAGAGGTTAAGTCTTCCGGGAGGTTGCAAGGGGACGACCGCCCATGGCGATGCGGCGAGAGCGGGAGATCGAGTTCTCCCAGCCGGTCCGGCAGATCTTCCTGATGGTGCTCGCGCTCGCGGCGGTGGGCGCGGTCGCCTGGTTCCTCTACGAGCCGATCCGGACGGTCTTCGAGGCCAATCTCTACCTCAACGGCCTGATCGTCGGCGTCTTCGTCATCGGCGTGCTGGCCTGCTTCCGCATGGTGTTCCAGCTCGTCAGCGCGGTGTCATGGATCGAGGGCTTCGCGTCGAACCGCGCAGGCCACGAGTTCGTGAAGCCGCCGGGTCTGCTCGCCTCGCTTGCGGCGCTGCTGCGCGACAACCGGTCGCGCACCTCGGTGTCGTCGAGTTCCGCCACCGCGATCCTCGACTCGATCGCGACCCGTCTCGACGAGGGGCGGGACATCACGCGCTACCTCGCCAACCTCCTGATCTTTCTCGGTCTGCTCGGCACCTTCTGGGGCCTGTCCCTGACGATCCCGGCCGTGGTCGACACCATCCGCGAGCTGGCGCCGCAGGAGGGGCAAAGCTCGGCCGACGTGTTCGACGGGCTGATGACCGGCCTCGAGGACCAGCTCGGCGGCATGGGCACGGCCTTCGCCTCCTCGCTGCTCGGCCTCGCCGGATCGCTCACCGTCGGTCTGCTGGAGCTCTTCGCGGGCCACGCCCAGAACCGCTTCTACCGCGAGCTCGAGGAGTGGCTGTCCTCGATCACCCGCGTGAGCGTCGCCGACGGCGACGGGAGCGGCGAGAGCGTCGCCGCCGCGCTGATCGAGCAGAACGCGGCGCAGATCGAGGCGCTGGGCGCCATCCTCGAGCGCTCCGACGGCAAGCGCTCGGCCTTCGAGGATCGGATCGCGGAGCTGACCGACCGCGTCTCGCGCCTCGCCTCCGCGACGCAGGAGAGCGTTTCGAACGGCCATGACCGCTCGGGCGAACAGCAGATCGCGCTGCTGGAGCGCATCGCGGCGCGGCTCGAGAAGACCGGCCGCGAGACCGACGAGGAGTTCGAGGGCGACGCGGAGGTGCGCGCGCGCATCCGCAACATCGACCGCCAGCTCCTGCGGCTGCTCGAGGAGATGGCGACCGGCCGTCAGGACGCCGTGGCGGAGCTCCGGTCGGAGCTTTCGCAGCTGAACCGCGTCCTCTCGCGCCTCGGCGAGGGCGCGGACGCGCCGCGCTGACGGGGGGCGCGCCATGGCGCTGAGCCGCAGGGGAGCGGGCCGGAGCGTCCCGATGGCCTGGCCGGGCTTCGTGGACGCCATGACGGCGCTCCTGCTCGTCCTGACCTTCGTGCTGTCGATCTTCATGATCGTACAGTTCACCCTGCGCGAGACCGTCTCGACGCAGGACCAGCGGATCAACGATCTCGGCGCGCAACTCGCCGAACTCTCCAACGTGCTCGCGATGGAGCAGGCGCGCGGCGAGGACCTCGAGTCCGAGGTGGGCCGCCTGCGCGCCTCCCTCGCCGAGGGGCGGGCGGAGAACGCGCGCCTCGACGCGCTCGCGACGTCGCTGGAGGCTGAGCGCGACGCGCTGGAGGCGCGGGCGGCCCGCTTCGAGGACCGCATCGCCGCGCTGATCTCCGAGCGCGACCGGGCGCTTGGGCGGGTGTCCGATCTGGAGGACGAGGCGACGGAGCGCGGGGCGGCGCTCACCCGCGCGCGGGCGCAGATCTCGGAGCTCGAGGCGGCGAACGCCCGCGCGATCTCGGAGCAGGAGGCGCTGCGCCTCGCGCTCGCGCGGCTCCGCGACGAGGTGAGCGCGGAGGAGCAGGCCGCGCGCGAGGCCGCGGCGCGCGCCGACGCGCTCGAGGCTCTGGCCGCGACGCTGCGCGATGAGCGCGACGAGGCCGAGACCCGGATCGTGACGCTCGAGACCGAGCTCACCGAGGAGGAGCGCCGGCGCCAGCTCGAGGCCGCCGCCGCGGCGGCGCTGCGCGAGCGGCTGCAGGACAGCGAGGCCGAACTCGACGCCATGAGCCTGATCCTCGAGGAGGAGCGGCGCGCGGCGGAGGAAACGCTCGAGAAGCTCGCCGCGGCCGAGGCCGCGCGCCGCGACCTCGATCTCGAACTCGACGAGACCGCGGAGGCGCTCGACCGCGAACGCGCCCTGCTCGCCGTCGCGCGCGAGACCCTCGCCGAGCAGGGCGACGTCAACACCGATCAAGCGCGCCGCCTCGCGGCGCTGAACGCCCAGACCCGCGAATTGCGCCGCCAGCTCGCCTCGATCCAGGAGGCGTTGAACGCCGCCGAGGCGGCGGAGGAGGAGGCGCAGGTCGAGATCCAGGCCCTCGGCAATCGCCTGAACGCCGCCTTGGCGCGCGAAGCCGCCGTGCAGCGGCGCGAAGCCGAGATCGCTCGGCGCGAGGAGGAGCTGGCGCGCGCCGAGGCGGAGCGCCTCCGGCGGGAGAACGAGAGCCTCGCGGCCTATCGCTCCGAGTTCTTCGGCCGGATGCGCGAGATCCTCGCCGGGCGCGACGACATCCGCATCGTCGGCGACCGCTTCCTGTTCCAGTCCGAGGTGCTGTTCGACTTCGGCTCCGCCGAACTCGGGCC